>Ga0222712_10002506_pt1 | contig 20947 bp, 13 predicted proteins | sample C33_657DmetaG_FD_165043 | JGI IMG/M metagenome (GOLD analysis project Ga0222712, IMG submission 165043) | Estuarine water microbial communities from San Francisco Bay, California, United States - C33_657D | ecosystem: Environmental > Aquatic > Marine > Unclassified | place: USA: California... | reverse complement strand
CGCCTGTGACGCGCAATCGCCCATCGCGCGCGCGATCGTTCGCGATCGACATGCGAACGCGCGCGCTCGTCCTCGCGTCGTTCGCCGCACTCGACGTCGATCGCATCGCCCGTCGACGACGATGGCTTTCACGGTATACGCCAACGCGCGAGCGCTCACGGTGCGTCTCGCGCGCGTCGCGCGTTTTCGACGTCACGCGACGCACGCGCGAACGCGAACGAGCGTATCTCGCGCGTCGAGCGAACCCCGGGGCGGGCGAAGGCGATGATTGGCGCGCGCGTTTCATTTACGTTTCATCGATCGATCGATCGCTCGACGTCGATGCGCTCGACGTCGAGGTCGTCACGCACTCGCGAATGGACGAACGAACGGCGCGCGCGCGGCGAGCGCGCGCGCACGAGGCGCGCTCGAGGGGCGACGAGCGATGCGAAGGAGGCGATAAGGCCTCGATGGCGAGGGCAAATGACTGACGTCGGCGCGCGCTCGCTCGCACGTCGCACGTGATTCATAGGTGAAGGCGCAAAAGCCGACGAAGAAGCAACAGAGTGTTGATTCCAAGCGCGTCGCCGCGCTTTTCGCCGCGGCGGCGGTGTCGGTGTCGCTGAACGCGCTTCCGGCGCGCGCGGATTTAACGAGCGACTTGCTCGCCAAGACGGAGGCGAATAAGACGTTGAACGATAAGAAGCGCGCGGCGACGTCGAGCGCGAACTTTGAACGCTCTCGTTTGGTCACTGATGGGTACTGCAACTTCCCGAACAACATCTTTGGGTGCGAAAACGCCGCCGAACGCGGTACGGTTAAGTTTTTGACCGACGACTTGAAGGCGGAGTGCGAAGGCGTCGCCGACGGGAAGATTTGCCCGGCCAAGGCTGCCAACTCGTTCCCATCCTTCTTGGGCTTGTAATTTCTCGGGTCTTGGTCCAGCGCGCGAGGCGTCGCGAGAGCATGCGCGTTGTAATGTGAGTTTGCTCACTAAATAAAAAGAAAACAGACGTTTCTCCGCTGTCCACCCCGAAGCGCGCGTCGACGGCGCGCGAGACGACACATTCCCGCGCCCGTCGCTTCGACGTCGCGTTCGAACTCGACTTCGCGCGGAGTAACTCGTCCTTCCTTCGCGTGCGTCTCACACGCCCGCGATCGACGGTGCGTTACAAAGGGCTCTTTCGCGTTCGAGCGATTTGCACGGCGGCGCATCGCCGATCGATCGATCGAACGAAAACATCGCGCGCACCTCGTCGCGCGCGCATGCCTCGCCTCGGGGTACACGTGAATAAGTATTACATTCCCGAAGAAGTTCCCTCGTGGGCGAAGCTGAACGTGCGACAGGCGAGCAAGAAGATCGCCAAGACGCGAGCGACGGCGACGAAGCAAGCGTTGGGGAAGAAAGCCAAGGTGGCGCAGAAGCTCGCCAATCGCAAGGGTGGGCGAGGAACGAGAAACCCAGGAAACGCAGATTTCAAGAAGAATTTAAACAAGGCGAAGACGCTGAAGAAGGTGAAGCGATCGGGTCGGCAGGCGAAGAGACCGGGAACGTAGAGCGTGAGCGAGAGCGATGGCGCCGCGAAAACGAGAGGACAAAGACGACGGCGATTCGGAGATCACGGAAAATGAGGCAAATAGGTTCGTGGTGAGAGTTTCGGAGTTCTTGCAGTCTTCGATGGAAGAGAATGAATGGAGCGAGGAGTTGGTGCGCAAGGCGTTCGCGGAGACGGTACAGACCATGCCTAAAGGTCGAGCGCGCAAGGCGTTAAAGGCAGATTTGGAGCAATACGCCGATAAATTGTGCGACACAATATACCGACAGCGAGGACCTCCATTCGAGCGAACGAAGGATGAAAAGAAGCTCGAAAAGTTGGAGAAAGATCCAGAGAGCGAGTGGTGGGCGCTCAAGCAGCCGCCCCTCGCAGACTTGGACAAGGCGACGCTGGAGCAGTTATGCGTCGAGTTCGACTACTCGTTGAAGCGCGCATCGTTTAACATTCCAGCGTGCGTGTACATGGAAGTTTTCGAGTTGCACGACTTGTCGCAGAAGGACATCGATTTGACGGAGGAGTTCCGCGAGACTGGGCTACGCCGTATCATCGACGTCGCCGAGGCGAGCTTGAAGGCGTTCAAGGCGCTCGGGAGCAAGCGCAAGCGCGAGCAGTACGATGAGCTGTACGTGCTAGTTGGTCGACTCACCGCGGCGACAGCGTACAGGCGCAAAGTACAAGGCGCGCGCGTGCAAACGGCGAAGATGGCCGCAGAGGTGTTGATGCTTCGCCACGATTTACGCGTCATCGGGAACATCGATTCCAAGTTCCCCGAGCCTGCGCACGACGTCGGCGTCACGGCAAATCACGACGGTGCAGTTCTTTTAGGAAATTATCGAGGCGACATGACTGCGCTCCTCGCTCAGCGGTTACCCGATGATGAAGACGAGGCCGCGCGGGCGTTTGGCGCGCACGATCATCCGCTATTCGAGTGCGCGCTCGGTCTCGGCGGTTTCGATGAACCGTTTGAAAAGTCAGCGAAGAAGGCGGGAATGATGTTCGGAGCATTAGATATCGACGTCGGGCTGAAGGATGCGACGAAAGCCCAAGCTCCTTCGCTCCTGCGCCGTCCGCCGAAAAAGGAATTTGATTACACCAAGCAGATTAATGATTACGACATGGAAGCTCACGCGCTGGTACCGCGCGGAACTTCGAAGCGCACGATCGCAGAGTCTGAATTTGATACCGTCGATTTCATCGATACCGATTACTTGCACGAGGCGTTGTCGCTATCTGGTAAAGATGACGACGAGAACAGCGGTCCCGGTCGAGTCAAGCTCTACTTTTCGCTCGTCCGCGTGGCGCGCGTGTACATCAAGCTCTTAAACGCCACGGGCAAGCGTCAGCGATCGGCGGCGTTAGCGAGATACATGTCCATTGCGCCTGCGCCAGAAGTCCTTTTGATGCACGTCCCGGAGGACTGCGGTATTGATAACACGGATGCACGAACGATGACGGTGGAGCTCGTGGTCGCGTCGGCGAAGGCGTTACGCGCAATCGTGAACGAATGGAACGAGATGCGCACCTTGTTCAAGAGCGCCACGCGCGAAGATGGTGGATTCTTCATCGATGCTGCTGGTGCGTCTGATGAGTTTATGCGGGAATCCGCGAAAATCAGCGACGAGGGAGCGAGGGAACTCGATGACGGGGGCGGCATCGATCCCACTGTTGAAGCCGAAATTTTGGAAATGCTCGACAACCTCGAACCCCCAGATGGAAGCAGCGAAGAGGACGAGAGCGCGGAAGAAAACGAGGATGAGTAGCGCGCACGCTTCTTCTTGAATATCACCATACTAATGCTAGCAGTCGTTATCATTACGTTCACTACGATTGTTTCGCTCGAGAATTCCAAATGCGCGTGTCTACGTGCGCGCTCACGACGAGAAAAATAAACAATCCCGCCGCTACGGGGGCTAAGGCGGGAAGAGCCCGACATAGGACTCTACCCTCGACAATTTCACCGCACTTGGAGCGATAATAGGCCACCGCCAATCCGGCGACGACGAGCAACGCGTACCGAGCGTACTTGACCTTTTCTGCCCACGTCAACTTGTTCCATCCAAATCGGTCAAACGGCGCGACGTGATGCCACACGCAGTACGTGCGTTTCCCACGCTTGAACCGAAGCAAAATCTTCGTCTTGGACGCGTCCTTGGAATCTGCCCTCGGAAGCTCCGTCGCTCGGCTCGCCACGGCGAAATCCTCTTCGTCGCTAATCACGTGCCAAAACGAACCAAACTTCTTCGTCAACGCCTCTCTCAGCGCCGTCATTCGTCGCTCGACGTCATCATCATCACCCAGAGCGTCATCGTTCAACACCCCCAAAGCGCAATCCACGATCGGTCGCGGGACGCCCGATACGTCCCCGATCGCCGCCGCCGCTCGTCCGCGCTTCTTCCCCGCCCCCGCCCCCGCGCCCGCGTCTTCGTCCGCGCTTCTCCCGCACGCCCGTTCGAGCGTTCTCTCGCCCTCTTCAACCCCTCTCCCATCACTCAACGTATCGAACACCAATACGCGATACGTCATCACCGTTCCTTTCCCGAGCGCGCCTCTCGCGTGCGCGTACGCCAATCGCCGCGTCGCGTACCGCGCGAGCGCGTGGAAATCCCCTTTCCCAATCACCACGTTCGTCGCTCTCGATCGTAAACGCGCGTGAATGTGCTCTCCTAACATCGTCATATCATTCGCATTCGCGAAGCTCGTCGCTATCGCCTCGCACACTCGTCGTTTAAACGCTCGATCGCCATCGCAGCGCTTCACGACGACGGATTCCGCCATCTCGATCGTCGCCTGTCGTCGTGTGTCGCGTCGGGTTTTCAACGGCCTTTCAACGTCCGTCCGTTCCTTCGTCCGTTCCTTCCTTCCTTCGACGTCGTTCGATCGTTCGTGTGTCGATGAATGCGTCGCACTCGCGTCCAATTCGTCCAATCAATCGACCTCACGTCGAGCTCTGAGGTCGACGCAGTTGTGTCGACCACCGACGAATGCTCGGAATCGCTCGAATTCGCGAATCGAGTTCGACGCGATTCCACAAAAGTCGACCGACGTTCTCGATCGCCGTCGACCTCACGTCGAGCTCCGTCGAACGAGAGGCATCGGGTGCCATCGAACGAGCGCGAGCGTGGGCGTCACACGCGCGCGTTTGGTTCGTTTGCACGACGACAAAGAGACGGCGAGAAACGTTCGCGTTCGCCGAGTCGCGCATCGGCGTGATCGCGCGATCGCGCGCGACGACGTCGCCATCGATCGTCGACCGAGCGACGACCGAGTCGTGATCGCGTCGATCGCGCGCGATGCAAGGTCAAGGGTACGGTCGAGACCCATCGCAGGCGTACGCGGCACAAGGGCAACAACCCGGGATGCCACCGTACGCGTCGTTGCCGCGACCGGGAGCGCAGTTCGCGAGCGCGCGCCCGAATTTAGTGGCGCCGATGCAAGGGACCGGGGCCGGGGCGCTCCCGCGCCAGGGGTTGACGACGGCGAGCGCCGGGAGACCAGGGGTCGTGCCGTTGCCGTTTAGCGGCGCTCCGCAGCAAGGGCAAACGATGATGACGAATGCATCCCCAGGGGGGGGGCAAGGGGGAGGGATGAACCCGCAAGTCGCCGCCATGGGGGGGATCTCCGTCGCGGGACAGAGGATGATTTTGGAACGCGCCGGGAGTCAACCGACGCAAGGGCAAGCGCCAAACATCGCGAGGTCGGCGAGCGGTGCGCCCATGCCTGGAAACTCTGGGTTGGGGATGACGCGAACGAGTGGTTTGATGAGTTCTGGACCCGTGCCGAGGGCGTACCCGACGATTGGATCGCAGGATAATTTGGGAATGCCGAAGATTCCGAGCGCCGGAGGCGGTTTGGACCTCGGCGCATCGGGAGGCATTGGCGTTGGGTTGGGTGCGTTTGATCAGGAAAAGACGTCAGGGTTTGACGATTCGGAATTCCCTACTCTAGGCGGCGCCGGGGGGACGCCGCAGCGAGCGGCGTCGTTCGGAAGCAGGTATCCCGGGATGGCGGGCGACGGGTTTGAAGGTGTATATGACTTCTCCAAGCCTCATCCGGAATTTAGCATGGAGAAGGAGGACTTCCCCGCTCTCGGCGGGAAAGGTCCGGGGAACATGGGTGGGCTCGTTCCTCCTCAAGGGCTTACGAAGGATGGGGCAGATGGCGGGGTGTCGTTTCCGCCTCTTGGGCGACAAGGTTCTAGCGGCGTAGGCGGAGTTCAATTTAACAGTCCAGGTCCGGGACGCGCCGCAGGCGCGCCAGGCGGGATCCAGTTCGATGGCAGTGCTCATCCACCGCCGGGCAAACCCGGCGCAGCGGTCGCGCCCTCGGGGCCGAGCGGAACGACGTTGAAGGAACGGTACGGTTTGCTCGGTTTGTTGCCGGTGATTCGTATGGTGAATCCGAATGTGTCAACGCTCGCTTTAGGCGCGGATTTGACCATGCTTGGATTGAACTTGAACTCCCCCGACAGCTTGTATAAATCGTTCACGCTGCCTTGGAACGATTCGCAACCGAAGAATGACTTGGAACTCACGATTCCGTCTGCGTATTCGCAGCAAGTGAGCCGATGTCATCCGGCGGTTTTTGCAAAGTTCCAGCAAGAGACGCTCTTTTACATCTTTTACAGCATGCCAGGCGAGGAGTCGCAGCTGTTTGCTGCGGATGAATTAGTGCAGCGAGGTTGGGGGTTCCATAAGGAACTTAAGGCTTGGTTGATGCGTGTGGCGAACACTGAGCCGACGAATCAAAACGAGCACGGCGAGCGAGGCTCGTTCTGGGTCTTCGATCCCATCGGTTGGGAACGGTTGCGTAAGGATAACTTTACGTTACATTACGACCAGCTAGAAACAAGACCTGCTCTAGGTTGATTGATTACCGCGTGTTGAAGCGGGAGTGGGCCGATGTTTTCTACGTCGACGTCGCTCGCGTTCGGTAGTTATAGAGGAAAAACACAAAAATCTGCAATAAAAACATGAAAATCTTTTAAACACGTCATTCGTTATTACACATGCACTCGTGCGCGAAGATAGGGTGCCAATTCGTTTACATTTCGAAATTCGAAATAGGAATGATGATTTCGTTGCGACGCAACAGTGGGTTGGTGAAAGGATCGTTGTATTGCGCCAACGCTGCGGCGCCAGATGTCACGTAGCCGTCGCGCGCGGCGTACTTGCGAAGCTGCGTTTCAGCCTCTTTCGCAGCTTCATCAGTGGCGATGCCAGAAAATTTCTTCGCGATGAACATACCACCGCGTTCTTCTTTCAACTCCACCGCCGCGCTCGTGCTCGCGGGTAATTTATCAACCGACTCGTACTTGTCTTTGGACAAGACGAATTGCATGCGCCCGCTATTGGTGAACACCGGCGTGGTCATCTCCATCTTCGCCCCGCCGACGTTCGCCTTACCAAAGATGTACGATGCCAGCGAGTTGAACGATTGTCCCGCGGCTTGCGGATCCATCTTCGTCGGCGCACCGTCTCGCATCTCCCGCACGTCTATCCCCGGCCCCGTCTCGGCGACTAAATACGAATCGTACTTGCGCACTTCGTAATCCGCAAACTTCTTCATCACGGTATACCCGGGCGTTTCCAACGCAGGCGTTTGACTAAAATCAAAAATCTGCTTCACAACCTCCGCGACGCCTTCCGGGGACAAGTGCTTTTGATTTTCAATCGAATCCCACGTATCCACGTGCGTCGTCACCTTCTTCGTTTGCGGATCGATCCCCATGATCGACGTGCCCGTAAACGTAAGCGTCGGCTTCCATACGAAAGGAAACGGTGGTAACGACATCACCATCGTCCATCGCGTCGTCAACTCATTCTCACCGCTTTGATAAATCGTATGCATCTCGTACGTCGGCGCGAACACGCGTTTCAACATTTTGATGTTAAAATCATACCCCGCGAACGTCTCGTACTTGGTCAACGGATCGCTAAACTTCACGTCCGAGGCGTACAGCTCGGGGTCGATCCCTCGGTCGTCGAACAAGTGCGTCAAATCTCGCGCCAACGTCGTTTTCACCTTCTCCATGTCTTCGACGTCGAGCGTCGATTGCGGTGACGTCATCGACATCCATCGCATCGTCCGAGACCGTCGACGACCGACGCTCGTCGGGCGATCGCGCGCGCGTTGAACGAACGACGGGCGAGTGAACGACCGTTCGAGAACACGCGCGCGCGACATCGCGATCGAGCGACGTCGCGTTGTGCCGTCTCGATACAACCCGCGATCGTCCGTCGATTCGCATCGCATCGCATCGCGTCGCGTCTCGCGCGCGATCGACCGCGATGCGATCGATTGCATCTTTCAGGCACCAGACAACGCACGAGTCTCAAATCTACACAAGGTCCATCGCTCGCGCGCTCGATCGATCACTTGCGATTTCAGGCACCAGACAACGCACGAGTCTCGACTCGACGAATGAACGAACGCGCGCGTCGTCGTCGTCGTCGATCGCGCGCGCGCGCGGTGTCGTCACACGCGCGCGCGCGCATGGTGTCGTCGCGCGCGCGCGCGATCGACGACAAAGGCGCGTTCGACGACGTAGGCGCGTTCGAGAATGACGCATGGCGCGCGCGCGCGCGCGGCGGCGATGGTGGAGGCGCGAACGCGCGCGAGCGAGCGCGCGGGGAGGAGCGACGGCGCGCGCTGCGCGAGAAGCTGGCGCGATGCCCGTTCGTTGACGACGACGGCGACGCGTTGGGTGACGCACGAGATGGAGATGATTTCGCGCGAAGCGCGAAGACGCCGCGGTTCCTGGTCGATGCGAGAGACGCGCGAGGGCGAAAGCATCGGGCGTTGGGGCGCGTGTCGCGGTTGTCGAGCGCGTTGGAACGCGAGCGTTGCGATCCGTCGAGCGTGGGAATGAGCGCGCAGGACGAACGAGAGATGAAAGGGGCATTTAACTTGCAGTATTGGGCGCTGAAACGGCGGTATTGCGACGTGGTGTTACTCGTGAAGCACGGATCGTTTTTTAACGCGTTTGATTTCGACGCCGACGCCGGGATGGAGGTAGGATTGCGGCTTTCGGGAGGGAATACCGGATTCATGCGAAAAGTTGGGTGTCCGTTAGCGCAGTTCGATGAGTGGGCGGCGAAGTTTCTCGCGCTCGGGTACTCAGTCGGACGCGTGGAGCAGATGGATGGTGACGAGCGTCGAGGAGGCCATGTGATGAAGCGTGAATGTTGCGAAATCTTGACGCCGGCTATCGATCGTGGATTGACGTGCAGTGAGCATGCGCTGATTTTCTTAACCATCGCCGAAGGAGAGGATGGCTCGATTGGTGCGTGCGCGTTCGATGCCGATTCATCAACGGGTGCAATTGGGCGATTGACTTTGGAGGAGTTGTACACGGTGCTCGTGCAGTACCAGCCTCGCGAGGTGGTTATTTCAGAAACTTTGAACGATGACGCGCGAAAGGTTTTGGTTTCGTACGCGCGAAGTGGAGGCAATGCGGTGGATTGCGTGTTGCGCATTCTAGAGCGCGGCGGCGTCGCTTTACCGCCAATCACTCGTCCGAATGTTTTAAGCGCGTTGAAGCATTTTAACGCCGGTGGTAACGTCGCTGAGGATCAAAACGTCGTCATTCCGTCTGTTCCTGAAATTATTGTAAAGGCGTCGGATGTTGAGTTGCACGCTGTTGCGTATGCGATGCGTCATCTTGCGTGGGTCGGCGTCTGTGAAGATGTCTTTGCCCGCGTAACGTTTACCAACATCGTGTCCCATCCCAACGACAAATCCATGAAAGTCATGGCAAACAGCGGTTTTTCAGCGTTTGCGCTCTCTCGTGAACTGACGTTCATGCAGCTCCACGGTGATGCGATCAAAAGCTTACACGTTCTCACTGGAGACACCGGCAATCTCACCGGTTCTTTGTTTTCGTTCTTAAACCAAACGCTTACGGCTCCGGGACGACGACGTCTTCGCCAATGGCTCATTCGGCCGCTGCTTGACGTGAACGCCATCGAGGCTCGATTGGACGTCGTTCAAGAGCTCTCTCGCGATCCATTTCTGCTGCAATCTTTCCGCGACGCGTTGAAGCATATGAAAGTCGACTACGAGCGCACGTTCAACAAGGCAGCTCGATTGGCGATCAAGGCTGTGAAAACATTCAATATCGTTCGCTTCAACCAAACGTTGACGCCACAGGTGGACTCGATGGGATTAAAAGATCTTGGACCGAGCGGTGCGCAGACGCTTGAGGATGTTTTGTTAGACGCGGTGAATATGGTGAACTTTTGGGCGATGTACAGGAAGGCTATGTTTGATTTTGCTAAAGCGCTTGATGGTTTGATTGACATCTGTGAGTGTGTTGATGTCATCTCACACTTCGCCGAGAAAAACTTGTCCATCGCGGGTCTCATGAGTGATGTCGACGGTGCTCGCGAATTTCTTCGTGAACTTCGTTCATCGCTCGTCGTCACTGCGGTTGGGAAGAAGAGTTTTGTCGTCACGCCATCGCCCGATGTTTTTCAGGATTACGCTTTGGCTGTGTCAGAGGCCTCCAAAGAGCGCAAACAAGACCCGCTTCAGCGCATCCAAGCCGAGCGTCAACGCAAGCAAATCAGAAACTTACACTTAGAGTTGAGCGATGACGATGATATGGACCTTCCGGAGCAAGATGCGGACGACCGCGTGGATCTCGCCGCGGCGAACGCGTTTACCGAGGTCATGCACGCCTTCGCCGAAGAGTTGCCACGGTTTGAACGAGTCGTGAGCGCCATGAGCGATTTAGACGTGTTGCAAGGATTTGCTACGACGTGTGCTTCCGCACGTGGTTCCGTTGGGTTCACGCGCCCCACGTTCTCTTCCGCGCCGAATGAACTTGAGCTCAAGCGTTCTTGGCACCCATTGCTGCGCCCGAGTATCGTGGACAAATCGAAGCGAATCACGCACAACAGCGGTATTGTCGAGAACGACATCTCCATGAGCGTTCCGTTTATGCTTCTCACCGGTCCGAACATGTCAGGTAAGTCTTCGTTATTGCGACAAATTGCTTTAACGGTGATCATGGCTCAAATGGGTTGCTACATTCCGTGTTCGAGCTCGAAGATTTCCATCTGCGACGCGATCATGACGCGCATTGGCGGTGACGACAATTTGGCAAATGGCGTAAGCACATTTTTGAACGAGATGAACGGCACGGCGAAAATCTTGAACGACGCCACACCGGGCACGCTCATTATTCTCGATGAGCTCGGTCGCGGAACGAGCACTCTCGACGGTTATGCCGTCGCATACGCTGTCGCTCTTCGTTTAATGTCGATGTCGTCGCCAGCCTCTCGCGTCTTTTTCGCGACTCATTACCACGACTTGGTTGACGATTTATCAGGAGCTGAAAATGCTTCTTTCAAGCCGTACCACATCGGCGTCGAATCCGTTCAAGGGGCACTTCGGTTCACGTACAAGCTCGAAAATGGCCCGGCTCCGCTCGGCTCGTGCGCACTCAACGTCGCTCGATTGGCTGGCTTCCCGCCCGGAATCTTGACTCGCGCGGCGCACGTCGCGCAAACCGTCAATTTCAACCGTGCGTCGACGTCTCTTGATGGAGATCGCCTGGTTTCTTCGTTCGTTGCGCCGGCTGAATTATTGACCCAACGCGAGCACGTTGCGCTCCACGCCTTGTGTTCTGACTGCGCAGTATGCGGCGACGTCGAAGGTCTCGGCGATGGCGCCGCCTGGGCGCGCAAATTCTTCGCTCTCTGGCTCGAGTGTACTGCGATCGTGCGAAGGGTGTGATCGGTTTATGTTAATATATGTGTTTGTACGCTGCCGCATGTCAGGCATATGGACAACGCGCGATTCAGCGCCTCACTGTCTGTCCCAAATTCAAGCAGCTCAAAGAAAGATGTAAAATGATTAAAATGATGTTGATGACGACACACTGCTTTTCACTTCACATCGTCGCGCGCGAACGTCCGCGCGACGCGGTGCGAAAAGAAGTCGCGATGACGCTAGCGCTCGTCGCGTCCGTCGCGTGTGTTTCGCGTCGAGCGTTTCGCGCCGACCGACGCACGCCGAAGCCGCGGGGCCGTGGCCCGACCGTCTCGCGCGCGACGCCCGGCGACGCATCGAACTCGCGAACAAATCCTGACGATGATGGAGCGGGTGAAGAGAAACAAATCGATGAAACCGATGCGAGCGCGTCGAGATCGACCGGGGCGAGCGAGGACGCCGGCGAAGCGCTGCCCGCCGCCGAGTACGAGATATTGCTTGCGCGAATGCGAGCGATTCGTCAGCGCGAGGCGTCGCTCGATGTCATTCCCATAGTCGTATTGGATGCCACGGTACCGAAACAACGTTTGCCGCTGACGTTTGATGGGAATAATCCGCGACGGAACTTGAACGCGGGGACTTGGTTGGGCACGAATGTTGAACTCGGACAAAAGTTTGGTATGCTGGGACAAGCACCATCGAACGGGCAGATTTTACCCAATGGCGTGCTTTGCGAAGTCACGCGATTGATGATGAAACCGAGCGGGGATACTTTGATCGAACTCACTGCTGGGCGGCGGTTCAAGATTTACGGGCAACCTTTCGAGGATGAATCAAACGACATGGCGCCGTCAGCGCGAGTGATTTGGATCGACGACGATAGCGGCGCAGGGCAACAAATGGTTCTCGCCGGCGATGTGGACACGTCCGCGGCGCTCGACGCGCGAGATTTTACGCCAGAAGCCCTGGCGATGGCGTTGGCACTCCCGGAAAAAGTCCAGGAATGGCTCGCACTCGTCGTATCGCGCGGACGAGAGCGGCAGCCGAACCAGCTGAAGCTCATACAATCCCACATAGGACCTATGCCAGACCCGCGCACGCAGCCCGCCGAGCTCGCTTGCTGGGTCGCGGCGCTCATAAACCCAATCCCCGCCTTGGGCGTGGCGTTCGAGATCCGCCCAGCTTTGCTCTTGGCGCCAACGGTGAGCGACATGATTGGCATCGCCATGAAAGGCCTCGCGCTCTCGTGCGAAAAGCTTCGCCAAGGCCCTCTTTAACTCTAGTGCCCCAGCATTGTAACTTATCCCATCCTCCTTTTCGTTCTCACGAGCGACGCGCTCTAACGTGTGAACGCACGAAGTGATGTCGCCCTCGACCTCGCGTCCTTCACGCTTCGTCCGCCGCACAGTCGCCCTCGCGTCGCTGAGCATCATGAGTCGAGGCACCGGCGCTGGCTACGACCGGCACATCACCGTATTTTCACCCGAAGGACGTTTATATCAAGTCGGTACGTCTTCATCCGTCGTCCAGCGCGTCGTCGTACGTCATCGTCGTCGCGCGCACGCTCGCGATCTCGCGGCGACCGACTCACGAAACGTGCATTTGATGCAACACAGAATACGCGTTCAAAGCGATCAAATCCGTCGGTATCACGTCCATAGGCGTTCGAGGAAAAGATTCCGTGTGCGTGGTGACGCAGAAGAAGGTTCCGGTGCGTGAAAGTTTTCGCGCGCGGGCGCTCGAGACGCGATCGTCGCGTTGAGATTCGACGCGTCAAACGGCTGATCTGATTGCGACGACTGACATCGCGATGTGCGCAGGATAAATTGATCGATGCATCGGATGTGACGCACATGTATAAGATCACAAAGACTGTGGGAATGTGTGCGACTGGGAAAGGACGTACGTGTCGAGCGCTCGCGACGGTTTACGCGCGCTCGGGGCTGTTGACTCGCGCTCGGGGACTCGAAGCGCTTCGTTCGCATCGCGTTCGATGGGTGTTGATTCACGCGTACTGATTAGTGTGATTCCTTGCGACCGTTCACTCGCGCGCAGCGGATATTCGCGACATGGTGCAAAAAGCACGGAAAAAGGCGTCAGACTTTGCGTTTGAGTACGGGTATGACATTCCGGTGGACGTGTTAGCAAACATTCTGGCAGATGAGTTTCAAGTGTACACGCAACACGCGTACATGCGCCCGCTCGCAGTGATGGTGATCTTAGTTGCTATTGATGAGGACCGCGGTCCGTCGTTGTATAAGTGCGACCCAGCGGGTTATTACGTCGGATATGTCGCCACGAGTGCGGGAGCGAAAGAAGTCGAGGCGGTGAACTTTTTGGAGAAGAAGATCAAGGCAGGCGCGGCGTTCGACGTCAATGAAGCCACTCGATTAGCGATCAGTACTCTTCAGCACGTGCTCGGCGAAGAAGTCAAGGCGAGCGAGTTGGAGGTCGCCATCGTGACGAAGGACAACCCGATGTTTCGCACGTTGTCGGTGGAAGCCGTCGAGGAACATTTGACGAGCATTTCCGAGCGCGATTAGTTGTAAAAGTCTCTAGAGTGTATCGACGATTATATTTGAACAACAGCAATCAGTTCGCGTCTAAATGTCCTCTTCTTCACTGTCATCCGCTGCATCTAATTTTTCCACTGCATTTTTGATGGCGTTGGTATCAGCGGTGGAGGGTCGCAAATCGAGCGCGACGCTAAAATTAATCATCGCCTTATCCGGCAGCCCGAGCTTTTTGTAAATTCGCCCCATCAAGAAAAACACACTCGCTTCCTTAGGCGCGATCTCTTGCAATTCCTGTAACTCTTCCAAGGCTTCCTCATACTTTTCCTTGCTCATCAATACGGCGGCCATTTCATATCGCGCCAACGGATTGCGCGAGTCAAGCGCAATCGCGCGCTGCAGCAATTCTATCGCCGCATCGTGGTCATCCAACGCGTGCTTCGCCATGCCCGAATAACAGAACAACACGCTTGACCGGCCATTTATGTTGAGCGCGTAACGGAAGTGGTACTCGCTCATGACGTACTTTTCCTGGCGGTAATACACTGTCCCAAGTCCGTACCAAGCGTTATAGTGTCTAGCGTCTAAGCGCAGCGCAGCGCGGTAGCAATTCATGGCCTTCTCGAAATCTTCGTTAGCGAAGTACTCGTGCCCGCATAACGTGTGCGCGTACGTGTATTTCGGATTGACTTGCAATGCTCGTTGGAAAAATTTCAACGCTGTCTCGTGCTCCTTTTGCAATGAGAAGCAGTTCCCTAAGACGCACCAAGTTTCCGGCGCCCAGCGATCGATTTCTTCCACAGATTGCGCTAAATGGGCGAGCTTGACTTCCTGTTTCAAATGCCAGAGAACGGTTGAGTAAACATCCAAACCTTCAACTCGATACGGCGCCGCCGCGCGCGCCTGTTCAAAAGTCTTTGCCGCATGTGAATAATCTACCATCTCCGCATACGCCTTAGCGGTGGCGCACAACACGTAGCCGGTATTGTATTGCTCCGGTGCGAGCTTGTGAAATGAGTTTATGGCCTCTTCGCATCGATACATGGCAAGTTGGCGCAAGCCTTCCGCGAGCGGTCGAAGCATGTTGACTACGGCCAATGTGCCCTCGGCTGTGCGCCCCGAGAACGCCGGATGCCAGGTCCACACTCCTTGCTTGTCATCTGCGAGATAGGTTTCGTAGGAAACCTCGCCTTCTTCGGGAACTTGGCTCAGATACGCCGCCTCATCTTCGCCGTGCGCGTCGCCATCTGGCGTTCCCGATACGTGTTGCGAACGTGACGTATGAATCCGCGAGCTTCTTCGAACGGCGCTCGAAGTTGGATCATCGCTAAATAATCGCCCTGAAACTTTTCTAAGCTTGCCTTCATCCATGAACTTCCTGCGCTCGCCGAACAATCCGAGCACGCTCCGACCAGCACCCATGGTGGTTTCTCGAGTGCTCGGCTGATTCGCCGCCACCGCCACGCCTCGACCGGCGCTGGCGCCCGCAGTCGGCGGTGCGCGGGCTACAGCCGCACCTTTCTGCGGAGGCGGCGGAACCGCTGCAGCGGACGACGGCGATGGCGTCACGAACGCGCCGATTGAATCCCCAGATTCGCCGTATCCACCTCCCGGGCCGAACGCCGGAGTGCTCAAATTCGTCGCATCCCAAGCATCTCGCGCGTGCGTGCGATCGCTCCCGCCTGTGCTCGGCGGCAGCGAGCTCATTACATCGAACGCTATCGGCGCCGTCGCGTGCGGAGTGCTCACTGCGCTGTCCACGTTTGCACGGTCGAACGACCGTCGTCCTCGCGTCGGCGATGACGGCGGCAAGCCGACCATTCGCGGCGCGTACGCCACCTCCTTCGCCTTGTGCACCACCGCACGCTCGGCGATCGCCGAAGGATAGAGGGCGTAAATCAAATCCTCTCGACTCGCAGACATGCACGCCTTGGCCTCGGCATCGGCTCCAAGAGCACACAACGCCTCGTATGCGCTCCACATTAAAGGATCCGCGCTCAACGCTCGCGTAAAATGCGCCGTCGCCGCCGCGTTCCTGCCGGTATCTCGGCAGATCACCCCGAGCAAATACTCCCCGTTTGCCCCACCGCACGCTAAAGCATCATCATCCCCGATTGTCGGTCGCTTTCGCGCGCCGTATTCTCCGACAAACTCGCTCTCGCCCTCCTCGTTCAACCGTGACTTCAACGCTCGCTCCGCCTCACCGAGCTTCCCCAACTCCACGCACGCCTTCGCGAACAAGTACCGCGCCGGCGGTGTCGTCAATCGTGTGCCTAATGTCGAACGCACCGCGCAGTGCTTGCCGCTTCGGTAGTGACACTGCGCTAAGAGGTACACGTTGCCGTCGGTCGGCGCTAAAGCGACCAGCCGCTCGGCGAGAAACGTTGCATTCGCCAAAGCGTGCGCGTCCAACGCATCTCTCACGGCGTCGATGAGCGTCGATTCCATGATTTGCGTGTCATTCAACGCCATCGCGGCGTCTTCGGTGCTCGATTCCGTGAGTGCAGAAGACATCTATGCGGGCGGCGCGCGCGCGAGATTCAAATTTCCACGCAAAAGCTTCAACCACCCAGAGGGTTGAATCGCGACGAAAGGCGAATGAGATGGACTATTTTTGTAAACTTTGACCGCACTGTGCGATGCGAGCGCGATGCCGGCGCGGTGTGGGCGACCGTCTGGGATGTGCGGCGACCTCTGTGGTGAACGAGAAGGAAGCGGTTGGATTTCTGGCGCGACGACGGAGCGCGCGTGGAAACGAGTGTTCGTTGAAATGTCTATCGATAATGAAAAGCGATCGAGGTGATGCGTTTCGAAAACTAAATTGACCGACGTCCCTATATATTTGGAAGATCGTCGTATTTTTTAGGCGCCGAGGACGAGGACGTCGCGGCTCGAGACGCCGCCGCGGCGCTTAAATCGGCAAAAGGGTCAGCGACGGGGGCCTTAGCTCCGGGCGTGCGCACGACCGGCGGCGGGCTCGGCGCCACAGGCGCGCCGTTCATCGCGCGCATGCCTTGCGGCAGCGGACGCGCGGTGCGCGCGTCCGAAGCGTATGGATCCTGCGCGAACATCGGGTTGGTTTGCATCGCAGGCGTGGACGACGGACCGCTCGGCGTCGGCGTGAATTCGTACGCTTGTCCGTAGTTCGCCATCGAGCTCGAGCTCGGACCGACCAAAGCCATGGATGTTGACGACGATGACGGGCCGGCGCTCGAGGCGTAAGACGGGGGAGCGTCAAATGGGTTTGGAGGACCCTGTGCTGCGTTGAATGGATTCGCCGTCTGCGTCTGATTCGCCGTGAAGTTGCGCTGTGGTGTCGACGCCTTGATCACGTCATCGAGCTCGTCGAGCAAACTCGCGGTCGTGGCCTTGGAGGAATACACCGTCGGGACGGAGGATTTCGCGCGCTGCGCTCGCACGTTCGCCAACGCCGTGGCGTCGCCGGTGGACGCGCGAAACAGCAAATCAAATCGAGCAAGCTCCTTCACCAAATCTTCGTTCAGTGAAAGCGCGCTCATGAGCAACTCCTCATCGTGCGTATTTGAGATCAGCTCCTGTAACCGAGGGGACATCGCGCGACATTGCTCGGCGAGTTCGCTCGCGATGCCGTCCAGTAAACCGCTGCTCGACGGATGTTGCGATACGTCCACGCCGTCGAGAACTTCAGCGAAAACTTTGAGGGAATTCCTCGCCGCCGCGACGTCACCCTTCAACTTTCTCACGTCTTCCGCGGTGTACGACACCGAAGCCGACGCCGAGGGCGCAGCGGACGCGGCTGCGCTCTCGCGAAGCGCTCGTTGATAATCATTCGTCCCCGGGTCGTATCGCCCGTGCGTCATCGACGGCGATCGCTTCGGCACTCCCGTGGCGATCGTCCCCGCGTAAACACCATGTGGAGATCGCGGCGATCCTTGCGCGTCGTCATCGACCTCCGCGAGCGCCGCCGCGATGGCGCGACGATCTTCTTCGCTCAAGTCGTTCCTCGCGCTCCAGTCGCCCCGACCGTTGTATTGCGCCATCGACGCCCCCTCCACCGCGGGTGGCGCCGCGGTTCTCACCGCTCCCACTGGATCTGGAAACCGAAACCCTTTCGCGCGAAGGGTGTCGAACGCCCATCCGTACCCCGGCTCGCGTCGGCTTAAATTCGCCGCCCACTCCTCGATCAATCTCAACGCGTTATCCCTCACCTCAGCGTTCGGTGGTTTTTCGCACAGCTTCACTAACGTTTTTGGCACTTCTTTCGCGCACACCATGGCGTGGAATCGCGGCCCGCAGTTCTTCATGCACATCTCCAACGCGTACAACGCGCGTCGGCACGCCGTCCCGTCTTTTCGCAGCTCGAGTTTGAGTTTCAGCGCCTTCACCGCGTCTTTCCCGTGTAACACAAAGTTATAGTTCACCACATCGCACAGGCGTAAATTTAAAGTCAAATCGTGCTCTTGCGCGCGGTATGGGTCGCAGATCTGTCGCATTCGACGCACGCGCGGTCAGCGCTCGGCGTTCGCGTCGCTCAGGCGCTACCCATTCGCTCTCGCGTCGTTCGATCGCACAAATCGCGCGCACTTCGCGTCGCCCAGACGCACCGCTTCGACGAGGGCGTACGCGGTGCGGTACTTTTTATGCGAGCTAAACATCGAAACGCGAGACGCGTGCGCGCGCGCGCGACACTGACGCGCGCGCGTCGCGACTGCGCGTCCTCGGTGCCTTCGCGACGCGGGTGCCTTCAGGACGAGCGCGTCGCGCGACGGCGAGACATTGAGCGACGCTTCGCGCGCGTTGGATTTGCGTCGAGAGAGGATTTGCGTGGAATAGGAAAGATACAATCAAGTCGAGACGATCGCGTGCGATGGCGAACGATCGCGAGCGATCGTCGCGCGCGTGGAGGAGCGGTATGTTGTTCATGTGGATGTTCGCCGCGGCGGTCGTCGTCGTCGTCGTCGCGAACGCGATGAATGGACAGCGAGTGAACGCGAGCGATCGAGGAGATGGGCGGGGGAGTTTAAGGAGGATAAGTGCGTTGGAGATCGCCGCCGATCGCGGACCACGCGGGACGTCGCGAGCGGGGTTGAGGTATTACGACGTCGCGCTCGGCGCGGCGGTGGCGTTCGCCAAATGCGGGACGTCGGCGTTGGAGGTGGGATGCGTCAATCCGGCGTTTATCGAGCACTTGAAGTGGATTCCTCATCGCACGTGCGTGTCTCCGTATTTTGCGGGGTATAAAGCGCTGAATTCGACGCCGAGCGCGAGCTCGGACGACGCGGAAGTGGACGCGGACGACGGGACGTCGTACGTGCGCGCCGATTTCATGAACTACGACGTCGGCCAGAGGTACGACGTCGTCGTGTGCATGCAAGTCGTCGAACACGTGCGCGACCCACGGGCGTTCGTGAGAAAACTTTTGAAAGCCGGTGACGTTGTGATCATCAGTGTGCCGTATAAATGGCGCGATTGCGGCGCCAAGTGCTCGCACGTCTCGCACGATATATCTTTGCGAACGATGGCGAACTGGAGCGGCGGCTTGGAGCCGACGCAAACATCGATTGTTCGCGAGCGTGGCGACGGCGCGGCGCGACTCGTCGTCGTGTATGAAACTACAGCACGTGCGTAAATTACACGCGCGCGTGAAAAACTCCCTTCTCTCGCTCTTTCCTCGTCGCTACAGCACGCGCTATTCCTAATTCGCTATTCTACGCCGTCGTCGCTCGACCGAAACCGTCGCCGCGGTGACTACGTACACCCCTTAAAGCACTCTCTTACCGCCTGCGCGGTGATGTTCACGCGTTCTCTCACGCGCTCGACATCCTCCTCTCGCGCCAGCGCCAGTCGCTTCGCAAACTTATCCGGATGCCAACGCGTCATCTCCTCGCGCAGCCGCGCGCGCGCTCCGCCTTCATCCACGCCATCCGTCAAAAACGCCCTCAAAATCTCCCTCGAACGTAAAATCTCCTCATCAATGAATGGAAAATCACTAAAATCAATCTTCGCCGCGTCATCACGTCCCTCTAAAGCGCGCCACTTGGCGCGATACGCCCCCGCTCGCGCTCGCGCCGCTCGCGCCGCTTTCTCAATCTCGATCCCACCGCCGCCACCACCACCTTTCGCTTTCTCGCGACGCGCGTTCGCCTCGCGTTCGCTCGTCCTATACCTTTTCTTTCCCTTTTCCCTACGTTCTCTCACATCCCTCGTTCGCCCTCGAGCGTCCCATTCCCGCGCGTCCCGTCCGACGCCCGCGTCCTCCTCCGCCTTCGCCCTCTCCTCGCGCTTCCTCCTCTCCATCTCGTTCCGAAACTCCCTCGCGTGCGTTTCGTCGTCCCCGATGACGCATCGAACGCGGCGACGGTGTAAAATTCTCCCTCCTCCTCCGTCGTCGTCGTCATCATCATCGTCGTACGTCGCGAACGCGTCGTCGCGCGAGCCGAAGCCGTCCTCGCGTTCGTCCTCCTCGCGCGCGCGCGCGAGGAGCGATGACCACGCATCACTCCTCGTTCGTCGAGCGCATGGAAACTCTCGAGAATGTTTGTTTACCCGTCGTTCGTAAGACGCTCGTTCGTCGTCGACGTCGTCCATGGACGTCGTCATTCGATTTCAATTCATTCAATTCACCCGTCGCTTTGCGTGCCTGACTGAATGCGTTCGTGTAAGGGTGATGACGCGGTCGTCGTTCGTCATTTACATTCGTGGCGTCACGTCGTCCGTCGTCCTCTGTCTGTCTTCCATTCGTGGCGTCACGTCGTCCGTCGTCCTCTGTCTGTCTTCCATTCGTGGCGTCATGTCGTCCTCTGTCTGTGGTTGTCATTCGTGGCGTCATATCGTCGTCGTCCTCTGTCTGTCTTCCATTCGTGGCGTCACGTCGTCCGTCCTCCTCCGTCTGTCACACATTCGTGGCGTCACATCGTCGTCGTCGTCCTCCGTGGACGTCTGGTCACCGTTGACGAGTCATGACCAGGACAACCATCATTCGTCCCTCCCTCCGTCGTCGTCGTCACTCGACCGTCGGTCGTCGACGCGTCGCTCGCGCGTCTCGTGAAACTTCGACTTCGTTCGCGCGAACGTTTCCTCGCCCGCCCGACGTCGTTCGCGTTCGCGTCGCCGACATCGGGCGACGCGTTCAAGGCATCGCACGTAGTATCACCTATCACACATCGCTCGCTCGCTCGCGCGATCGATCGATCGATGGATCGATCG
>Ga0222712_10002503_pt1 | contig 20976 bp, 20 predicted proteins | sample C33_657DmetaG_FD_165043 | JGI IMG/M metagenome (GOLD analysis project Ga0222712, IMG submission 165043) | Estuarine water microbial communities from San Francisco Bay, California, United States - C33_657D | ecosystem: Environmental > Aquatic > Marine > Unclassified | place: USA: California... | reverse complement strand
AGGACTACCTCATCAAGAACCCGAAGGTCCTGGAGGAACTCCAGAAGACCATCATGGAGAAGGTCCAGGTCGTCGGCGGCATGACCCTCGGCGTCGGCGTCGCCGAGAACGTCACGGCCGAATAATCCCTCGTTGTTGGCTAGCCATAGCCCGGGCCGCACGCAAGTGCGGCCCGTTTCATTGGCGGGGTTCGCTCAGCGTACTTCTTCGACCTTGATCGTGGAATCGACGGGCTTGACCACGGCCTTCAAGGCGGCGGCCAAGCGGTCGAACTCGACCTGCGAGCTCTTCACGACGGCTTCCATGTCCTTCTTGGCCTCGGGGCTGCGGAAGAGCGTCTTGATCTGCTTGGTCTCGTAAGCCTGCTTCTCCTCCACGGCCTTCCAGATCTTGGCGAACGCCGGCGAGGTCGGGTTCTGCGGGAACTCGGCCGCGAGGTTCACGCCCTTGGCGAGCTGCGCCGCGGTGAAGAGCTTCGAGGCGTCGCCCCAGGTGACCTTGACCTGGGCGGTCTTGGCGCCGGTGACCTTCAAGGTCAGGCGGTTCAGTTTCTTCTGGAAATCGGCCAAGGCCACGCCCGCGGCGATCGAGCCGTCCTTGGAGACGTCGCCGGGCTCGAACGAGAACGGCAGGCGGAAGCTGCGGAGCGAGACGACCCCCTGCTCGAACTTGACGACACGCTGGCCTTCGCGGGCCGTGGCCTTGCCCGTCGCGAGGTCGACGTTGATCTGGCCGACGTCGCCGCGCAGGCCCAAGCCTTCGAGGAAAGCGGTCGCCATCATCACGTGACCCGCCCACCCGGGGTGCACGCCGTCCGCGCCCTCGAGCTTGAAGCCTTCGCCGTACCTGGCCCGGGCCTCATGGCCCTTGACCAGCATCGGCCAGTAGACGTCGGCGAACGCGACCTGCTCGGCCTGCGCGACTTCGATGTTGATGTTGCGGAAGTTCAGCAGCGCGAGGTTCAGCGTCTCCCAGGTGCCTTTGGCCGACTTCACCCACGAAGGGACGGAGTGGATCGTGCCGGAAGAACCGAGCACGACGCGCGCGCCGGCTTCCTTGAACTTACGCACGACGTTCGTCTGGTTCTGGCGATACGTCGCGGCGATGGCGTCGTCCTGCGGCACGTAACGGAAATCGTTCATGCCGTAGCAGGTGGTCGCGATGGTGGGCTTGAAACGGAGGACGTCGTTGTCCATGCGCTTGAGGAAGCCGCCGGCCTGCTCGCCGCTCCAGCCATACTGCCGGACGGTCACGTGCAGGTCCGGCCGCGCGGCGGTGAGGTACGCCTCCATGAGGACGCTGTACTTGCGCTGCTCGGTGATGGAGTCGCCGCAGATGGCGAGTCGGTCGTCCTTCTGCAGGAGCAACGCCGGCGTCTTCGGCGCCAGGAGGCCGACGTACTCGGCCGGGACGATCTCCGGGCGGGCTTGGTATTGCTGGCAGCCGACCAAGCCGAGGCAGAGGAGCAGGAGCGCGGAGGGGTATCGCATGCGGCGGTTCTAGCCGCCGACCGAGGAGAAATCACGCCTCTTCCGCCCGCCCGCTTGCTTTTCGGGGACGATTTCGTCATGTTGAACGTCCCCTGCGGTGTTCGACACCCGCGGCAGCCTCCCTTCCCTACGAACATAATATACGGGAGGTGCGACCCGACCGGCCTCGTCCGAGCCGTGGCAACGTACCGCCCACCTAAATCCAGGACAAAGTGGAGCTCCAATCGGAATCGGCACAGGCGGGGGACCTTTTACGGAAAAGATGGCAGATGACGGATGGCGGATGACAGATAAAGCCCGTCAGGGATGCGATGATATCGCATCCGCCTGCTTAGATTGAAACCAAAAGGGAAACCGGAGAGCGGATGATAAGCTGGGGCTCTGATGCCCTCAGCATTCGTTCCGGTCTCCGGTCTCCCCTTGAGCTCAGTCTTTAACTGAGCTGCAACGCCCCGCCTTCGCAGAGGCTCGGGTTGCCGAAGGCCTTCATGGGATGACCGAAGCCCTTGGCGATCGCCATGAGCAGACGGTTGTGGGGCTCCTTCTTGAACTTGAGGGCACGTCCGGTCTTGAAGCCGAGGCCGCCGCCGATGAGCACCCAGGGGATGTCCTCGTGCGTGTGGCTGTTGCCCTTCCCGAGCTCGTTCGTCCAGACGATGGTGGTGTTGTCCAGCATGTTGCCCTTGCCGTCCGGCTCCGGGGTCTCCTGCAGGCGTTTCGCGAGGAAGGCGATCTGCTCGGCGAACCAGATGTTGATCTTGGTGAGCTTCTCGACGGAGCCGGTGTTGAGGTCGGGGTCGTGCGAGAGCGAGTGATGGCTTTCGTCGATGCCGATCCATTTCATGCGGGCCTGGCCGACGGAGTTCGTGAACTGGAAGGTCGAGACGCGCGCCATGTCGTTCTGGAAGGCGCTGATGAGGAGCTCCGTCTGCAGGCGGGTGATCTGCGGGATGCTGTCGTTGTCGAGGGGCACGCCGGGCTCCGGCGGAGACGGCACCTTGAGCGCCGCCTGCGACTGGCTTTCCTTGAGGCTGCGCTCGAGCTCGCGCAAGGCCGTGGCATGCTGATCGAGCAGGCCGCGGTCGCTCCGGTCGACGGCGTTGGCGACCTTGGCGATGTCGTCCTTGAGCCCGTCGAGGACGGAGCCGAGGTTCTCGCCTTCCTTCATCGAGCCGTAGAGCTTGTCGAAGAGCTCGTAGGGGCTGGAGATCGGCGCGACGGGCTGGTTGGCGCCGGCGTAGCTCCAGCGCGTCCACGGGTCGGCGCGGTTGCCGACGGCGACGCCGATCTCGAGCGACCCCATGCGGGTCTTCGTCGCGGGGTTGGCCTGCAGGTAGGTGCGCAGGACCTGGTCGACGGACGGACCGCTCGCCCAGCCGGCCGGCGCGCCGCCGCCGCCCATGATGTTGCCGGGGAAGAGCTCGATGCCGGTGAGCAGGCAGCTCATCCCGCGCATGTGCGAATCGCCGTCGCCGCGGACGCGGTTGTTCACGCCCTTGAGCGTGAGCAGCTTGTCCTTGAACGGCGCGAAGGGCTTCATGATCGCCTTGAGCTGGAAGTTCGCGCCTTCCTCGTCGGGCCAGAAGGCGGGCGGGACGACGCCGTTGGGCGAGAAGACGAAGATGACGCGCTGCCGACGACCGGCGACGGGCTCGGCGGCGCCGAGCGAGGCGAGGCCGCCCAGGAGCGGAAGCGCCGCGGCGGAGAGGCCGAGGCGGCGGAGGAATTCCCTGCGGTGGTGGAGCGACATGGTCTTAGCGGATGGAAGGGGCGGGAGCGGTGACGGTCGGGCGGAGCGCCGCGACGACGGCGACCTCGACGGCCAGGTTGCGGACGTGGAAGTTGTCCGCGCGGAACTTCTGGGTGAGCTCGCCGAGCAGCTCGGGCGAATAGGCCGCGGGCGGCTGCTTCACGAGTTCCTGGAAGAGGTTGCGCACGAAGCCGGTCTGGCCCGACAGGCTTTCGGCGGCGTGGAGCGCGACGTCGCGGGCGCCGGTCAGCTTGATGACGCTGCCCTCCGCGGTGGTGTAGTCGGAGACGGCGTTGACGGGCTTCTTGTTGTCGGTGGCGCGCACGCGGCCGACGGCGTCGAAGCGCTCGAAGCTGAAGCCCAGCGGGTTGATCGTGACGTGGCACGACATGCAGGCCGGCTTGGAGGTGAGCTCAGCCACCTTCTCGCGCATGGTGAACGAAGGGTCGAACTTGTCGTCCATGAACGCGATCGCCATGGGCGGCGGCTTGAGCATGCGGCCGAGGATGTTGCGCGTGACGAAGACGCCGCGGTGGATCGGCGAGGTCGACTTGGTGTACGAGAAGGTCGCGAGGACGTACGGGTGGGTGAGCACCCCGGCGCGGTCCGCGGCGTCCATCTTCACGGGCCGGAAACCGGCGCCGGGCTCGACCTGCTGGCCGTAGAACTTCGCCAGGCGCTCGTTCATCAGGATGGTGTCGCCCAGCAGCAACTGGCGGTAGTCGGACGACTCGGACCACACGATGTTTTCGGCGAAGAGGTCGAGCGAGGTGCGCAGGTCCATGACCACGCCCTGGTCGAAGCCGGGATACTCCTTCTGGTCCTTGGCGATCTCGGCGCCTTCCTCGACGTGCAGCCAGTGGTGCAGGAAGTCGCGCAGCTTGGCCTTGGCGCGCGGATCCTTCATCATGCGCTGCGCCTGCTGGCGCACCTGCGCGGCGTCCTTGAGGCGGCCCGCGGCGGCCGCCTGCAGCAACGGGGCGTCGGGCACGGAATCCCAGAGCGTCAGCGCGAGGCGCGAGGCGACGGCGTAGTCGTCCTGCGGGCCGATGCCGGGATAGAGGAAGGCCGGATTGGAGAGCGTGAAGATGAAGGCGCGCTTGGCGGCGACCTCGGGGGCGAGGCCCGCGGCGTAGATCGCGGCGAGGTCGGCCTGCTGCTCCTCGGTCAGAGGCCGGCGGTACGCGTGCTGGGCGAAGCGGAGCGAGAACGCCTTGAGCTTCGCGGTGCGGTCCGGCGCGTCGGCCTTGGTGCCGGCGAGTCCGAAGAGGTTCGGGCCGATCATCGCGGAGACCTGCAACGCGCCCTTGGCGACGGCTTCGGTCCATTCGCGCGAGACCGAGGCGCCGCGCTCGTAGCCGATGCTGCCGTCGTCGGGGGGCAGCGGCACGGAGACCACGTGGACGTGCGAGGAGAACTTCGGGGAGAGCTGCGCGGCGGGGACGACGGCCCAGGCGCCGCCGGGCGGACGCCACTCGAGCTTCAGGGAAGCGGTCTTGTCCTTGTACTTGAAGAACTCGATCTTGAGCGGGTAGCTGCGGCCGCCGAGGAGGAAGATCGGGGCCGACGCCGTGCGTGTCATGGCCGAACTCACCCAGAGGTCGATGAGCGCGTGCTTCTCGTTCCCGCCGTCGGGCGGATTGACATAGAGGCGCACCCCGTTGGGCGAGGTGATCCGGAACTCATACTCGCCGGTATCGGGCACGAGGACCGAGCCGCTCCAGTTGATCGAGAACTGCGCGGCATAAGTGCCCTTCGGCGGCGCCTTGTCGCCGAAATCGAAGTCGATGACCGGGTCCACCTGCTGCTTGAAGGTGGCCTCCGGACGGTTGCGGTCCGGCATCTTGGGGTCGCGCTCGGGGCGTTCGCGGTAGGTGGCGCTCAGGCCGCCCGACTCGGTCGTGGTGTTCGCCCCGCGCAGGGAACCGAGGAGGTCCGCGATGCTCTCGCGGTACTGGCGGACGGTCAGGTGCGCCAGCTCGATGCGCGGCGGGTGGTTGCGGGCGCGGGCTTCGGCGGAATAGAAGGCCTGGTGGATGTACTCGGCGGAGGCCGTCGCGTCGGCCAAGGAAAGGGTGCCCGGGTCGTTCTCCGGCATCTCGCGCGCGATGTACTTGGCCAAGGAGGCGACGGACTTCTCGCCGACGAGCGGCTCGTCAGCCTTGCCGGCGACGCCTTGGCCGACCGGACCGTGACAACGCATGCAGTCTTCGCGGTAGACGACCTCTCCCGGGCGCGGCGCGGCCAGGTTCTTCTTGTAATAACGCTGCCCCTGACGTCCGGCGACGGCCAGGACGGCCACGGCGACGAGGACGGCGACGATCTTGTAAGGCCGGGAAAGGGGCATGGGGCTGTGACCCTTAACGTCATGGGGAAGTTCCTCTAAATCAAGCCCGCCTCCCCGAAACTGAACCAACCTTTGCCCGCCGGATCGGCCTCCGGACGGCCGATCACGACGTGGTCCAGCAACTCGACCCCGACGACCCTGCCGGCGTCGGCCAGCTGGCGGGTCACGGCCCGGTCGGCGGGGCTCGGCGTAGGGTCGCCGCTGGGGTGGTTATGCGCCACGATGGCCGCCGAAGCGGCGTGCTTCAGCGCCTGGCGGAAGACCTCGCGCGGATGGAGCAACGAACTCGTCGCGGTACCCGAGCTGACCTCATGGAGGGCGAGCAGGCGGTTGCGCCGGTTGAGACAGAGCACCCAGCACTTCTCGACCGCCAGCCCCGCCGCCGCCGGCTCGAGCCGCGCCCAGACCTTGGCCGGCGCGTCGAGCTTCTCGCCGGGATCGTGGGCGCGTTCGCGGATGCGCCGCGCGAGCTCCATCGCGGCGGCGAGCTCCGCGGCCTTCGCCGGACCGAGCCCGTGGACGCGGGCGAAGTCATGCGTGTCCCACGTCGCGAGCGCGGCCAGCGAACCCGACTCGGCGAGCAAAGCCGCCGCCACGGCCGGCGCGGGCGCGCCCTTGGTGCCGGCGCCGATGAGCAGCTCGAGCAGCTCGGCGTCGAGCAAGGCGCGTGGCCCGAGCCGCACCAGCCGTTCGCGCGGACGATCCTGGGAAATCATCCCGGCATGCTGACGCGAGCCGGGCCGCGCTCAAGCCGACCTATCACCCAGCGGTTCCACCCAGCCGACGGTAGCGCGCGAGGACCTTCCCGTAGGCCGGCGTGAGCGACTCGAGCGACGAGACGTTCAGGCCGAGGTCCTTGAGGAGACCGTCGCGCAGGCCGTAGATCCAAGCATGGACTTCGACCTTCTGCCCGCGGGCCCAGGCGTCCTGCATGACGGTGGTGTGGCAGACGTTGGCGGCCTGCTCGATGACGTTGAGCTCGCAGAGGGTGTCCAGCTTCTCGACGGGACCCAGCACCGATTCGACGGTCAGGGCATGCTTGTGGTGCACGTCGCGCACGTGGCGCAGCCAGTTGTCGACGAGGCCCACCTTGCGGCGCTCCAGGGAGGCCTGCACGCCGCCGCAGCCGTAGTGGCCGCAGACGATGACGTGCTCGACCTTCAGCACGTCGACGGCGTACTGAAGCACCGAGAGGCAGTTGAGGTCGGTATGCACGACGACGTTGGCGACGTTGCGGTGCACGAAGAGCTCGCCGGGCAGGAGGCCCACGATCTCGTTGGCCGGGACGCGGCTGTCGGAGCACCCGATCCAGAGGTAGCGGGGCGACTGCTGCCGGGACAGCGTCTCGAAGAAAGAGGGGTCGCGGCGTCGGACGCCCTCGGACCACTCGCGGTTCTTGCCGAACAGGTTTTCGATGGTGGACATCGAAGGCACTTACATTGGGGATAAACTTGAGCGAGCAAGCGAATAGACGAACATTCGGCGAAACGACCATGGAAAGCTCCCTGCTGCGCCCCACCCTGCTGACCGTCGCCATGCTGGCGGCCTCGAACCTGTTCATGACCTTCGCTTGGTACGGCCACCTGCGGACCATGCAGCAAAGCCCTTGGTGGACCGCGGCCCTCGTCAGCTGGTCCATCGCCCTCGCGGAATACCTCATCATGGTCCCGGCCAACCGGATCGGCTACGCCGGGGGGCTTTCGGGCGCCCAGCTGAAGATGCTCCAGGAGTGCGTCACGCTCCTGGTTTTCGTGCCTTTCATGGTGTTCTTCCTCGGGGAGAAATGGAAATGGGACTATTTATGGGCCTTTTTCTGCATCCTCGGGGCGGTCTTCTTCATCTTCCGGCCTGACAGGGGTTGAAACTCCACCTGCCCCGTGGTGTATTATCCATGACATGAAGACCAACCTCCTCGCCTTGCTCGCGGCCACCGTGCTCGCGTCCGCCGCCACCACGAAGGAAAAGCCGCCGACCTCCAGCACCGGCACCGTCGTCGTCGACAAGCAGGCCCCGGCCGCCAAGAAGAAGGCCAAGAAGGAAGATGCGCCTGCGGTGATCGCCGAACCCGTCTCGCTCGTCGCCGATTCCGTCGACGCCGCCACGCAGATCGCCATGGAAGCCGCCAAGGCCGCCCAGGCCGAAGCCGACAAGCTCGCCGCGATCGGCACCGACAAGTCCGCCTCCCCTTCCACCGCCAAGCTGGCCGAGGCCGCCGTCGTCGCCGGCGCCACCGCCGCCAAGGAACTGAAGAAGGCCAAGAAGGAAGCCGACGCCGAGAAAAGCGAGAAGCCGGAAGCGAAGAAGCCCGAGGCCGAAGCGCCGAAGCCGGCCACCAAGCCGACGGCCAAGAAGACCGCCAAGGAAACCCCGGCCCAGTAAGGCCGACCGGCCCGGAGAAGGAGCCCCGCCCGGCGGGGCTTTTTCATGCCCCGTCGTTCCCCTTGAAACTTCCCCCTGCTTCCGCTGTATCATCCCTGTCCCCATGAAGCCTTTCACGCTCGCCCTCCTTCTGGCCGCCGGTCTCGCCATGGCCGCCGAGCCTGCCAAGGAAACCCCGGCCGCGCCCGCCGCGCCCGAGCCGAAACCCTTCTTCGATCCCAACGCGCCGGCCCCGACGGTCGACCCGACCAAGCCCACGCCGGAGCCTTCCATCCCCGCCCCGGAAAAGAAAAAGCCGGTCGTCCCCGAGCGGAAGAAGAAGGAGAAGAAGAAGTGAGCCTGCGGCAGGGCTAGAGTCAGGGTAGGGATGCGATGACATCGCATCCGTGGGCGGACGGAGCTTAGTCTACGAAATAGCCTGCCCGGTGAATCGCACGCACCGTGGCGAACGTCTCATTCCCTGCCACCCGACACCCGGGGCTGCCACCTGCCACCTGAAGTGATTATCTGGTCCACCGAGCCTCTGAGCCTCCGGGCCTCTATCTTTCCGCTCAGTCGACGAGGATCTCGCGCGGGCTTGAGCCGTTCTCGGGCCCGACGTAACCCTTGTCGTGGAGGATGTCCATGATGCGGGCGGCGCGGTTGTAACCCAGCTTCAGGCGACGCTGCAGCATCGAGACCGAGGCGCGGCGCGTCTCCTTGATGATGGCCCAGCTTTGCGCGACGAGCGGATCTTCGCCCTCCTCGCCTTCGCCGCCATCTTCGCCGCCTTCGGCGCCGTCCTTGATGGCCTTGATGACGTCCTGCGCGAACTCGGGCTTGCCGTTCTTCTCGGCGAGGAACTCGACGATCGCGGCGACTTCCTGTTCGCCGACGAAGGCGCCCTGCACGCGGTTGAGCGTGGCGCTGCCCGGCGGCACGAAGAGCATGTCGCCGCGGCCGACGAGCGTCTCGGCGCCGCCGCGGTCCAGGATGGTGCGGGAGTCGATCTGCGAGGAGACCTTGAAGCCGATGCGCGTGGGCAGGTTGGCCTTGATGAGGCCCGTGATGACGTCGGTCGACGGACGCTGCGTGGCGAGCACGAGGTGGATGCCGGCGGCGCGGGCCAGCTGGGCGATGCGCGCGACCGAGGTCTCGATGTCCTGCGCGGCGACCATCATGAGGTCCGCCATCTCGTCGATGATGCAGACGATGTACGGCAGCTTCTCGTTCGGGACGCGCACGCCGTCGTCGACGGCCTCCTCCGCGGCGGCGGCCGCGGCGGCCAGCTCGTCGGGGCTCAGCGCGAGCTCCTCCTGCTTGGGGGCGCCGGCTTCCTTGGCGATCTTGGCGTTGAAGCCGGTGATGTTCTTCACGCCGACCTTGGCGAAGATCTTGTAGCGCTGCGACATCTCCGCGATGAGCCACTTGAGGGCGGCGGGCACGCGCTTGGGGTCGGTCTCGACCGGGATCAGGAGGTGCGGCAGGTTGTTGTAGATCTGCAGCTCGACGACCTTGGGGTCGACCATGATGAAGCGCAGGTCCTGCGGCGTGCAGCGATAGAGGAGCGAGACGATGATCGCGTTGATGCAGACGGACTTGCCCTGGCCGGTGGCGCCGGCGATCAGCGCGTGCGGCATCTTCGCAAGGTCCTGGATGACGGGCTTGTTGGTGACGCTGTCCACGCCGAGCACGACGGGCAGCTCCATGGCGGCCTCGGCCCAGGCCTTGGACTCGATGATCTCGCGCAGGAGCACGTCCTTGCGGTTCTTGTTCGGGATCTCGATGCCGACGGTGCCCTTGCCCGGCACGGGGGCCAGGATGCGCACGGCCTCGGCCTCGAGGTTCATCGCGATGTTGTTCGAGAGGTTGGAGATCTTCTCCACGCGCACGCCCGGGGCGGGCTTGATCTCGTAGCGGGTGATCGACGGGCCCTGCTGGATGCCGACGTCGACGCCGTTGGCGGGGTCGACGGGGATGCAGTCGACCTTGAACTGCTTGAGCGTCTCGATGAGGTCGGAGGCGCGCTTGCGGAAATCTTCCGGCTCAGCCCGGGAGTTCGCGGCCGGCTCGTTGAGCATCTTGATCTCGGGGAAGACGTAGTCGCCGCGCTTCTTGATGACCTGGCTGGCGCGGGCCTTCTCGATCTTGTCGGGCTGGACGACGAGCACCTTGCCGGCGTTGGGACCGAGGGGTTCCGGCGGCTTGCGCGGGGGCTTGGCTTCGGCGGCGGGAGCTTCCTCCGCCTCATCTTCCTCGTCGTCCTCGGCGACGGGCTTCGGCTTGGCTTTCTCGACCTTGGGCGCGTCGGACGAGATGGTGACGTTGTCGGGCTCGACGAGGTCCGGGCCGACGTCTTCGTCCTCCTTCGGGCCTTCGTGCGGGATGTCCACGGCGACCGGAGCGGCCTTGGTGGCCGGCTTGGCGGTCTCCTTCGGCTGCGGGACGGCGATGGCGGCGCCGACGACTTCGGCCTGCTTGCGGCGCAGCTCGGCGGCGGCCGCGGCGCGGCGGCGCTGCTCTTCGGCGGCGGCGGCCGCGGCGGCCTTGCGCTCGGCGTTCCAGGCGCCGAAGCCGTCGCGCATCTCGGCGATCCACGAGGCGAGCGTGGCCTTCGGGTCGTCGGCAAGCGCGCCGAGGAGGCAGAAGCCGTAGGGGAAGACGAGGATCCAGGTGCCGTAGTCGCCGAGCACCGGATGGAAGACCGACGCGTAGAGCAGGTTGCCGAGCACGCCTCCGGGTCCGCGCGGGTCGAAGGCGACCGAGACGTCCTTGGCCGTGCCCAGCCAGAGCGTGAGGATCGGGGCGAACAGGATGACGCAGAGCGCCATCAGCGTGACCTTGACGGGCCAGAGCGTGTGCGCGCGCTGGTTGAGCGCGAACCACGCCGCGGCGAAGAGGAAGAACGGCACGAAGAAGCCGGCGTAGCCGAACAGGCTGAAGAGGACGACGGCCAAGGTGGCGCCGAAGGCGCCGCACGGATTGCTCTCGGGCTGGACGTTGGATTCGGCCGGGAGGCTGAACGTCTTCTCGAGCCATTCGGGGACGAGGTTCTGGTCGGCCGGCGCGTGGAAGAGCATCGCGACGAGCAGGAACGCACCGACGAGCGCGAGCACGACGGCGAGGATGGGCCGGCTCTCGCTGGCCGGGCGGGCGAGCGTGGCGGACCGTTTGCGGGCGGGGGCGGGCATGATTATTCGCCGAAGAGGGTTCCCTGCGACGCGGCGTCCGCGGCGCCGGGAGGCGCCGGATCGGCATGCAGATGGCGGGGCGGGCGCGTGACGCGGGCCGCGAGGGCGCGCGTGCGTTCCTGCGCGAGGCGTTCGACCATGCCCGCGAGGGCGTGGCGGATCCACTTGGGCGTGAAGGAGGCGGCGGAATAGTCGCACGGGCCGTAGCCGTGGACGCGGCCGGCCTGGAGGAGCGCGTCGTTCTGGGCGAACTCGGCCTCGCTCTCCGGCACGTAGACGGCGAAGGCCTTGCCGCCGTTCTTGCGCAGCAGCGAGAAGACCGGCACGTCGCTGGGGCCGTCGGCGACGTAGATCATGTTCTCGAACGGCACGCGGCGGTCCTCGGGGCGCACGACGGCGTTGACGTCGATGTCGGCGTTCTTGTTCGAGCCCTTGTTGATCTCGAAGAGGAAGCGGGTCTTGATGGTGTTGTCGACCATCGCGGCGACCTGGGTGATCTCGGTCGGCAGGTCCAGGGAAAGCTCGTCCTGCTTGGTGAAGTGCGGCGGCAGCGGGTGCTCGAGGAATTCGCAGCCGTAGATGCCGTCGCAGTGCGCGGCGAGCGAGGTGCCGCGGATCATCTCGGCGAGGCCGGTGCTGATGACGTAATGCTCGAGGATGACCTCGACGTTGTGCTTCCGGCCGAGCTCGCGGACGTGCTCCTTGAGGGCCGGGAAGAACTGCGGGAGTCCAGGGCAGAGCGCGATGTCGGCGCCGAGCTCGCGCAGGCGGGCGTTGGTCAGGCCCTTCATGAGGCCGGACTTCACGTAGCTGAGCAGGTGGTTGAGGTAGACGGAATCCTTGGGGGTCCGGATGCCCTTGCGGGCGTAAAGCGCCGGCAGCTGGTTCGTTTCCTTCCAGAACTGCTCCTCGTCGACCCCGTAGGCCTTGAACAGCGGGGTCTGCATGTAGCCCGGACAGAGGGTCTTGTCGAAATCCCACACACAGGTGAGGACGTGGGTGCCGCGGAGCGCGGGTTCCTTGGGCTGCATATCGTTCGGAAAAGGGATGAAGGTCGGGCTTGCGGAGGGGAGCCTGCCGCACTCCATTGAATAACGAGCGGACGACTCCTGTCCAAGCCCGATTAACCTCCCACCCCGATGTCCGCCAACCCCCTCCGCCCCGACCTGACCGGCTTCCGCCGCCGCCTGGCCGAGCTCGAAGGCCTGCTGGCCGACCCCGCCACCTTCGCCGACAACCGCCGGGCCGCCGCCCTCGGCGCCGAGCTCCGCTTCACGTCCAAGGCCGTCAAGGCCGACGACGCGCTGGTGGCCCTGGAAAAGGAGCTGGCCGAGGCCCGGACGATGTCCGGCGAGGCCGACCCGGAGCTCCGCGCGATGGCCGCCGAGGAGATCGCCCGCCTGGAGCCCGCCGTCGAGGCGGCCCGCGAACAGCTCATCCGGGCCATCATCCCCCCGAATCCGGATGATTCTCGTAATGCTCTTGTAGAAATCCGCGCCGGCACGGGCGGCGAGGAGGCCTCCCTCTTCGCGGCCGAGCTCCTCCGCGCCTACACCCGCTTCGCCGAGAAGAAGGGCTGGAAGCATGAGCTGATGTCCCTTTCCCACTCCGACCTGGGCGGCGTCCGCGACGCGGTCCTGCTCATCGAAGGCGAAGGCGCCACCGCCCTCCTCCGCCACGAGGCCGGCGTCCATCGCGTCCAGCGCGTGCCCGCCACGGAGGCCTCCGGCCGCGTCCACACCTCGGCCGCCACGGTCGCGGTGCTCCCCGAGGCCGAGGAGGCCGAGGTCGTCCTGAAACCCGAGGACCTCGACATGTCCGTCGCCCGCGCGAGCGGCGCCGGCGGCCAGCACGTCAACAAGACGGAGTCCGCGGTGCAGATCATCCACAAGCCGACGGGGCTGATGGTCTACTGCGCCGACGAACGCTCGCAGCTGCGCAACCGCCAGAAGGCCCTCCGCGTCCTGCGCTCCCGCCTCCTCGACATGACGCGCGCCAAGGAACGCGAGGCTCGCGCCGACGCGCGCAAGACGCAGGTGGGTTCGGGCGACCGCTCCGAACGCATCCGCACCTACAACTTCCCGCAGAACCGCATCACCGACCATCGCATCGACCTCACGGTCCACGGGATCGAGCAGGTCCTCGAGGGGAACCTCGACCAGCTCGTGGACGCGCTGTACGAAGCCGACCTGCGCGAGCGCGCCGAGGCGATCACTCGGCCGACAGCCTGAGCAGCGCGCCGTCGGCGCGGACAAGGAAGTCGCCGCTGTCGGCGCGTCCGTCGTCCAGCCAGCCGTCCACGACGCCGAAGGCGCGTTCGTACGAACGGCCTGCTTCCGCCGGCGTGAACACCACGGCCGGTCCTCCGGCGGCGGACTTGGGCTCGAAGACCCACTTGCCCGGAACCTGGCACTTGGCGACGGCCGAGGTCAGCGGCTCGAGATTGAAGCCGCCGAACTGACCGCCCGGCGCGGCGAGGTCGCAGGCCTGCGGCCACTCGCCTTTCTCGGCATGGGACTGGAGGAAGAGGATGCGGGCCTGCATGCAGACCTGGGAGACGGAGTTGGCCTTGCGGTGATCGAACACCACGAAGACGAGGGCGATGGCAAGGCCGAGGAGCAGGCCCCAGAAGCCGCGCCGGAGCGCCGATCGCCAGAGCGGTTCCGCGGGCGCGCGCACGATCGCGGCGTGGGCTGGGTTCGGTTCGGCGGACATCGGACGCAAGGATGTCCCGCCGGGGTCCGGCCAGCAAGCCCGGAGGGAGTGCGTTTGTTCCTTGGAGGGAAGCCGCTTACCGCCTTGATTGGAGCCCATGGACGCGGACCACCTCCAACGCTTCGCCGGCATCGGCCGTCTCTACGGACGCGCCGGCATGGAACGTCTCGCCCGCTCGTCCTTCCTCGTGGTCGGCCTCGGCGGCGTGGGCTCCTGGACCGTCGAGGCCCTCGCGCGCTCCGGCGTCGGCCACCTCGCGATGGTCGACGGCGACGCGGTCTGCGTCTCGAACACGAACCGCCAGCTGCACGCGGTCGCGGGCAACGACGGCAAGGCGAAGACGGAGGCGATGGCCGAACGCGCCCGCTCGATCCACCCGAAGATCCGCACGACGCTCCACCAGCGCTTCCTCTCGAGATTCAATCCCCATGAGGTGCTCGCGGACTTCGACGGCGTGGTCATCGACGCGATGGACGCGCTCTCGCCGAAGTGCGGGCTGATCGCCGAAGCGGTGAACCGCAAGCTCCCCGTGGTCACGGTCGGCGGCTGCGCCGGCCGCCTCGACGGCACCCGCATCAAGATCACCGACCTCCGCGATTCGCGCGACGACCCGCTGATGATGCTCGTCCGCAAACGTCTTCGCCAGAACTTCGACTTCCCGCGCGGCAAGGCGCCCTTCGGCGTCTCCTGCGTGTGGTCCGACGAACCGTTCACGCAGCCGACGGACTGCGAAGGCCTCCCGGGCGGCGAGATTCCCGAGGGCGAAGACCTCCGCCCGAACTGCGAATGGGGTTACGGGACGGCGTCGCACGTGGCCGGCGCATTCGGCCTCGCGGCCGCCGGCGAAGCGCTCCGCCTGTCGCTGCTACGCCCCGAATAGGCGCGCGAAGTTCGCGCTAGTCAGCGCGGCGGACTGCTCCGGCGTGACGCCCATGGTCCGCGCGAGCTCGGCGTTGTTGCGCACGAGGTTCGACGGATGGTTCTGCTCGGTACCGTCCGTGGCGGGCGGCAGCTCGCGTACGCGGAACTCCGCCGCAGGGCACAGCGCCGGCGCGTCGGTCTCGACGAGGATCCGTTCGCGCGGGATGGCCGCGGCGAACTGGACGCGGAGGTCGGCCTTGCGCGGGATGAGGTGATGCGCGCTGAAAGAAAAATACGCCCCGAGCCCCGCGAGTTCCGCCACGAGCTCGACCGGGCCGTTCCAGCTGTGCAGCAGGAAGCCGCGTCGCGGAAGTTCGGCGGCGCGGACGATGTCCATCAGCGGCCCGATGGCCTTCACGCAATGGATCGTGAGAGCACGGTCGAGTTCGACGGCGAGCGCGAGCTGCGTGCGGAAGGCGGCTTCCTGCGCGACGGGGTCGAAGTCCTTCACCCAACGATCGAGGCCCATCTCGCCGACGCCCGCCGCCGGGTGCGCGAGAAGAGTGGTCCGCAGCGTCTCCGCCCAATCCGCCGGCGCCGTCGGGACATCCCACGGGTGCAGGCCGAAGGACATGCGGTTGCGCGGATCGCGCCGACCGAGGGCCGCGACGTCTTCCCAATCGGCCGGCGCGCTGCCGTTGATCATCGCCTGGCCGACGCCGTCCGCCCGGGCCTGCTCGACCGCGGCGTAAGGCACCTCGGCGAACTGGTAATGGCAATGGGCGTCGCGGAGTTCCATCGGTCGACCGCAGGATGCCCGCGGGACCGGTCGCCTCAACGACGAACCACCTTGCCCTGCCGCCCCGCCGTCCCCTATCTCCGTGGCAGGATGAAGACGCCGCCCTTGCCCACCGAAGCGCTGATGACCGTCACCGGCCTGCCCTACCCGCTCAAGGCGAAGGGCAAGGTCCGCGAAGTCTTCGACCTCGGCTCGCATTACCTGATCGTGGCGACGGACCGTCTTTCGGCCTTCGACGTCGTGATGCCCAACGGCGTCCCGGGCAAAGGCGTCCTCCTCACCCAGATCAGCCTCTGGTGGTTCGACCAGGCCCGCCTCGTCTTCCCGACGCACCTCGTGCCCGACCACGCCAACGCGCTGGCCAAGGCCCTGCACGGCCACGAGCACCTGATCCCGCGCTCGATGCTCGTGCGCAAGCTCAAGCCCCTCCCGGTCGAAGCGGTCGTCCGCGGCTACCTCGCCGGCTCCGGCTTCAAGGAATACCAGAAGACCGGCGGCATCCTCGACCACCCGCTCCCGGCCGGCCTGCTCGACGGCTCGAAGCTGCCGCAGCCGATCTTCACCCCTTCCACCAAGGCCGCCGAAGGCCACGACGAAGCGATCACCCGCGCGCGCTGCGGCGAGATCCTCGGCGAGAAGGTCTTCCGCACGGTGCAGGAGACGTCGATCGCGCTCTACCGTATGGGCGCCGAACGCGCCGCCAAGGCCGGCGTCATCCTGGCCGACACGAAGTTCGAATTCGGCAGCGCCCCCGACGGCTCGCTCGTGCTCATCGACGAAGTCCTGACGCCCGACTCCTCCCGCTACTGGCCCGCCGCCACCTGGCAGCCCGGCCGCGCCCAGCCCTCTTACGACAAGCAGTTCGTCCGCGATTGGCTCGAGTCCCAGCCGTGGAACAAGACCGCGCCGGGCCCGACCCTGCCGGCCGACGTCGTGCAGAAGACGCAGGCGCTCTACGCGGAGTGCCTCGAGCGGCTTACGGCGTAAGATTGTCACGAGGGCCGGAGCGATGCAGCGGGTAGGGGCAGCACCGCATGCTGCCCTAGATGACTCGAGGTAGGGCTGACCACCCTTGGTCAGCCGCGGTTGAGCGAGGTCGCTCAACCCTACCCGAGGCAAAGAGGCAGCGCTCAAAGGGAAACCGGAGACCGGAGGATTAGCCGGGGCGGAAATTTTCGGGTGACGGGTGACAGCCCCCGGAGAATCGGCCTCTCGGGAGTCGGCCGTTCAGCCTTCAGCAGCCAGCTCCAGTTGCCCGCGGCTGATGGCCGAGATGCCAGAGCCTGAGTTCCCGATACCCGTGGCCGTCACCCGTCACCTGGAACGTCTCTCACGTTTGCACCTTTGCACAGGCCGTAGACCGATTTGCACTTTTGCACCGAGGACAGCACGTGGTGCTGTCCCTACCCGAGGCGGAACTGCGGTCGACAGGCAGGGTCGGATAAGTTACCAAACGACCATGAAGCCGACCCCGCTCCTCGCCCTCCTCCTTGCCGCCGTCGCGTCCGCCGCGCCGGAGCCGAAGTTCCGCGCCCAGGAGATCGACAAAGTCGAGATCGGGTACGGGCTCGCGATCGCCGACGTCGATGGCGACGGCAAGCCGGACATCGTCCTGGCCGACAAGACCACGGTGCAGTGGTACCAGAACCCGACGTGGAAGAAACACGTCATCGCCGAGAACCTCACCAAGGAAGACAACGTGTGCGTCGCCGCGCGCGACCTCGACGGCGACGGCAAGGCGGAGATCGCCGTCGGCGCCGGCTGGAATCCGTCCGACACGGTGAAGAGCGGCGCAGTCTTCTACCTGATCCCGCCGGCCGACCGTACCCAGAAGTGGGAAGCGGTGAAGCTGCACCATGAACCGACCGTCCACCGCATGGCTTGGGTCGAAGTTTCCACCGGCCGCTGGGACCTCGTCGTGCAGCCCCTCCACGGCGTGGGCAACAAGGCCGGCGTCGGCGCGGGCGCCAAGCTCCTCGCCTACCGCAAGCCGGCCAACCCGAAGGACGAGTGGAAGACCGAGGTCGTGAACGACGTCGGCCACATCACGCACAATCTCGAGCCCGTACGCTGGCAGCGCCACCTCGCCCAACAGATCCTCACCGGCTCCAAGGAAGGCATCTGGCTCAACTCCTACGCCGACGGTAAGTGGGGCCAGACCCAGCTGACCACCGAGGCCGTCGGCGAGCTCCGCGCCGGTAAGCTGCCCTCCGGATCCTTCATCGCGACGGTCGAACCTTTCCACGGCACGAAGTCGGCGATCTATACCCGGGATGCTTCCGGCGCCTGGCAGCGCAATCAGGTCCTCGACGGCTTCAAGGAAGGGCACGCGGTCGCCTGCGCCGACTTCCTCGGCACCGGGTCCGACCAGGTCATGGTCGGCTGGCGCGGCACCGACCCCGGCGTCCGCCTGCTCACCCCGCTCGACGACGCCGGCAAGGCCTGGCGCACGAGCGTGGTCTCGACCAAGGAGATCGCCGTCGAAGACTTCAAGGCCGCCGACCTCGATGGTGACGGCAAGCCCGACCTCATCGTCGCCGGCCGCCAGACCAAGAACCTCATGATCTTCTGGAACGCCCGCTGAGGCGTCCCGGATAGGCATGAAAAAGCCCTCGTAAGAGGGCTTTTTGCTTTCAGGAAATAGTCCGACTAGGATTTGAACCTAGACAAGGAGAATCAGAATCTCCTGTGCTACCATTACACCATCGGACTGTCCTGAGTCGTCTTACGATGGGACTCCGAGGCGGTTCGTCAAAAAGAAAGAAAGGCGGAAAAGGGCGGAAACACGCAAGGGATAGGGGTAGGGGCGGGGGTGGGGGTAGGAAAAGGCTACCAGGCAATGGGCATCAGGGGAGCGCTGTTGGCGTCCCGAACGGAAGACGGCCTGCTGGTCGCATGGAAATCGCTAGCCTCTCCAACTTCGTGACGTGGTAGAAATCCGTCCGTCTCGCCGCCGACGTGATCAAGCTCACGCAGCGGACTTCGCTCAGCCGCCATACCTGGGCCTGCGACCAGCTACGCCGAGCGGCACTCTCGATCCCGAGCAATATCGCCGAAGGCTATGAGCGCAGGGCGGAGAAAGATACCGAGCGGTTCTACCTCATCGCTAAAGGCTCCTGCGCCGAAGTGCTCACGCAACTCAAGGTCGCGCAGCTCGCCGAACCGTTGAGCCCGCAGGAAGCTGCACCGCTCGTGGCGCAGTGCGAAGAAATCCTCCGCCTCATCGCAGGCGTCCTCAAGGCGCGTCGACTGGCCCGCGACTCAAATACGCTCGAACCAAAAACTCCCTCCGATAAGCCGCGGCGTTAACTACCCCTACCCCTACCCCTACCCCTACCCCTACCCCTACCCCTGCTTCTACCCCTACTTCTTCTTCCTCTTCTTCTTTGCCTTCGGCGCTTCCACCGACTTCGCCAACCAGCGTCCATATTCGGCTTCGGAAATTTCGCTGGCCGCGAGACCAAGCGTCTGGATCACGACTTCTACTTCGGACGCTTTGAAAGTCAGGCCGTTCAGTTCCAAGAATGCGGCCGCTGCCATGAAGCCCGTCCGCTTGTTGCCATCCGTGAACGGATGCCCCTGGACGATTCCCACGGCATAAGCCGCGGCCAGGCGAGCCAAGGTAGGTTCGCCGTAAGAAAACAGATGCTGCGGTCGGGCCAGCGCCGACTGCAGGCGGCTGGCGTCGCGGATACTCGCGTCGCCGCCATAATCCGCGACGACGAGTTCGTGGAGCGCCAAGACCGACTCCAGGCCCAGCCAATGAGGCTCTTTCATTTGGCCAGTTCGCCGAGGGCGTTCCGGTAACGGCGGCTCAAAGACTTGAAGACCGCCAACTCCTTCGCGAAATCGGGGTTGGTCGCAAAGAGGCGGACACCGTCCTTGGAGGCGGAGTAATCAAGGCCGTCGCCCTCCTCGACGCGCAGCTGCTCAAGGACTTCCTTCGGGAGGATCACTCCGAGCGAATTACCGATGCGACGGACTTTGAGCTTCTTGGCCATGCGCTTAATGTGACAACATTTGTTATAACACCAAGCCTGAAGCAAAGTTTCCGGCCTCCGGCTTCTCTTTGCGTGCCGACCCGCTGCCATGGATAGGGATGCGATGACATCGCATCCGTCGGGTTTGAGGGCGGACGCGATAGCGATCACGCCCCTACCCAGGACAACCAGGGCAGCACGCGGTGCTGCCCTTATCCAAGGCCATCACTCCCGCGATACTCCATGCCCGACACTCTATACTCCCCGGGCCTCTGCCTTAGGCCCGCCGTCCCGGAGCCCGTGCGACAACCGCCTTCATCCGACGCAGGATCTCGCGCAGACGTTCGCGGGGGCAACCGAAATTGAGACGCACATGACCGGGGCCGCCGAAGTCGGCGCCGTTGCTGAATCCGATGCCGCCCTTCTCGAACTCGGCATGCGCGTCCTCGAAACCGAGGGCGGTGATGTCGAACCAGACGAGGAAGCTGGCCTGCGGACGCTGGCGCAACACGACGCCGGGCATGGACTTGAGCTCCTGCTCGATGAGGTCGAGGTTGCCGCGGAGGTATTCCACGCATTCGAGGCGCCAAGGCTCGCCTTGCTCGAACGCGGCCTGGGTGGCGGCGAGGCCGAAGACGTTCTGATCAAGCGAGAGGCCCTGGATGATCCGGCGGAAGCGCGTGCGCAGGCCGGCGTCAGGAATGATCGCGAAGCCGCAGGTGAGTCCGGCGACGTTGAAGGTCTTGCTCGCGGCCATCAGGGTGACGGTGCGGGCGGCGAGGTCCTCCCCCATCGCGGCGAAGACGGTGTGCTTGGCGGCCGGATCCAGCACGAGATCGCAGTGGATCTCATCGGAGCAGACGGTGAGCTCATGCTTGCGCACGAGGGCGGCGATCCGGTCGAGTTCGCCACGGTCGAAGACGCGCGCGAGCGGATTGTAAGGATTGCAGAGCAGGAGCACCTTGGCGTGCGGCTGCGCGCAGGCGGCTTCGAGCTTGGCCCAGTCGAACGTCCAGCGACCTCCCTCGAACACCATCTCGAGCTTGAGAGGGTTGCGCTCGGACAGCACCGGCGCGGTCATGAAGGGCGGGTAGACCGGGACGGTCGTGACGACGGACTCGCCGGGCTTGCTGGCGCAGCGGATGGCGGCGTGGATGCCGGGCACGAGCGAGCACATGAACGTGATCCACTCGGGCTTGATCTCCCAGCCATGGCGTCGACGCACATGGTTGACGATGGAAGCGAAGACGGCGTCGCGCTGCGCGGGATAACCGTACACGCCATGGGCGGCGCGGGCCTGGACGGCCTCGACGACGGCGGGCGGCGCCTTGAAGTCCATGTCCGCGATCCAGCAAGGGATGATGTCCTTGTCGGCGTACTTGTGCCACTTGGTGCTGTCGGTCCCGGCGCGTTCCGGACAGCTGTCGAAATCGAAAGCCATAGTCTGAGGTGAACCTTGGATTGAAGCCGAGGACGGGCAAACGC
>Ga0222712_10002501_pt1 | contig 20995 bp, 18 predicted proteins | sample C33_657DmetaG_FD_165043 | JGI IMG/M metagenome (GOLD analysis project Ga0222712, IMG submission 165043) | Estuarine water microbial communities from San Francisco Bay, California, United States - C33_657D | ecosystem: Environmental > Aquatic > Marine > Unclassified | place: USA: California... | reverse complement strand
GGAAACGATGGTGTCTTCGCTCAATTCAACCGGCTGCAACCCATCTTCACATCCAACAATGCCATCTTTTTTAGAAATGTTCAATCGCTCGGTTACCCCAATAAGGTCCCCTGACGCATTGACGGTGCATACGCCCCTGTTAACGGTGCCGTGCTCAGAAAGTGTTTGCTTGAGTTGATAACCGATGATAGAATAATGCGTTTTGTTGCAATCGCCTGCAAGAAAATCATATGCCTTCACAAATGCATCCTGCCCATAAAAATCATCTGCATTGATTACAGCAAAAGGTTCATTGATCACATCCGCTGCACACAATACGGCATGTGCTGTCCCCCAAGGCTTGGCACGGTCTTCCCTGCGTTGATAGCCCTCAAGGTGTGCGTCCAGGTGTTGGTAAACGTAGGCCGTTTCAATTTTACCCCTCAATTTGGGTTCAAATATTGCCTTGAACTGTTCTGCAAAATCTTCCCTTATCACAAATACCACCTTTCCAAAACCTGCCCGAATGGCGTCATAGATGGAATAGTCCATGATGGTTTCGCCTTCAGGGCCAAACGCTTCGATCTGTTTCATTCCTCCATATCTGGAGGCCATACCGGCTGCAAGGATCAACAAAGATGGTTTCATTGGGGGAAATTTATGGCGCAAAATTAGCCCGAATTTTCATAGCACCAAAATGCGACCTTTGCAGTGTTCATGTTAGAAAAAAAGCTCATACAACACCTGGAAGACCCGGAGGTTCATGAATGGGGAATTGACGCTGCCGTATTGCGGCTGGACACACTTCATCCGGTCGTATCCGGAAATAAGATTTTCAAGCTCAAACACTATTTGAAAGAAGCCATCCGCCTTCAAAAGCAAAGCATCATCAGTTTTGGCGGAGCATTCTCCAATCACCTTGTGGCAACAGCTTTTGCAACAAAAGAAAACAATATGCAGTCCATTGGGTTTGTGCGGGGAGAAGCGCCCCAAAACTTGTCCGATAGTTTAATGGAGTGCAAGGAGTATGGCATGCAACTGAACTACCTGAGCAGAACATCCTTTGACAAGATTGACCTGGAAAGCTTTTCAGCAGCCCATCCCGACAGCATGGTCATTCCCCATGGCGGATATGGAAAGCTTGGGGTGGAAGGTGCAAAAGAAATCATGGAAATTCCTGGTGTCGAAAAATTTGATACCATCATGGCTGCTTGTGGAACCGGTACGATGGCGGCTGGTCTTTTGTCAGGGCTTGCAGCACACCAGCAATTGTTGCTGGTATCGGTTTTGAAAAATAATTTTAGCATCGTTGATGAAGTAGACCAATTGCTGAGGCATGTTGAAAATAAGAGCAGGCGTGTTGAATATGCTTTTGATCATCATGCTGGAGGATATGCCAAACAAAACAAAGCATTGTTGGAAACGATGAATCATTTCTATGCCATGCATGGGATACCAACAGATTTTGTTTACACAGGAAAGCTGGTACATGCATTTTACAGCATGCTGAGGGCCGGCAAGTTCAAAGCTGGTTCAAAACTGTTGTTGATTCACAGTGGAGGACTACAGGGAAACAGATCACTGAAAAACAATGAACTCAAATTTTAAACGAAGGGAATTATCTTTGTCATAGATGAGGGCTCCAAAAGAAAACATTTTCCTTTTTTTCGTTCTTGTGCTCATGGCAGTTCAATCCTCCAAGGCGCAGGACAGCCTACCCAACTTTACATTGACAGAAAGAAATGGCATGGTCATCATCGGCTGGCTCAACCCTTTTCCAGCGCTTTCACAATTGATCATACAGCGATCCACAGACTCCCTGAACGGGTTCAGGTCCATTGTTTCCATGCCGGACCCAACTTCGATATCAAACGGATTTGTGGACAGAAAACCAGGTGCTCCAAACAATTATTACCGGATTTATTGCGTCAACCCCGGTGGCCGCTATTTTTTTACAGCTTCAAAAAAAGTCAGTTTGCCTCAGCCAACAGTGCCCATCCCGGAAGTGCTCCCGAAAGAAAGCACTGACCAGGGAATGAGTGCTGTCACCAAGGAGTTGATCCCAAAACTGACCCCAGATAAGGCATTGAAAATAAAAAGAGTGCCTTTCAATGGCATGGAATTGGTAGGAAGACTGGACAGTGCCGTCAGCCAAAACGTTTTCAATCCCTCAGCACTTATTTTCACAAACAACGATGGCAACCTGATCATAGCCCTGCCGGATGCGGTAAAAAAGAAATTCAGCTTGCATGTTTACAAGGAAGATGGGACACCTCTTTTCAACATGAGAAACATCAAGGAAGTTCAGTTGCTGATTGACCGTTCAAATTTCTTTCACAGCGGGTGGTTCAAATATGAACTTTACGAAGGGGAAAGATTGAAGGAACAAAACCGGTTTTTTATCCCTCCGGAGCAACGATGATCCTGCACGCAAAAACCTTTTCAAAATTTTTAATGATCAATTGCCGAACTTCTTCCATGTCCACATCATGGCCCAACTCTTTTTGCAATGAAGTGACCTGCTTATCCGGAATGCCACAAGGAACAATAGAATTGAAGTAATTGAGATCGGTATTTACATTGAGCGCAAACCCATGCATGGTTACCCACCTGCTGCACCGCACACCCATTGCACAAATTTTTCTGGCCTTCATTTTGTTGCCGGGATCGAGCCAAACCCCTGTTTCTCCAGGACTCCTGTCGCCCTTGATTCCATAATGTAACAACGTGAGGATGATCACATCCTCCAGGTACCTGAGGTATTTTCCAATGTCAGTAAAAAATTTTTCCAGATCAAGGATGGGATAACCCACCACCTGGCCAGGCCCATGAAAAGTGATGTCACCCCCCCTGTTGGTTGGATAATATCCGATGTTTCGCTTGGCCAGTTCCTCTTTGCTGATCAGCACATGTTCCTCCTTACCGCTTTTCCCAAGCGTATAGACGGGAAGATGTTCACAAAACAAGAGGTGATGCCTTGTTTCTCCAGCATCCTCTCCTTTTGCGAGCCTGATTTTTTTTGCAGTATTTTCCTGCAACAAGCTGTCCTGGAAGTGCCAGGCCTCGCCATATTCAATGATTCCCAGGTTCTTGATATAAACCGCTTGCTGCATGTTCTTTCAATTGGTGTACAAAGGCGTTAACTTTGCAAAAATACGCATTATGCCGCAGGAGAACAGCAATGATATGGTGAACGAGGATATGGTAGAACAGGGCTCGGAAGATTTGTACGAAAGGCTTGCCATTGAAGTGGACAAGGGACAGGAGCCGTTGCGCATTGACAAGTTCCTGCTGAACAGGGTTGTCAACACATCGCGGAATAAAATTCAACGTGCCATCGACAATGGAATGGTACTGGTCAACAACCAACCCGTTAAGGCAAACTACAAGGTCAAGCCCACTGACCAAATCATCTTTTACTCCGACACCGATCCTGTAACATATGAAATCATTCCTGAAAAACTGCCACTGAACATCGTTTACGAGGATGACCATGTCTTGCTGATCAACAAACCGGCCGGAATGGTGGTGCATCCGGGTTCTGGCAATTTCAGCGGAACGCTGATCAATGGTGTAGCATGGCACTTGCGCGAACAACAACCGGACCTTGATGAAAGTAAACTTCCACGGTTTGGCATGGTGCACAGGATTGATAAAAACACTACAGGGCTGATTGTCTTGGCAAAATCTGAATTGGCAGCTGTAAAGCTTGCCAAACAATTCTTTGACCATACCGTAAAAAGAAGGTATATCGCCCTGGTATGGGGGAATTTCGAAGAAACGGAGGGAACCATAACAGGAAATATTGGAAGGCATCCCCGTTTCAGAAAACTGATGGATGTGTTCCCGGATGGAGATTACGGAAAGGAAGCCACAACGCATTATACGGTGTTGGAAGACCTCAAGTATGTAAGTTTGGTGGAATGCAGGCTCGAAACGGGAAGAACCCACCAGATCAGGGTTCACATGCAACACCGTGGACACCCCCTTTTCAATGATGATGTGTATGGAGGCGACAGGGTGGTAAAAGGAACCGTTTTTACAAAGTACAAGCAGTTTGTCGACAATTGTTTTGACCTCTGCAAAAGACAGGCATTGCATGCAAAAACACTGGGATTCATTCACCCGGCTACAGGTGAAGAGATGCTTTTTGAAAGTGAACTGGCTGATGACATGAAAGCCGTAATCCAAAAATGGAGGGCCTATTCAAACAATGCTCAGTTGGCATCAAGATCATAAATGGTTGCAGTAAACAACCCGCGCTCCTTTCCTTTTATCAGTACACCCCAATTGCCATCGTATCGGATAACCTTGGGATAAAGGTAGTTGCCCATTTTACCAATCTCGACGTGCATGGTAACATTGAACCTGTATAACCCGGCATTATAGCTCATGCTATAGTTGCGTGCCATGACTTCGAAACTGTCGTAGTTGAACCAGGTGGTCATTTCATCAATGACCACATCGTCTTTTTTGTAAAAGGCCAACCCATCTTTTATTTTCAACACAAAGAGATAGGCAGGCTTGCCATGGTAGTCCTGGATGTCTATGCTGAAATCATAGAGATCAGAGTGTCCTTTGTCAAAAACTTTTACCTTGTCCCCCATCAGTGGAATTCCCGGAATGTCCTTTCCAGGGTTGAAAAACAACATCTTCAATTGCTCCTTGTGCTTGTCAAGCCCCCTCTTTCCCTTGAGGGAGAGGTTGATGTCCCGAATGACATTGGACTGTCCGCATACGGTGTCTTTTGAGAAAAAAAGTGAGGCGTAGAGTTCAGCAGTGTAATAGTTGTAGTTGCCGCGGGCGGTATAAAAATCACCGGTAGTCTTTTCTTCCAAGACCTTGGTTACACGACAGGATTTGGAGGCCCACTGCCTTGTTTTGCTGAACAGGCTGGCTTCAACTTTTCCCTTTTTATCAAACATGCGCACATCGTTCAGTGTGGAATAGTTGAGGACCCTCAGGTTTTTGAATGCCTTGTAAAAACTGGTATCGTTTTCAACACGCTTGATGAAACCAGGCACATTTGTTCCACTCCTGATGACGACAGGAGAAAGTGTTACCTGTCGGCCTTCCGTGCTGACAACGCTGTCCTTCAACTGTGCGTACAACAAAGACGGCAGCACGTGCAATAAAAACAAAACGAATATTATCCTGCACTTCATCCATGCAAAAATACAACCTATACGCCCAGGATTATTTTTTGTTTCCCGTTTGTTGGATTTCGCGATTCATTTCCATGATGTCCACCGGTTGGGAGAAATCACCCAACAACCATTTGCTGAAATAATCACCCATTTGCCAGAAAAAATACTCCGTCATTTCTCCGTATCCATGGCGCTGTCCTGGCAGCAAAACCAGGTCAAAACGTTTATTGGCCTTGATCAGTGCGTTGGCCATCCGGATGGTATTTGCAGGATGTACATTGTTGTCAATATCCCCATGCGAAAGCATCAAGTGTCCTTTCAGGTTCTTGGCCAATTCGGAATTTTTTTCAATGGCATACAGAAAACTGGTATCCCCCTTTTCTGAAACCTGCTCCTTTACTCCGTTGTGTTTTTCACTCCACCACCTGTTGTAAATATTGTTCTCATGGTTTCCTGCTGAAGAAACAGCAACCTTGAAAAAATCAGGATAGACCAACATCGCAGCCGTTGACATGAAGCCGCCGCCGGAATGCCCATGGATGCCTACACGAGCAACATCGATATAGTTGAAACGTTGCGCCAGCTGTTCAATCACTGTTTTCTTGTCCGCCAATCCATAATCGCGCAGGTTCCCGTATCCATAATTGTGGTACCATTTTGACCTAGAGGGATGCCCTCCACGGTTTCCGAGTGTAACAACAATAAAGCCAAACTGGGCCAACCGATCCACCCGGTCCATACTGCGGCCAAATGCCTTGTTCACGGCTTCTGTCTGAGGACCAGGGTATACATAGGCAATGATGGGATATTTTTTGGTGGAATCAAAATCAAAGGGCTTGTATACCACACCATACAAATCGGTGATACCGTCATCCGCCTTTGCAACGAAGGGTTCCGGAAACTTGTACCCGGCACGTTGCAGTGCAGAAAGATCAGCTTTTTCAAGATCCATGATCTTTTTTCCTGTTGCATCAAAAAGGGCTGATTCAGGAGTCGTATTTACCCTCGAATAGTTGTCAACAAAATATCGCTTTGTATCGTCTAAACTGACGGCGTGGTCTTGGTCGCCAGGGTTGAGCAATTTCAAGCCACTGCCATCCAATCCGGATCGGTACAAATGCAGGTAATAGGGATCCTCACCAACTTCCTTTCCATTTGCAGTAAAAAAAACTGTTCTTGACTTGTCATCCACATCCTCCACTTCTTCAACATGCCAGGGACCAGCAGTCACCTGCGCTTTCATTCTGCCTGAAGAATCATAGAGGTAGAGGTGCCCCCAGCCATCCCTTTCACTCCAGTGGATGAATTCTTTTCCATTGTTGAAAAACAATGGCCTGCGCATTTCAACATAGGTATTCATGCGCTCTTCAACGAGTACTTTCACCTGGTTGCTGACGACATCGAGCACACAAAGGTCAATGCGCTTCAAGTCTCGACTGGTGCGGTTGAAATACAATTTTGTGTCATCCCCCATCCAGATCATTGGGCGGTGTTCATTGTCCCGGTTGCGCTTTTCAACATTGGCAGACCATATACCAATCTCCTGGTCTTTGAACTGGGAAGCATTGATTTTCACCGTTTTTTTGGAGACCATGTCAACAAGGATCATTTCCCGTACAGGCGCCTCTTTTTCACCTGGCATATGGTATTTGTAGGTCTCCAGGGTTGGACGAGGTTCTGCAATGCTGTTGATGACCCAAAGATCTTTGACATTCCTGCTGTCGGTTCTTGTGACCACAAAATGTCTCGAATCGGGAGACCACATCACTCCTGCAAATTTTCTTTTTTTACGGCTGGCAAACTTTTCATTGTTGGTCTCGCCATATGACTCTCCAAATCCATAATTTTCAATGCCATCGGTAGTGAGCTTCTCCTCCACAATGGTGCTGTCATCCTCCTTTGCCATTGCCTTTCTCAGGTTGGCAGAGTCCATCCTGTACAAATTGAATTCCCTCGCAAAAACCACCCACTGCTGATCCGGTGAAACATTTGCCCATGAAGGCTTTGGCGTTGGCTTCTTGTGATCAATCAATTCTACAAGTGAGTCTGCTGAAATATTGTATTGAAAATAAAATACCTTTTTCTCTTTGGTTGATGGTCCTTTCTTGGTGGTATCTTTTTTCTCGATATCCAATGTACTTTTTACTTCAAACTGTATCCAGTTTTCATCTTTTACAAATTTGAGGTTGTCAATGGAAAGGTGCTTGCCATCGAATGGATCCTTTACAATTCTTGTGATGGATGCAGCAAGTTTGTCATTGTCAAACATGGGAACCCTGGTCATCTTTACAGGATCAACCACGTACCATTTTTTTCCTGCAGTTGTTTCATAGGTATACCAAAACTTAACACCGCCTTTCATCCAACGGGGATCAACGGCAGTTGAAAACAGCATTTTCTCCAACTTTTTGGGAGAAAACCTTGCAGCAAGTTCGTAGTTGGACTTGCTTGCAGGAAACTGTTGTGCAATGGCATTGAAAGAAATGGCAAGCAGTAGGATACAATAAAAAATCTTTTTCATGCAGCTGGTTTTCGGTTCTGCATAAAGATAATTGCATTTTGGCTAAATTCGGGTTCATACCAGCAAGATGAAAAAGCTTTTTACCACACTATTCTTTCTGACCGCCATGATGCAACACAGCAAAGCACAAAAGACCCTGAGCTTTCTTGCCTTGGGGGACTCCTACACGATAGGTGAAAGTGTTCCGGTTTACCAATCATTCCCATACCAGACGGTACAACTGTTGCGGAAGAAAGGAATAGCCGTACATGCGGCTGAAATTGTTGCAAAAACCGGGTGGACCACAGATGAATTGATGGCCGGCATTGAAAAGACTGTGTTCGAAAAAAATTATGACATGGTAACGCTGCTCATCGGCGTCAACAACCAATACAGGGGTAAAAGTCCTGATGCCTATGCCATAGAATTTGAGGCACTGCTCAAGAAAGCCATTGCTTTTGCTGCAGGAAAGAAACAACAGGTATATGTATTGAGCATCCCAGATTGGGGAGCAACGCCATTTGCCGAGGGCAGGGACAGGAAAAAAATTGCGGCAGAAATTGATCTTTTCAACAACATCAACAAAAAAATCACTGAGGCACAGGGAATCACGTATATCTCTATTACTCAAGGAACAAGAGAGATATCCTCAAATCCGTTGCTGGTGGCGAAGGATGGTCTGCACCCCTCAGGGGATGAATATGCAAGGTGGGCGCAAAAACTCAGTCTGGCGGTCATGGTATCAATCCGGCCATAGCCTATTGAGCAGATCTTTGATGATCTTGAAAGCGAACAGGCCAACAAATACAGCGATGCCTGCACGGATTTCTAGTTTGTATTTTTGAAGGAAATTTCTAAATTGGTTGTTCATTGTTGTGGCAGTTAAGAAAGGTTATGGATTCATTTTTGTTTGTCAAAGATAGGCTGCCATTTCATTGGCATATGCATTTGCCCTTGCGCCGGCCACCTCAGCAAAATCAGTGCCAGCAGATGCAAAAATGATGTCCCGGCTGACATTGACAAGCAATCCCACATCCTTGTTCATGGCTTTTTGTGAAACCTCTGCCAAGCTTCCTCCCTGTGCGCCGACACCTGGGACCAAAAAGAAATGGTCCGGTGATATTTTCCTAAGGTTGATGAACTCGTCCGACCTTGTTGCACCTACAACAAACATTAGATTTTCTGTAGACCCCCAACCCGCAACTGTTTTAACGACATTCTCGTAAACGCGTTCGCCACCCTTCAGCTCCTTCAACTCGACATCAGCTGCACCAGGGTTGGATGTCAAGCCCAGGACGATGCCCCATTTGTCCTCGAATTGCAAGAAAGGTTTTACGCTGTCTTCGCCCATGTAGGGCGCAATGGTAATGGCATCAAAAGGAAGATTTTTCAAAAATGCAATGGCATATTGTGTTGCCGTATTCCCTATGTCACCGCGCTTTGCATCGGCAATTTTAAAATGCGTTTCCGGAATGTATTTCACCGTCTTTTCCATGGATGCCCATCCTGCCAATCCTTGTGACTCATAGAAGGCAGTATTGATTTTGTAAGAAACGCAAAAATCCGCGGTTGCATCAATAATGGCCTTGTTGAAGGCAAAAACAGGATCGTCCTCATGCCGCAAACAATCCGGGATTTTGCTCGCATCAGTATCCAGCCCAACACAGAGGTATGATTTTTTTTGTCTTATCTGATTGACGAGGTATTGCTTGTTCATGTTAAATGCTTGTCAATTAAATATGTGTATGGTTTGGTGCAGTCCATTCATCAATTGAATAAACTTCCAGCATTGCTTCTTTGAGTGCCTGAGAGAATTGCCATACCTCGGTATAGGTATTGTACAATGGAACAGGTGCCAGTCTGATCACATTGGGTTCCCTCCAGTCAACCATGAATCCCTTTTCAAAAAGCAGATCATAGATCTTTCTGCCATCCGTGTTGAACAACAGTGACACCTGGCATCCTTTTGAATCAGGCGTCAAACAAATAAAATGCTTATCCCCAAGTGTTGCGATCAATCCTGAAAGCCACGCTTTCATGATTTCCTGTTTTGCAAGTATGTTCCTCCACCCGGCTTTTTCAAAAACATCAAGGGATGCTTTAAGGCTGGCATAGAGCAACATGGAAGGAGTACTCAATTGCCAACCGGTTGCATCAGTTTCAGGCAGAAAATGTTTGTCCATCTTGAAGCGCTCATCAGCACGATGTCCCCACCACCCTGCCAGTCTTTTGAGCCCATTGTTCCCGTGGTGGCGTTCATGGATGAACACAGCCCCAACTGCTCCAGGGCCGGCATTCAGGTATTTGTAGGAACACCAACAGGCAAAATCGGCGTTCCAATTGTGCAGCTTCAAAGCTACATTTCCAATGGCATGTGCTAGATCAAATCCAACCTTTGCACCAGCAGCAATTGAAGACCTGCAGATGGATTCCAAATCAAACAGCTGACCGGTATAATAATTCAATCCACCCAAAAAAACCAGGGCAAGTTCATCTGCGTTTTTTTCAATTGCATGCAAAATGTCGTCATTGCTGATGATGGCGTTTTCATTCCCGGAATTGATTTCTATCAGGATCTCATCAGGGTCGAGCCCAAGGTGCTCCAAAAAAGAACTCACTGCATATTGGTCACTTGGAAAGGCCTTCGATTCTACGAGAATTTTTTTTCTTCTTCCGCTGGGATTGTAAAAGCTGACCAACATGAGGTGGATATTGACCGTCAGTTGGTTCATCACGCTTATTTCGTTTGGCTTTGTGCCTGCCAATTGAGACAATGTTCCCAGCATGGATGCATGCATGTCAAGCCATGGCTTTTCTCCTCGAAAAAAGGATTCAACCCCTTCTTCTGCCCACTGTTGTAAAACTGCATTGATGGCTGATCCGGTATTGCGGGGTTGAAGGCCCAGTGAGTTTCCCAAAAAGTAGGCCCTTTGTTTCCCATTGTGCTCAGGAATCAAAAACTGATGCCTGAAATCCTTCAATGGATCAGCAGCATCAAGGTATTGTGCATTTGCCTGGCTGAATTCAAGTTGCTTCATTGGTCAGATGCTTCCGGTTCTGCCACCATCAACAGGGATGCAGATTCCATTGAGGTAAGAAGCTGCAGGTGATGCAACAAATGCAGCAACAGCAGCAATTTCTGATGGGGTTCCAAATCTTTTTGCAGGTACTGAGTTTCTCATCCGCTCTTGCATCGAAGATTTTTCAATGTTTTCCCTCGCTGCAAAACTTTCGGCTACTGCCTCCAATCGTGGAGTGGAAATAAAACCAGGCAAAAGACTGTTCACGGTGATGCCAAAGGACGCCAATTCATTCGACATGGTTTTTGCCCATGAAGCAACAGCTCCACGAATGGTATTGGAAACACCCAGGTTATCGAGCGGAATCCTTACAGATGTTGAAATGACATTGATGATCCTGCCCCATCCATTGCGCTTCATCGATGGGATAACGGCCTGGGCAAGAATATGGTTACAGACCAAATGTTGGCTGAATGCTGCCTGAAAAGCCATTGGATCAGCAGTTGTGATGGGCCCTGCAGAAGGCCCTCCTGTATTGTTGATCAAAATATCAACATCATGTATCTGCGTAAGCTGCTCCAACAATTTTTTCAAGGCATCAACATCGGTGAAATCAACTGCATGAAATTCATGGCGCTGGCCATGAGGCGTGGCGAGTTCTGATATGGCCTGATGAAGAGCTTCTGCATTTCTTGACAACAATATACAGGTTGCGCCAAGTGAGGACAATTCCTGGGCAATGGCCTTGCCAATTCCTTGTGAACTGCCACAAACCAATGCTGTTTTATGTTGTAGGGAAAGCTCCATCGTGTTTATTGCTCTTCTTCCATTTCACTTCTGATCTGGTCTGAGACTGTGACAAGAACCTTGTCAATCCTTCGGCCGTCCATGTCCATGATCTCAATGCCAAAACCTTTCCATTCAAAATGTTCACCTGTCTCCGGAATATGTTCAAGGTTGTGCAGAATAAACCCTGCCAATGTATCAAATTCCTGCTCTCCCTCGTTCATCCAGTCTGCTTTTTCAAATCTTGTCAGGAAATCATAAAAGGGAATCTGTGCGTCAACAAGAAAGCTTCCATCCTCACGTTCGATAATTTCATAGTCCTGCAAATCGTGTTGCGGAAGGTCGCCCACAATGGCCTCCAGGAGATCATTCAAGGTCACAAGACCCAACAGGGTTCCATATTCATCCACAACAAAACTTGTATGAATTTTCGATGCCTTGAATTTTTCCAACAATTGGTATGGACTGATGTTTTCAGGAACAAAAAGGGGGTCTTTCATCGTATGCTTGAAAGAGACTTCATCGGGTGTAACATACATGTCCTTGATCGAAACAATGCCTTTTACCTGGTCGATGGATTTATCGCAAACGGGATATACCGAGTGCGGCTCCTGCAGTATTTTCTCGCGGATGCTTTGCTCGTTGTCGTTGACATCAAACCATATCACATCACTTCTATGGGTCATCAGCGAAGTAACATTCCGGTCTCCCAAATGAAATACCCTTTGGATGATTTCCTGCTCTGTCGCTTCAATTGCGCCATGCTCCGTACCTTCATTGATGATTGCCTTTATCTCTTCTTCCGTAACCTGGGAATCATCGGTCCGAACCCTAAGGATGCGCATGATCAGTGAAGTGGTATTTACAAGCAACCATACAAATGGATGCGCTATTCTTGAAATCAGCCGCATCGGAGCTGCTACACTTTTTGCAATATTTTCAGGATTTGAGAGGCCAAGACGCTTTGGCACCAGCTCTCCAAAAACAAGAGAGAAAAAGGTGATGATGATGACAACTGCTGCAGTTGCAATTCCAGTGCTGTAGGCTGCAAAAGCAGGAAACCCATTCAGGAATTCCGCTACATCATCTACAATCTTATCGCCAGAAAATATACCGGTCAGGATGCCAATTGTTGTAATGCCTATTTGCACTGTCGATAAAAAAGAGTCAGGCTTTTGGGCCAAGGTCAGTGCATGTTTTGCCCTTGAATCCCCTTTGTTGGCCTGCCCCTCAAGCCGGGCTTTTCGTGCAGAAACAAGTGCAATTTCTGCCATGGAAAAAAAACCATTGACCAGAATAAGAAAGAACAGAATCAGCAACTCGTTCATATTGTATATTGGTGTAAAGATAGGGCCTGCCGGGTGATTTGTGCACCGCCCCATCCAAAAACTATCCCCAAAAAAGCCCCAACCAGCACATCAGAAGGATAGTGGACCCCAACATACACCTGGGCATATGCAATGGAAAAAGCCCATGCATAGAGCAGCATGAACCACCGAGAAAATCCCTTCATTATGGATACAACAAAGGTTGCGAAAGCGAAGTGATTGACGGCATGGGAAGAAGTGAAACTGCCATTAGCGCCACAGTAACGGGCTAAAAACCTGATTTGCCCGGCCATGAAGGGATCGCGACATGGCCTTGGGCGGGCAAAAAAAGGCTTGATGAGATGGCTGCTGACAAGATCAGAAAAAGCAACGAGTGCAATTGCACCCATCACAAACCAGATGGCTTTCTTGCCGAAAACCTGGTATGCAAAAAGCATGATGAACAAGTAAACGGGTACATGAAAAATGGATTCCCTGATAAAAAGGGCAACAGTGTCCAACAGAGGATGAACCATTTCACGGTTGACCATCAACATCAATTGATAGTCCAGGTGCAATGCCTTTTGTGGCAATGACATCAGGATAGTTTGCAAAATGGCCATGAGGCAAAATTAAGCAGTATTTACAGGAATTGGCATTGAAGAAAAATTAATAAAAATCATTATCCCAGCATAAACCCAAGACAGACGATGATTAATTGACAGAACTGCCATTTTTTTGTAATTTTGCGTCCTTAAAACACAGAATTTTGGCATTGATTAAAAGCATCTCGGGTATCAGGGGAACGATTGGGGGAAAACCTGGAGATTCACTTTCTCCAATGGATGTTGTCAAGTATACGGCAGCATTCGGGCAATGGGCAATGGGCAACGGCAATAAAAAAATCATCATTGGGAGAGATGGCAGGATAAGTGGCCCCATGATTTCTGGACTTGTTGCACAAACTTTGGTTGCAATGGGTGCCGAAGTCATCGACCTTGGCTTATCAACAACTCCCACAGTAGAATTTGAAGTGGCGGCTGAACAAGCAGCAGGAGGAATCATCATCACTGCCAGCCACAATCCGAAAGAATGGAATGCCCTGAAATTGTTGAACGAGAAAGGGGAATTCATCAGTGCGGAAGTTGGCGCCCAAATTCTCAACAGCGCCGAACTGGGTGATATCCACTTTTCTACAGTAGACAAGGCTGGCAGCATCACAACAAAGCAGCAGCATGCCGACAGGCATATTGATGCCATCGTTGATCATGCCCTCGTCAACAAGAACGCAATTGAGCAACATAAACTGAAAATAGTGGTTGACGCAATCAACAGCAGCGGCGCAATTTTCGTTCCCTTGCTCCTGAAAAAACTTGGCATCCCGGAACAGAATATCATCATGCTGAACGCTGAGGTAAATGGGAAATTTGCACACAATCCAGAACCTCTGCCACAACACCTGAATCAACTTTCCGCAGCAGTGGTTTCCAACAAAGCTGATTTGGGCATTTCAGTAGATCCCGACGTAGACAGGCTTGTGCTGGTTTGTGAGGATGGATCAATGTTTGGTGAAGAATATACACTTGTGGCAGTAGCAGACTATGTGCTCAGCAAGACCAAAGGAGATACCGTTAGCAACCTTTCATCCACAAAGGCATTAAAGGATATTACGGAAAAACATGGTGGCAAATACCATGCCGCAGCAGTCGGTGAAGTGAATGTTGTGCTGAAAATGAAGGAAGTTGGCGCAGTCATTGGTGGAGAGGGCAATGGTGGCATTATCGTACCAGATTTCCATTACGGGAGGGACGCACTCATTGGCATAGCATTGTTCCTTACCCATCTCTCCCAATCAGGAAAAACGGTAAAGCAACTCCGCAGCAGTTATCCGGATTACTTTATCAGCAAAAACAAAATTGAGTTGGATGACAACACAGACCTTAACATTGTTTTTGAAAGACTAAAGGACAAATACAAATCCAATCCCTTGAATACCATAGATGGGCTAAGGATTGAGTTTGACAACGATTGGGTTCACCTGAGGCCAAGCAATACCGAGCCCATCATCAGGATCATTGCAGAAAGCAACTTTGAGATCACTGCAAACAATATCGCATCAAAATTGATAAGGGACATACAGGAGTCCCTGTAAACCCTGTTTCGTATATTTGAAAAAACAGGCTGGAAGATGACTCCAAGGATTTACTTTGACAATGCAGCAACTACTCCTATGGACCCAAGGGTATTTGATGCAATGACACCCTATTTTACCGAACATTTTGGAAATCCCTCTTCCATCTATTCTTATGGAAGAGAAAACAGGCTTGCCATCGAAAAGGCAAGAAAGTCAGTAGCAGCGACCCTTCACGCACACCCATCTGAAATATTTTTCACCAGTGGGGGAACAGAAAGCAGCAATACCGCAATTTTTGCAGCGATAAAAGAATTGGGATGCAAAAGAATCATCAGTTCCCCCATTGAACACCATGCAACCTTGCATACCTGCAATTTCATTGCTGAAAGGGGTGATGCCAGCCTGGAGCTGATAAAAATCCTTCCGAATGGTCATGTTGACCTCGAAGACCTTGAGCATTTGCTTTCATCATCATCGGAAAAAACACTGGTCACGTTGATGCATGCCAACAATGAAATCGGGAACATCACAGACATCAAAAGAGTGGGAGCGCTCACCCAAAAATACAATGCAATTTTTCATGCGGATACAGTTCAGACAGTAGGACATTTCCCCATTGACCTTTCAACCATCCATGTTGATTTCATCACAGGTGCCAGCCATAAATTTCATGGGCCAAAAGGAGTTGGAATCCTCTACATCAACGCAAAGAACAAGGTTAATCCATTCATCCATGGTGGCGGACAGGAAAGAAACATGAGAGCAGGTACAGAAAACATTTATGGGATTGTGGGGTTTGCCAAGGCCCTGGAAATAAGCATGCAAAACCATGATGAGGAAAAAAGACAGATAAGAGGATTGAAAACCTACCTCATGGAATCGCTGAAAGGCAAAATCAAGGGCGTGGTGTTCAACGGTGATCCAACAGGGGACAGCTTATACACCGTCTTGAGTGTGGGATTCCCAAAGACGGAAAAAACAGAAATGCTGCTTTTCAATTTGGACATCAGAAACATATGCGTTTCTGGAGGAAGTGCCTGCAGCAGTGGAGCCAACCAGGGTTCTCATGTCATCAATGCATTGTCCTTGCCGGACCAATCAACCGTAAGGTTCTCCTTTAGCAAATACAATACCCAACAGGAAGTTGACTTGTTGATGGATGCGCTCAGCGACCTGGTATGATCAATTGATTTTTTTCTTGATTTCACTCAAAATCACCAGCGCTTCAACGGGAGTAAGGTTGTTGATATCAATACCATTCATGATTTGTCGAATTCCTGCAAAGACTTCTGTATGGGCATCAAAGATGGACAATTGGACTTCAGGAACTTCTGAGCCCCCCGCTGGTGAAATCTTGAGCTCTTGTTTCTTTTCCAAGTCCCTGAGCAGTGCTTCTGCCCTTTTGATCAAGGCTGTTGGCATGCCAGCCATTTGTGCAACATGAATACCAAAACTGTGCGTACTTCCTCCTGGCGAAAGCTTGCGTAAAAAAATCACCTTGTTATCGACTTCTTTGTGTGTAATGTGAAAGTTTCTGACCCTTGGAAGATGAAGATCAAGTCCATTCATTTCATGATAATGTGTTGCAAACAACGTCTTGGGACGCTGAACCGCATCATGAAGAAATTCAGCAATGCTACAGGCAATCGAGATGCCATCATAAGTGGATGTTCCTCTTCCAATTTCATCCAGGATAACCAAACTTCTGGATGAAATATTGTTGATGATGCTGGCAGTCTCATTCATTTCAACCATAAAAGTTGACTCCCCCCCACTGAGGTTATCCGTTGCCCCTACCCTTGTAAAAATCTTGTCGGTAAGTGGGATTTTTGCTGCGGTTGCTGGAACATAGCTTCCCATGTGTGCCATCAGGGCAATGATTGCGGTTTGTCTGAGCAAGGCACTCTTACCGCTCATGTTTGGTCCCGTCAGGATGATCAGTTGGCATTCCTCCTGGTCAAGCAAGACATCGTTGGAAACATAGGTATTCCCTGGCTTTAAAATATTTTCTATGACTGGATGCCGGCCTGCAATGATCCGCAAGTCACCACCTTCATGAATTTCAGGCCTGCAATATCTGTATTGCTGTGCATTTGTTGCAAAAGCTGAAAGGCAATCTATAACTGCGATCACATGTGCATTTTGTTGCATCGGCACAATGTACTCCTGCAAAGCGTTCAACAGTTGGTCATAAATAACTGACTCCAACTGCAAGATTTTATCTTCAGCCCCGATTATTTTCTCCTCGTATTCTTTTAATTCCGGGGTAATATACCTTTCTCCATTGGTCAAGGTTTGCTTGCGAATCCAATCAGCAGGAACCTTGTTTTTGTGAGCATTGCTAACTTCAAGGTAGTAGCCGAATACATTGTTGAACCCAATTTTCAGGGAACTGATACCGGTGTTGAAGGCTTCCCGTTGTTGAATTTCCACCAGTACATTTTTACCCCCTGAAGCAAGACTTCGATAGTGGTCCAGATCCGAATGAACCCCGTTGGCAATATATCCACCCTTTGCGGTCAATGCAGGTGCGTCTTCCGAAATTTCCTTGACAATTTTCCCTTGAATATCGGGGCAGCCGTTGAGCTTTTCTGCCAACCGCACCAGGTATGCATCATCCAGCTCACTGGCAAGCGCTTTGATCAGTTCAACTTGTTCCAATCCCCTTGCCAGCTGCAACATTTCTCGGGGACCGATCTTTTTCGATGGAATTTTACTGACAAGGCGTTCTATGTCTCCGCAGCGTTTAATGTGCTGCTGCATTGCTATTTTCCATTCGTTGTTCCCTACAATGGCAGTAACCAGGTTCAAACGTTCATCTATCTGTGACTTCCCAAGAAGTGGCATCAGCAACCATCGTTTCATCAGCCTTGCCCCCATGGGTGAAACAGTGCTGTCAATGGTCTTCAACAAAGTTGTCCCTTCCATTGCAGGGGATTGAACAAGCTCCAAGTTTCTGAGGGTAAACTGATCCATCCACAAGTATTCGTCCCTGTTGATCCTGTGAATGGTTGAAATGTGGCTTGTATTGGGATGCGCAGTATCTCCAAGGTAATGCAAGACCGCACCAGCAGCTATGGTGCCTTCTGCCATGTCGTCAATGCCATAGCCCTTGAGAGAATGGGTTCCAAAATGCCTCAACAGTCCCTCAGTGGCATACCTGAGATCAAAGATCCAGGGATCCAGTCCGTAACCATACATTTTTTTACCCAAGTGCTCACCAATGTTGGTCTGGAATCCTTTTTGAAAAACAATTTCTGCTGGTTGAAAAGTCTGCAGCAGTTTATCGGTGTATTCGGCATCGCCTTGTGCAACAAAAAACTCGCCGGTTGAAATGTCCAAAAAAGAAATCCCGTTGGCCTTTTCGCCAAAATGGATGCCCGCAAGAAAATTATTGCTGTTGTGCTCAAGCAACTTGTCGTGTGTGGCCAATCCAGGCGTAACCATTTCCGTTACCCCCCTTTTCACTATCCCCTTTGCCAACTTGGGATCTTCCAACTGGTCGCAAATGGCAACACGATAACCTGCTTTGACCAGTTTGTGCAGATAAGTATCAAGAGAATGGTGAGGAAACCCGGCAAGTTCTAGTGTTGAAGCAGCCCCGTTGTTCCGTTTGGTCAGGGTGATGCCCAAAACTGAGGAAGATTTTATGGCGTCCTCCCCAAAGGTTTCATAAAAGTCCCCTACCCTGAACAGCAAAATCGCATCCGGGTATTTCTGTTTGATCGCCCGATGCTGCTGCATCAATGGAGTATCATGGACATTTTTACTCATGTTTAAAAATTGAAGCCTCGTGACAAAAGTACGAAAGCGCACGATGAGATGTAAAATATATTGTAGAAGAAAGGAATCATTGAGGCCCAGGGAGCAATGGTCATGAAAACAGGTAATTGTTCTCATGTTGCACCGGAGTGAGTTTAGGTAGTTTCATAAAAACTTACATGTCTTCGGCCGGCAAAATAAAAACCTCGTTTACATTCCGGAACAAGCCTGTATTGATAAAAGGCGGAAATATCTATTTTTCCACCCTCGATGAAATGATTGACAATGCAAGGCAAACCATTCAATTGCAAGTCTACATTTTCGAAGAGGACGCAACAGGCAAGCATGTTGCCGAAAAACTGATCAATGCAGCATTGAGAAAAGTACAGGTGCAGGTATTGCTTGACGGGTACGCATCAAGAGGACTATCAAATGGCTTCAAAAATCGCATGCGGGAAAGTGGGATAAAATTAAGGTTCTTTGAGCCCATTCTAAAAGGGGGAAATTTTTATTTTGGCCGAAGGCTGCACCATAAAATCATGGTTTGTGACGGCAGAACATCGATGGTAGGCGGTATCAATATTTCGGACCGATACAATGATATCCAAGGCGAACCTGCATGGCTGGATTGGGCCATCATGGTTGAGGGAGAGGCTTCTCATGAATTGTTCAAGTTGTGCAATTCTTTCTTTGCCAAAAAACCAGAAGACATGGTTAGACTTAGCACGCAGGAAATTGCAAATACACCCAAGATCGATGCAGATTGTCCCATCAGGTTAAGAAGAAATGATTGGGTCATGGGGAAAAATCAAATTTCAACCAGCTACCTGGAAATGTTCAGGAATGCAAAAAATGAGATCATCATCATGTCAAGCTACTTCATTCCAGGCAATATATTTAGAAAAAACATGGTCAAGTCTTTGAAGAAAGGGGTAAAAATAAAACTGATTCTTGCGGGAATTTCTGATGTGGGGATTGCAAAATATGCTGAGCGATATCTCTATAGATGGGCAGTAAGACATGGAATAGAGGTGCATGAATACAGACACAATATCCTTCATGGAAAAGTAGCAGTCAGTGACGGAAGGTTTGTAACCATTGGGTCCTACAACATCAATGACATCAGTGCACTGGCAAGCATTGAGTTGAACCTTGACGTTGAAAACAGAGCTTTTGCAAGAACAGTACAGGAGCGGCTTGCGGTAATCGTCCAAAATGATTGCACCCGCATTTCTCCCATCAGTATCATCAGGACCTACAGGCGTTCTGAAAGATTGTTGCAATGGGTGTCCTATGAAACAATAAGACTTCTTTTCAATCTTTTCACGTTTTACTTTTCAAAAAACAAAGAGGAAAAATGACCAGCAATCAATTGGAATTGGCCACCAGGATCATGAAAAAGGGTGATGGTCATCATAACAATGCAGCAATACGGCCTTTAATTTCAATACAAAGAAATTGACATGACAGGGGAACTGAATGAACAACAAATCAATAATCTGCTTACCAGTCAGGCAATTGGAAGAATTGCATGCTGTGACGGGAAACACCCCTATATTGTTCCATTGACTTATTCATACGATGGCCAATACATTTACGGACAATCAACAGAAGGCCAAAAATTGGAATTGATGAGACAAAATCCAAACGTTTGTTTTCAAGTTGACATGTCAACGAATCTTGACAATTGGCAAAGTGCCGTTGTGTTTGGACAGTTTGAAGAACTAAAAGACGAAAAGGCAGAAACAGCGAGAGAACATCTCTTTTCAAAAGTTGTTCCGCTGACGACAGCATCTGTGATTCATCAACATGAACACTGGGAAGGAAGCGGCCATGAATTGTCTGATCAAACACGCATCAAACCCGTCATGTTTCGGATAAAGGTCAATGAAAAAAGTGGGAGATATGAAAAGCGATAAACGATGGAGGACAAATCGATATTCTTGGACAGGGAAGATGCCGGACGGCGCTTGGCCCAAAAAATACTGGACCTTCATTTAAAGGGGGACATTGTAGTGGCAATGCCTAGAGGAGGGGTACCTATCGGACTTGCGGTTGCAAAAATACTCCAACTGCCCCTCAAACTATACCTTGTCAGAAAAATTGGACATCCTTCAAACAATGAATACGCTGTGGGGGCAGTCTCTGAAAGCGACCTGCTGTTGAATGCAGATGAAAATCTGGATAAGGGTTATTTAGAGAAAAAGGTCAAAAAGGAAAGACAAAGGATTGCAGAAATGAAGAAAATATTTGGGAGGGCTGCATCAGCTGATGATCTTCATGGGAAAAATCCAATCATCGTTGATGATGGAATTGCAACAGGAAGCTGCATGGAGCTGGCTATCAGGGAAGCCCGCAAA
>Ga0222712_10002500_pt1 | contig 21000 bp, 40 predicted proteins | sample C33_657DmetaG_FD_165043 | JGI IMG/M metagenome (GOLD analysis project Ga0222712, IMG submission 165043) | Estuarine water microbial communities from San Francisco Bay, California, United States - C33_657D | ecosystem: Environmental > Aquatic > Marine > Unclassified | place: USA: California... | reverse complement strand
AAGTTGTTGAACACTGACTGGGCCGATGCCGCCAAACAATTACTAAAGCGCAAAAGTGAATGGTTTGACCTTGATTTCTTTGCACAATCAGATTGGAAGTGTAAATACTTTGGTATAGTTAAAGAACGTTTCAAAATGGTAATTTGGAACTAACAGAACCCACCTTAGGGCCGTTGTCGTAACGGTTAGCCCCCGGGCAAGCGTCCGTCTAGCAAACGTAAATTGCCGGCGAAATTTCACTGCTGAGCCTTAATAAATTCAGCGCCGTATAAAGTAAGCGGCAATTTTGCGTACTAAAGTATTGGTTGACAGGGCAAGAAAACGATGCTATAATACAGGTATTAGTACAACTTAAAAGGTCCACAATGACTATGCATCTGGAAGGTCCATGGCTTTCTACCATGGGCAAGCGTAAAGGTAAGAAAAAGTTTGCAAGTGCAGAGCAAGCTAGAAAGGCCCGCGAGCTAGATGCTGAATGGCGAGAGCTTCAGAAGCGTTGGGGTGTCGAAGCAGAAGATAAAAAGCGTACTCGTGCCATGAAGGCTGAAGCGTATGTTGCCCCCAAGCCAACTCATCGTGGTGCGGAACAGGCTCGTATTCCCAGTCGCGACAGTGGCGGCGGTAATGCTACACTAAAACCAATTCCAATGTATACTGGTGACAAAATGATTGGCATTGGACAACTTCATAAGTCAAACGCAGTACCTGTATTTAGGAATGAAGACGCAGAAGATATTGCAAGGATGCGTCGATAATGCGTGATATGGTTATTAAAGAGTGTCATCGTTTGGCCGCAGAGTTAGGCGAGGAATTGGACACAAATTGGAATAACATAAGTAATGCTGAGTTATTGACCATTTACGGTGATTTACGAATTGAACTTGAAACTGAGGAATATGATGAGGATTAAACTTTTAATTGCAGTATTGGCACTGGTTGCATTGAGCGGATGTGCCACACGAACTGGAACTGCTATTGTAGCAGGAACTGCTGGTATGGTTATTGGTAATGCAATGGCACATCCCAGAACAGTAGTAGTTCGAGAAGCCCCAGTTGTCACGCATGAACAAGTGATCATTGTCAATGACACCTGTACTCGATATCCCACGCACAATGAACGCAGTGCATGCGAACGTGGTGCTCGTCAACGCTACTACGAAGAACAGCGACGTCGTGATAATGAAGCATTCCGTGCAGGTTATGGACGGTAAAAACATTTTCCCCGAGTGGGGCACAGAATACAGTGTTACGCTGGATCAGCTTCTTGCTGAGGATAAAGCCACACTACAACGTATTTTGGTTGAACGTGGACTACTTGTATTAAAAGGTCTAGGGCCGAATCTAACTGACGCTGAATATCATTCCATTGGTGAACAATTTGGTCGTGTGTGGACTCGAGAAGATTATAAACGTACTCCCACTGACACCACTATCAAACATCGCGACACTACTCCGGTAAGCTATTTTCAAACCAATAATATGTGGGGCGCTCGTGATATGAAGTATCACGCTGATATGGCACACGTAGGTGAGAATAGCTATCCAGCACGAGCTTTGTACATGGTGCGCGGCGCAGTGAATCGCAGTGGAGAAACTGCATGGTTAAACTTGGAAGCGGCTTGGGCACAATTTACACAAGAAGAACGTGATCAATTTAAAGATTATTATGTTGTCCAACAGGATATGTACAAACCTGGCACTAATTTAATTAGATATCCATTTTTAAAAGCCAATCCCAAGTCTGGAAAATTTAGTCCTAGAGTTAACTGCTACACAACACCTGGCAAAAATCAAGTGGCTTGGATTCATCATGTAGAAAATGGCCATCGTCCTCTTAAAGATTCTGGTGCATTTATTGAATCTGTTTATCGATTATGCGAAAGCAAAAGTAATACTGTATATTCTCATACTTGGGATGATGGCGATTTAATTGTTTATGATAATTGGAATTCGGTACATAAACGCACTGAAGTTAGTTTAGCACCCGGTGAATCTGATCGTTTATTAAAGCGATTAACTTTTAATATTTAAATAATGATATTAAACCCTAAATTAGCTTAATTATCGAGTTGATTATTACCAGTAGATATTGATTTGTTGTAAAAGTACAACAAAAGTATACAAAAATAGCCCAAAAATCTGGCTCAAAATGCTTAAAACCGGTTGACTTCTGGTCCAGATCGCCGTATAATACATACATGAACAGCAAAAAGCCAACTACACAACGCAAGCGCCGTACAGATCGTAACCATGCAATCTACGAACTGTTTTGCGAAGTAACCGGTGAAAGCTATATTGGTATCACTGTAGTTGATGGCACTGCATTGGGTTCTGTGCGTGGACGTTTTAACCGTCATTTGAGCCGTGCTAACACAGAAAGCAAGAACTGGAACTTGTGTACAGCACTTCGCACTTATGGCCGTGAAGGCTTTACTCCCTACTTGCTGGAAGTGGTGCGTGGCAAGACAGCGGCTCATGCTCGCGAACGTGAATTGATTGCAGAATTGCAACCTGCCCTTAACACTCTTTAAAGGAAACACTATGTCTGATTATGCTATGTTCACTGATGCTGGCAATGCCGCAGTTAAAGACATTGTTGCATTGGTTAAACGCCAGGGGCTAAATTGGGGCATTGCATACTCCATGCTTTCAGCACTAAGTGAAGACGAACGTTTCAGTGAAGCCACTGATACAGCAGTTCGCGAATGTGTTTACGATGCTTGTGGTTTCAATTCCCCCTTTTACATTTAAGGAATAGTTATGTTTGATCAAGTTACTAAAATTGAGTTTAACGGCAAAACATATAATCAGAAACATGGCAATGCTTTTGATCGTGGTTCAGCTGACAGCTATTATGGACGCAATCGTAACCCGCACAAAGGTGGGGTTGGCGGTGACAGCGGTCCACGCATTGATGATTTGACAGCATTTGAAATTGAAGCATACCAGGCTGGTTACGACTACAATGAACAGCATGGCGGAAAAAAGGATTACGATTGATCCGCGAATATTGTGTCATCAATGCAACACACGATGAATTTCACAGGCGTGTGGCAGAGTTGTTGGCAGACGGATGGCAACCTCAAGGCGGAGTTGCCATTGTTCGCGAATACTTGACACAACCCACTACCTACTACTTTCAAGCATTTGTACGCTGATTGTTGTAAAAATAATAAAAATGTTATCCAAAATTGTAAATGTTTGTAGACAATTGTTGTAAAAATTGTTACAATCAGCACAGTACTAAATTTTTATGCACGGGGCATCAAAGTTAGTACTAGCGGTTTATAGTACTGAAGTGCTTGTTAGTACATGAGCAGGTCTAAATGTGTTATTGGCCGCGTTAAGTACTATTGGAGGCACTTAAATGAAACGGACAATTTATTTTGACAGCACAAACAAACAATTTAGCGAAGATGCACTAATTGCAATCGGGGAAGTCACTGACGGCTCTATCAACATTGTTGATTCATGGCCAGGACTTATGAGTTTACTTTGTCAAGAGTTATGCATTGATACAGATTCTGAAAATGATATCATATTGGTAATTTTTGACAAAGATGCACTGTTGTTCCCAGGTACTACTATAAATGAAATCGTTGATGCACTAACAACAATTTCCACAGTAGCAGGATCAAAAAAAGTCAGTGTGGGCATTTTGGTAAACGATAAATGTGAACAAAAGTTCATTCAAGATTTAAAGAAAAGTAATATAAGCGGCATTGTTCCAAACTACAGTAGTTTTGGTAATGCCGATTTCTTTGACGCACTAAATGTACTTTTGTCGGGGGCAACGCATTGGCCCGAAGAATATATTGTACCCAAGGTCAAAGCATCCACAAGAGCCACAGTGGAATATGGTATTCGACTCACTAACCGTCAACGAGAAATTATGGCCCTGGTTTCAAATCGAGGACTAAGCAATAAAAAAATAGCACAGATTTTAAATATCAGTGAAAGTACTGTAAAAGTACACATCAGTTCTATTTTACGAGCATATGGTGTACGTAACAGAACACAATTGGCATTGTCGGGACAAAAAGGATTGCGAGCGTAGGCAACACTTTTATTATTCAATGACCTATAGTTGCAATGGCTATAGGTTATTTTTTGGCGGTACCTTCTACCACTGACGCACAAGCTAATACTTTTGCCGCTGAGTAATAGACATTTTTTCCTTTAACTAATTTTGTACAACGGCAGAATCGAATCTGTTGTTGAACAATCCTAGGCAAACATACAGCCTAGAATTTTACTTTAAAGGAAAATAAAATGGCTGATATGCTAACAACTGATCCCTTCTTCGCTTTGACAAACCAGGTAGCTGGTGTACGTGAAAAGGTTTCTGATTCAATTTTTGAAAACTACAAACTACAAGTCGCTCAAACTAACGACATCAACAACCGCGCTATGCAAGTTGCATTGCACGACTCAACAGAACTAGCAAACATCAAGCAAGAAATTGCTAACAGTACGCTACAAACAATGTTGGCTGCGGCTCGTACAGATGCGGCAATCGGTGCCACAAGCGCCGCTAACCAACGCTTGGTAATGGAGCAAGCCGAAGCTACTCGTCGCTTGATCGTAGACTTGAACACACAAAACTTAAACACAGCATTGATCAACACAAACACAGCATTGACTGGTTTGGGCGTTCAATTCGGTGGTTTAGGTCTTGCATACGGTGGTGCAGTTTCTGCTTACCAAAGTGCAAATCAATTAAGCGCAGTAAACGCATTACAAAGCGCAATTTCTAGCCAAGGTCTAGTTAACACAGGTACCATGACAGGTACTACACAAACTTCTACACCTACTAGCATTAGTTAATTAGGAGGACTCTATTATGTATAGATCCGGTATTGTAGGTCTTGGGTTTGGAGCACGTCGTGGCTACTTGGGCGCAGGTATTGGTTATCCATACGGCGTACTAGGCGGCTGGGGCTATCCAGGTTATGGTTATGGTTATGGCTACGGTTATCCGGGCTATGGTTATGGCTACCCAGGCTATGGCTATGGTGGCTACTACGGTGGCATATCAGGCGGCTTGTTATAAAATGAGCACATGGGTTGGCTCAAAAGGTCAACCCATTTTTTTAAGGAACAAAAATGTTTTCAGGTTATTATTATCCATACTATAGAAGTTTTGTATATCCTATGCCATGGAGTTACAACACCAGCAATGTTATTGGCAGTGCAGTGTCTAATCAAGACTTTGTAAACACAGGAACCGCAATAGGAGTAAATCAAATCTCTACCCCTACGGTCATATGGTGATCGAATGTACACTGTAACACATACTATCACAAGAGAACAATACGTTAATGGCAAGCTAGTCAAGCCAATGGCAACTGAATCATTGCCAACTGTGGTCATTAACGAAAAAACTATGACGTTTCGCATGGACAATCGAACTTTATGGACACGTTATAGTTTAGGCATGATTAACTTTTCAGTTGCATTGTACGGCAACATGGGCAGTGAAAATGTTTTAGAAAATTTAAAAAAAGCGGCTGCGGCGTGTGGTGACTACTTTGCACCATATTATGGTTTCAATGCCGCAAAAAAAATCAGCAGCCTGCTGGTTGTTATTGCAGTTAATGGCAGTAAGGTCGCTGAGGCACTTGAAGCCAAAAGAGATATTGCGGCTTATGAAACTATTTGGGACAAACAAATTGACGAGCTGGCCACTTACTTAAACGAGCTTAACCCTCAGCACTGGCCCAAGGACACACTGGCCGAAATGTTTATCAATCTAACAGCATTGTGGGTTGACGACTTTCGTGCTCGTCTAAACAAAGACTTTGTGGCTGATTCAATAGCACTTGATAATATTGTCAAGGTGGCTGTCTCGGGTATTCCTAATCATATCAACAAAGGTTATACCAGCATTGCTGATACAATTAGCCGAGGGATCATTGCACAGTCGCCGCTGGAATTTACGGAGTAACACATGGCAGTATTGAGCTCTGGCAAAGATATGGAACTAATAGATTTAGAAACGCATGTTGCGTTATGTGCTCAACGCCGTACGGCAACGGACTTACGAATTGAAAGATTAGAAAACAAACTGGCACTAGCTGATGAACGCAACGACCGTGTGCGTAACATTTTGTTAGGTGGGTTTATTTCGTTGGCTGCTGGTATTGCCGGTACAATATTTGCCGTGCTATTAAAACATGGATTGCTGTCATGACCAATGAACAATTAGCAGAACAGCAACGCCTGTCAGAAATATTAAAGCTGGCTCGTATGCAACTCAACGAAGAATACATGAAACAGCATTCTATAGCACATACTGCTTGGATTACTGGAGCACGAACAGCATGGACTACTACCGGTACACTACTTCCATTTACTACCAAATTTGTCTATCCCACAGAGGAAGAAGTAGTTGCTCGTGGCGTTGAAATTTACAACAGACTAACACAAAAGACTGTTACACCTGTTGCGGCTCCAGTGCCTGCAACTATACCGGTTATAACAGCAGACCCAGTGGATGTAGTTGAAGCCGTTGAGATTGAGCAAACAACTGGGATTTTACAAGCAGGCGGCGATTTTGTCATTGCCGAAGTGCCAGAAGAAACTGTGCCTGTTGATTCAACTGACGAAGTAACAGACGTAGTAGCAAAAGAAGATTTGCCAGTTGAAGCTGAACTAACTGTAACTGATTCACTTCTGGAAAACAAATTTAAAAGCCTGTTCACCAAGTGGGGCGGCAAAGGAAATTATTAAGGAACAATATGATATTCAATAATTTAGGATTTTTAGTCCGTCCGCCAGTACGTAGAAGAGGGTACCCTGTTCGCAGATTGCGACCTATCATTCAGCAATTTGGTGGCGGCGGACAAGACTTTTTTATCAATGGTGGTATGGGACCTCCGGGACCACCCGGTCCACCGGGACCTCCGGGGCCGCCAGGGAACCCTAGTCCAGTGGCAGTTACTACAGTTGTAACGACACCATACAATGTGTTGTTTACAGATTACATGTTGGCTGTTGATGTTGGCGCACCTGCCAGTATCGTATTACCAATTGCACCCAATGGAACAGTATTTGTGGTCAAGGACATTGACGGCGATGCTGCCACAAACCCAATTACTGTAGCAGGTTTAGGATCAACCATAGATGGTTCGCCTACTGCTACAATCAACACCAACTATGGTAGTTTGACTTTTATATTCAACGGAACAGAATGGAGCATAGTATAATGGCCTACACAAGACAAAATGTTTATCCCGATGGAGATCCTATTCCAAGCAATTTGCCTGACAGTTATATGCCGGCCGCATATGGCGCACCAGCAGGGCAGAACTGCTTTACATGTGCCCACTTTAGATTGAATACTTCAACACGTTACTGCACCAAGTGGGACGCACCAGTAAAGCCCAAGTGGTGGTGCAAAGCATGGACTACTATTTGGCCAGCAAACGTATGAGTCAGGAAGACCGTAACCCAAGGTGTCAAGATGATACCTACAAAATTAGTTAACAAGGAGACACTATGTCATATACTAATAACTCTCTATCAATTGCCGCAGGAGCAGGCATTACAGTAACACCAACTACTGCTACAGGTGCAACCACTATCACAATCAGCACAACTGGCCCAGAGATCCTAGGCGTTCGTATTGCAGTGGCTACGCCAGTAACAGTAGTCGCCGCCACTGACGAAGTTGTCAGCGTAGAAGTACCAGGTCCAGTTGCCGTAGCAGTAAACTTACCAGCTGGCGTAACAGGACAAGTGTTCTATATCAAAGACGGTCTAGGATTGGCTGCACCTGCAACACCTATCACTATCACTCCGGCTGCGGGTACTATTGACGGTGCAGCCACTGCCACAATCAATGCACCATATGGTTCATTAACGCTAGTCTATTCTGGTGTAGAGTGGAAATTACTATAAACTGATATGGCTTACAATAGACAACCACAAACAGTATTAGCAGGTACTGCAATTAAACAAAGTCCGTTGCCCAGTGGTACTTCTCCTGCAGGTATTGTACCAGTGACACTAGACGTTGATGTAGCAACTACCACCGGACTTGGAGTAGTTCAAGTTGGCAGTGGCTTGTCTATTACACCCGACGGCATATTATCAGCAACAAGTGGAGGCAGTAGTTTAATCAATGTAAAACTTACCGCAGTTGACTATACTGCTACAGCCGCTGATTACTATATTGGTGCTACTAAAAAAGATATAGAAATAACTTTGCCAATGGGAGTAGTTGGCAAGGTTTATGTTGTCAAAAATCAAGTCTCAGGGAACATCAAAGTTAAAACCTCAGGTAGCCAAAAGATTGATACTTCTTCGGATAAAACACTAGGCACCGATGTCAGTGTTATAGTTGTATTTGACGGTACACGATGGAACGTCATTTAATAAGGAAAAATATGTATAAAAAAATCACACATACGATCGTAGAAGAGCACTTCGATCACCCAATGGGAGTTGGTATTGCGGCTAACGTAGGTAAGCCAAAATTTGCTCGTAATACCATCACTGAGATTATGTCAAGTGGACAGTTTAAATCTTATGTTGACAACTACTTTATAGAAACAGAAGACAAACTAATTGAATTTGCAAACGCAACGTTTGACAGTTCTCTTGATTTTCAATCAGCACTTGCCAATGCAATGGACTTTGAAACATTAGGAAACATGTTGGGGAAATACTACGACACTGAATTTCAAGAACGTTTCAATCAAAACATTGGAAATGTAATTATGCAATTTCTGTACTACTGGAGAGGCATACTTCGTAAATTTGATACCAAGGAAACAGTAGCAACTATAAAACGCAATAACTTTACCTTGGCAACAATGATGAATCAGTACAATAACTTTTGGGATAGAGATATTGCCATGACACTACTAGATGATTTCTTTGGTGAGTTTCTAAACTTAGGCAATGCCAAATTGGCTAAAAATAAAGCCAACGAAACTGCCGCATTGGACCGCATTGCAGCCGCTGGACCAAAGTTATCGAACTATCTAGCCAATGGTGTGCTTCAGCAATTCCCTGAATTGTTTACTGCCTAATGCCCAAAAGGCGAGTTGATCTCCGAGAATGGGCCAGTCCTGTTGAGGAGCAAAGGCAACTGGGTAGTTGCACTGCACAGGCAGTAATTGGTGCGTACGAACTATTGACTAAGATGCACTACCCAGACCAGTTTGTTGATCTCAGCAGATTGTTTTTGTACTACAATGCTCGAAAACTTTCTGGTGATATAAATGAAGATATTGGTGCTTATATTTCAACTGCAATTGAAGCAGTCAAAACCTACGGACTATGCCGAGAGGATTTATGGCCTTACGATCCCAACAAGTTTGATGTAGAGCCTGGCTACAAATGTTATCGTGATGCTCGCAAGAGAACCATAGACCAGGTATATGAAATAACTTCACATGAAGAAATTGTTGATATGCTTGATCGCCAGCATCCTGTAGTAGTTGGAGTTGCAGTGTACTCTGACTTTGACCGAATCAACAACCACTCCACAATATTAAAAATGCCCACTGCAACCGAAGAGCCCATTGGAAGCCATGCCATGTGCATAGTTGGCTACGACGATTCAAAGCAACAGTTCTTGCTACGAAATAGTTTTGGGGACGATTGGGGCGAAGGCGGGTACTTTTGGATCCCGTACGAGTACTCAGATGCAAATTTTTCAGATATGTGGGCTTTTAGCTTACTTTTAAAAGAGTAGTATTAAGTATTACCTTTTTGTTGCAAAAATACAACACTTTTTGAGCCAAAAACACCAAAAATCTGGCTCAAAACACCAAAAAAAGGTTGACCATTTGGCCCTGGACATGTATAATAAACACATAAACAGCAAAAAGGAACCCAAAATGACAGAATTTGAAAGCAAGTGCTACGGTATGTCAGAAGCAGATATCCGTACTCAGTACATGGAAAGCATCACTGCTAAGTTTTCCGGTCTTGAAATGGTTGTTATGGGCATCATGTCCGACTGCCAAGAAATGATGGCAATGGGTACTGGTCCTCGCTCAGTAGAGTATGTTCGTAAGCAGATGAACGTTGCCAAGTTCATCCTGAGCGAAATGATGGAAGCCAAGCAAGCGGCTTGACATTGAGCCAAATTGAGCGTATAATACACACATCAACAAAGGATTCAAGATGAAACAGACACACACCATGTACATTTACAAAACAGACCGTCGTACCAAAAGCGGTGAGCGTCTTGTTAGTACTACAGTTTGGCAACATCGTGATGAAGCTGAAATGAAGCGTGAAGTTCGTGAACTGCAATACGAACTGTGGCCTGCGAGTAAAGGTTACCGCATTGAATTTCACCCCACAATGAAAACTGTCAAGAACTTGATGACTGGCAAGGATGTGAAAATTGATCGCGACACACCTTGGTCCTGCAATCCTGCTAGCGAAACTTATTGGAGCATGTAATTATGAACAAATCTGTACAAAAACTTATAAACGAATACACTGCAATTTTGGATCGAGATCCATTGGACCAAATGGAAGACACTCAAGCTATTCTTACTCGCTTTGTCCAAACTCTTGCCGTAGAGCTAGGCGAGATTGTAGTAGCAAGTCCTTATAATGAAGGTACTCGCATGTACTTTGACGAGAAGATTGCTCGCTACGAAATCAAGAAGGCTGTTGGAGTTGCACAATGATTCGCGTAATTCTATTTTGGTTGATCCTTTTTGCCCTGTTCTTTTTTGGGTTCAAGACCCTTAGAAGTTTGTCCGGAAAGGAAGCATGGGCATTGACAAAGCTCACAGCCTATGCTATACTATGTTCACTGTTAGCAACCGGGTTGCTGATTTTTATTGTTGTTCTGTTCTAAGGATCAGTTATGTTTTCAAATTCAGTCTTGCGTGTAATTTACTTTACACTGGGCTTTTCTGTGTGTTTCTTTCTTTTTTCTACTGGAGTTCTTTAAATGAATCGTGTTATTAAACTTTCTATCGTGGCTGCGGCAGTGGCTCTAACATCTGCTTGTACTCGAATTGAGACAGGTGAAGTTGGTGTTCGCGTAGGCTTTGACAAACAAGTGCAAAGTGGCGAGCTATTGCCCGGCTCGTTCAATCAAGTCTTGGTGGGTGATGTGCTGACATTTCCAATCAAGGACGTCAACGTCAAGCTGGATGACATGACTCCTGTTGCCAAAGACAACTCAACAATGAAAGACTTTGATGCTGTGGTCATCTACAACATCAACCAAGCACAGGTTGCTGAACTGTACAGCACAAAGAGTCAAGCATTCCATGCTCGTCACAACGGCGACATTTATCTGATGTACAACTACATCACTCAGGCTGCTCGTAATGCCATCTACAAAGAAGCACGTAAGTACGAAGCACTGGATATGGCTGACAATCGTCAAGCAATGGAAGCGGCCATCAAAGAGCAGATTCAAAAGTCATTGGCTGACGAAAAACTAGATGGTAGTTTGGTTGTTGGTCAAGTGTTGATTCGTAATGTTGTTCCTGCTGATTCAGTCGTAGCAAGTGCCAACGAATTGGTTCGTGCCAAGAACGAACTCAAGCAGAAAGAAGTTGAAGTTAAGACTGCCAAAATGGAAGCAGAGCGTATGCAAGCTCTAAGTAATCAAGGTGCTCAAAGTATTGCATACATGCAAGCACAGGCCATGATGAATATTTCCGAAGGCATCAAGAACGGCAAGGTACAGACCATTGTTGTGCCTGCTAACTTTAACGCACTGATGATGAAGTAATATGACGAGAGCAATCATCTTGGCACTAGCGGTGGTTGCTCTCACCGCTTGTGATAAACGGCCCTTAGACCAGCGTGACTACTCTAAGACTTCAATGTCAAACATTCCCGAACTGGCGGATTGTGTTTACATCAAAATCGAAGATGTGCGTGTGATGCGGTGCCCCAAGAGCGATACTACTGTAACGTACGAAGTACCAAACGGTAAGACTCGTAAAACTGTAACAACTACTGTGATAAACGACAAATGAAACAACGTGGATTTACCTTAATTGAAATGATGGTTGTATTTGTAATGATCATGGTTGTGGCTTCAATTGGTCTGGGTGTAATGGGCGGGGCCGGGCAAGGCAATACCATCAGCTACGGCGTAAACGGTATGACTGAAATGCGATGCATTGACGGATATAAGTTTGTTGTTAGCCAGCATGGTGGCACACGACAAGTCATGGACGAGTTTGGCAAGGGTGTCAAGTGTGAGGCTAACAAGCCAGGAGGTTTTTAATGTTTGATTGGTTTGGAAAAACATTTGGGCGGCGTGAATACTCTACAGGAAACATAGCGTCTGATATGGAAAAAATTGGCACTGACATGGGCAAGGTCCTTCAGTTTCCCGAGCTCAAATCTGTTCCCCCTGTGCCAGAAGTAACACAGCCAAAAGAAGATTTTGGTCGTGTATATTATCGCTTGGGACTAACCGAAAACAATCGTGTAGCACTCAGCATGTACTACGGTGAAGTCAGTATGAACAGCGAAGGCGTTCAAAGCCTGATTGATCAGTTGGAATTCTACAAGAGCCAGCTAAAAGAGGAAGCAGAAGATGACAACTGTTAAAAAGCCTATCAAAAGTGTAACGCCAACTGAGTTGCACTATGACTTGATGGGACGAGAGTTTAAAGAAGGTCAATATGTCGCTGTAGCAGACAATGGACTGTATATTGCACAGGTGCTTCGCTTTACTCCTAAAATGGTCGAAGTGGAAAAGGTTGGAGGCAAGTATCGCTCCAAGCGACTAAAGTATGCCAGCGACATGGTCATCCTTGATGGTCCTGATGTGTTTATGTGGGTGCTGACCAATGGACTTTAAGACCAAGGAAGAAGCATATGACTTTTTGGTACGTGCAGGTATTGTTCGCCCCAATGAACGAACATTAGAAGGACAAGAAAAGGCTGACATGTGGCTTATCTTGCAATTTCTAGAATCATATCAATCAACCAATAACCAACGATTCATCACCGATTACTATAAGTATGGAGATGAAGAATATCAAGTAACATTCTTCGACGCAGATGATTTTGAAATTGTCGAAGTAAAACAATAAGGGAATAACATGGCAGATATTATCGATGACGCTCAAGAAGCAATGGAAGCAGCCGAAGAGCTTCGCCGAGCCACAGCAAAAGAGTTTGTACCAATTCGGACAGGCTTTTGCATTGAATGCGAGGAACCAACGGAGTTTACATTCTGTTGCGTTGATTGCAGAGACACTCACGAAAAACGTGAAAAGATGAAGTCTATCAACGGCAAATGATGTAGTTACCGTAAAAGGCATTTCAGGTAAATATCTGATGCGTTTACGTGAACTATTATCCGAAGTTAAAATTGACAACAAAGACGGTGCTGGAGCAGTACCTTATAACCAAGATGTAGACTACTTTGGTCTGCGAGTTATGATGAAGCCCAGCACATTCCTACGTCTGGCTGCACCACTGGGACAAGAACACAGCGCCGAGTTAGAAAAATACATTGCCGACGGTGGGGCAATTGGTGCTCCATTCTTAGAAATCAAAATCCCAATGGAGTGGGACGATGGTGACTTTAGCAAGCCTGCACAAGTTGCAAGTCACGAAGGTCGCAATCGTATGACAGCTATTAAAAAGCTAGAAGGTGATAATCCAATTGAAGTACATATCTTCCCACGCGGTGGATATCGTAGCAGAGACATTACTACAGAATTCCGTGCTGCCTTGGTACGTGGATTACAAGCTGAAAAAGCAACCAATGTTGTTGCTGGTCCGCTATTTGAAGATGACTTAGAAGAAGGTTGGAAAGATACAATTACCAACTTGGCCGTTGCTGGTGGTATTGCCGCAGGCGGTATGGGTGGTATGGCTGCTAAACAAGCCGCACAAGATTACTTCAAAGAGCCCACTGCCGCGGTTGCACAAGCAACAACAAAAGCACCAGCAGTGCCAAAGACATTTGCACAAGCCAAATCTGCACCAAGTGCTCCAGCCGCTGTCAAAGCAGAACCTGCTACAAAGCAACCACAGGCACAAAAGAAAATTGATGTTAAACCAATTACCGGAAATCCTCTGGAAAATACATTATTAAAGTTTGCAAAAGCATCAGGCCTACATGGTGCCGAACTTGCGGCATTTATGGCTCAATGTGCTCACGAAACTTTAGACTTCAAGCGACTAACAGAGTTTGGTGGTAGCTTGGACTTCCGCAAGTATGATCCAAAGTATGCTCCAAGAAAAGCCAAAGCATTAGGCAATAAAGTAGTCGGCGATGGTGCAAGATATAAAGGCCGTGGCTTTATTCAAATTACAGGACGTTGGAATTACAAGCAAGCTGGTGAAGAACTTGGACTACCTTTAGAAAAGCATCCAGAGTTGCTTGAAAAGCCAGAAATTGCAGCCCAAGTATCTGTTTGGTTTTGGAAGCATCGTGTTCAACCAAACGTAGATAACTTTAAAGATACTGTTGGTGTTACAAAACAAGTTAATCCTGGTATGCGTGGTCTAGAACAACGCAAAGATAACTTTGATAATTACATGCAAGTTGCCATGAGATAAGTGGTATTTTGAACTGTACAAAGTTCAGCCAAAAAACTAAATATAATACACAGTTGTAGATGAGTCTATGACTACATTAAAGGAAAAGAAATGTTCTCATTTTTAAAGAAGCTATTTGGTTTTGGTAGTACGCCAGCTCCGGTTGCCCCATACAAAGTAGAAGCTCCAGAAGTTGCTCCGGTCATTGTAACTGATGCCACAGAATCCCCAGTTGTTGCTCCAATCGTTGACGTCGTAGTCCCAGCTGCCGCTGAAGTTACAGCACCAGCCAAGAAACCACGTGCCAAGAAGCCAACTACTGAAAAGAAGCCACGTGCCAAGAAAGCTCCTAAGGCCTAATAATGTTCTTAAGTGATATTACTCCGCGAGTTACTGTATATGAATCCCTTCGTCAAGTAAACGGACGTTGGGCCCGTGTTAACACGGAAACCAATACAGTCGTGGAGTACTATCACGGTGACAATACTGTCATCGTCGAAGGCGGTAATGTTTTCAAGAGCGCAGAAGGCGAAGAACTAACACAGCGTATTAACCAAGCTGATGTAGAACCAACTATCCGCTTTCTTGAAAAAATTACTGGTATCCCGCATTTTGAACATGCACTAGGTACTACAGGTAAAACACCCACCAGTGGTGACTTGGACATTGGCATCCCAGCTGGCATTACCAAAGAAGAATTGGTTGCCAAATTAAGTCAATGGTGCAGTCAGCATGGCGAAGATTCAAAGGCTTTTATTAGAAAGTCTGGTATCAGCGTACACTTTAAAACACCAATTGGCGGTAGTCCTGAACGTGGTTATGTGCAAACAGACTTTATGTTTGTTCCTAATTTGGACTTTGCAAAGTTTGCAATGGCAGCTGACCCACACAGTAAGTATCGCGGAGCCCATAAACAAATTCTACTAAGTAGCATTGCTAAAGTAAAAGGTTTTACATGGAATCCAACTACTGGTCTAATTGACCGGGCTACTAAGAAGTTAGTAGACAATGGCGAGAACCCAGATCATATTGCTGAATTGTTGTTTGGTCCGGGATTTGATCGTACCAGCTTAACAAGTGTTGAAGCTGTACTTAAAGCACTGGAAAATAATCCCCAGCGTGAAGCATTAATAGCTGATGCAAGAGAAACATTGGGCCGCGAAGGGGTTGAAATTTAAAATGTTATTACGTCACATATTTGAAACTAGAATTGAAGTATTAATTGAGGGCCGTGGATTGGCTGCTCGTGTTCCTGGCGAGCAATTTAAAAATCCAGCTGGTGATGTTATCACATTTCAAAGTTTAGACTTCTTTCCTGAGCGTGGCCAATTTGCTTCAGCTGAAGAAATGCAGGCTGCAATTGATGCCGAAGCCAAAGGTAAAAACATTCATTGGACCAACAAGTCAAACTCAGGTACATTGGCATTTGCTGTTGCTAAATTCACTGATGCTAATAAAAAAGATTATTTCTTGGGTCGTTACTACAAAACTATCTCTGCTAACCGTATTCAAAACGACTGGCAACACAATGACATTCCTGGTGGCTTTAAGTATCAAAGCAAGGCAGGACAAAAAGAAAACACTGGTTATAAGCCAAGTGAAGTATTAACACAGTTCCAAAATAATGATGTTGATTCTATCTCTAGACAAATCATTGCTAAGTTTGGACAAGGTAGTGACGAAGTTGTTGCACTAAATGCTTTCTTAACTGCTAACAAGTTTCCTATTACGTTCCCTAAGGGCAACATGAACATGACAGCGTTCCGCGATTACTTCTGCGAAATGCTACAACCATTAACATTGTTAATGGACAAGCCAATTAAGGGTAATGCCAGCGAAGCGGCTGACATTTTCTTTGGCAAGGGCGGATACAACGACTGCACTATCAGCTTTAACAACAGTGTAACAGGTGGCTTGTATGATAGTCTAATTGTTAACCCGCAAGGCAAGCAAATCAAATTATCAAGTAAAGGTGCAAGCGGTGCTAGTGCAAGTGTTGTTAACTTGTTAAAGAGTATTAACGAATTAAAAGTTGCTCCTAAGGGTGCGGCTTTGCTTGAAAAGCACAAAGTAGTTGTTGAAATCTTGAAAGATATTGATGCCAAGGGTCACTTTGGAGCTCCGTTAAAATTGGCAGTAGACTACAAGATGATTACAGCCGAAGATGCTACATTTGCAATGACCTTAAAGAAGTACGGTCCTGATGATCAAATTGATTGGGAAGGTCACACAGCATTAGAAACATTGTACAACGGTCGTAAGGCACGTGACATGCGTGTTATTATTCCAATGGAACACATGATCAGTGCTATTGCTTATAAGATTGCTGATTATGTTAATGAAAACACAAACTTTGGCAAGGCAGCTTCTGACATTTTAAACCACTCTGCATTGGTACAAATGTACACAAATTGTTCCGAAACCAAGGACACAATCAGCATTGACAGCTTTAATGCTGTTTATCCAAGTGAAACAGTTACAGGCGTTTTACTTGATGCTAGTAAAGCATACATGAGCACGCAAGGTAAAGGCAACTTTACATTTAAGATTCTTAAGAATGGTGCTAAGGATGTCGAAGTAGCGGGCGACACAGAAGCTCCTGTAGCGGTACCTAAGGCCAAGAAGATTGTGCCCAAGGATAAGCCTGCAATGACTACTACTTCTTCTGTACGCCAACTAAAATAATTAACTAGCACTTTTTTAATCTAGAGCAATCTTTTAAATACTAAAGTAGGGAATTTGGACCCTACTTTAGATTATGAAAAAGACAACTTTAGCATTATTAGCCAGCATTGCACTAAGCGCAAGTGCCGCTGAACTACAACACAATTTTAATAGCCCAGCCTTTAGTGGTTTGGGCTATTCGTCGCATGTGCTGACTCTAAAACAATTAGAAGATCAGCAAAAAGACAAAAACAAACAAGCCGCTGATGCACTTAAAGCGGCTGCTGAACGCGAAGCCGCAAATACTCCGCAGGCACGTTTTAAAGCCAGCATGGAGACTCGCATTTATAGCGAATTAGCCAAGCGTATCAGTGATAGCTTGTTTGGATCTAGCCCTAATGCACCCTCATGCACACCAACAACATCTGGTGGCCCATGTGGTGACATTGACATTGGCGGCCAAAACATCACTTGGAGAATCCAAGGTACAAACATCGTTGTTAGAATTGTAGAAGTTGCAAACCCTAACAACTATACAGAATTAACAATGCCGTATGCCGCATTTGATATCTAAGGACATGACATGAAAAAGACAATTTTATCACTTGCAGTATTGGCAGTATTGGCCCTAAGCGGATGTGCTACAGGCAGTGCCATGCGTGAAAAAGCAACAGGCAAGCAGTTTGATGCTCCTGTAGTTGAACAAAACATATTCTTAAAAGATCAATCCAGCAACTTGCTTCCACCTGCTACTGGTCCTATCCCAGTTGCTGTATATGGCTTTCAAGACAAAACTGGTCAGCGCAAGAGTATTCCTAACATTGCCAGTTTAAGTTCAGCAGTTACACAGGGTGCCGAAAGCTACTTAATCAAGGCCTTACAAGATGTTGGCCAAGCTCGTTGGTTCACAGTGTTGGAACGTGTGGGCTTGGAAAACTTAATCAAAGAGCGTCAAATGATTCGTCAAGCTCGCGAACAGTATCAGGGCAAAGAAGCCAAGCCATTAAACCCAATGATGTTTGCTGGTATTATTGTAGAAGGTGGTATCATTGGTTATGACAGCAACACGCTAACAGGCGGCTCGGGTGTAAGACTATTGGGTATTGGTGCAAGCACCCAGTATCAAAGCGATACGGTTACAGTTAACCTACGAACAGTCAGCGTAAGCACAGGCGAAGTGTTGACCAGCGTAACAGTTACAAAAACAGTTTTAAGCTACATGGACAAGTTTGGTGTGTTAAAGTTTGTAGACAGTGGCACACAAAGCGTAGAAGCTGAGACTGGTGCCAGCATTAACGAAAGCATCAACAAGGCGGTTAATTTGGCTGTGCAAGCTGCTGTGGTAAACACGATTCACGAAGGTGCTCGTAAAGGACACTGGAGTTTTAAAGAAGATAAACCAGCTGTCGCAGTTCCAGTAACTGAAGAAGCTAAGAAAGTAGAAACAGCACAATAAGTTTAAGAAAACTGTGCATAGATCTTGCTTGTATAGTGTGTAGGTGCAGAGACTCTACACTCTCTGGTAAGATCAAAGAGGGTAAATTAACGGGAAGTATCCCAAGGAGCTAAACAGAGAAAAATAATCTGTTTAGGTTTTAAGATGAATAATAGTATGACAAGCATTGGCAAGCTAACAAAAAGTTTTCTTGCCGTAGCATTGCTAACATCCACTGGTGTTGTATGTGCGCAAGCGTCTACTGGACCAAACAAGGTCTATATTGAACAAATTGGTAACAGCAATACAGTTACTATTCAACAAGTGGGTGGCACTAACAATGTTGGTGGCGTTGCATTAAGCACACCAACTAGCGTTAGCGCAAGTGGTATTACCACATTCACGCCGGCTGCTCCTGGTTCTTCAAACTATGCCACTATTACTGGTAGCAGTAACACGGTTGCATTGACACAAACTGGCAACAGCAACAGTGCTCAATACGACATGCAAGGTAACAACAACGCTTATACTAGCACAGTTACTGGTCACAGCAACCAAACTAGTTTGACAATTGGTGATGTAAACAATGCAAGTAACTTGCGTAACACAGTAACAGAATCCGTCACTGGCGACACTAACTTGATTATTCAACAGTTAGTTGGCAGCGACATCACAAGTTCTACTACCATTGCTGGTAATTTAAACCAAGTTACAAAAGAACTAAAAAGTTCAAACGGTACAAGTGATATTGAAATCACAGGTAACAGCAACGTATTAAACATTCAACAAACAGATGCGTCCGGTGCCAATGGTCACTACTTGAAGCAAGTAATTGCTGGTAGCTTCAACAGTATCACAACTCAACAACAAGGTACCAATGATACCACTGTTGATATCCGTGCAACAGGTAGCAACAATACAATCACTGTACGAACAAGCAGTAGTGCAATTGTTAGCCCAGGCACTGCAATCGCGAGATAAAACCAATGTGGCGATTGCTTTTAGCCACACTTTTAACGTTAACCAATACTACCATTTTTGCCAGTGGTAGTATTGGAGTTGTATCCGACAACAAAGGATCACAATGTGAAGTGCAACGTGGCAAGACAAAAACATCAGGCGTAAAAGGTGCTAGTATCGAAAGCATGGATACCTACCTAACACAAGCCTGTGCCAGTAACATTACTTTTCGAGACGATACAAAAGTAAAAGTAACAGAAAATTCAAAATTAGTAATTGACGAGTTTGTATTTGATCCCAAGCAATCAGACGCAGGTAAGTTAGCAATGAAAGTAACAATGGGCACTGTTCGTTATGCTTCGGGACAAATTGCCAAGAACAATCCACAACAAGTTGCAGTTAAAACACCAACAGCCAACATTGCTGTTCGTGGCACTGACTTTTCAATGACAGTAGATGAAACAGGTCAAAGCCTTGTGGTGCTGTTGCCCAGTTGCAAAGAAGAAAGCGAACAAAAGAAATACGAGTTAGAAGAAAATCGTTGCCGAGTAGGAGAGATTTCTGTTTCCACTGCCGCAGGTACTGTGGTGTTAGACAAAGCATTTGAAGCTACCTTTATATCAAGTGCAGATATGCGTCCTACCGCTCCTACTGTAATTCATACCATTGAAAGCAAAATTAACAACAATTTGATCATTGTTCGTCCGCATGAAGTTGAACGTGCTATTCGTGACAACACAGGTCGAACCAAACGCGAAGAATTAGAAGCTGAGATTGAAGCTGAAGCGGCTCGTCGTTTGGCTCAACGTGTTCGAGAAAGTGCAGACGACATTGAACGAGCAAGAGTATTGGCCATGGCTGAAGCCTCAGGTAAGACTGGTTGTAATTCCAGCACTAACATTTGCGTTACATGGACCAATCCAGAAGCACAAGAAATTCAAAGCCGCGGCCGTGGTACTGCTTTTAGAAGCAACGAAGATCACTATGCTGAAGTAAAAACACAAGGTTACAGTAGCAACACTGCCATCACAATTGTACATAACGATGCCAGTGCTAGTGAACTAATTGGTGCTGGGGGAGGCGGTGGTAACACAGTGTATATCAAACAAAACCTTGGAGTACTACGCAGATGATGGTCGAAAGCGAACTTCGTCACATGTATCAAGCATGGCAACAAGGTCAGGACAATTACATTTACGATTGGTATCGTTTTGTAGAGTGGGCGGCTACTTGGAACAAATCCACTCCAGACGCTGTGATGCAGGTTCTGCAACGCTATAGATGGTTTGAAAGGCCCCAATAATGAAACGTTTACTATTAATTTTTGTATTGCTGTTCTGCCTTGGAGCACAAGGACAAACAACTTATAACGCTATTGCTACTGCTTATGTTACAACAACTATCAGTCAGAACGTTGTGTTTGATGATGCTATGCGCCA
>Ga0222712_10002499_pt1 | contig 21009 bp, 38 predicted proteins | sample C33_657DmetaG_FD_165043 | JGI IMG/M metagenome (GOLD analysis project Ga0222712, IMG submission 165043) | Estuarine water microbial communities from San Francisco Bay, California, United States - C33_657D | ecosystem: Environmental > Aquatic > Marine > Unclassified | place: USA: California... | reverse complement strand
ACGTGCTATCCTTAAGGCAGCAGACATGTTGGAAAAAGGTGAGTATGACCCTGTAGAAAAACTGATTAAAGATGCAGTACAGATTTCACTTACTAAAGACATGGGTACAGATTATTTCTTAGATCCACGTGCTAGGTTGATGGCGATCAAGAGCAACAACGGACAGGTAAGTACAGGTTGGCCTACCCTTGACAAGAGATTGTTTGGTGGTATGAATCGCGGAGAACTTAATATCTTTGCTGGTGGATCTGGTTCAGGTAAATCTCTGTTCATGCAGAACATAGCAATCAATTGGGTCACCCAAGGACTTAATGGTGTGTATCTAAGTTTAGAACTTAGTGAAGGACTTTGTGCTATGCGTATGGACAGTATGGTGGCCAATGTGTCAACTAAAGAAGTATTCAAAGATCTAGACACAGTTGAAATGAAAGTCAAGATGGCAGGTAAGAAATCTGGTGTGCTACGTATCAAATATATGCCAGCACAGTCAAACGTAAATCAGATCCGCAGTTACTTGAAAGAACTACAGATACAGACAGGTATGCGACTAGATTTTATCATGGTAGACTATTTGGATTTGGTCATGCCGGTGAGTGCTAAAGTTAGTCCAAATGATTTGTTTGTCAAAGACAAATATGTGTCAGAAGAACTACGCAATCTAGCACGTGAACTTAATATATTGATGATCACTGCGTCACAGTTAAATCGTGGTGCTGTGGAAGAAATTGAATTTGACCACAGTCACATCGCAGGTGGTTTAAGTAAGATCAATACAGCAGATAACGTGTTTGGTATATTTACAAGTCGTGCTATGCGTGAACGTGGTCGTTATCAACTACAACTTATGAAAACACGTAGTTCAAGTGGCGTAGGTATGAAAGTTGACTTAGAGTATGACTTAGAAACTCTACGTATTACAGATCCAGGTGAAGAAGCGCAAGAAAGCGGCTTAAGAGGTGTTGGCGCTGGTAACATCCTAAGCCAGATTAAAACAGGTAGTACAGTAAATCCTACAGAAGATGCTCCAAAAGTACAGGCTGGTGTAGACAGCAGTAAACTTAAATCTATGCTTGCAGGGCTTAAAAAAGTAGAATAAACTTTATCTAAACATCGATAAATATACTAAATTGGAGTGAAAATCGTGCAAAAACGCACCCGTAGCATACTCACAGAACTTGACGAATTACTCACACACAAGGACAAGGAAAATCTCCTTGAAGCACGTGCTAATAACATCATCAACGGTGCTATTAACCTAATCAAGTACATCCACGAAAATTACGAAGCCGAGCAAGCTGGCGAGCTTGAGCGCCGTCTTCTTAATGCTATCAAGGGACAAGATCCCAGCAAATTCACTCGCGGTATCAGGAAGATCAAAGATGAAGATTAATGAAATTTTAAGTGAAGCTGGATTTTGGAAAGGTATAGCCAAAGGTCTTGCACCCAACGCAGTAGCAGATAGAGATGCTATGAAAGGGTTTAAAAAGGATTTCAAGAAATTCACTGATGTTGAGGATTTGCCAGACAATCAAGGTATCACTGTTAGCATACCGTCAGGTACACCAGGACAACCACAGGACAAAGTCAGCTGGACTCCTGCAAAAAATCTTCTAAATATTAATGGTCAAAATTATCAGAAAACCAAAAAAGGTTGGAAAGATCTACAGACAGATGAATTAATACCACCACAGTATGCTAAAGAAATACAAGCGGCATTTGATGTGGCCAGTGGTAGAATGGCCGCTCCTAAACCACGTGCAGTTAAATTACCTCCTATACAGGTAAAAACACCAACAGGTGAAATAGTAACTAAATCAGACACAGACGGGCTTTGGAGAATGGCCAACGGCACTGTTATCTCTGATACCCACAATGTCGCTGAATTAGAGAAACGAGCTAAACCAGCATACCAAACCAGACAGATGGCAAGAGGCTTATGAAATTATTTGAAATTAAAAAACAAACTCCGGGATTCTTACTAACAGAAAGTAAGAATGTCCATCTTGAACATTTAGAAGATCTAGTGTTTAATGCTGGGTATGCTGGCGCACAGGAAGCACTTAACTATGTTGAAAGCCTACGTCATATGTTGGCAGAAGGCACAGGCACTACTAGTAAATTAACAGTCAAGTGGGATGGCAGTCCTGCTATCATCTGCGGTATAGACCCTAGCGACAGTAGATTCTTTGTAGGCACAAAAGCAGTGTTCAGCAAAGGTAATCCTCGACTATGTAAGACAGCTAAAAACATTGAAGAATTTTACGGTGATCAACCTGAGCTAGCTGACATACTATTACAATCTCTTAAATATCTATCTAAATTAAACATCGGCGGTGTAGTACAAGGTGATTTGATGTTCACAGAGAACAGCAAAGAAACTGCCAACATCAACGGTGAAGAATGCTTGGTTTTCACGCCCAATACAATTACCTATGCTGTACCAGTCGACTCAGCCCTGGGCCAACGCATAGCCCGTGCAAAGCTAGGCATCATATTCCATACCAGCTATGAAGGTGACAGCATACAAGACATGCGTTCAAGTTTTGTGGTTAATGTACAAGGATTTAATCAAACAGCTGATGTATGGTGTGATGATGCTACATATAAAGACTATACCGGTATCGCTAGTCTTACTCCTACAGAGAATACCAAGATAGAAAGATCGATGTCGGCTACTTTATCTACAATGGAAAAACTAGGACCGCAGAGATTTGACATTATTATAGCTGATAAAGAATTTGCTCGCATGATCAAACCTTTTATCAATCGTAACATACGAGGTGGTGTACAGATATCTGATCCCAACAAGTTCTTAAAAGATTTCATGACCTACTATCACAATGAACAGACTAAAGATATCACCAATGTAACTGATCGTGTAGCACAGAATCGCTTGGCTAAGATCAAACAGAAAGAACAATGGATAGCAGATAATTCAAATGCCCTGTTAGGAGTGTTAGCAGTTTACAAACGCCTAGTGGAAATTAAAGGTATGCTGTTGGCTAAACTGCAACAGGTAGAAGGGATCAGCACATTCCAGAAAACCAACAATGGATACAAAGTAACAACACCTGAAGGTTTCGTTGCTATCGGACATGATGGTGGTGCTATCAAGTTAGTAGATAGATTGAACTTTACACGAATCAATTTTGCTAAGAGAAGCTAATGTTAGAATTTATCGAAGAACTCAAAGAAGCTAGAATATACAAAGGTGAATCTACTTTAGAAAATAAAACTGCTGAAGATATCGCCAAAGCCAGTTTTCTCTGTATAATGATGTTAGAGATACTAAGACACAGCGACAAAGAGTATGCCCGCGACTATGCTAAGAGTACTATAGCCTATGAGAATTTTGAAGTTCTAAGGATGAACACCACAGATTTACAAAACATGTTGGCTATCCTAAACAATCAAGATAAACATGCCAAACGAATTAAAACAGATCCAAACATCGCAGTGCCTGTACTACAGATAAAAAGATACATGCGAGATATTGCTAACGGTAATAAAGACCCTAATCTAGATCGTCAATTGTTTATGACTTTAGAGCGATTCTTTAAAATTAGCAGCGGCGACTATAAAAATATCCGTAGAGAAGTAGGTGATTGGAAACTAGCACATAAATCCGATAGAACCACAGTAACTAAAAACATCAACACATTCATCAATAGACTACAAAATATACAACCAGATATAGCAGTATATTTTGCTAAACATCAAGACTAATATTTTTTTCAGATTCAGCTAAATAATAGTATGCGCGAAAGCGTACATTTATTAGGAGAATTAAAATGGCATTAACAAGAACAAACGGTTGGGCAGTAGCAGCAGAACAAGTAGGTCGTGACGTTAAATTCGTTAAAGTTGCAGCTTCTGGTATTGAAACATCATACCAAGCCGCAGATAGCGATTTCGAACAAGTTGTATTTGCATTACAAAAACACTGCACAATTACTATCGTTGGTACACCAGCATCTGGTAACGCAGTATTCATGGTTGAAGGTCTACCTTCAGGTAACATCATTGACGTGACCGGTAGCTCAGCAGCTGTTGCTACAGCGTTAGCAACTGACATTGATGCAGCTAGTGGTTTAACATCAACAGTTACAATCTACAACGGTCTAAGCGGCGCAACATTTGCTTAATTCTTAGTTGGATTAGTAATACTAAAAAAGCACTGTTTAGGCAGTGCTTTTTTTATGGCTATAGAATACCTTAGAATCAAACTATAAATAGTCATATGCGCTAGACGCAAATATTAGGAGAAGTACTATGTCATTAACAAGAGTAAACGGTGGAGCGAGTCCATTTCAAGCTACTGGTCGTGCCTTGTCAATGTTTACAGTGTCATTAGCTAATGTCCATGTTAGTTATGATGCCCCTGAAAGCGATTTTGAAAAATTAATACGAGCGATTGAAACAGTTAGCTCAATTGAAATTTTAGGAACTCCAGGTAGCGGATCATTTCGTGTAGCAGTATCAGGAACAAGCCTTAATGCAACTCAATTAGAAGCGATTTTATCCGCGGCAGTAGCAACAACAACTGTAGCAAGTTATACATTCTAATCTGACCAGGTTGGAATCAAGGGCAGGATTTATTCCTGCCTTTTTCTTTGCCTATAAATATCTGCATGGACCAATTGTTATATAGATATCGGGCTTATACATTAGTTGATATCACCAAGACAGACGTGCTGTCTTATTCACAAGAAAAAGAAAAACAACGCAATCAACAACGTAATTGGGAAACGGTTATACAGGTACTCAGCCTCAGAGCACAGTTGATCGAATTGGATTATCTTGGAGTTAAAAAAGAAAATATCAAGACACATAGTTTTGGTATCGACTATTCTGGTGACCACAATGTCTGGAGTTTTGAATTCAGTGTAGAACATGAAAATGTCTATGCACAAGACAATGACAGATATGGAACATTAAAAAATGATTTCCGTATAGCGCCAATAATATTGGGTCTTGATGAAACTGCAAAACCAGAATTGTCTTTGTTCTATCCCAGCGGCGAATTTAAAAATATATACTTTATAACTATTACCAATGACTAAATAATAGTTGATGCTACAACATCATATTACGGCACATATTAAGGCAAACAGATTAAGGCACATTCAACAAGCATCGCTTAGAATTGAGAGCGACGTATGTCAACCACTAAAATTGAAAAAGAGAACTTAGAAGCCCACGTTGAAATCTGTGCCGAAAGGTACAAAAACTTGGAAACTAAACTACATAACTTAGAAGGCAAGATAGTAGAACTTGATACCCGTATGGACAAGTTTGAGGAACATCTCATTGATATCAAAAACAGCCTGACATCGAAAGACGAAAAACAAACCAATAGATCATTCAGTATCTTAGTCAGCGTGTTTGGTATTATACTAACAGCACTATTAGGAATTATCGCCCACGGTTTATTCAAATAAATAAAGTTAACCGAGTTTAACTTTATGAAAATCGTAGAATTAACAAATAAATTATTATTACCTATCACCAATGAAGAGCATGAGCTCTTGTCCAGATTTGGTGATGACTCTATCGCTAAGAGCACTCTAGAAGAACGTGAGCAACTACTGGCGAATCAATTAACAGTCAAGGATGTCTTGGTTAGATCAAATGAAAACGGTAAAATCTACTACAAAAAACGTATTGACTGAGATTGATCTCGAGAAGATCCGCCGCTTTACAGACAACGAACTTGACAAAATATCCAAAAACAGTGAACTACCATTCTGCTATCAAGTAGGCGCAGACACGGTCGTCGTGGGTGCTTACAAGGTACTCAAAATAGATAATAAAACTTGGCGTGTACAGCAAAAAGACCAACAGCTATTTGATTTTTTCACCCGCAAAGACGCTATATTTTACTGTATAGCCCTGCATAAAAAAGACTATATCCTGGCTAAGAATATACAAGACAACGATCAACAGTTGGCTAAATTAGAAGCAGATGCTATACTCTATAGATATCGTTATAAACGTGCTCAAGAAACAGAAAATGACTGGGAAATAGAACTCTACAGTAATAGATACGCAGAAACAATGGCTCGCATAGATCATGTCAAGAAAGAATTAAAGAAAAACATAAACTTGGCTAAATATATTAAAGTCTAAACAGGAATTATAACCATGAAATTAGCAGAAATGGCAAAAACATCAGCCAAACAAATTAATAAATTAATGGAAAGCCGCTTTGGTTTTGCTATTGATTACAGCAAGATGTCTGTTGAAAAAGCAGAAAAGCTAAGTGAAACTATCTCAGCTAATCTTGACAAAATCCGCCATAGCGTGGACTTGCACACAGCAGAACGTAATCCACGTTATATGGAATTATTGACTGTTAAAGAAAATCTAAGCCGTTGGTTGGAAGAAAATCGCCAACAACTAGTAGAAGGCGAAGTAGGTAATGCAGAAGTGCTATTAGCTGCTAAAGACATGGTAGACAGCGTCCAAGACGCTATCGAGAAAGTTGGTAAGATGCAGAACGAGCAATTACCACAATTATTAGATTCAATCCGAGATCAAATCGGTTCAGAACAAGCTGAGTCATTTAAATCAGCAGTTGGTGAAACACTAAACACGCTAATGCAAAATCTACAGGCAGCACGTGAAGGTGTTGACAATGGCGTTCGTGTATTAAGTGGTGAGCAAGTTGATCAACCGATGGCAATAGGCGGTGGTGATACAGAAGCTCCAGCTGAACTACCACCAGCACCAGGCAGTGATCTAGATCAAGATGAAACTGATGGCTTTGCCGCTACAGATGCAGCCGTGGGTGGCGCAGAAGAGCTAGGCCGCGAACTACGCTAATCGTGAAGATTAATGAGTTTATCCATAGTCCAAAGAATACTCCAGAGTCAAATTTAACAACGGCTCTGGAACTTATTCGTCATAGATACAAAGACAAAGAACAGCTTCCAAAAATATCAACACAGAGTTTGATCAACATGGTACTTAACACAGACAGTACCTTTGATTATGACGCACTAGTAGCCGCAGCAGAAGGCAATCCAGCAGTTAAAAATCTAATCAAAAGCTATAACAAGGACACAGTTGAATTAAGTTCGGCAGATCCCACAGCTGATGATGAATCAACTACAACAATCACTCCAGACGGTGAAACTACTCAAGCACCGGTAGACACAGTCGAAAAAATGGCAAAACGTGCGGCTAAAGCTCGTGATGCAAAACTATTCTAAATTAGACTTGACATAAGATTATAAATACTTTAGTATTTTACTATACTATTGGAGTATTTAAATGGCTTATTCAGAACAGGTTCTAGACCATTACGAAAATCCTCGTAATGTGGGTAGTTTGGACAAGAATAGTCCAGATGTAGGAACAGGTATGGTAGGTGCACCGGCCTGCGGTGATGTGATGAAACTGCAAATCGAAGTGCATGATGGAATAATAACAGATGCGAAGTTTAAAACTTATGGGTGTGGAAGTGCTATTGCTAGCAGTTCGCTTGTCACGGAAATGCTTAAAGGTCGTACTTTGGATGAAGCCCAAGAGATTAAAAACTCAGCGATCGCGGAAGAACTAGCATTACCCCCAGTAAAAATCCACTGCTCGGTGCTTGCAGAAGATGCGATCAAATCAGCCATAGCAGACTACAGAAAAAAGAATGAAACGCAACCCCATTGAGAGTCCCTGCATAGGTGTATGTCAATTCATAGGTGGAGAGTGTAGCGGGTGTTTCCGCACACAAGATGAAGCCTTCGAATGGTACGAATTAACAGATGAACAAAGAAAATCTGTATGGGATAGGATAATAGAAAAGAATAAAAACAAATGATCTCGCTTACCGAAACTGCCAGCAAAAAAATGCAAGATGCCTTATACCATCGCGGCAAAGGCATTGGCATGCGTATTGGTGTGCGAACTTCAGGATGTAGTGGCTTTGCTTACGTATTAGAATTCGCTGATAAACTGTTTGAGGGTGATCTCGAGATAGAAGATCGTGGTGTTACACTCGTCATCAATAAAAAAGATCTGGTATACTTAGAAGGCATGCAGATCGACTATACCAAAAAAGGTCTTAACGAAGGCTTTGAATTCCAAAACCCTAACGAAAAAGCACGTTGTGGTTGCGGAGAATCATTTACTGTTTGACATAGCTGAAATAGTCATATATACTATTAGCTATGCTTATTCAAAAATACAATTATACCCCCATTAATCGTCAGACTGTAGAAGGCAAACGTCACTATTGTTTACCAGACGGTTCCAAAGTTCCTAGCGTTACTACTATCTTGGATAGAACCAAACCTCAAGAAAAAATTGATGCTCTAAATAACTGGAAGAAACGTGTAGGCGAAACCAAAGCACAGGAAATAGTAACAGAAGCCGCCGGCAGAGGTACACGTATGCACAAATTTTTAGAGGACTATGTGCGTAACGATAGAGTAATGCCCGATCCAGGTACTAATCCCTACAGTCAAGAAGCACACAAAATGGCACAAGTAGTGGTAGAACACGGGCTTAAAGATGCTGACGAAATATGGGGTATCGAAGTGCCTTTATACGTTAGCGGCCTCTATGCAGGTACTACAGATGCTTGTGGCTTATATAAGGGTGCTCCAGCAATTTTAGACTACAAACAGACTAATAAACCCAAGAAAACCGAGTGGATTGAAGACTATTTCTTGCAATTATGCGCCTATGCTGCCGCTCATAATGAAACCCATGGCACAGACATTAAACAGGGTGTAATCCTAATGGCAGTGGCTCCTAAAAAGCTAGAAGACGGTACTATTGCTACCCCTGAATTCCAGCATTGGGTCCTACAAGGCAACGAATGGAATATATGGATGGACCGTTGGTTTGACAGAGTTGAGCAGTATTATAAGTTAGCATAAATACTAGATATTAAGTTAAGGTGCTAACATGGCTGTAATTCAGATATCTAAAATCCAAGTCCGTCGTGGCTTACAAGAAAATCTTCCACAATTGGCTTCTGGTGAATTTGGGTGGAGCATAGACCAACGTCGTCTATATATTGGTAACGGTACTATTTCAGAAGGTGCACCAGCAGTAGGCAATACTGAAATTTTAACGTCTAGCCAAGACATCCTAAGTGCTATCCAATCATATATATTCAGAGGTGACGAATCTGGATATACTAGTATAACTGGTCCTAATCTGATCAGTCCCGTTACTAGATCACTACAGCACAAATTAGATGAACAGATTTCAGTTAAAGATTTCGGTGCAGTAGGTGATGGTACGACAGATGATACTGTTAAAATCCAGCGTGCGATCGACGAAATTTATCCAAGCGATTATTTTACCACTGTTGGTGTAAGACGTAAACTACACTTTCCAGCTGGTGTATATAGAATCACTGCACAGTTAACGATTCCTCCATATGCTATACTCTGTGGTGATGGTCCGTTAAGCACATTTATCAGACAAGAATCTACAGTACCTGTTATACAATTACGCGACAGCCGCGGTAATTTTGGTAGTTCGATGAATCCATCAACATCAATATTACCATTCCAGGTAGAAATCAATGATCTAACATTATCTACACTAGCAACATCAAACGTAGCTGTTGTAGACAGTGCTACTACTGTCATGTTTGATCGTGTTAATTTCAAAGGCAATATCAGCAGTCCATTAAATCCTGGGGCAACTGCTGGAGTTCAATTATTAAACACCAAAGGTAATGTAAGTCAAGTGTCATTTACAGAATGTTCATTTGGTAATATAACTTTTGGTATTTCAGCATACGGTAATGTGTCTGGTGTAACAGCCACAGACTGCGTATTTGATAATCTCTATCAAGGTGTGTACTCTTCAGCAAACATTGGTAGTCCACAACACGTTAAAATAACATCCAGCACATTTAGTAATGTGGCTAAACAGGCGATTTATTCAGCCGACAACAGCAGCGTGATCAGCGCATTCAACAGATTCAGATTTGTTGGACTCGGTGATACCACTGGAATTATTTCCAGCACTGCTAACACAGCAGTACTATCATGGAACACGCCAAACAACTTCAGTATTGGTGATTTGTTTGACCGAGATTCTACAAACATAGCAGTAAAACCTTTGATTGAATTATTGGGTACCGGTGATCCAACATTGGGTGCGTTTACAACCAGCGGATCACTACAAACAGGTGTTGGTTATACTAAAACACTAGCTGGTAATACAGTAGTAGCTAATGTGGGGTTATTAATATCATCAACTACTACTAACATCATTGACTACAGTGTAAGCAGACTAGGTAATGTCAGGGTCGGAACTATCAAAGTTACACAATCTGGCGGTAGTGCTGTTTATTCAGATGATTATTCTGAAACTGGCATAGTTGGAGTATCTTTAGATTTCCAAGGTTTTGGTACCACTGCAGCATTAACTTATGCGACATCAAATACAGCACCAGTAGCAAATGGGACGATCAAATATAGCCTAAGATCATTTGTCTAACATGTGGTCTAATTTTTGGAATCTACGAGTATCGGATCGTTTGAACCAGTGGAAAGATTTCCGCCATCAACTCAGCGATTTACCTTTAGACAAAGCAGTAATAGAACTTAATAACATGTGGAGTACTGCTCCGTATGTTACTTATTATTTGGCTCCAGATGCACCAAATACTTGGCCAGATCCCTGGACCTTGTTAGCCGAAAACTACTATTGCGAACTTGCTAAATCACTAGGAATGTTATATACTATATACTTCACTAGTCATAAGAACGTACCATTAGAAATAAGAGTATATTATGATTATAAAGAGAAAATTAGGTATAATGTAGCCTGGATAGACAGTGGAAAATATATTCTTAATTACTGGCCGTACGAAATAGTAAATACAAAGTTAGTCGAAGAAAAACAGTTACAACTGATATATCAATATTCAAGCAAAGATTTACAGTTAGAAAAATATTAAACAAATTAGAGGTTTCAAGTGAGCAACATTCAAGTTAAGAAACGTAGTGGCGCAATCGTACCACTAGATTTAACAAAATGGCAAAATCAGGTAGCCAAAGTATGTTCGGGCATAGCTGATGTTAGCCAGAGTATGATAGAGATCAAAGCTCAACCACACTTTTACGATGGTATCAGCACTAGAGAGATTGATGAGATCACACTCCGTGCGATAGTTGATTTAATCGATGTAGAACACGAACCCGAAGTAGGACACACAAACTATCAATTCGTAGCAGGCAAACAAAGACTGTCGATGCTACGCAAAGATATCTACGGTGACTATCAAGTACCACACTTATACGAAATTGTAAAAACGAATGTAGCCACTGGACTCTACACAGAAGAATTATTATCTTGGTATACTGAAGAAGAGTGGAACAAGATGGATGATATCATCGATCATGCCAAAGATGAAGAATATAGTTATGCGGCCATTGAGCAGTTAATTGAAAAATACCTAGTTAAAAATCGTTCAACAAAACAAATATATGAAACACCACAGGTGCGTTATATGATAGCGGCTGCCACAGTGTTCCATAATGAAAATCCACAACAGAGATTACGTTATATTAAAGATTACTACGCCTGTGCCAGTGACGGATTGTTCACGCTCGCCACTCCAGTGCTCGCTGGCCTAGGCACCCCTACAAAGCAGTTTAGTTCATGTGTATTGATCAAATCAGACGATGACCTAGACAGTATTTTTGCTAGCGGAGAGATGATGGCCAAGTATGCTAGCAAGCGTGCAGGCATTGGCTTAGAGATAGGTCGTTTGCGCCCATTGGGTAGTCCTATACGAGGCGGGGAAATCATGCACACAGGCATGATCCCCTTCCTTAAGAAATGGTTTGGTGATTTGCGTAGTTGTAGCCAAGGTGGTATCCGTAATGCATCAGCCACAGTATTCTATCCTATATGGCATCATCAGTTCGATGACTTGATCGTATTAAAGAACAATCAAGGTACTGAAGAAACACGTGTACGTCACATGGACTATGGTGTTGTGCTGAATGCTATGTTCTGGCGCAGATTCAAGAACAAAGAAAATATCACATTCTTTGATCCTAATGAAGTGCCTGACTTGTATGAAGCGTTTTACAAAGATACAAAACTGTTTGAAGAATTATATATCAAGTATGAAAAGCAAAAAGGTTTGCGTAAGAAAGTATTAACAGCAGAAGAAGTATTTAAAGGCGGTATACTTAAAGAGCGGACTGACACTGGACGTATCTATCTGGTGTTTATTGACAATGTTATGAAACAAGGACCATTTGATCCTGAGTATCATACAATCTATCAGAGTAATCTCTGTTGCGAAATCCTACTGCCCACCAAGCCATTTAAACGCTTGGACGATCCAACTGGTCGCATAGCTCTTTGTACGTTAGGTAGTATCAATTGGGGTGCTTTCCGCAATCCAGAAGACATGCGCCGTGCTTGCCGTACTCTACAACGTAGCTTATGTAATATCCTTGACTATCAAGATTTCTTAAGCATACAAAGCCGATTAAGTAATGATGAAATACAACCACTAGGTATTGGTGTTACTAACTTGGCCTATTGGCATGCTAAAAAGAATCTACGCTATGGTGAAACAGAAGCACTGCAAGAAGTTAAGACATGGATGGAACATCAGGCATTCTATTTAACAGAAGCCACAGTGGAGTTGGCTAAAGAACGTGGTGCATGTAAGCACAGCGAATATACACGCTATGGTAAAGGATTCTTCCCCTGGGAGAATCGTGCTCGGGCAGTTAACAAACTTGCTGACTTCACTCCGACACGTGAACTAGATTGGGAACAACTACGTAGCGATATGAGATCCTATGGTGTGCGTAATGCTACCTTGATGGCTATCGCTCCAGTAGAGAGTTCAAGTGTGGTTATTGGTTCGACTAATGGTATCGAGATGCCTATGAGCCTAATCTCAGTCAAAGAATCAAAAGCAGGTGCATTTATACAAGTAGTACCAGAATATAATAAATTAAAAAATAAATATCAACTCATGTGGGAACAACGAGACTGTGATGGTTATTTGAAAACTGCGGCAGTGCTAGCGGCTTATGTAGATCAAAGTATTTCAACAAATACATTCTATAATCCAGCACACTTCCCAGATCGCAAAGTACCAACTACATTAATCGCTAAGAATCTAATGCAGGCACACGCTTGGGGTATTAAGACATTCTACTACAGTTTGATTAACAAAGCTGGTAGTAAACAAATACAAGAAGAAGTTAAAACTTCAGAAGTATCAGTAGACGAAGTATCATCAACAGAAAACGAGGATTGTGAAGCATGCAAACTGTAATTTTAAGAAATGAAAATGATCGAGAGTGGACCACTATCGAAAAGATCAGAGTCGAACTAGTTAAACGAGGAGTTTCACAGCCAGTTGAAATCGAAAAAGAAGCTGAAGAGATGATACTCGAAACTCTAATGCGTGATGATGTGGATAAAGTATATGTTGATACAGAGGGAGCATTAGTTATCGAATATCTTGAAGAATCTCCAGACGGCGAAGAAATTAAAGACAATTATGATGGAACATTAAGAAGCTACTAATATGAGTAAAGCACAATACGATTTAAAACACGACACAGATTATCTTAATCGCAAGATGTTCCTCGACCCAGCGGGTCCTGTGACTATCCAACGATTTGAAGAAGTCAAATATAACAAATTAGTAAAATTAGAGCAGACTGCTCGTGGATTCTTTTGGGTTCCAGAGGAAGTCAGCCTGACTAAAGATAGTAATGATTTTAAAGAATCTAGCGATACGGTCAAGCATATCTTTACTAGTAACCTACTGCGACAAACAGCATTAGACAGCTTACAAGGACGTGGACCTGCGCAGGTATTCACACCAGTGGTAAGTATTCCAGAATTAGAAGCGTTGATGTATAATTGGAGTTTCTTTGAAACTAACATACATTCACGTAGCTACAGCCATATCATACGTAATATCTATAACGTGCCTAAAGATGTGTTTAACACTATCCATGACACCAATGAGATTATCAGTATGGCATCCACCATAGGCAACTACTATGATGCCCTGCATCTTATCAATTGTAAGAAAGAGCTAGGACACAAGATAGATGAACAAGAACATATACGAGCCATATGGTTGGCACTAAACGCCAGTTACGGACTCGAGGCGTTCCGTTTCATGGTATCATTCGCTACTAGTCTAGCAATGGTTGAAAACAAGATCTTCATCGGCAACGGTAATATCATCAGTTTGATCTTACAAGATGAAGTTCTACATAAAGAATGGACTGCTTGGTTGATCAATCAGGTAGTAAAAGAAGACAATCGCTTTGCTAAGGTCAAAGAAGAGTGTGCTGATGAAGTTTATGCTATGTATCTTGATGTCATCCGTGAAGAAAAAGCCTGGGCAGACTACTTGTTTAAACTAGGTCCAGTTATTGGTCTCAACGCTAACATCCTTAGAGAGTTTGTAGACTATACTGCCGCAGGAGCATTAAAAGATATCGGTATCAAGTATCAGGAGCCAGCACCTAAGACTACTCCGATACCTTGGTTCAATAAACACAGCGATACCAGCAAGAAACAAACAGCCTTACAAGAAAATGAATCAACAAATTATGTAATCGGAGTCATGGGCGAAAACGTTGACTACGATGATTTACCAAATTTATAGGACAAGAAATGTTAACAGTATATTCAAAAAATAATTGCCCTTACTGCGAGAAGGCAAAACAACTATTAAGAAATAAAAATATCAATCATGAAGTGATTATGATCGATGAAGATCCAGAAGCACGCGAGTGGTTGATTGCCCAAGGACATAGAACAGCGCCACAGATTTATCAAAATGGTAAATTGTTTGTAGAGGGCGGTTATCAAGGTTTGGCTAAATTACCAGACGAAGAATTATTCAATAAACTAGAAGGGGTTTCAAATGTTAACAACACCTAAGTATAACAAAGATACGATTGTAAGTTTTAAACTAGTTAACGGTGACGAAATCGTTGCTAAAGTCATAGATCAAACAGACAATGGATTCGTTATAAACAAACCGTGTACAGTGATGCCTAGCCAAAAAGGATTAGGACTGATACAGAGTTTGTTTACCAGTGACTTAAATAAGAATGTAACACTAGACAATGGACATGTTATGATGCACAGTCCTACTATCACTGATGTAGAAAATCACTACATTAAAACAACTACTGGTATTGAACCAGCTAGTGCTGGCGGTATTATAACATAGAGCAAAAGAAATGGGTATTGAATCATTAGTAACGGCAAAAGCAGGATCAGTAGTATCCGAAAACCTCAAGGTCAGTCTAGCTACACCTAGTGCTTCAATCACCCCATCGACCTTAACAGCAATGATAGGATTAAGTAAAGGTGGCGCAATAGCACTACCATCAGCAACCACCGCGGCATTTAGCAGTGCGATATCTGCATTAAATGCCATTGTAGCTGCTCCGTTAAATCCCTTAAACAGCCAAGCAACAGCACTAGTCAGTAACTTACAAACACAATACAATGCCATGGCACCATCAGGCAACCCTGCGGCGTTCGGTCAATTGATCATGCAGGCTCAAGCACACATCAATGATGCTACCGAAGTAAAGAAAGCTTCAGATTTTTTATCCTCTAGCAAATTCAGTGATTTTGGTAGTGGTGTGACTAATATGAGCAGTTTAACCACACAGGGATTAAATACCAGCTTTGGCAGTCTGACAGATGCTGCCACAGTAATGGAAAAAGCTGGACCGATATTTAACACCACAGACATGTCAACTTTTGGAACTGGTGCTGGATTAGTTAATAAACTTTCTGATGAAAAACTAGGTAATTCAACAGGTATCAATAAACTGTTAGAGTCTAACGGAGTTGATCTAGATAACATATCAGATCCTGTATACAGCAGAACAGTTGATAATGTCCTTGGCAGTGTAACTGATGAAACGACGATCAATACAATAACAGATCAATTTGGTGTCAGTCCTTACGCCAAAATTGAGAATTTAAAAGATCTAACTGATGTGAGTAAATTGGTTAATCCAGCTAGCATCACAGGATTCAATGGTGATCTTAAATCTGTAGGTGAAAAGTTCAGTGATCTAGGTGCTAGTTTTGAGTCACCAGCCGATGCTTCAGCTATGTTAAGTGGCATGGAGGTACCTAGTGTGCCAACGCTTGATGCTATTCCTGATCTCGGAGAGCATGTAACAGGTATGTCCACTGATTTGAATAGCATGATAGGTTCTGGTTCGGGTGTTCCTAGTATAACAGATTTCACCGGTATGGTAACAGGTACAGCCGCAGTTGATACATTAACTAGTATGGTAAGTTCACCAAGTGTGGGCAGTTTAACCGCAGTGCAGACTATGTTAGATAACAATAATACCTTATGGAAAAAAGCTGGAGTTGATTTAACCAATTATACTCCTCCTACTAATAGTTTATCTAGCTGTATGAGTTTTGCTACAGGCCTACACAGAATGGGTGCTGATACTTCAGGATCTGGTGCTAGTGAGTTAATCGCTAGTTTAGCAACCAATGATGTTTATGGTGATGCTATCAAAGCCAGTCTAGCTGAAGGTAAGAATAGAGCACTAATGCAAGCGAATGGAATAAGCCCAATTAAAATAGGATAATCCATTATGTATTTGAACCCTACTCTTGAATACCAACATATAAGTGAGTGGGCCAATCATCTCGTAGGTCGTAAGATCACACCACGCAATCTCGTTAAAACCCTGGGCAAACATCTCAACAGATATCATCCAGTACGTGTTAAACTATATCCAGGTGCTAAAGGTGCACTTGATCCTGATGAATTTACTATCGGTGCAGAGTATGATCCTGGATTAGATGAACTAAAGAAAAAACAATTCATTATCGATTTTATTTTCAACCATCCTAAAACTACTCCGATAATAGTTACACAGGAGATGGCAGATAAATTAACTATCGATCTAGTAGAAACACTGATACACGAATATGAACATCAACGCCAGTATCGCAATCGCAGATATCGCATGCACCGTAATAACTACACTAGCCATCACAAGGATCCTAAGGTCCGAGCTGATCAAGAATATCTAGGTGATCCCGATGAGATAGATGCTTATGCTCAAAATATCGCGGCTAGACACTACCTTTTGAAATATAAGTTAAATATTACTAGTGCTAGCAAGATTAATAGTCCAGATTTAAAACAGTACTACAAGGCATTTGGCAAGGATCACGACATAACTAAACTATTACTTAGAAAAGTCAAAGAAAATATCAAATACTTTAAGGAAAACGACAATGGCAAAAATCACAGAAGAGTCCATAAAAGACCTCAACTTAAACGAAAACGTTGATGAAGTAGATGTATTAGAAGATATACATCCAGAAGATTATGTATTTGTTGTCAGTCCTGAAGGCAAATTGCGCGGTATAAGTTTACCTGAAGATGATGGGCAAGAAGTCAGTGAAGAACTAAAAGATATCCTTAACTATATCGTAAAAATCAGTCAAAAAATAGCTCCCAGGGTCTTACACTAATCTAATTCGTTCTTGATACGCCATATAGCTATGCGTGTCAGAGGTCCTATAGTTCCTGTAGGTTCTAGACCTTTGCTTTTTTGGAATGCTCGGATCTTTTCTTTAGTGCTGAGATCAGGCATCTTTTCTTTACATACCTTGCGATACTTATTAAACACGTGTATCAAATTGCAGTCTCTGCCTGTAACAGCATCTAGAGCATGATCAGTCAGGCTCTTGCCTGTAGTTCCGTAGGCTACCACATCTGCCGCTGTCTTGGCCTTATCCACAGTTTCAGCAGTAGCTACCACAGTGGCACCTGCGCCCATGTTACCCGCTATCATGGTAACACAACCTTGCAGAAATAAACAACTAATGATTAAGAGTCTTATCCCCATTTGAGTAAAAATGCTGTTACTAAATCTCCATTGGGCATGCTGATGACCATACCTTCATGATGCATGCGTCCTTTAGGCAAATGCGCCTCCATCCATGTATATATACCTCGTTCATTCTGTATCCACCAAGCAAAATCTGCTATGACTACTGTATAGTGGTCCCAACCTACCTCTTCAGGGCTGACTACGATAAATCTACGTCCATTGGCGCCGTCTAATATGCTCATCGGGGTAAGTTCAAACTAAAATATGTGGCATCAGCTGGCCGCTCAAAACGATAATCGAATCCTTCCCCAGGTTTACCAACATTATACCCACTAATATGGAAACGCCCTCCTGGTGCACGTATGACCCAGTTGTATATGTCATTGGTATTATGTGTGTGATGCTGCATGACCCAATCCCAGCTGAGTTTTACACTGGTCCAATCTTCTGGTGGTGGCCAATCTTTATATTCTATCATAGGTATTTCAATACAAACATAGTTCTTGCGGTTTCGTCGTAAAAGTCAATATGTATTTGGCTACGATAGTCACGCCAATCAGAATTGCTATCATATTCAACATCTTGTTCATTATATTTTACGTGCTCGCGCACTGTAAATCCCAGCTGTTCACGCATTTTATTACGCATGAGGTATACACTAGGAGTCGCCGCATACTCAGATTTAATCTTAGCAAAGATCTGATCCCATTCACGATGTTTAAGTATTACGGCTTTCATAGGTCGATATACTGTAGTTGAAAATTATCAGCACGATGTTCATGACCTATATAGCCGCGGGGATTACACACCACACGTGTTTCACCGATGTTATAGTCAAATGGCTCATGTGTATGTCCATGCGTCCATAAACGAATCTGTGGACGATAAGCGATAAAGTCATCTAGGTCACTGGCGAACGCACCATTCATGATAGTATCTTTAGCATACTTAGGATGCACACTCTTAAAGCTAGGGCAATGATGTCCGACTACGATGAACTTATAGTTAGGACGATTGTAGGTAATGTGATTGATATAATCCATGCTCTTGTTATGGAACACGACAGTATCCTCTGGTGTTAATCGTGCAGGCTTACCCCACTCATTTAAGGTCCTGGCACTGTTCTTGATACTGGTATAATCATTCATCATAGTAGTCACATGATACATGGTAAGACTATCTTCTTCGTTCATATTAGTCCATAAGGTAGAGCCGATAAAAGTATATCCCCCAATGTCCACGGTTTCATCATCTAGGATATGTAGATTATCGTAAACGAGTTCACGCTTTAAATGCCCAGCGGTATATTGTACGTCATAAGCGTAGTGTTCATGATTACCTAACACGTAAATAACTTGAGGGAAGCGTTCACTGCATTCACGAAAGAACTTCCTATAGCGGGCATCGTGGTGATGCACACCGTTCAGGTGTTTAGCCACACAGATATCACCACTCAATACCAATACGTCAGCATTCTCAGTGTTATGTAGTTCTAATGCGCCAAATTCTAAGTGTAGGTCACTACCCAATGCTATCTTCATTTTATGATATACCAATCTATAAGTTCTAATACACGATCACGTGAACGTGCCTCCCACAACCATTGTTGTTGTCTATATCCAATGTCACCATCGGAGGACAGGGCATTAACGATTTCTGGAAACGTATTACTAAACGCTTGTCCTAGACGATAGTCGGGATTCTTTAATATCTCAAACATAAATTGTTTTTCAAATTCCTCAAACTCCTGCATGGTGATTTTCAAGAAAGGACTCCTCTTTTTCTTAATTCTTCTATTAGGCCACCGTAGGCAAAAGTATACTGTTGTTCTAATCGTTCCAGCATATTGATACAACTGATGATATGGCTGGTTTCCATATTAGCTATCAATAAGATCTCACGCTCTTTGGTCAACCACGTGGTGCGATGGCGTCTGCGATATTCCTTAAAGTCCTCATTACGATCTGTGGTTAATATATCCCAAACTGTTTGTTTATCTAGTTCCATTTCTTTTTCCATACTTTAAAATAAATGCTGTGGCATCCTCGTCACGTTCGAATACAAATGCCGCACTAACAGAAAACTCTGCAAAACTAACATGACATCCTCTGTGCAACTCCAGCCACCGCTCAAAACTAGATATACCGTGCTTATGCCATGTGGCCTCATAATCTAGATATGCTGACGGCCAGTATTCAATAGTTTGTAATCTAACAGTCATTGTCCGAACTTTAATAAAAATAATGTTGCTAATCGATCATCAGCAATATACAACTGATAACTGTTTTGTTCCCATCGGAAATTCCAACCTTGCCCACCAAACTCTGTATGTAGGTAATATTCTTGTTCACCTATGTATTCTCTCAACCATCTTTTCTGTTGAGGATATAGTCCATTAATCTTTATTTTCACGAGAATTTCAATCCAAATACAATATATTTCTGTTCATCGATGATTTTATATTGATCAGTGATAGCACCTGAATTATCTAATACCAATCTTAAACCATATTCATCTTCTAACCACGACTGGAATGTTTCGATGGTAGCAGTGTTGAGGTCACTAAGACCAAAATATTCTTCACGGGCTTTGAATAATCTAGGCCACCAAGTCTGCCCACCTACTACTGTATCTAGTCTTAGTGTGGGTGTAGCATATAATTTATTGTTATTGGTCATCGGACAATCAATGCTAGGTGTGATATATGTTTACGTTTACCTACTCGTACTTTGATAGCAAAGTCATAGCCTTCTGTTTTAATCCAGTTGTCGATGCGCAAGCCCCAGCTGATGTTCTTGATGCCAACGTTATTCCATAACCAACGTTCAAAGTCTCTACGATCCCAATCACTGGTGCTGTTGAAGCGTATGATCTCACCTGGCATCCAAGCCCACCACAGGTCACGCCATAGGCAACCTGGGTGTGTTAGATAGAACTTCACTACCCATGCCCAGTAGTGATACTTACTGCTATGGATGTGATCATATTCTGTTTCAGTCATAACCACGTTATTTAGTGAATACATATACTCCCTCCCACTTTTCACGTCCTTCTACTTTGTTGTTACCAACGCCTGGACGAGTGTTGAGCATCATCTTGATAGTTGATGCGTGATTAAATCCCAGACTCTGTGCTGTGGCAATCC
>Ga0222712_10002495_pt1 | contig 21031 bp, 25 predicted proteins | sample C33_657DmetaG_FD_165043 | JGI IMG/M metagenome (GOLD analysis project Ga0222712, IMG submission 165043) | Estuarine water microbial communities from San Francisco Bay, California, United States - C33_657D | ecosystem: Environmental > Aquatic > Marine > Unclassified | place: USA: California... | reverse complement strand
ACGACTACCTTTTTTAACACCAGCGCCACCACCTTGTTGCTGCTTATACTTGTCACCAAATTTAGCAGTATGTTCTGGAGTACCTGGCCATAGACCTTCTTTCAATGCCTGTAGAAGTTCTTCTGCAGTAAAGGATTCTTTCTTGACTTTCTTAGCATCTTCCCACTTTTCTTCATGTGGTTTATCACCAGCTGCGTGAACCTTATCAACGTCAACAGGCTTACCCATCTTTCCTTCTTTTAATTTTGTGCGAAGAAGTTTAAAGTCTTGCTTGTCCAACTTACCGTTTTTGTTCTTATCAAGATTAACTTGACCGCCTTTTAGCTGTTCTGAAATTTGAAACTTATGCATTTCCCCTGCTCCCATCTTTCCATCTTTGTGTGCTTTAATATGGACTTCTTTATCAGACTTGTGTTTTACAACACCAGATAGTTTGTCGCCAGTGCTTGAATGATAGAAATCAGTTTCTTGACCAGATGTCATATGTTTAGCCATTGTTGGGTGCATCTTACCAGCAGAAGCGTATTCACGATGATTAACTTCATCGATCTGTTCAACTTCTTCTTTCATGCCTAGTTTACGTAGAAGGTTAGCCACCTTACCACGTTTACGGCGTTCTTTGTTCTTAGCGTCTGCTAGTTCTTGTTTGGCCATGGCAGCACTGTCAAATGTCCAAGATTCGTTATGTTGATCTTTCATTTCTTTATCCGTTTTCTTTTTAGTTGCTACATCAGGAACACCAAGCTCGATCTTATCTGTTCCATTTGGTTGGATAGTACCTTCGTTTGTTTGTTTCATTCGTGCCCCATATGTTTACGTAAGTCGTGGTATAATGCTTCTTTATGCTCTGGCTTCATTTTTGAAGGTAAGTTTTTATGGAAATCACCTTTGTTACCAGAAGAAGCATGCTCACGCATCTTAGTTCCAGAAACTCCAGCAGTACCTTCAGAGTCTGGATCACGTTCTCCAGAAGAGTGAACGTGGATAGACTTAAAATGGTAATGGCCATGAGCAGCTTTTTGCCCATTATATTTATGCAACAGTTCGTGCATTGCTTCGTGACGATCAGAACCAGCAACAACGTGCAGGTGCTTTACACCAGCCTTGTGCAAGTCTGCAGCATGGTGGAGAATGGTTGGTTTTTCTTTAGAAGCGCCATGAACATTTGTTCCTGGAAATGCATTCTTAGCATGCTCGACTTTTTTATCAACAGGAAGCGGATTCTTTTTCTTATCTTCGCTGTGTGACAGAACTACATGGTGTTCTGCGCCATGCTCTTTAGCAACTTCATGCACCTTATTAACAACCTGTTCGTGACCAGCTGTCGGAGGGTTCATACGACCAAAAGCCAAGACAGCATGCTTCTCGGTCTTAGCTTCTTTTAGGAATGATAGGAAGGATAACATTAGCAGTTCCACTTTCTTAGTGCCAACGCCTTACGAGTTGGCTCACCGTTTGGTTTGCGCATTGGACCTTCTACACCACTCATACGTGCACAGAAAGACTTGCGACGATTAGCAGCTTTGCTACCCTTCTTTAACTTAGAAGGTGGTGTAGTAACTGGAGCCTTTAGATTAGAACCTTCTTTACGATTGTAAGCATCACGACCCTTTTGTGTCAAGCCACCAGTAGAAGACTTGTAACCTTTAGCATCAACTGCTGCTTCATCAAGTTCAACTTCTTCTTTTTTGAGTTTGTCTTGAATATTTTTATAGCGATAGTAATTAGCATCCTTGGCCACATCATCTTTACCAAATTTTCCAGCATCCATCTTTTTATCAATTTCACGCTTGGCATAACCAGGAACATACTTTCTTAGGTTTTGTTTCATACCCTCATCAAGTTCAGACTCTTCTTTAACACAAGAACCTTCTTCACATGGTTTAGTTCCAGGCTTGCGCTTGTAGCCTGTCCAGCATGTGCATGCTTCTAGTAACTCTTCATCGCTAAATTCATCTAATTCTTCCCAGACTTGCTCCAGATCCATCTCAGTCTCTAAAGCGATTTCTTCTGCCATCTGTTCGATTAAATCGAAATGCTCATCAGCAGATAACTCTTCTTTAACATTGGTTGGGTGACCATTGATCGGCTTCTTAGTTGCTTTATATGCTTTGTGCTCTGGCGTACCCTTGATGTATTTTTTATCTAAAGTAGGAGCGACTGGAGCTTGTTCCACTACACTTTCGTTTTGTGATGCCTTTAGTGCAGCTGCAGTTGGTGCACCTTCACTTCCAGGTTTACGCATACGTTCGCCAGAACCAGCTTTGATGCGTTTACGTTTGGCGTGGATATTATCCCACAATCCACGTTCGCCTTCTTGTAGATAGTCGATAAATGTTTTCATTTTAAGTCCCGTAAGTGTCGTCGATAGCACCAGAACGGAAACCAGTTTTCTGTGGTACGTGGTGTACTGGTGGCGGTGGGTTCTTCTTTCTTTCTTCAGCACGTTTCTTTAGTAACTCTTCTGTCTCTTTTCTCTTTTGGTCAGCAGTTACAATACGTGCACCCTTATAGCCCTTTTCGTGAGCCATCTTTAAAAAGTCGTCGGCTAGACCTTCTTGGATGAATTCTTTAAATGTAATCATTTTTTTACCTTTAATAAGTTAGCTTTTGCGAACTCAGAACGATTTACCAGCTTTGTTGGTTCATCTCTGTGATTGACAACGAATCCTTCTGGTTTAGATTTAGTTCCGTTGATGTGGTGTTCATAGCCACCCTCATGAGTTTCTAGATGTTTAACTAGAGTATTCTTGGCTTGCTGTAAGTGATGGTGCATAGCGAACAGATTATTATAGTGTTCTTTGTTCGCTTCTACATGGGAAACCTGATCAGCATGTTCAGCACGTTTTGCCGACTGTGATCTTTCAGTCTTAACTTTAGCAGCAGCTTTCTCACCTTGTGCTGTGATATGCTTTTGGAAACCTTGTGCTGTTGGCTTCTCATCATTTTTAACAGTGCTGTTAATGTAAGTAGTCATATGAGTGCTTTCGCCACGATGCATCTGAGTAGCACTGTACATATCTTTGCCATGAGTGTCATGGATCTTCTTAGCGGCATCCATATGGCTTTGGAATTCTTTGTGAGCACTTTCTGGATAGTGAATCTTAGAAGTGTCGTGCTCAGCTGTATGATGTGCAACATCCTTGTGCGAGCCGAACTCTTTGTCGCTAACATGCGGTGTGGCTTTCATAGAAGCCATTGTCTTACCTTCGTACTTGGTATGAGTGACAACACCCAGCTTAGCATCTTTGTGTGCCTTAGCTTGGTCGCCTTTGGCAGTATAAGTGATAGTGTTTGGTTTGAAGGATACGTCACCCTTCTTGTGCTCAACATCACCACTGTGCATAATGTCACCTTGATATACACCCTTCTTAGGTGCAACTTTAGGTAGGTGGTCAAGAGCAGCTTTTAGTTTAGTAACTAGACCTGGAGCATGTCCATGGTGCTTCTCGATATCCTCATGGGTGTAATTGATTTTAGGATCTTTATTAAATGCAGACTTAGAAGCAACAAAGAACTTTTTAGTTTCTGGGTGGTGACCATAAACAACAGATGGAGAACCATCGTACTTCATAGTAAGATCACTAGACTTCTTACCCGATTTCATATGTTGATGTGCTTGTGTCAGAGCACCATGTGCATGCTCGAAACCAGTTTTACCGTGCATCAATGGACGGTCTTCTGCATGGTGAATGTGCTTTAGTTTAGCACCTTCTGCTTCGGCTTCTTCTTTTAGAAAGTCGATAAAAGATTTCATTATCCTACCTTTTTAGCTGATGCCTTTAAGAACCAACCATGCTTCTGGTGAGTGTCGATTCTATCTGCGATAAAGTTACAAATACCTTGTTGTTTGTTTGCATTAGCAACATCAAACACTTTGTTTAAGTTTGCCAGCACTTCATTGTTGGCTTCGATAAGTTTAGCCAAGATGTCGACAATCAGAACAACACGAGTAGTTTCTTCTTCTAATGTTTTATACTTGTACAATTCATCAATACTTACTGGAGCATAATCATCTAGTTTACGCAGCAGTTCAGCAGTTGGATCAATTGATCCGTACACATCGCTATACAAATCACCTAGAAAATCATGGTACTGTGTAAACTCAATACCCTCAATGTTCCAATGGAATTGATGCGCCTTATAATACATAACTGTGGCATTGGCCAACAGAATTTTAATTCTTGTTTTTAACTCATCCATTATTTGGCTCTCCACTCTTTAAACGACTCTTTAAAAAAAGGATCGAAGGTTTTACCGCTAAGTGGAACTGTACCACTTTCTGCAGGAACCGATGTGTTCCCATTTTTAAATTTAAAATTCTTTTTTACTTGTTTGACTTCCTGGATCCACTTAGACACAAGTTTACCTGTTTCGTCTTTCAAAAGCAAATGATTTGACCCACGCTTTACAATCTCGTATTCTACTCCATCGTTTTCAACGATGTCGCCTACATTAAAGATCTCGCCTCTGAAATATTGTTCTCTCAAGTCGTCTTTTACCAAGTTTAACTGTTCTTTGATTGGCTCTAAACCAGAACCAATACGGATATCGTTCATCAAGCGACGACTATCAAGTTCACGAATAGAGGTAGGAAGATTCTTCTTAAACTCTTCGTATAAACCTTTTGCTGCTAGACTTCTAGCAGAGTCTTCGCTATCAGGATCCTTGTCACCAATAGATACAGTTTCAACCATATACTTCTTCAATGATTGAACCTTATCAGCGCTAGTGACAACGATGATGTTCTTATAGCTTTCCTTCAGTTTCTTGATCACATCACCGATGTTATCACCAGACTCTATAAAATTGGTCTTAGGGAACACCAGTTCAAGATACTGAAGTTTCTTTTCTACTAATAGGGGATTCTTTTTCGCATCGCTTACATTGGATGCATAGACTACGTGGTCTGCGCCTTTAGACTCAGCCAGCTTTTTAACAGTCTTGACCATCATCTCATGAGCTAGTGTTGGAGGATTAAATCTTCCACAAGCTAAAACGACGGTTTTGGACGGTAATTCTCTTAGGAATTGCTTATAATCTTTCATTTGAATCCATCTATAAAGTAATATACAATTATTTAGGAACGGTCTTATTTCATTGAGAACTTAATACCTGTGTTATCCGAGTCCTTAGCGTTCGCTCCGTAAGCGAACTTGAATTCAGCGTTAGAAAATAACTTCTTCTCGAAAGATAGCTTGTCACCACTAAAGTTTAGGTAGACCTGTTCGGTCTTCATCTCTCGACTGATGTTGTTTAGTATTTCTTGGTAGATCTTGTTCTTGTTCATATAGTCAACAAGAGCGTATCCCATAGGAGCTAGAACCAACGAATAGTATTTCTTGTAGCTGGCACCAGAAAAAACGATATCCAGAGAATCCTTAGAGGCAGTCTTACCTAGTTCTTCGTAGATAGCACCAAACTCGGTCTGAAACATCTTCAGGCGATTAGCTGGAGTCTTGCTAGCGCTGGCAATCTTTTGGATAGAAGCAGATACATCCAAGATTGTGAAGTTTGGTTTACCTACAACAGACTTCAACTTGTTATAAGCAGGCAGCTTGAGAGTCTCGAAAGCCTTTAGAATTTTGGTTGATGTGTTATCATCTTTACCAGCCAGAGCCTTTAAAACGTTAATAGCTTTTAGCTCTTCTACCTTTGGTGTTTTATAAACTTTATCAAGGTTATTCACGATAGCACCAATAGAAGGTGCAGCGCCAGCTTCGAACTTGGCGGATACATCTGAGCGGATAGTTTTATTCCCGACTTTACGATCAACGTAGAAGTCAATCAAAGCCTCGTTACTTATAACAGAGAAGCCGAACTTCGTCCAACCTGCGCCATGTGGTTGAGTTAGATACCAACGCAGAGAAAGGATCTCGCCAAAGTCTTTACCGATAGCTTGACGGTCTTGCGGCTTAACTGCAGTCATCGCTTTCTTTGATGCAGCATTCATTGGAACGTTGTCTGTTTTAGCTTTGTTGTCTGCAACAGACTTATACAGTTGAACTAATGCAGTCTTGATATCAGATCCTACCTTCAACTTTTCTATACCATCGTATACAGCTTTGTCGAAGGATGCTAATGAGGTGTATCCACTGGCTGTAGTTAGTCCAAGTTTATCTGGCGCTAAGTCTTTGGTTTTTAACGTACCCTTTTCAGTGTATGTATTGACCAAGAAGAAAGACTCACCTTTGGTCACACCACCAGAAGCTGTAGTTATCTTTATAAGTTTAGCTTTGTACTTACCAGAGATAGCCTTTTCTTCTGTTGCTGTCAGGTCGTTGATAGTTGCAAGAAGACCAGTCACTTTCAGTAACTTGTCTAAGCTATCTGAGTAAGCAACCTCTACTGCTTTGATCTGAGTTTGGTAACGAGATGTCTTGATAGAAGCAGAAATACCCTTCTTTTCTAGATGGGCTTTAATCTTCTTGGCTGTTTCAGCCATCTTCTCGTAATCGTAATTTGCCATAGTTAGTTTATTATACAGAACTAACTATTTAGGTCAAGTGTCTTGAATACTTCCTGTCCCACTTTCCAATCTGTTGTATGATCTTCTGTGGTGAGATATTGTTTCTAAAGTCGTAGTCGAACGTTTTTAGAAAGTAATGAAGGGTAGAAGAATCACGGTGCCTCTTACAGCGATCTAATAGTATATGTAGTGGAACATTTGGCTTGTTCATTTTGTAGTCAAGATAGACGCAGTGGGCATATGCTTGGATCTCATCGAACTCAGATAGGTATCTTCGCTCGGCATCTTTAAGGGAGTGACCAACTCTTTTGTATGGAACCACATAGCTGCTGGACTCATCATAACGACGATCGTATTGCATAAAGTGGATCATCTCGTGCATCAGAGTCTGGATAACACGGTACTTAAACTTGTCCCAAGTGTGTTGAGTAAATGCGTGTTTATCGAAATTTACACTGTAAATATGTATGGTGCATTGGCGCTCTTCTGGTGCGTACTCTCCACCAACTGCTACATATTTTAACCAGACTTTATTCTTTTTTAGTGGGTCTCTGAACTCTACTCTAGTTCGCCACTTCTTAAAGTAGTTGGAGAGACCAGCCGAGTTATTTTTATACTCGTCTAAGTCTCTCCAGATTTTGGCAGGAATGAGTTTAGCTCTAAATGGACGCTCATAGAAATTGAGCATGTCCATCCAGTCGAAGGTGGCTTTCTCTAGGAAATTCATAGCTTCCCAGAAAGCCCTAACCTTAGCCCAGATGTTTGTCCAAGAAGGCTAGGACTTTCGTTTGATCCTCTAAGTTAGTGTTGCTGAACTCAGTAATATAGGGCATTAACTCAAAATTAGATAATAGATTACTATATTTAGTCTCTCGCCCTCTTAGGAATTGCTCAGACTGGTCGGAGCCTCGATCCTTGTAGCGTTGCTCTAGAAGATCCTTGGGAGCCTTCAAATAGACCACCTGCAAATCAGTGTTCGGAAGTCCCATACAGAACTCCAAGAAAGACTGGTTGAAGACTCGGTCTCCCTCGAAAAGGATGTTGCAATTATGGGAAGAGATCCACTCTTGAAGTGGAGGCTGGACTGCCATAGAAAGACGGTCTGTTCCAGCAAAGGTTTCACCTTCCTCATACTTTCCGAGCACATACAAGTCACGGTCTACATTATAAGAAGCTGAAACTAGCTTGGCTGGCTCTCCGACGATCCAGTCTTTACCTTCCATATACTTGCGGAATAAGGTAGTCTTGCCAGTTCCAGGTTGTCCACCAACGGCAATAATCTTACGTGTCTTCAACGTGTTCTTAATAAGCTGAACACTAATCTGATCTTGAACACCCAATTTATCAACAAATGACATTTTATATCCTTTAAGCGAATGCTTCCAATCCCATTAGAACAGGTTCTTCATCATCGAACATCCATTCCAAATTTTGTAATTTACCTGTACGAATAAAGTTAGGGAATCGTTCTTTATCAATACCACGTTTATCATCAAGCCTCAAGTCAATGGTTTCATTACGTGCATCCCACATAACCTGCCACTCAATACCGTACCACCCATCTTTCTCAGATTGTAGAATTTCTTCTGCTTGACGATCCAGATAATAACCAAGATAGCGACCATGCTTCTCACGAAAGATCTTCTTGAAAGAACACAAGCAAGTTTCCATCGTAAAGAAGTCGATCTGACCACTCAACTCTGGAAAACGATCTAGCATCTCAATCCTAATTCCGTCGCCAAATGATTCAAGGTCTCTGTACTCGCTTGCAGTGAGTTTTCTATCATAATCGTCATCTTTGCCAGCGGCAAGAAGTAATCCATTACGATGAGAACGGGAACCATCATAATCGTCCAGCATAAGAGAACTAGGCTCAACATCAATGCCACAAGTGTGATGAAGATGCTGCATATAGAACCATGTACTATAACGACCAAATTTATGCAATTCTCCTTTAAGAGCGTTCCATAAATTTGTAAAATTTTCATGTTCATTATCTCCATAATAAGACTCCATTTTTTCACGCTGAGTACCATCACCAATAAACTTCTGGTATGACTCGAACATAGCAGGGAGATGCCCCTTGTTCCACTTTGTATCTGTTTGATAACGAAGGCGTTTATAATTGGTCGTATTCCACTGAGTGATGCGATCTACTGTAGCTAGTTCAAAGTCTGGGAATTCGTTCTTCAATACCCATGCAGTTGGAAGCTGATACGTGTTACCGTAGAGCCATGCAAACCAGATTCGTTCTTCGTCATTGTGGTTGTATCTGTTGTGTAGATAGTTTGTAGCCCAGACAGCTGGATCGCAATCATCATACTTCAATGACCAAGCATACCAACGGATGAATGCTTCTCTGCGGTTTTGTTTTAAACGATAATCCATTATTCTAAAAATTCTTCAAGAGAAGGTTCATTCAATAATGCGTCACGAAGCCATGCATTACCAACAGCGTCAATTGCTGCTTGTGTCTTGGCTTTCTTCTTTTCACCCCAAGTGTAATTTTCTAACCCTTCTTTTCTAAACTGCTCTCTAGCTTTCGATGGCGGTAGAGCTTGTTTCGGGCTAGCTGTAGCGAAGTTTCTAAATGCGATCTGTTCGACACGTGTGGGGAAAAGAGGCTGGTCAGAACGTAACGAGCCTGTGGGGTCAACTGCCCAGAAGATGAGACCATTTCTGTAATGCCATGTGACCGAAGATGGTGTACATGATATCTTAAGTCTTGTAGTATTCCTCTCTTTGACTGCATAATCAATCCATGCATCCCAGCACTTGGATGCATATCCCTTTCCTTCTTTTCCTTCTAGTGTGACAATTTCGTAGAGATTGGCGTAACCATCTCGATTAAACGTAGCGAAAATTAAACAAACAACCTCACCATTATCCTCATAAGCCATAGGTGGGCACTTCTCGTAGTTCTTGAAGCGATACCACAATGAGTGCGCAGCCGATAAGAACTTGGTGTTCTTACCAGCTGGGCTTTCTTTGATTAGTTGTTCTACTTTAGTTGAATTAACGAATAACATCTTGTAAATCCACCGCACCTTTGATCTCGACATTTTCGATAGACATCGTCAGATCTCCGTCGAAAACGCAGTACATATTCATATTCATTAGATAAGGTTCTTCCTCGATACCTGCTCGTTTAATTACATCGGCAGTAGAAGTAATTATACATCCATTATCTAAGTTTGTCAAATATAATGGACGCTTACCGTTGCGGAATGCAGTAAGAGTTCGATTCTTATCGAGGACACAAACTGCAAGCGATGCATCTTTCCACTCAACTAGCGGAGACTTACCAGCTGCAAAGGTATGCAGTAACAGTTCGGTGTCATTCTTACCTTGGCACTTGTAACCATACAACTGTTCCCAATTCTCTGGCAGTTCTTGAGTGATGACACCATTGTGGGCTACGCTCATATAGTTGTTCCAGATCGGTTGATTGTACTCAAGATCAGAAGTGCTATAACGACAGTGTCCGATTAGATACAAGTTACCATCATCAGCAACCATATCTGCTAAGTTGTCGTTGTGTAAAAACTTTTCAATGAACTTATCCGCTGGGATAGGTTCTACGATGTTTTCAATACCAGTGGACCAACTAGGTAGGAATGAGATACCAGTGGCGTGTAAGCCACGAATACGAGACTCGTGGAATACCCGCTTGATCATATCAAAATCATCACGTGTGGGCTTTTGAATAATAGCCCCAATTACTGCACACATTACATAAAGCCCTCAAGTGCACCAACAGTAGTTGTCTTTGGTGGGTGATACTTATCAACCAGATCTTGACGACCTTTGTTGATCAAGAAGTCATACCATTCTTGGTCGTCCCACATACCTTGGCTAACACCATTCCACAGATGGCGTGCAGATCCATCTTCGTTCAAGTGTCCTGGATGCTCTTTGTTTAGGCGACGAGACTCAACGTATTCATAGCGCAAGTCTTCGTAGTCTTTAGTGCCAAGGTCAAGCATCTTCTCACGGAAATAGCAAACCAGTGAAACACGTTCTGCTTCTTCGTCCAGCAATTTAATTTCAGTATTACCGTGCATAACTTCGTGGTTGTTAATCAGCAACAAGTCACCTGGACGCACGTTAACCGCAACACGATACTCTGGAGCAACAAGGTAGCAACCAGAGTAGTTACCATTGTTGGAAAGAACCAACAGGTTAGACAAACCAGTCGTCAGGTCGCCTGCATCAAAGTGGCAAGCAGTGCGGAATGTTTTGTTCACTGTAATGGTAGTGAACGGAGTTCCTGGGACTAAGAAGCCTTTATCAATCTTGCTTGCAGCTTCCATCTGTGCATTGAAACGTTGTGGCAGCAACTCCTTAAAACCTTTAGCAAGAGTTTGTAGGAATGGGAATGCCATAGCAAACTTCTGTGGCTCACGTTGAGTGTAAGATGTAGCACGACCATAAGGGATACGTGGATAACGATCAAACCAACCAGCAATACCAGAGAACACACCGTTAGCGTAAGTAGTAGAACAAACGTACTTCTTAACGATACGGTCTACTTCCTTTTTCTTTTGATCATCTGGAAGTTGCTTGGTTGCGTCTACCCAAGTTTCAAAGTCGAAGTTATCTTTCTTTACTGCTTGAATACCCCAAACGTTGTTACGTGTAGAAGGTTGTTCTTTCTTACCTTTATGCGCTGCACGGATATCTTCGATCGGGTCATCGCCATACAAGTTTGCACCTGGATTTGAGAAGTAGTCGATAATATCAGACTCATACTCAGTAACCCATTCACGATTACCCAACTTCTCGCCACGTGGACCAGCAGCCATACCACGGTTCTGCGTTTCTACTGCAGCTTCACGCAGACCAGCATAGGCTTGATCTTGTTGCTCTTTACTGAAGTAGTTCTTGCGGAACTTTAAGATAATTCTTTCCTCGCTGCAAGTTAGCTCAGGATGTCCTGGGATCTCAGGCATATAGACATCCATATCTTCTTCGATAAGAAGATCATAATCTTTCTCTGTAGGAAATTGCCCTTCCATATGCGAGCAATCGTGTTTGATTGGTGCTACTAATACCTTAACCATTTCTATCTCCTTAAAACTTCCAACCGTCAAAACTTCCCTCAGCTTTGGCTCTCTTACCGAAATCACTCTTATCGAAAACTGGACCATCATCCTGTCCAGAATCAGAAAGACCAGTTTGCGCAGAAGCCTCTACATCATACAACTTCATCTTTGATCTGTCAATACCAATAACGAATCGTTTGAAGTAACTAGGATCATTATACCTATTTTTTAATTGCTTGACAATAATTTGATTCAATGCTTCTAGTTCTTCGTTGCTAACTAATGCAAACATAAAGTCGGCTGTCGCAGGTAGACCGAAAGATTCTGAGGTATCTTCCAAGCCTGGATCTGAATTGGTATAACCAGATCGGGTAGTTTGTGTAGCTGAGACGATTGGAACATTAAACTCGACTGCCAAACCACGCAACTCTTCTGCAATTGCCTTAACATATGTATAAGAGTTAATACTTCCACCTTGCTTCATACGTTGACTTGCACAGATGTTCAAGTAGTCGATGAAGATAATATCAGGCATAAACTCTCGTTTCAATTTCAATTCTTCTAACAATGCACGGAAATGCCCAGAGTGCGCACCAGCAGTTGGGTACTCTTTGATGATCAACTTACCTTGAGTCTTTTTCGTAATCTTACTGATACGAGTCTCATAGATGTCCTTGTCAACCACCTTCAGTTCGTCCATCGTCAGGTTCAATAGATTAGCGTCGATACGTTCAGCGATACGTTCTTCAGCCATTTCCATTGTTATGTATAAGACATTTTTACCCTGCGTCAGACAACCTGCAGCAACGTGACACATAAACAGCGACTTACCAACACCAGTACCAGCCAGTGCGATATTCAAGGTCTTTTTAGACAAGCCACCCTTGGTAATCTTGTTGAACATATCCAAGTCGAAGGCAATCTTCTCCTCGACCCTATGATAATATTCGTAACGAGATTGGTGGTCATCCAAATAGTCGTGACCGATATGGCTGTCGAAAGACACAGCCAGCGCATCCGAAAGGATAGAAGGGATAGAGTCCTGCGTGAGAGTCTTCTCACGACCATCAATAACTTGAATGGACTTTAGAATCGCATTGTAAACTGCACGATCCTTACAAAACTTCTCTGTGTGTTCAAGCATCCAGTCTTCATTGACTGGAGCATCAGTTAGACCATCGACATAGGAATTGACATCAGCCAACTCTTTGTCAGTGAGGTCTTTTCTGTTGCCAATCTCAATCGAAAGAATTTCTTTCGTGAGTGGTTTGTTATACTTGTTGAAAAACTCTGATACAATATTAGCTACGATGGACTCTTTCTTGTCAGCAAAATACTCTCTCTTAATAAAGGGAATTACTTTTCGGCAATAGTGTTCATCATAAATTAGTCTGCTCAGAATCTGTTGCTCAATTCTCATCAACTCCACCAGTATATGTTATTTCGTTTTGTTGCAGCTGTTCTAGAATAATCATCTGCAACATATCACCAAGATAGTGTTCGAGTTCATTCGCAGTATAGGTAACACCCGCATCTTCGTGCACCTCGTATTCAAAGCGCATCTTACAAGTGTCACCCATCTCCTCAAACTTAACCTCACCGTAAGAGAAGATTATACCTGCGTATGGTCCACTTGTCAACTTTAGCCTGTAAGCTCCAGTTGATGCACTCTTGAGAACCACGAATGGTTTAGCGAGGTGTTCACCCATTATCCACCTCGCCCAGAAGCACGTTCAACTGGTCGTGCAGCAATACGATTGACTGCAGCGTTCACTTGCCTTGCAGCTTCCTTACGGGCAAAGCCTTGCTTCTGCAGTGTCTTTTTAGCTTTCTTCTTGGCACGATTAAGAAGTTTCTTGGCTTCCCACTCTTGCTTAAATTTAGATGGCTCACTCATCTACAAACTCCAATTCTTCTAATGCTTTGTCCAAGTCATCAGACTGAATCATTGAAACATTACCAACAGAATACTTGTTCTTGACAAAGTCATAGAACTTTTTGTTTGTCAAAATAGACATCCAGAAGTCTTTGGTTTCAGTATCCTTTAGGCGATACTTCTTGTCTTCAACGACACCGTCTTCGTCTACCTTTGAATACCAACCATTGCTAGGCTTGACAACGTGTCCTGACTCGAGTGCAAGATCAAGTAGACCGCTCCACTTGCTAATACCGCCGTCAAAAGATACAGCAACAGGGATTTTAGATTTTTCTTTAACATAACGTGACTTTTCTACATTGATAATAAAATTGTAACCAGTCACTTCAGTGCCATCTTTCTCTTGCTGACGTCCAAGAATAAAGATGTTATCGGCAGAGTAATAAGAACCAGTACCACCACCGACAATATCTTTAGGATACAAACCAATTTCTTTGTAGGTGTGGTTCACAACTACCATCGGAATATCCTTGAGAGTCAGGTGAGGTGTGACCATACGGAATAGAGATTTCATCTGTTTAGCACGAGACATATCGGCTACAGATTTACCATCGAGCGCATCCTCAACTTCTTTCTTAGAAGCCAAGTTACCGATGGAGTCAACTACAATCATCAAACGATCACCACGATCTAGGTTTTGTAGTTGCTGCATGATGTCGAACTTTAACTGTTCAACATCTGTAATAGGAGTATGGAGCACCCTGTCAGTGTCAATGCCAAAAGCATCAAAGTAACTCTGCGGAGTACCGAACTCAGAATCGTAAAACAAAAGTGCTGCGTCTTCATATTTGTCCAAATAAGATTTCGCCATCAGCAAGCTGAAAGCAGTTTTGAAGTGCTTGGATGGACCAGCCCACATCGTAAGACCTGGAGTGAGACCACCATCAAGACGACCAGACAGAGCCACGTTAATGACTGGAATGCTGGTAGGAATCATATCCTTCTTAGTGAAGAATTTAGAATTCGCAAGAATAGCAGAGTCTTTGATCGTGCTGTTCTTTTTAATTTTATCAAGAATACCCATAATGTTCCTTAGATAGATTTATACAAAGCAGATTGTGCAACAAAGTTTTGCTTCCAACCCCACTCGTCGAGAACCAACTGATTGAAGATGTGTTCTTCAACCTCAATAACATCTTCAACAGACAACTCAAGCATACGGATCGCACGATTATAATTGTCTTCGTAAGAACCTGGAGCTTGAGGCATAGCACGAAATTTGAATAGTGCCAGATCACCAGTCTTCGCCTTCTTAAGATTCTCTTGTGCGACTTTAATCACAGCCACTTTATAGTCTTCAACAGACTCATTATATTCCGCCACATGCTTCTTAGCATTGTCTTTGACAATCTTAAGAAGTTCTTTGCGGTTCATCTTTACACTATTCATAACATTCCTTTTCAAATCAAGCATTTAGAAATTCCAGCAGCTTTTGTTCATTGACCAAACCATTTAGCCTTTTAATTTCTTTCTCATTGTCATCAACAAGAACCATCGTTGGTACGCTACGGATACCATAGGTAATGGCAGTTGCCATATCTACATCAATATCGAACTCTACGATTTCAACATTAATCTTGTCCTTAGCATCTTGAATAACTTTAGTCAAAGCCTTGCATGGTTGGCACCATTGCGCATAAAATTTATATACTTTCATATTATCTCCTAAAAATTGTTGCAGGACAATTATGGATTGTTCTTGGAATGCGGTACATCGAAAACGAATGTAACACGAACACAGTCACCAATATTTTTAGTCCCATGTGGTAATTTATTATTGAACCAGAGTAATGTTCCAGGTTCTACTGTAACAGACTCATCTCCTACAGTGTATATGTATCTGCCTTGAATGGACAGATGATAACGATCTCGAGTTTGGTAGTAACTACCAATATCGATGTGTTTTCCAACTTCGCCACCAACTGGAAGTGAAAGGAAACCACAACGACTAAACTTTTTAAAGTTGCGTTTTAAGAATCGAACAACTTCAGTGTGTCTTTGTATTGCTGGAGTTGGAACACAAATCTCTGTGTCACCAACGTACTGATCTATAGATTCTACACCACCCATAACAAGTTGTAGCACACCAGCTTCCACCTGAGGGAAACCACGATCGAGCATAGACTTAACCCCAGCAACATTGAGTTGGCTTCCCCAGTCTTCTGGGTATGCATTCAACTGTGCCAAAATCTTTGACACATTGATACCAGTTTTAATTATTCGGATATTATCCAAAGAAATCCTCCAGCGAAGATTCTTCTTGAGTCTTCCAACCTAGCGGTTCGATGACAATCTGCAGTGCATCAAGAAAAACCTTTTCAAATTGTAAATCATAGTCTATGTAGTCGTGCAGTCCAAGTTCTTTAGGCAACTCCTGCGGGAATGCAATAACATTCTCGTGGATTGGATTGGGTGTACGCAAATAAACAAACTTAATCTTATCTCCATCACGGATAGCCTGATACTTTTTATCAAGCCCATGGCGCTTACAATAATGATTGTATAACAAAGCACCACGCACTTGAATCGGTGTTCCCTTTTGATAGATAGGTGAGCCAGCATATTGCTTCACGCCATTACAACTGCGAGGGAATGCGATATCTTCGATTGGAAGTTTATCGAACACCTTTCGGAAATCCGCCACATAATTATGTAGTGCTTTCTCTTCACCCAACAAGATAACATCAATAGAGTCTTTCAGCTTGTCACGGATGACAGCTGGTGTAGATGACTTGACCATCTCAAGACCCATAACCTTGATCTTAGGTTTGGCAAACTGAACACCCTCAGAGTTATGCACACGCAAGATGTAACGCTTCTTGGCAGTCCAAATACCTTTGTCGGCTAGAACCTCTCGCTTCATCTGCATCTTCTGAGCATATGCATTCATATATTGCGCAAGTTCGGTGTATCCAGAATCGATGAATGGTTGGAAAACATCCTCGCAGATCTTGTCCATAAACTTGATCTTGCCAGTGGTGTCTTTATCCGCAGCAACAGTCTCAACCAGATTCTCTAGAGAAAGATAGATCGAGTCAGTGTCGATCGCAATAACATAATCTTGGTCAACAGTCTTTAGCGTCTTGTTCATAAACGCATTTAGTTTATTGGACATCCAACGAATGGACAACTGACCACTAGTGGTAATACCTTCAGCCATACGGATATCGAAGTAACGGAAATACTGATTACCCATCGCACCGTAGGCAGAGTTTAGGGCAATCTTCATCGCCATCTGCAGGTTGTTCAGTCGGCTAATCTCTTTTAACAGGTTAACCTTGGACTTGTCGTTTTGATATTCCTGTTCAACCTTCAACATCTGCTTCTTGAATTTACTACGGTTGGCGTACATCGTTTCCATCAACTCAGGCATAAACCCTTTGATGTCTTTACGATAACACCAGCCATTGGCAGTAACAGCCAAGTCACGTTTGTGGCAGTATGAGGTATCAACTTCTTTGTTGAGCAACTTGTCAACCGTCACACTCAACTTTTCAGATGTTAGAGTTTCTGGTGAGATGTTGTACTGCATAATCAAATGAGGATACAGACTGTTCAAGTCAAACGACGCAACCCACTTGTGCCCACCGATGATTGGATCCTTAACGAATGCGCCTTCAAACTGAGCATCTTTACCGCTGTGCGTCTTTTGTGGGATAACAATACCCTTTTTACGCAAGTGGTTATAGATGATAGTATCCCACATACGAACCTGAGAGTAAACATCCTCTGGATTGATCTTGGCATTGTAAGCCATGGTCAGATGCAGTTCAATCAAACGCATCTTATCTTCTAGTTTGTCAACCAACTCTACGTCGTGAATGTTATACTCTACGAATTGTTGCCAGTGGTCAGTATAAAAGTCTTTGAAAGACTCTCCAGGGTTTTCTTTCTTCTTATCACCAAGTTCTTGCTCGGCAATGTAGTCAAGACGATAAGACTCTTGCTTTTGATAGGTGTACTTCTTATAGAGTTCCAAATAGTCCAGCTGACTGATACCAAGAATATCGTAATGAATTTCTTCGTTACCTTTGATAAAGGTTTTACGTTCGTTGATATAACGCCATGGGCTAATACGCTCGGCTTCTTTGTCGCCGAGTTCACGAGAAATACGCCGAATCAGATATGGCATATCGAAGAAGTCCGTGTTCCAACCAGTCACAGCATCAGGATAACTCTTTTCCCAAAATGCCAAAAACTCCTGCAACAGATGACGTTCATCGTTTGCATGGATATAGATTAGATCTTCACGATTGTGCACAAAGGTTTTAGAGCCAAACGTGATGATACGCTTGGACTGTAGATCCTTGACTGTGATCAGAAGAATTTCTTCGTTGGCTGATCGGATATCTGGAAAGCCACCTTCTGTAGATGTCTCAATGTCAATGGTGAATACCTTGAACAACTCCATATCCCATTTGATATCATCGGGATACATATCACTGATGTATTGGTATGAGTAGTTTGTGTTACCGTAAACATCAAAACCCTGCACACCTTCGTAACGTTTCACAAAGTCACGAGTCTCTTTGATGGTTCCAGGTTTTACTTCGTCAACAATAGTGCCTTCAAGTGTGCGCCACTTAGAAGAATCTTTCTTAGAAGTGACGTACAGCGTAGGGTAGAAATCCACCTTACGCTGATATGCTCGCCCCTTATCATACCCACGAACCAACATCTTGTCGCCCATTGGGTGAACGCTTGTATAAAATTCCATTAAACTTGTTTTCCGTACATTAACATCATTGCATCCAACGCACAGTCGTGCACAGGATGGTGCTTAATAACATTATGCCTTAAAAAGAGTGGGTGGTCAACTTCGCAATATCCATTAGTTGAACCGTACATAATATCAACGGCAGTGCGTACATCACGCCATTGTGCGTAGTCTGTAATCTCTACTGCTCCAATTTTTACAGCAAGGGAGTCGATTACAAGTTGATCGAGTGAGCCACGTGCCCACATAGTTTGTTTCCTAGCATTCGGAAACTTATTCATATAGTTATGAAGGATAGTAAGACCCTCTGCTGCAGTCACATCAGTGCTAGAAGGATCAAGCGATACACTCTTTACATACTCATGCTGGTTTGCCCACCACTCAAGAGTAGATTTTGAAATAGTGCGACTATACTCGACAACCTGTTCCTTGGCTTTAAACTTTACAAAACAAGCGTCATCAAGTAAGTCTTGATACGTTGGACGTTTCTCTGGGTCGAAATGAATCAAAGCTGCCGATAAAACGACAGCATTTGATTCGACACCTAAACTCTCTATGTCAAAAATGAACATTAATATTCCTTAGGTTTATAACCAATCTCAGTGACAAAGACTTCCATCTTTTTATCATCACTCCATGGCTCTCCAAACTTACCATTACAGTAATCGTTGTCTTCATTTACCAAAGCAAAAACTTCTTCTCTGGTCACTTCTCGAGAACCGATGATCGTTTCACCAAGCCACTTCTGAGAGAACTCTTTCATCTCTTCCAGCGTTACAGTATCTTCTGCCCAAGTTACTGCAGAGCAAGGAAACTCGCCATCATTATGATTATCGGGCACTTCAATAACATAGCGCATACGATACTGCGATAGTGTTTCAACTAAAACATACTTACTCATCTTCGCTCCTCATATTTTGTTTGCGTGCCTGATGTTCTGCTTCGTGTGTGTCACAAAGAGTACGAATCCAACCACCGCCACGTTGCACACCTTTGTTACCGCAAGTCTCGCAAGTTCGATGTGCCCAAGACTCAGCCATAGTTACCATACCAGAGATGTGTTCATCTCCACCATCATAATAGAAACGCAGTCCACCAAATTTCTCTTTGATCTGCGCAACACGAATCCATTCAACACGTGGGATGATTTCGTGTGGAGTTGCCATAATATCATCTGCACGATCTTCGTCCCAATGATTTGGGGCTTTACCTTTGCAGATAAACTTTAGCACAGCGTCACGACCCCTGTCACGTGCACGATCTAGGCGTAGTTGATATGCACGAGTACCACGCTTCCACTTAGTGTAGTGATCAATCTGACCAATCAATGCTTTGATGATAGGATACCAACCTTCACCAATTGCAAACCCACCATATTGTTTACCCTCGCCAAAATAACGAGGGTATTCTTCAGCCATGTGCTTTTCAAATTCTTCGTAATTCATAACAACTCCAAATAGGTATATTCTATCGCCAATGGTGCTCTCGGTCAAATGTAATTCCGAGAACCTTGTGAATCAATTTGTCTTTAATCATATCAGGAACAGACACATAGGGATACTCTAGAATAAACGGACATCCTTTATCGTGCCCCCAACTATGATTGCTAAAAAATTCTCTAGCAGATTGAATGTCAGCTTTTTTATTTGGGTCGAAATACCGCTTTTGTCTCACAAGTGTTTCTAAAATCATTTCACATCCTCAATAGAATCTGCAACGTCTTTATCGGAACGCACTTCAACAAAGATTGGAAGGAACAAAGATTCCTCGCCTTGTTTGTTTTTGATACGCATATTATATTTCACTGCAACAATTTTACCAATGAGAGTATCACGAATAGCCCAAAGGTTATTTCGATGATCATCATTAAAACCAGAGCCAACAGAGACGGTAATACGCTTCCCTTCTTTGGATCTGCTTGCACATACAATAGCACCCAGTTTTCCAGCGTACTTGCCAGTACCTTCTTCAACTGCGATAATTTCCAGGTCACACTCTAGCTCCCCTTTGAATTTAATCTGGTGCTTTGCACGTTTATCCTCCCAGATACCAGAACGATCTTTGAGGATAATACCTTCTTCACCACGAAGCAGCAGTTCTTCAAATAGTGCTTTTGCAGTATCGTAGTTCTCCACTTCCCAGCTTTGAACAACAGAAACCTTCTTAGGTTTGTGGGTGCCAACCAGAATATTCAATGAGTCCCAACGCTTTCCGTAAGGAACATTACACTTACCTTCGGAGAATTGAATGAATGGAATTACATCCCAAACAGTCGCACGAACCTTGTGTGCTTCCAGATCAGAGATTGTTCCCTTGTTGGCTTTGTTCAGGATACCGTTACCAGTTTGACGATCTAGGATCACACCCTTGTCTTTGACGATGAGTTCTCCATCGAACACGCAGTCGATGTCTCCAGCCAAAGCAATAAAATCTTCATCAAGATTTCCTAGCAGTTGAATTTCTTTGCCATTGCGAGAGCGGTATTCCACTTTGCCATTCCGAACGATTGCGTTGAACCGCATTCCATCCATTTTGGTTTGTACCAGTGCTGGGTACTTTACCTTGTCCACCAGTTTCTGCTCGAATTGGCTGCACAACATCACTGGATACTCTTGGAGCAAGCCAGTCCACACTGCGTTTGCGGTTGAAATTGCTACCCCACATTTTAGATCCTTTTGAATGATACGTTCGATAACCTTAGCGTCATCAGCTGGCAGACCAGAAAGAATGGCACGCAGATGAGCAATAGCAGCGTTGCCTGTGACTTCCCGTGAAGAAAGGTAATACAGATTTTCCAGAGCCATCTCCAAACAAGTTTGATGCTCAGAGTCTTCTCTAACGAAAGTGTATTCTGGAATCTTACG
>Ga0222712_10002494_pt1 | contig 21032 bp, 17 predicted proteins | sample C33_657DmetaG_FD_165043 | JGI IMG/M metagenome (GOLD analysis project Ga0222712, IMG submission 165043) | Estuarine water microbial communities from San Francisco Bay, California, United States - C33_657D | ecosystem: Environmental > Aquatic > Marine > Unclassified | place: USA: California... | reverse complement strand
TGCCGAAGCCCACGGAGCAGCTCGCGCGAGAGCATCCCGCCTGGCTCTGGTGTGCCCGTTCCTGGTGCAAGGCCCGGATCGACCACATCGATGTCGAGACTGATCCAGATCGCGTCTGGGCCGTCGAGCGCCTCAGCGATCGCCGTGGCGATCACCGCTTCGGAACCGCGCTCTTCGATCTCGGTCATGAAGTGACTGCGCATGCCGTGCTCTCGCATCCAGCCGAGCGTCTCACTATCGGGGAAATAGCCACGCAGGCCGACCTGCACAAAATTCTTGCCGAGTACAGCGCCGGACTCGATCAGGCGGCGCATCGGTGAGCCGTGGCTGTGGAGCGAGCCGTAGCCGTCAATGGAGGCGTCGGCGTGCGCATCAAAGTGCAGGATGCCGATGCGCTGTGGCCAACGCATCTCGGCAATCGCCGTCGCATTCGGCCACGTGATGGAGTGATCGCCACCGAGAACGATCGGGATCGCACCCGTCTCAGCAACCTCGCGAACCTTGCGGTAAATTGCGCCGTGTCCGTGTTCAAGACGTCCTGGGTACACGACGGCGTCCCCTGCATCAATGGCGGTGAGTGCGGTGAACGGCTCAACACCTACCTGCAGCGAGTGCAGCGTGCCAGTCTGGTACTGGGCGTCACGAATGGCGCGGGGGCCAAAGCGTGTGCCAGGACGATGTGTGACGGCATCATCAAACGGTGCGCCGATGATGGCGATGTCGGCCTTGCGACGACGGATCTCAGCGACATCCTCAACCCACGGGAGTTGAGCGAAGCTGACGGGCCCAACATATGAGGGGCGATCGAGTGGGTCGCGCTTCTCGGGGGCGCCGTTCCAGCCGAGCGCGGCGAGGGAGGCGGCGAAGGGTGGGGTATTCGGGCTCATATTGATCACCATCTTGCTCAGATGCGCCGCCGGTGCGAGCCGACGTCCAGCAGGGCGCGTGGCAATCCTACACCCCTCCAGGGGCAGTTTTAGGGCCTAAACCGAGTCGATCTCACTCCGCGAGATTGCCGCCTCGGCCACGACCACGAGGAGGGTGGCGATCAGCAGGCCTGTTGGCCCACCGAGGCCAATGATGCGCAGGGCGAGGTAGCCGCCGATCAAGACCCCTGCGAACAGCCCACGCCGCACGCTCCGGCGACGACGCACACGCCAAACACCTGGATGGCCGTGGAATGAGCGCAGCAGGAGAAGCCCCGTGAGCCCGAGCGCCACGGTGAGAGCCAGCGCACCTGCAACGGCAAGAGCGCGGGTCTGCTCGACAACAGGGTCAACCGTTAGTGCGCCACCGACGGTGATGAGCGCTGCAAGGAGCGCCCCGATACCGAGGAGGCGAATCAGGCGCTGATCTCCAGTGGGAATGCGTGGTGGTGTCGGCGGCGAGGCGACGGTGCGCAGCACCTTCCCAGCAACCGGCGCGCTGGGCTGTTGATCGAGCGGCAGCTCAAGCTGCTCTGCAGTGTTGCGTCGCTCGCCATCCCGAAGCGTCATGCGGGGCGCCCCGCTGGAGCCTTCGACGCTGGACAGAGCTCACGGTACGAGCAGTAGGTGCAGGTCATCAACTCTGGCTTTGGGTCCATGACGCCGCCGAGAATTCCCTCCGCTGCAACCACGATCAGTTCGCGTGCCTTCACGATGCGCTTCGGCTCCACTGGCACGGTGGCAACGCGACCGGTGTCGAGGAAGCGCAGGCTCACCTCGTCAGGGAGGCGACCCGTTGCGGCGCGCCAGGCCAGTGCGTACAGCTGCAGCTGGAGTGACTCTTTCGCCCGCTTGCGGCTCGCGTCGTCATCATCGCGTCCGCCCGTCTTGTAATCGCTGACCACCACCCACTCATCGTCCCCGAGCGGCAGGGTTGGGCGCACAACGTCGCCTGGTACATCAATGGTCGGAATCGGCGCACTGCGACCCTGGGGCGGAAGCGCCTGCACATCGACGCGATCCCAGCGACCGCGAATCTTGTGTCCACCAAGTTCAAACGAGAAGTCCTTCTCAACGTAGGCCGGTGTGTGACCTGTTGCAATCTCCTCACTGCGGAAACGGGCAATCGCCTCCTCTGCCGCCGTATGGCGAGCCTCCTCATGGCTACGAGAGAGGAAGCCGGCACTCTGCCAACTGCGCTCAAGGGCGGCGTAGAGCTCGTCGAGTTGTGGTGGTGCACCCGCCATCTGCCCGCGATGGAATTCGGCGACAGCGGCGTGCATCGCGGCACCGTACGTCGCCGAGTGATGCGGCGGCAGTGGAATGCGGAGGCGCTGTTGGTAGTGATAGCGCAGCGGGCAGGCAATGAATGCCTCGATCGCCGTGAAACTCAACGTGAGTGGCGCGCTCTCCCCCGCCCCAGGTTCACGCACGGGGAGAACTGGGAGTGGCGGAGCGACGATCGCGAGGCCATCGATTTTGGAGGTCGGTTCACCAGTGAGCGGGAACTCTTCAAGTTGTTCTCGGCTGAGGTCGAGCGCCTCAGCAACAAATCGGCTGACCTTCCGCGGGCGGACGCCGCCACTGCTTCGCTCTGCAGCGGTCAGGGCCAGGCGTTCGCATGCCCTGGTTAGTGCCACATAGGCGAGGCGACGCTCCTCGCGTAGCGCCTCTTCGTCTGCCTCTGTTGGTCCATCTGGCGCGCGGGGGTCGCGCGGCACCACATCATCAGAGCCGCCAAGTTCCGCAGCGAGCGCGAGACGCGGCGGTCGACCCTTGGCTGGGAACCGTCCCTCGACGAGGTTCGCGGCAAAGACGACGGGGAACTCAAGCCCCTTCGCCTGGTGGATGGTGAGGAGCGCAACGGCATCAAGGTCGGGATCAACATCGGCGGCCGAGGGATCATCCCCAGCCTCACCGAGCTCCTCGAGGTAGCGGACCAGGAATGGAGCGCGGTCGAGCTCCAGGAGTCGGCTGCGGGAGCGCACCACATCGAAGAGGCGCCCAATGTTGCGAATGCGCTCGTCAGATTCTGGCGTTGCTTCACGGGTGAGTTCAGCGAGCAGACCTGATTCACGCAGCCAGCGGTAGAGCACCTCGCCGCTCGTGCGCTCCACGCTCTCTTGCACCACGCCGGCAAGGCGTTCCAGGAGTCGCTCCGTGGCCTCATGCCCCGCCCCGACCGTTGCGAGGCTCTCTCGTAGGGAGGCGTGGTCGCGGCGCGACTTGCCAACGGCGGCGGCGAGAATCGTGGGCGGCACCTTGAAGCGCGACTCAGCAGCGATGAGGAAGAGTGGTGCCGCAGCGTCTGGGTCGGCCGCATGGCGCAGGCCCGCCAAGAGGAGGCGCACCTCGGGGCGATCGTAGAGACCAGCAGCGCCGCTCGAGCGCCATGGAATCCCGAGCATGTTGAGGCTGCGGCCAATCTCCACGCTGTCGACGTTCGCGCGCACGAGCACGGCGTGATCTCGGGCCCGTCGCCCACCCGCAATAGAGTCGCGGATCTCGGCGGCGATCCAATCCGCCTCGTTCGCCGTGGTCCGGAATCGGCGGAAGGTCACTGGAGGTGCATCGCCGGGCATCCCCTCTGGGGTAAGCTCCTTTGAGATGCCGAGGCGAACCTCAAGTCGATGCGGATCATTAAAGCGAATGAGTCGTCGAGCGGCGGTGAGCACAGAGCCCGTGCTGCGGTAGTTCTTCGTCAAGACCACCTTGCTCGCGTCGGGGTACCGCTCGGTGAAATTCAGGATGTTGCTGATCGCTGCCCCACGGAAACGATAGATCGACTGGTCGTCATCACCAACAACGGTGAGATTGCGACGCCCATCTGAGAGAAGGTCGACCAGCGCCCCCTGCAGGCGGTTCGTATCTTGGTATTCGTCGACCAGGATCCAGCGGTGCTGCTCCCGGGCTCGTGCGGCAACAAGGGGGTCGTCGCGCAGCAGCTCATAGGCGCGCAACACCTGGTCGCCAAAATCGAGCAGGCCACGCTCATTCAGGATCGTGCGGTAGGTGCGCAGCGCCGCGCTGAGCTCACCGTGCTCCACGGCGAGCAGATCCACCGCATCGGCATACGAGGCAAGGTTCCGCTGCAGTTCAAGATCTGCGGTTGTTGCTGCGGCGCTTCGTGCCTCGCTCGCACGTGCCTGAAGATCTGCAGCGAACGTCTGAAGCTCATCGGGGCCGAGTGCTTCATCCTTGGCGCGCGAGAAGTAGCCGGCGATGTCGCCGAGGAATCGTGTCGGATCCCCAAGTGGCAGGAATCTCTTTAGACCAAGTTCAAAGAGATGCTCGCGAAGGAGCAGAACGACTTCCGCGCGCCCCAGCACACGCAACTCGCCAGAGAGGCCGAGCCGATGTGCGTTGGCACGGAGCAGCTCATCGCCAAAGGCGTGAAAGGTTTTAATTGGGGTTGTGGCGTAGCCGTACGGAACGAGGCGGTCGACGCGCCCTTGCATCTCCTCCGCAGCGCGCTCCGTAAAGGTGAGCGCCAAGATCTCTTCTGGCTCGGCACGCTTTTCGGCGATCAGCCAGGCAACGCGGCGAGTAATGACTTGGGTCTTCCCAGTACCCGCACCAGCAACAACGAGGAGTGGCCCCTCACCGTGTGTGACAGCGGCGTACTGCTCGTCGTTGAGGTCATCAACGAGATGCGCGATGGTTGGTGTTGTCGCCGCAGGTCGTTTGGGTGTGATTCCGGACCAGACTGGGAGTTGCGATCCCCCTTCACGCTCGCCCGCCCCCGAGGCGCGAGACGTCACCGCTGTGGTGCGCTGTAGGCGGGCTGTGCCAAGGCAGCAGCGATTGCCGCTGACTCTTCAGCGCCCAGGGTCCCCTCGCCCCGACCCTCAATGACGCGCTTGACGTAGATGCGTGTGCCGACGCGTGCATGTAGCGCGGTCATGACGACGCCACTCCCCACCGCATCGAGTAGCGCCAGAGCAGAGCTCTGGCCACCGCCGACATCCTCGAATGCCTGGAATTGGATCAGGCCCATGCGACTGAGTGCCCCCGGCGCTGCCGCCTCAAGGGCGGTCAGGCGCGTCCCAGCGACCTGCGATGAGGCCCCCTGCTGGGCAACGCGCTCAAGCACCTGAGCGAATCGCTGCTCGGCGCTCAACACGTCACTTCCAGAGACCAGCGCCGCATAGTCGGCGCGTAGGCGACGAAGGTTGCGGATCGAGATCAGGGCAACCAGGAGCGCGAGCAGGGCAAGGAGTACCCCGGCGACACCGATTGCAAGGAGAACTTGGCTGTCCACGGCTGCATCCTATCAGTCCCCGACGCCCCCTCGAGCTGGGTCGGGTATCCTCTGCGCACGATCCTGTAAGGAGGAGTCATGGCAAAACGAGAGAAGCGCTTCCGCCCCGACCAGCGTCCAAAATTGAAGTCGCACGCCGACGCGCCCAAGCGTGGCCTGACCCCTGCCGAAGAGGCTGCTGCCGCCGCCTATGAGGCGACGCTCGTCGCCCCGAAGCCCACGGTCATTGCGGGCACCTCTGCACCAATTGGCAGCCGGGCCGCATCAACACAGCGACTCACGGCCGAGATCGCCGAAGAGTTGCCGATCGTACGCCGTGACCTTCGCCGCATCCTGCTGACCTACGGAGCAATGCTCGCACTGCTCGCCGCAATTTGGTTTGTGGCCACCTCGACGGGATTCATCGCCGCCTAATTCGCGCCCGCACCCCTCGCCGCTCTTTACGGCGCGAGGACCTCATCCATGAAGCTGCGGCTCTTCGGCTCCGCTCCAAAGAGGAGATGCACCGCGCCGCGCAGTGCCCAGCTCACCTCGCGCTGTGGCGCAGGTGGCAGCGTGAGTGAAACGAGCTCCTCTGGCGCAAACCGTCGCAGCGCTCGCATCAGCCGTAAGGCGTCGCTAGAGAACGTTCTTCCTAGCGCATGGGATGCGCAGCGGATACCCGCCCCCTCGTCATCCCAGCGGAGGGCCTCACCAGCAACGGGCGCCCTGCCGCACTCAAGGCAGACGTCGAGCTCTGGGCCCTGCCCAGCGGCGTCAAGGAGTGCGAGCTCAGCCCAGCGCGCCACGAGCGCATCGGGTGCGCCGGACTCCAGTAGATCCCAGGCGCGCAGGAGCAGCTCATAGAGTTCGGGTTCAGGCTGCTCATCGCTGGTGCCACGCTCGACCAACTCTGCGACATACCAGGCGACTGCCGCACTGCCGAGTCGACTGCGCAGGCCGAGCCAGACTCGAACGCTGCGAACCTGGGTCACCGTGTCGAAGGTCCGCCCTTTGATGAGAGCGAGGTCTAGCTCGGCGAAGGGCTCTACCCCGCCGCCGAGGCGGCTGGTCGGCTTGCGGACCCCCTTGGCGATCGCCTTGAACTTGCCGCGTGTCGCGGAGAGGAGGGTGAGCACGCGATCGGCTTCTCCGAGGCGAAAGCGGGAGGTGACGACGGCCAGCGACGTAGTGCTTTGACGTGCAGGCATGATGCGCAGGGTAGCATTGACTCACAACCGCGCCGCGTTCAAACGCGTCGGGCAAGAGGTAAGGGGGACGCGTGAGCGAGCAGCAGCAAGGGGCGGCGGGAGACCTGCTGAGCCTGAACCTCGACGAACTGGTTGCGGCAACCGATCGCACCATCCTTGCACTGCTCGCCGAATGGGAGGAGCCGATTACGGCCCCCATGTACGAACAGATTCGCTATCACTTGGGCTACGCCGATCCCGCCGCGCGACCGGGAAAGCGCATGCGCCCCCTCCTTGGCCTCCTTGCCTACGCCTCCATCTCACCAGACTGGGATCGCGCACTCCCCGGTGCTGCCGCAGTGGAACTGGGGCACAACTTCTCACTCGTGCACGACGACATCGAAGATGGCGACGCAGAGCGACGCGGCCGGCCCACACTCTGGGTTCGTGACGGCGTGCCACAGGCGATCAACACTGGCGATGCGCTCTTCACGATCAGCCGCGTAGCGCTCCATCACCTCACCGCTATCGGCTTCTCTGACACCAAGGTGATCCGCCTGATGAAGCTCTACGACGAAACCTGCCTACGCCTCTGTGAGGGACAATTCATCGACATCGCCGCGAGCGCACGCACAGAGATGCAGAGCGTTGAGCACTACTTTGAGATGATCGGCCGTAAGACCGCCGCCCTCATCTCCGGATCCGTCGAGTCTGGCGCGATCCTTGCCAGCGATGATGAAGAGGTCATCCGCCGCTTCCGAAACTTTGGTTGGGCGCTCGGGCTCGCCTTCCAAATCAACGACGACCTTCTCGGTATCTGGGGCGATGAGGCGGCCACAGGCAAAGAGGCCTCCGATCTCGCCCGTCACAAGAAAACGCTTCCCGTTCTCCATGCCATGGAGCAGGCCAGCCCCGCCGACCGTGCCGTGCTGACGAACCTCTACGCCGAAGCAAACCCAGGTGCTGAATCTGTCGCCGCCGGCTTGGCGGTCCTTGAGCGCACCGGATCACGTGAATTCACACGCATGAAGGCGCAGGAGTGGCGTGCGAAAGCAATCAGCGAGATTCGCAGCCTGTCGCAATTAAATCCGCGCGCCGTTGCGAAGCTCGAAGAGATTATTGACCGGGTGATCTCCGCCTAATCGGCGACGGGCTTCGAGGCCCCAGCATCCCAGGTCACGCGCACCTTGCCGACGCGGCGTCCTATCACCTTGATCACCGTGATTTTGAATGGGTCCACCGCCACCGTATCGCCCACAACCGGGACGCGGCCAATGCGGTGATAGACGAATCCACCCACGGTGTCGTACTCCTCATCATCTTCGAGCTTTAGCGCTGGATCCACGAGTTCACCCATCTCGTCAATGTCTGCGCGGCCATCGAGGATTGCCTCGCCCTCGCGGACGATGACCTTCATCGGCTCCTCTTCATCAAACTCATCCTGAATCTCACCGACGATCTCTTCGAGAAGGTCCTCAATCGTCACGAGGCCCGCGGTGCCGCCGTACTCGTCAAGCACGATCGCCATGTGCACACGGCGCCGCTGCAATTCGTTGAGCAAATCGTCAACCGCCTGTGACTCAGGAACGAAGAGCGCCGGGCGCATGATGTCGCGCAGCCGTGGTCGTGGGCCGCCTGCGGCGATGATGCGCAGCAGGTCCTTCGCGTAGAGGATGCCGACAATATGATCAACCGACTCCTTGTAGAGCGGCGTACGACTATGTCCCTCAGTCAGCACTAGGGTCACGGCGTCGTCAAAGCTTGCCTCCTGATCAATCGCCACGATATCAATGCGCGGCACCATCACCTCATGCAGCTTGGAGTCGCTCAGCGACATGACGGCGCTGATCATCTGCTCCTCTTCGGCTTCAAGAACTCCCTGCTGGCTCCCCTGCTCCACGATCAGGCGGATCTCTGCGGCGGAGAGCTCTGGGGTACGCGTTGGGTCAATGCCGAATGGTTTCGAGATGATCTTGGTGAGGAGGACGAGCACGGCAACCAGCGGGCTGACGATCTTGGCAAAGAGGGTGATCGGCCCCGAAACGGTGAGCGCGATGCGGTCGGGGTTCGCGAGGGCAAACCCCTTCGGGATCAACTCGCCGAGCACGATGGAGACCACAGAAACGATGAAGGTGACAAGGAGCAGCGCAATCGTGTCCGCCTGGTCAGCGATAAGTGCGATCCCGCGCAGCGGCTCAGCGACCACGGTCACGATGCTCACGGCGGCAACGGCGGAGGCGAGTGCCCCGAGGAAGGTGATTGCAACCTGAATCACCGCAAGGAAGCGTCCTGGATCACGCATGAGCTTCTGGGCACGCTTGGCGCGGCGATCGCCCGCTTCCGCGAGCTCATCAAGACGCGTGCGGCGAACAGAGACAAAGGCAATTTCGGCACCAACGAAGAATCCGTTGATGAGGATGAGAAGCAGGATGATCAGAATGTCAGTGCCGATCATCGTTACGCCTCCCGAATGATGCGAGCCGGAACGCCGACCGCAGTACAACCATCAGGGATATCCGCAAGCACGACCGTGCCGGCGCCTGTCTTGGCGCCGATACCGATACCCGCCGGCGCCACAATCAGTGTCCCGACGCCAGTGAAGGCGTCCGCGCCGATTAGCGTCTTGAGCTTCTTCACGCCGTTGTAGTTCGCCGTGATGGTGCCCGCGCCGATGTTGGCACGCTCCCCCACCTCGGCGTCGCCCAGATACGAGTGATGGCCGACCTTCGCGCCCGCTGCAAGGCTCGTAACCTTCAGCTCAGCGAAGTTCCCGACGTGACAGTTTGACGCAATGGTGCACCCTGGTCGAATGTGCGCGAACGGTCCAACATCAACATGCGAAGCAATGGTTGAGCCCTCAATCGCTGAGGAGCGAACAGTGCAGTCTTCGCCGATCGTTGTCGCCTCAATCCGTGAGCCGCTCCCGATTCGAGTCCTTGCGCCAATGCTCGTTGCGCCAACAAGGGTGACGCCAGGTTCAATCACCGCATCCGCAGCGATTTCAACCTGCACGTCTATCCACGCAGTCGTTGGGTCAATCAGCGCTACGCCGCGATCAAGATGCCCCTCGTTGATGCGCTCACGAAGCGCGGCCGCGACATCAGCGAACTGGTGGCGGTCGTTCACTCCCTCAAGCTCAATCTCTGGTCCATAGACGATTGGCGCCGGAGTACTTGCAGCGTGTGCCGCGGCGATCAGATCGGTGAGATAGAGCTCGCCGCTCGCCTTCGATGGCGTGATTGCACCGAGTGCCTCGGTTAGCCAGGCTCGGTCAACGGCGTAGAGGCCAGCGTTAACGGTGCCAATGGCACGCTGCTCTTCGCTGGCGTCACGCTCTTCAATTACGCACTCCGCTGAACCGTCGTTTGACTCAATCACCCGTCCGTAGCCCGTAGGGTCGTCGGCATCGAAGGCGGCCAACGCAATCGGAGCGTTCGTCTCGCGACGCGCCGAAACCACCTCACGCATCAACGCGGCGGTGATCAGCGGCGTATCGCCGCAGGCGATGAGAAGCTCCTTGGCTGAGGCTGGCAGTGCTGCGAGTGCGCAGCGGACAGCATCAGCGGTGCCGAGCGGCTTCGGCTGCTCGGCGATCACGACGTCGCCGCCCAGTAGTTCCGCGAGCGCTGCAGTGGCAGGCGAGAGCACAACGACAGATTTCGCGGTGAACGCGTCAGCAGCAGCCGCCACGACCCAGCCGGCCATTGGTCGGCCGAGCAAGTGGTGCAGCACCTTAGGGACCTGGGATTGCATTCGCGATCCCACTCCAGCGGCAAGGATGATGGCCGTCACGCCCTCAAGGCGCTCCGGCCCGCGACTTGACGGGTTCATCCTGTGGCGCCGCCTCGCTTAGCGATCGCTTCGATTTCTACCAAGCCGCCCTTCGGCAACGCTGCAACTTGAATCGTTGAGCGTGCAGGGTACGGCTGCGTGAACGCCCGACCGTAGATCTCGTTGACCGTGGCGAAGTCGGCAAGGTCAACAAGGAAGATGGTCGTCTTGACGATGTCGTTGTAGCCATAGCCTGCAGCGGACAAGAGGGCACCGAGGTTGATCACCGCCTGCTCTGCCTGTGCAGCAACGCCCTCGGCGAGTGCGCCAGTTTCAGGATGGAGTCCGAGCTGCCCCGAGCAGTACAGTTCGTCGCCCACGGCAATAGCTGGGCTGTACGGTCCGATAGCGGCAGGAATCCCCGCCCCAGAAATCGAACGCTTCACGCTGCTCCCCTTTCGCCAGATCCCGGCGCAATTAGTCTCGTTGCGATAACGGAGGGCGTGAGGCCTTCAGGCGCCACGAGCTCCCCGCTCGCGAGGGCATTGGCGATCAGGGTTGCCCCCTCCTCTGCCTCTCGCTGTGAAGGATAGAGGAGGAAGAGGGTTGGCCCCGAACCTGAGAGGGAGAGGGGGCGATCCAGGAGGCGGCGAAGGGCATGATCGAAGGGGCGGAGCCACGGCGCAACCGCCCGGGCGGGGGCGAGGAGGTCGTTCGCCGATGCCAAGGCGGCAGCCCGCTGCAGGAGCCCCTCCCCGCTCATGCCGACCGTCAGTTCCGCCGCAAGGTGCTGGGAGCTGACCAGGGCCGCCCCCTGGGCCGAGCCGCGAAGCCCCGCGGCGAAGGCGGCAAAGACCTCTGGGGTGCGGAGCGGCAGGCCTGCGGTAATCAACAGCAGCCCCAGGGGCTCACCGCTCCAGGGGGCAAGCGGGGTCACCGACTCACCACGCCCCTCCATGAGTGCAGGCGAGTCAACAAGGAAGAGTGGAACGTCTGAGCCCACTTCTGCTGCGACCGCGTGCAGGGTTTCGTCATTGACGTCCAGGTCGAAGAGCTCAATTACACCAAGCAGCGTTGCGGCCGCATCGCTTGAGCCGCCCCCCAGCCCAGCGGCAACAGGGAGACGCTTCTCGAGCACGATCTCCACCGGTGGCACCTCGCAGACACGGCGCAGCGCTGTGAGCGCCACGGCGCAGAGATTCTCACCTTCAAGATGCAGCGGCATGCCAGCAAGCCGAATCGAATCGACGCCGTCGGCTGCTTGGCGCAAATAGAGCCGGTCCCCCGCCTCAAACTGTGCCACCACGGAGTGGAGCTCGTGGTACCCATCAGACCGCTTGCCGACAACGGCGAGCGTCAAATTGATCTTGCCGTGCGCGACGATCTCAATCGTTGGATCCGCTGCTGGGTGCGAACGCGTCGTGTTCCGCTCGCGCACATCCGATCCTCCGCTGGTACTTCTGCGAGCCACTGCCGCGCGCGCAGCGTTCGTCGGCACACCTGCGTCAAGCTCTGGCAGTTCGGCCAAGAGAGCGATCCAGTCCTGCACCGAGAGCGTCTGCGCACGCTGATCGGGACTGAGGTTTGCACGCCCAAGTGCCGCGATGATGTCGCTCTCAAGAATTGGCAGTGCCCGAGGGAGTGCATTGCGCAGCTTCTTCCGTCGCTCACGAAAACCTGCCTGCACAAGGCGCCACAGACGCTCCTCGTCGTGCGGGCTCAGGGTGAATGCATCAGCGCCTGTCCGATGCTTAAGGAGCAAGATCGCAGAGTCGACTCCAGGCACGGGATCAAACGCCTCCCGTGGCACCCGCGCAACAACGGAGGCCGCTGTTCGCGCCTGCACAAATGCGGTGAGATACGACCAGTCACCCGGCGCGGCCGCCACGCGCTCCGCCACCTCCAACTGCACCAGCAAGACAATGCGGGCAGGCGGCACGGCAAGAAGGAGCAGACGATGCAGCAGTGGGCTTGTGACGTGATAGGGGATATTCGCAATCACACGCCAACTCCCGCTGGTTGGTGCGAGTGACTCCAAATCAACGGTGAGCGCATCGCCGTGAATGAGAGTTAACTGCCCCGCACTGATCTGTGAGGCGAACTTGTGTTCCAGACGTGGAATGAGGTCAGAGTCAAGCTCAACGGCGACGACCTTTGCACCGCTCACAAGGAGTGCCTCGGTTAGGAATCCGAGACCCGGTCCGATTTCAAGGACGAGCTCGCCAACGGCTGGTTCACCGGACTGCACGATGCGATCCCGAACATTGAGATCGTGCAAGAAGTTCTGGCTGAGGCGCTTCTTGGCGGCATGGCCTTCAACACGTCCGCGGCTCGGTGCCTGGCGATACTTCGGGCTCATGCAGGCACCGCCGTGCCGATTCGCCACTGCGCATGAACTTCAAGGCCGGCGCTTGGCTCCTGATAGGCCCCTCGTTCGTCGCGCAGCAGTGCGTCTCCAGCGGCGCCGATCATTGCAGCGTTGTCGGTGCACCACTTCAACGGCGGCACGACGAGCGCGCGGCGCTCTTCGGTTGCCACGCTGGTAAGTGCCGTACGCAGTGGCCCGTTGGCCGCCACTCCCCCACCAACGATGAGTGAGCAGTCTGGGTTAGCACGCAAGGCGCGCTGCACGCCAGCACGCAGTGCGCCAACGATGGCCTGCTCTGTTGCTGCGGCGATCGTTATCGCCGCCTCTGCAGAGAGCGGGTGCTCAGCGAATTGCCGGGTGAGCGTGGCGGCGCGGGCTGGACTGCGATCGGTCAGCCCACTTGCGACGAGCGCCTGGCGAATCGCCGCCGTCTTGACCCCACTAAACGAGAAGTCGTACGGCCCCTCGGTCTTTGCAATCGGCAGCGGTGTGATCCGGGCACCGCGTGGCGCCTGTGCGGCCAGCGCGGAGAGCGCCGCCCCTCCGGGATACGGGGCGCCGAGGAGGCGTGCGATCTTGTCGAAGGCTTCACCCGCCGCGTCGTCAATCGTGCCGCCAAGGCGCGCGATGGCCCCATCACGCTCAATGCGCACCAGCAAGGTGTGTCCGCCAGAGACCACAAGTCCGATCGCTGGGAGCGTCGGCGCATCAGCACCTGCCGACTCGCGTAGCCATGCAGCGCGGAGGTGCCCCTCGAGGTGGTTCACGGGGAGCACGGGGAGGCCACGTGCCCACGCCCAAGCGCTGCCAATGCCGGCACCGACAAGGAGTGAGCCTACGAGGCCGGGGCCGGTCGTGAGCGCCACACCTTCAATCTCGCCGGCAATCCCGAGCCCCTCAGCCTCCTGCAGCACCTCGTTGAGGATGCGGGGCAGCCACTCATGGTGGGCGCGCGCCGCCACCTCTGGAATCACGCCGCCAAATGGTGCATGGATCGCCGTTTGGCTCGCAACGCGTTCGGCGAGCACCTCACTACCGCCGCGTACGAGTGCCACCGCACTCTCATCGCAGCTCGACTCAATCGCTAGGAGAAGTCGCTCACGCACGGGCGAAACCCTCCTCAACGCGAGTGCGCAGTGCCGCTTCAGTCGCTAGCTGCGTAGGGCTCTCGAGCTCCGCGGTCGTCATCACCAGCGCATCTTCGCCATTATCGTCGTAGTAGCGAATACGTCGGCCCACTTCAGCGAAGCCGAATGCTCGATAAAGTCGCTGAGCGTCACTATTGGAAACACGCACATCCAGCGTTGCCACGCGCGCCCCACCTCGGCGCGCCTCCTGGAGGAGCTCGAGGAGCAGCGCCGTCGCGACGCCAGTCCGGCGATTCGCAGGGAGTACCGCCATCGTCGTGACGTGCGCTTCGTCCACCATCAACCAGATGCCACCAAAGCCAACGAGCGTGCCGTTGATTCGTGCTCCCACGTATCGTGCTAAACGATTGGTTGTGAGTTCGGTGGTGTACGCGCTCGTGGGCCACGGTGCCGTAAACGAGATGTTCTCAATGACCGCAACCTCATCCAGGTCAGCAACGGTGAGTGGCGCGAGCACGAGTGCACGCATCACTGGCCCTCACTTCCTCGCGCAGGAGCCGGATAGCGCAGGGTGATGTGCGCAACTGCAGGTCCAGCGGCACGGGCGAGCGCACATGCGGCGACTCCTCGGCTCTCCTCTTGTGAGAGGTGCGGCGAGGCGGTCTCCCGAGGGACGACCAGCGCACCGCTCTCCAACACCTCAAGCGATTCGCGAGTTCCGAGTGGAATAGAGAACGATCGTTGTGCCGCCTGCCAGAGAGCCTGATCTGAGGCGCTCTCTCGTAGCGGGAGCGCCAGCCCTGCGGCGATTCCGACCGCCGCTGACGCGGCAATACGAACGCCACTGTAGCTACCAGGGCCCGTCCCCACGACAACTTCAGTGAGCGTGGTTCGTTCAACTTGATTCGGTAGCAGATTGGTGATGCGCTGCAGGAGTGGTCGGTCATAAAGGCGATCTTCTGCAACGCACACAGGGAGGCCGTCACGCTCCTCAACAATCGCGAGGATACAAAAGCCGAGAGAGCCGTCGAGTACCAGCGTACGTGGACTACCCACGGGCGCTCCCGCTCGTGCCGAGCGCAGTATCGAGGGCTGCGAGGAGCTCGGCTCGGGCTCCGCGAATCGTGGCGCAACGTGTGCCCTCATCGGCGGTTGTCGCAAGGTGAATACCCAGCACGCCGGACCCCTCAGCTCCAAGTCCTTCGAGGTGCTCAGGCCATTCGATGAGCGTGACGCCGTGCTGCTGCCGCTCATCAATGATCCCAGCGCGCAAGGCATCGCTTCCTGGAGGGAGTCGATACGCATCCACATGCCAGATCGGCAGATCGCCGCGATGCTCCGCAATGAGGATGAACGTTGGCGAGGTCAACTCTGGCTCTGCATGCAGTGCGACCCCGATGGCGCGAGCGAGCGTTGTCTTTCCGCTCCCGAGATCGCCGGAGAGAAGGACTCGATCACCTGGCCGAAGTGAGGCACCAATCGCCGCGCCGAGCGCGGTCGTTGCTGCAAGGCTACCGAGCGGAATGGTGACGACGCTCACGCGGTAAGGCGCTGTAGGTCACCAAGGGGGAGCACGACAAGATCACCGTTGATCTCGACGGCACCCTGTGGATCTGATGGTTGCGCATCGGCTAGGCCGCGCCATGTGCCATAGGAGCCCGCTCGCGGGCCACCGATCACAACGGTGTCCACGCCACGAGGCTCAACGGCGCCACCTGTTGCAGAGGTGGTGAGGCCTGCGGGGTGCCGCTCAAGTCGAACTTCGCTGTTGTGCAGTGCCGCAAGCGCCTTCCCGAGCTCGGCGGCCCACTCATCGCTCTCGCGGCGCCCGCCGAGGATCAAGAGGCCAAAAGGCGCGGGGGCAACGCCTGCGGCAACCCGTCGATCAATGGAGGCGCTAAGTGCCTCGCGCTCGCCATCACTCAGGCTCCCCACCACAAGCCCGCGAATTCCAACAGCACGGGCACGCAACACGGTCTCAGGAGATACCGAAACAACTGCCAGGATCCCCGCCGCGTGCGCGGCGGCCCACCCGCGACTATCCGGCTCTGTCGCCGAGAAGTAGAGGCTCCCCTCCACCTCGTCGCCAAGCAGCAGGCGACCGCCGAGGCCGCCCGTCGCGCTCGCCGAGCGTGGCAGGAGCTCCAACGGTGCCGCAATCGGGAGTACGCGTGCTGGCCTCGCAACCACGGGCGTAGGCACAACGTCATCCGGTGGGGTTCCACGCACCACGCAGATCCCGGCGAGGCCGCCATGTAGCGCGGCTAGAACGTGCTGCCCCTCAGTTTCGACCTCGATGTCGGCGGTCTCCCCCGCCGAAACGTCAAACTCCAATACTCCATCGGAAGGCAACGCATGCTCCTCCGCGCCAGCTCGAATGAGTACCGCTGCGCCAGGGTGATCCGCAACGACCAGTAGATCGCCAGCGGGGGTGAGCAGCTGTTCCGCGGTCGCGCGGGCCAACTCGGCACCAGTTGTTTCGTTGAGCTGCTCAGTGCCGAGCGCCGCGACGACGCCAGCGCAGTCGAGCAGCACCGTTGTGCGCCCAAGCGGCACCAGGGGCGAAAGTGCCGCCAGTGGCACAACACCCGAAGAGAGGTAGTCCGCAAGCTGACCCGTTGCGATAAGCACCAACCCGCTCATTGACGGGCTTGGTTCAATCCACCGCTCCGCAACCGAACGGATTGCATCAACGCAGGCGGCGGCGCGAATCTGATCGCCCGCATCATCGCGACCCGACATTGGCCGATCCGCAATGTCCCCGAGTCGATCTGCAACAGCGGCGCGATCACGCTCTCCAATTGCGCGCAAGACCGCGTCGCAACGGCGACGACGCTCCAACGCATCTGCAGGGATTAGCGCGGCCTCGACAATCGTTACGAGCTGCCCAGCAGCGCCTGGCGCGGCCCAGGCTGCTCTACCAGCGTCATGGGCGATGTCGAGAATCTGCACGGGCACGCCGAGCGCCTCTGCCAAGCGGCTTGCCGCACGCCCGAGAGCGCTTGGATCACCGCGCAACGTGGTGGAGATCACGCCACTCTGCTCGATCCCAGCAACACTCTGCAGCATCTCCGCGATGGCGTCGCCTTTGGCTCCCGTGGGCAGCGTGATGCTACTCAGCAACCGCGTGGGCTCGGCATCCGACATCAGCGCGTAAAAGCTGCGATCAAGATCATCGCGAACCAAGAGATACGACGAGCGCGTCATTGCTGGCTCACATAGTGGTATCCGCGCAGGTCGCGCAGCGCCACAGGCTCACCGTTTACCGTGTATACCCGCGCAAGCCTGCTTGTAAAACTCGTTGACACCTCATTGGTGATCGTCTTTCGGCGCTTTGCGACGTCGACAGGCTCAATGAGGTCAGTACCAGAATCGCCGATGAATACCACCTCATCACGTTCGGTGAGGTCTGTGGCTGGGTGATCTGTAGCATCAATGGTGATTGAGTCCATGGCGATGGTGCCAACGACTGGGAGACGCACCCCACGTACCAATACTTCGGCAACTCCGCGCTCGTGATACGAGATGCCATCCGCATAGCCAATCGGCAGGGTGATGATTCTGGATTCGCGCTCAGCCGTGAATGCAGGGCCGTATCCCACGCCGTGACCGACGGGGAGGGTGGCGATGCGCACCGGACGAGCGGCGAGCCCGTATACCCGCTTGATACCGATTGTCGCGGCGGTCATCGTTGGCCGCAGTGCGTTCGGCACAACGCCGAAGAGCGCAATACCAACACGCGCAACCTGCTGCGTATCGCCGATGGTGAGCAACCCTCCCGATCCGACAAGGTGCGCCTCAAGCTCGGGCGCCAGCACTGCAGCCTGTTCAAGGACCACCTCCTGCAGACGGGATCGCTCAATGTTCTCCGCTGCGCTGAGATGGCTCCAGATGCTTCGCAGTTGAATGTTCGGGTTACTGCGCAGCGCAGCGATCTGTGTGGCGAGATCGCCTGGCAAGATGCCATCGCGACCGAGTCCGGTATCTACCTCAATGTCAACGCTCAGTTGGGCGAGACCAGAGAGGTCGGCACTCATCAGCTCGCGCACCACGGCGGGTGATGATGCGGTGACGCCAATCCCCATTTCGGCGGCGTCCCGCAGATGGGCAGGGGCAACGCGCCAGAGTGCGCGAACAGGGCCAGTGATCCCGGCATCGCGCAGCTCTTGCGCCTCATCAAATGTGGCAACAAGTACCGCTCGCGCGCCAGCCTCAAGTGCAGCACGTGCCACAGGCACAGCACCAAGGCCGTACGCGTCGGCCTTCAGCACCACATCGAGATGGCCACCAGTCGGGAGTTTCCCCTTGAGGGCCCTGACATTCGTTGCGATCGCATCGAGCCGAACCTCAACCCAGGCATCACGCCCGAGCGCTGGTAGGCCCGCCTCCCGGATACGTTCGGGGAGCCCGCTCATGCGTGAGGCTTCCCCGCCGGCTCCGCCAGAAGGGCCAGCTCCTCGCGCCGAAGTGCTTTTATACGCTCGATTCGTGCCAGGAGCGCCGTCTCGGCCGCATCGAGGTCTTCGCCGATCTGCGGCGGAAAGAGGTAACGACCACCAGCGGTGCGCACGGCATACGCGATCGCAATCGCATACTCGCGCTCGTGGCTTATCGAGAGTGCGATGTGCTGGATGCCCAGCTGGGTTGCACGCGCCGCGGCACGGTCGTGGAGGCGAACCGAGGGCTGCCCGGTTGGCAGACGTTCTACTTCAATCTCCTGCCAGCCAATACCGCGCACGCCGAGGCCGAGCACCTTTGAGACAGCCTCCTTTGCGGCCCAGCGCCCAGCCATCGTCTCGGGGCGACCACGAACGTACGAGCGTTCGGCGGCAGTCAGTACCCGCAGCTCGAATCGTTCTGGATGTCGCTGCAAGACCTTCGCAATCCGGTCCACGCGAATGATGTCGATGCCGATCTCCGGCGTGCTCGGCGCGTGCTCTCCCCCGTCCATCACTCGACGGTGACGGACTTCGCGAGATTCTTCGGCTGATCAATGTCGGCCCCGGCGAGCAGTGCCATCTCATAGGAGAAGCGCTGCAGCGGAATGGTTGCGATCAGCGCGGCAATCTCAGGTCGCGCGGCAGGGATCACTACGGCATCCGTAGCGAAGCTTGACCAATCATCAACGCCAGAGACGATCGCAATCACTGGCGCGGAGCGTGCGCGCGACTCCATCAGGTTGCTGACGAGCTTCGGAAGGACTGGAGAGTTCAGTACGACCGCCACCACCGGATGATCCTCACCGAGGAGGCTGATCGGTCCGTGCTTCATCTCACCAGCGGCGATCCCCTCGGCGTGGATGTACGCCAGCTCCTTCAGTTTCAGCGCCCCTTCGAACGCGGTGGCAAGACCTGCGCCGCGGCTGACGAACATGAAGCCACTGGCGCTGAAGTATTTCTTCGCAATCGCTGGAAGGGCGTCTGAAGAGTCGAGTGCAGCTGAAGCCATTGCAGGGATCGTCAGCAGCTCGGTAGACCAGGATCGCAGCTCCTCTGGCGATAGCACGCCTGCGCGTCGAGCTAGGTCGAGCGTGACGAGCAAGGTAACGAGCGCCTGCGAGGTGTAACTCTTCGTTGCAGCGACCGAAATCTCTGTGCCGGCTTGGAGCAGGACCACTGCATCAGCTTCGCGCGTCAGCGAGGAGCCCGCTGCGTTGACGATGGCAAGCACCGTCGCACCAGCAGCCTTCGCGGTTCGCACAGCACCGAGCGTGTCGGCAGTTTCACCTGACTGGGAGACAGCAATGACCAAGTTGGCCGGGCCAAGCGCCGGCGGGTCGTAGCGGAACTCGCTCGCGACGGTTACACGCACTGGCACGCGTAAGAGGCGTTCAGCGAGCATGGCGGCCGTGAGTGATGCGTAGTATGCCGATCCGCAGGCAACGATCTCAATGGACCGCGCTGCGGCAAGTGCAGGTGCGATCGCATCAAGCTCACTGATTGCCACCCCATCGATCGAAACTCGCCCGAGCATGGCGGCAGAGAGGGCCCGTGGCTGCTCGTCCATCTCCTTGCGCATGAAGTGGTCGTACCCCTCTTTACGTGCAGCGGCACCATCCCAGCTAATCGTTTCGACTTTGGGGGCGAAGGCTGTGCCAGTGGTGTCGTACAGGGTGATTCCACCCCGCTGAAGGTCGGCAAGATCGCCGTCGCGCAGGAAGACGATCTTGTTCGTGTGCTCGAGAATGGCAACAGGATCGGAGGCGAGGAACTGCTCCCCTTCGCCGAGCCCCACGGCAAGCGGCGCTTCACGACGTGCAGCGATGATGCGGCCTGGCTCGGCGCGATGCATCACCACGAGTGCCCACTGCCCGTGCAGCCGAGGAAGAACAGCGGCAACCGCGAGGCGAATGTCGCCCTGGTAGGCATCTTCAATCAAGTGGGCGATCACCTCGGTGTCCACATCGCTCGAAAGGGTGTGTCCCTTCCCCATTAGCTCCCGCTGCAGTTCGGCGTAGTTTTCGATGATCCCGTTGTGGATGATGGCGATCTCGCCGTGCTCATCCATGTGGGGGTGGGCATTCAGATCGGTTGGCGCACCATGGGTGGCCCAACGCGTGTGGGCGATCCCAGCAACTGAACCGGTTGGCAGTTCGCCAAGGACACCTTCGAGATTGGCGAGGCGGCCCGCACGCTTGCGCATGGAGATCTCGCCCCCGGTTGCCGCAACGGCGATTCCCGCGGAGTCATAGCCGCGGTACTCAAGGAGGCGCAGCCCCTCAATCAACGTCGTTGAGACGTCGCGTGAGCCGATATAGCCGACGATCCCGCACATAGCGGTAGTCTACCGCCCGCGTACGAGGCTCGCGGCAACCTCCAGCAGGCGCTCAACAGCGGCGCTGATCGCCGCGTGATCTGGGCCTTCGCCCATCACGCGGAGCAGGGGCTCCGTCCCAGAGAGGCGCACAAGGACGCGCCCGCCTGTCTGTGCAAGGGCCGCCTCCGCCTCACGGATGGCTGTCTGCAGTTCCGGCTCTGCGAGGAGCCGCTCCCCCTCGCCTGGGGGTACTGGCACGGTTCGCTGGAGCTGCGGATCGAGGGGGACAGCATCGGCCATCTCCCCAACCGGGATCCCCGCACGGGCGACCAGTCCGAGCACGGTGATCGCACTGAGGAGACCGTCGCCCGTTGGCGAGAGCTCCGTGAAGAGGAGGTGGCCACTCTTCTCACCACCGAATCCGCCCTGGCCAGCGGCGAGTCGTTCGGCAATGTGTCGGTCGCCGACGGGAGTGCGCTCAAGGGTGATCCCGTGGGCCGCAAGGTGGCGCTCCACGCCGCTGTTGGTCAGCACCGTGGCGACGGCTCGGTCAGATCCGGCGACTCCTCGCCCCTTCCGATCCAGCGCAATGAGGGCAATTAACACGTCGCCATCAATGGCTCGCCCGCCCGCATCAACAACGACGCAGCGATCGGCATCGCCATCAAGCGCAATCCCGAGGTTGGCGCCATG
>Ga0222712_10002493_pt1 | contig 21033 bp, 37 predicted proteins | sample C33_657DmetaG_FD_165043 | JGI IMG/M metagenome (GOLD analysis project Ga0222712, IMG submission 165043) | Estuarine water microbial communities from San Francisco Bay, California, United States - C33_657D | ecosystem: Environmental > Aquatic > Marine > Unclassified | place: USA: California... | reverse complement strand
CTACTTGTTTCATAATATCTCCAATTTGATTCGGTTTAACTACGTTGACTGTAATCTGCTTAACCACATCTCCTTCATGAGCAACCTCAGTCTTCTCGATATATCCTCTTCTCTTGCCTCTAGTCTTCAGTAAGAACATTGTAGCTAAGGTGTCACCCCTAGCAATCCTCTCCATCAGCTTTTGTTCGCCAAAGTCAAGCATTATCTCCTCAGGCTCGATTTCAGCTAATCTCTTAGCAAACTCAGGATCATCTTTCAACCAAGTCTTATACTGCGTCCTACCGACTCCAGAAGCCTCACAAGATATAGTGATATTGCCGAAGTTCTCCTTATAAGCTATGATAAAAGCCTCTTTAGCTATTTCTTTGAATTGTGCGTTCATATTATCCAGATTTTGATGTCTCGTATTATTGACCTTAGCTTATTAGTCTTCTTAAACCTCTTTACATTCCGCTTAGCCCTTAATAGGCTTCTTTCATAAGCAGCTAATGAAGTAAAAGCTAAAATCATATTATCGGTTTTTTGTTGGTGTGCGAATTGAAATAATGCTAGTAACCTTTTTCTCCAGGTTATCATATCCTAACCACTTGCCACAATTGGTGCATTCAAACTGAGTAGTCTTGATTTGACTAAACCAAACGTATCCTTCAGTAATCGTACCACATTTACAAGTGTACTCTCGTTTGCCGTAAGTATCTTTCATCTCAAATGTTTAAAAATGTTAAAATCATTGTTTTATATCAGAATATTGGGGGGCACAAGGGTGTTAAAATTTTGTTAACGCTAAAAAATAGGCTAGGGGGTACTAAATTTTTTAAATATTCCAATGTGCTTAAATATAACTTGTTGATTATCAATATTCATTTTGTCTTATAATTACCATTATGTTAAATTGTGCTTGTTTATGGTTGCCCAAAGTTAGGGATAATATTTAATGATTGTCTAGGCACTCAAACGGCAAAAGTAAAAATGCCTGAATCTATTATATTAATATACCTTACTACTATAATAGTATAAGAACATTATAATAGTATATATCTATTATAATATAGTATATTATATTCAATATTAAATTAGATATTGAACATTGGATAATAGTATATTGATAATTCAATGGTGAAACATTGAATAAATAAATAAAAATACTTTCATTTATTTACAATTGTTTCAATATGTTTTAATATCTTTATTCTGCATTATAAAACAAAATGCGTTTATATCATGGAAATTATTACCACATTATTGTTCCCAATTCAGTTAGCAATCTTTGGGGCATTCTTATTCTTTGTAGGGAAATTTATTTACTTAACTATTAAAACTAAATTATCATGAATCAATTTATTTCATTGGGTGAATTTATTTTGATTATTCTTATTTGCTATCCTGTTGTAATATTCGGGAAAACAATAATCGAACACATAAAGGAAAAATAAAACTATAAAACACAACACAACAAGACATGGAAAACACAACACAACAAAAAACAATGGCATTTACTACATTGAGAGTAATTATGCAGATGATTGAGAAGTCAATCAAAAATGGCTATTTAAGACCTGAATGGAAGGAACTAGACAAAGGGAATAATTATGAAAGTATTATCAATACTTATTCAGGATATTATGCATTCAAGGATGATTGTATTATTGCTGAAGGTGAATTCTTGCATGAGATTGAGGATGAAGATGATTATGTTTATGATGAATTGGACGAGTGTTACATATTAAGAGATAATGCAAGTTGGGTGGAAACAGGACGCGACGGATATTATACGCATGATGAAAATTGTGAACCATGCAATGATATTTATATGTACAATGGATCATGGATTAGTTCAAATTATATGGAACGATATAATTTAGTACATGATTGCAATGGTGACATTAGAAATATTGATGATGTATATTATTGGGAATCGGACTGCGAATGGCATGATGAACCCGAAGAAGGTAGCGAAGAGGATGAAGAAGAAGATGACCATGATTTGGATGCAGCATGTATAAATTCCTATTCATACCGACCTGCAATGAAATTCCATAAATTATCGAATGAGAATGAAAATGCGCCATTTTTTGGTATTGAGTTAGAAGTTGAAAGGAAAAATAGTAATGGATTAAAACATAAATACATGGCGGGAATGATTGAGCATGAGCATTGGTATTTCAAGACCGACGGAAGTTTAACGGACGGGTTCGAAATTGTTACGCATCCATTGACATTTAACTACATTCAGCAAAATACAAAGGAATTTACCAATTCTCTTAAATTGTTGGTTGAAAATGGGTATAATTCATACGACGCAAATACATGCGGGATGCACATTCACATTAGTAAAAATAATTTTACTACATGGCATTTATATCGTTTCCTTAAATTCTTTGTAGAAAATAAAGAATTCATTGTAGCTATTTCACAAAGGAAAATGGAAAAACTTAAAAAATGGGCAAACATTGAGGATGATAATGATAGCTCATTGATATATAAAGCAAAGAAAAAAGACGGGAACAATGAAAGGTATGTTGCAATCAATCTAAAAAATAGTCAAACGATTGAAATTCGCATTTTTCGAGGAACGCTCAATATTAATTCATTCATGAAAAATATTGAATTTGCACATTCTTTATTCATGTACACAAAGGAAAATAAAGATGTGACATTAGACGGGTTCAAATTATATATTGAATCATCTTGCGACTATTCCAATTTAAAAAAATTCATCAACTTAAAAAACTTATAATATGTGCATTATTGCTATTCAGCCATTGGGCGTAAAAATAAAGGAATCAACATTGAAAAATTGTTGGGATGCTAACAAGGATGGCGCGGGAATCATGTATGTTGAAAACGGGAAAATTATTGTCAATAAAGAGATGCATTCATTTAACGAATTTATGAAACTAAAAAAACATGCGGACAAAGTACATTCAAATATTGTTATGCATTTTCGCATTGCAACTAGTGGTGGAATCAATGATAGGAATTGCCATCCATTTAAGGTGAATAATGACCTATATTTTTGCCATAACGGAATTTTGGACATTGATGTTCCCTTACATTCGAATATTAATGATACGCAAATTTTCAATAATTCATTTATGAAAGGATTGCCTAACAATTTTGTTCAAAATGATACTATTATGGCATTGATTGAATATACAATAGGCAATCGAAATAAATTCGTTTTCATGGATGCAACAGGACAATTTTATATCCTGAATGAAAATGCGGGAAAATGGGACAATGGTGCATGGTATTCGAATGAAACATACAAAAGACATTCATATACATACTATCCAAAAAAATGGGATTATCATGCAAAGGATAAAAAAAACAATACCTATTCCATTGAGGATAAATTCGAATATTGCGAATCTTGTAATGAAGTCCATTCATTAGACGATATGGTGCATGATAGTTATTTCGATATGCTATTGTGTACAAAATGCAGTGAATGGGTAATTGAGGAAAAATAATATTGTGGTTTTCTATTGTGTAAGTGAACATCCTGAAATATGGGTGTTCACTTTTTTAGGTACAAGAATGTACCAATTATAAAAAATAGCCAAAATAAGGCAATTTAAGACACTAAAAATATAAAACAATGTAATACCATTACTAACATATCAAAATGGCTGAATCGGGCTAAAAATGGGCAAAGAATTGATTTTGTGCATTATGTCATGATATTGCAAACATTATGTGTAATATTGATGTTTTAACATTGATGTTATACCATTGATGTTGCAACATTGTTGACTATGCAACTAATAATCAGTTGCACCAAAAACCTGCCAAAAACCCTATGCAAAAACCCCACAAAAACCTCGCAAAAATCTTGTACGCAAAAATCCAGCAAAAATCTTTTATGATTTCCTTAACAAAAAACCTGTAAAAAACTTTAAACATATCCAAAAACTTATTAATTTTACACTTTACAACCAAAACAAAAACTCATGCACGAATTAATCACACTCAGTTATCAGATGAAGTGCGGTATTACTGGCACAATCATTGACAAAGGCGAACAAGCCTATTACAACCATCAGACAAAAACCTGTATTCATCCATTGGAATACGAGAAGAATATGAGCAAGGTTAAGATAGGCGATCCAAAAACTTATTTTACTAGACTACAAAAACTTAATAAATAATGCCATACTCAACCTGCTGTGGAGCTCATACCAACTATTCTGAAGTAGATATTTGTCCTGACTGCTTAGAACATTGCTCTTGGGAAGATGACGAAGAAGAAGAAGACGAAGAATCAGAAACTATTAAATAACAATAAAAACAAACAAACATGAAATTCGAATTTGTAGAAGAAACAGACCTTATCTTAAATAGTACGCTTTACTATACAAAGCAAGAAGGTGTCTTAATTAGTGGATCTATTAATGCTGACAAGGACAAGGCTTACGCCATATTCGAGAAGCTTAGTCAAGGCATCCCATTAAGAACATCATTAGTCTTAGAAACAAAAACCTATCAAAAACCCTTGCAAGAGGAATAAAACCAAAAACCAATGTTGAAACTAACCCTAGAGCAAAAGAAAAAAGGTATTAAAGAAGAGTATACCTATGTAAACAGTAATGGCAGAATGTCGAAACAATATACCTACAAAGGAATGTATATCACTTGGGACAATCAGATCCTAAATGGCAAATGGTACTACTGGAGAGCAAGTTACTATGCTTCTTTAGATGCGGCAGTTCAAGGGGTAGACAGACATATCAATCACTTTAAAACTAAATAAACAAATGCTAGAGATTACAGATTACAAAAGCCTATTCAAATATGGCGACATGAAGAAGATTATGGAGATTACAGGTTATAGTCGTTACGTTATAGAAACAAGGCTAAAGAACAATGACTATGAGATGACCGAGTTAATAAAAACCTTCTATAACAAAAAACTTGAAATACTTAAAACACAAATCAATGACTACACAGAATCTTAGACATACAAGATCATCTTTACTTGTGACTAAAAAAGTAACAATCGTACAAGATGTTTATGCTGATGTTATTGGTTCGGTTGCTAGAGAGTTCGGATTCCCTGTATCTAAGATTACTTGCAAACGTAGAACCTTTGATGTGGTTATGGCAAGAAACATGGCTTGTTATATCCTACACACAACATTCAAGCAAAAAGCTTCGCAGATTGCACCTTATTTCTTTAGGGATAGAACTACAATACTTCATGCAGTAAACAGCTTTCCTGAAGACATAAAGCAAATACCTTTTTTAAAGGAGAAGTATGACTATGTCATGCATAGAATAGAACATTTACATTCAACCATTTACGCACTACAATAAAACAAACATTATGCTATCAACATTCGCACACATGAACGAAACAGACAAAAAAATCTTTGTCGCTAAGATTATTCACAACATGAACTACAGCCAATCTAGTTATGACACTATGGAAGCTATAGTTAAGATGTGGGAGCAGTTCCCTATTAGACCTGCAACATTTTTCACACAAAAAAATCAATTAACAAATGGAATTGCAAACAACTAACACCCAAATTCAGACTCCTAGTTACCAAATGGTCAACAAGGATTCTATGCTATCCTTATCAAACGAGCTTAAACGCTTCGTAAAGGATGCACACTTAGTATCTAACATTAAAGGCAAGGACTATTGTAACGTAGAAGCTTGGCAGATGGCAGGAGCTTCACTAGGCTTATTCCCTATCATTACAAGCGTACAAGACTTATCAAGTGAAAAAGAGATTAAGTACATGGCTACTTGCGAGGTTAGATCGTACCAAGACAATAAATTGGTATCAGTAGGTATCGCAATATGCTCTAACAAAGAGGGTAGCAAAAAATTCTTTGATGAGTATGCTATCTTATCTATGGCACAAACTAGAGCAGTAGGTAAAGCATTCCGTAATCAGTTAGCATGGCTTATGAAAGCTGCTGGATTCGAGGCAACACCTGCTGAAGAGATGGATTTCGTACATGAAGAGCCAAAAAAAACCTCTAAGCCAGTACAAACAGTTGTAGCTGAAATCTTACAAGATGAGCCTACAAGAGAAGAAATCATGATGGAAGTAGCAAAATGTACTAAGGTTAAGCAATTGACTGACATATACTTTACATACAAGCAATCATTCGATTCTGATGAAACATTGATGAAGGTATTAAAAATGAAAAAAGAAAACCTAAAATAAAATGAATTTAACATTATTACCAAAAGTAGAACTTGCTTCTATTGAGCCTAACAAATTTGCTATTGAGTTAATCAAGTCGCAGATAGTAAATCACTTTACACAGACTGGAGAATCTCCATTAGAGTTACTGGTTAAGTCTGAGGCTGTAGTACAGCTTTTAGAGGGCATTAGAGCCGATTTAAAAGATTTAGTACTAGATGAGCTTAGTAAATATCCTGGAGGCAAGGCTGAGGTCTTAGGAAGCGAAATGGCTAAGTTTGAATCAGGTGTTAAGTATATCTATGACCAAGACTATACTTGGAGCAAAATGAATGAAGAGATTGAGTCATTAAAGTTTGCTTTAAAGGAAAGGGAGAAGATGCTTAGAACATTGCCAACCTCTATGGTTGATCCAGAATCAGGCGAAATGGTGATACCTGCTCCTAGAATTTCTACAACTACTTTCAAAATTAGTTTGAAGAAATAGAAAAAAATAGTAAATTTGCATAGAGTGTACCAGACTCATTAAAAATTTATTATGGCGTTGGATGAAAGGATACTGGTACTATCTTGGATTCCGATGCCATTTTTTATCTTATGAAACAAATAAAAGATTTACCAGATTATTTAATATCAGAAAGTGGTGATATTTATAGTAATCTAACAAAAAGACAATTAAAAAAATCTATTAACAAATTTGGTTATAACCATATAAGATTATTTAAAGATGGTGTAAGAAAAAACTTTCAAATACACAGGCTTGTAGCATCTACTTTTATTGATAATCCATATATGAAACCACAAATAAACCATAAAGATGGCAATAAATCAAATAATCATGTTAGTAATCTAGAATGGGTAACCCAATCTGAAAATATTAGACACGCGATTAACACTGGTTTAAAACCAATTTTTGTACATCCAAATGCAAAAATATCTTGTTCAAAAAAATTAAAGGATATTGAAACAAATGTCATATATGATTCTATTTCTGATGCATGTAGATATTTTAATAAACCATTTACATCTTTTAGAAGATATATTACAAATAACAAAAGATTTCAAATAATATAAAATATTAACCACCTCATGATAAAATATTAATAACCTGATAGTAATTAGTGAAACTTGGGGTGGTTATTTTAAACTACAAAAATGAAAAATCATAAATTATTTAAAAGCAATGTAATAAGGATAAAACCTTTTGCAACTAATATATCTAATGATCAAATAAAAAATGAACCTATGTTTTTTAATTGTGATTTAAAATTTGCTTATAAAAATGGAGGAGATATAACAAAGTCATTTATTGAAAATTTACCTACCGATTGGATATTTGATGATGTTGTTTTTGATAGTAGGGTTCATATGTTAATGAAGGATTGGTATCCTTGCATACCAGGTTGGCATCATGACGATGTTCCAAGAACTAATAATGGTCAGCCTGACTATGAAAATCAAAGTTATTTTAGTGAACATATTTTAGGTGTAGTAAATTCTGATATATGTCCAACTAAGTTTGCATTAGGTGATGTATACATGCCGCCTGTTGAAGATGGTGAAATTGTTTATGAAAAATGGCATAATGTTGTGGAATCAGAAATTAAAGAGGGTGTATTAAGGGCTGTAGATGTTTATGATAGAACACTTATATATTTTGATTGTAATACATTTCATACTGGACAAAAGGCTATATCTAATGGTTGGAGGTGGTTTGGTAGATTAAGTAGAAAAACAGATAGAGTTAAAAATATTACTAATGAAATTAGAGTTAACTCACAAGTTTATCTAGAATTTCCTACAAAAGGATGGTAAATTAAAAAATTATGAAACAAAATTTCAAATTTGCTTTTGAGCTTATAAAGTTTATAGTAATATCAATACCACTAGCAATATTGCTATTTGTAACATTAACCATAATTAGTAAATTCAAGAATATATGATGGAGATTGCAGGATTAGAGAACTCAGTACCAGTGAGGATGATTTATGTTGACGATAAAAGTGAAGTATTGTTTAAATCTTTAGCTCATGCAGCAAGGAATACAAGAATAACACAAGACGCAATAAAGAAGTCACTTAATCCGTTACTGAAGCGTAGATTTAAGCACAATGAAAGAGATGTTATATTTAGAATTGTAAGGGATAAGTAGTATATTTGTCATGAGTGTCGGATACTCATTAAGAACTTATTGCCCTTGAGATGAACCCCCAATCCGACTGGGGGGAATTTGATAGGGCACTTTTATTTTATGAATACAGGAATGATTGTTAAGAGCAGATCGGCTGAAAAGTTTACTGCCATCGACAACGAGATTATTAGAAATGTCGATTTAACATTAGAGGAGAGAGGATTATTAATCTACTTACTAAGCATGAGGCATGATTGGGTGGTTTATAAAACTAACCTACATGAACGATTAGGATGCAGTAAGGGGCAATTAGACAGAGTTTTTAAGGGATTACAAACCAAGAACTATATATTGTCGGTAAAGGTGATAAACGAGCTTGGAAGGTTTACTGGATGGAATCATGTAGTATATGATACACCTGCAATCCGAGATGATAAATCACCGAGTTCTATAAATGCCGAAGTCGGTGAAAGTGCCCCTATAAGTAATACTAATACAATTAATAGTAAATTAAATATTAAGAAAACTAAGTTTATAAGACCAACTGCTAATGAGATAGACTTATATGCCAAAGAAATAGGCTTTTTAACTCTTGATCCTTCTTACTTTATAGATCATTATGAATCTAATGGTTGGTTGATAGGTAAAAACCCTATGAAAGATTGGAAGGCTACTATAAGAACTTGGAAAAGGAATAGTTCCAAATTTAATACTACTAACGTACCTACAAACAAAATAACTACACAAATAAAACTTAAATGATAGCTATAAACCTACCAAAAGCTATAGATATTGAATCTAACATACTTGGGGCATTACTTTTAGACAAAAGGACTATCCCATTGGTTATTGGTCATCTAAAAACTGACATATTCTATGATCTAAAGCACCAAAAAATCTTTAACGCTATTAAAGAAATGTACGATAGTAACATATCTATAGACCTTACTACTGTAGCTCAAAAACTTTCCCAAGATAAGGACATACAAGATGTTGGTGGAGCTTTTTACCTATCTAAGTTAACTGATAATGTAATCTCAACAGCTCATTTAAACACCCATATTGAAATTGTTATTGAGATGTATAAGAAGCGTGAAGCTTATAAAGTGCTTAGAATAGCTGAAAGTCAATGCTTAGATAATGATAGTCAGTCATTAGACCTATTATCTGATCTTAATAGCCAACTATTATCTATCCAAGAATATGGCAATATTTATGAAAAAAGTATAACTGACGTAGTTATGGCTATCAACTTTGCTAGGGACTTGGCAAGTAATGGTGAACTTTTAGGATTTAATACAGGATTCCAAGAGTTAAACCAAACCATAGCTGGATGGTGTAAACCTGACCTATGTATTATAGCTGCTAGACCTGGTGCAGGTAAGACAGCAATGATGCTTTCAAGTGTTTATCACTTAGCTATTGTAAATAGCGTTCCTACGGCTATTTTTAGCCTCGAAATGAGCTCCGAACAGCTTGTTGAAAGGTTAGAGTCAATAACAAGTCAAGTGCCCTTAAAACGCCTTAGAACGAATAATTTGAATGACTATGAACGTAAGCTACTTTTAAAGACAGATGACAAGATAATCACAGCACCCATGTACATAGAAGATACAGGAGGAATCAGTATTTCACAACTCAGAGCTAAGGCTACTATTCTTAAGCAGAAGTATGGTATTAAGGTAATATTCCTAGACTATCTTCAGCTTATGAGTGGACAAGGCAAACAAAACCAAAACCGAGAGCAGGAAGTAAGTTTTATAAGCAGAAGCCTTAAAGCCTTAGCCAAAGAGTTGGAAGTACCTATTATTGCTTTATCGCAGTTATCTAGAAAGGTTGAGGAAAGAGCTGATAAGCTACCAATGTTGTCTGATTTAAGAGAATCAGGTAGTATTGAACAAGATAGCGACATTGTAATAATGTTAATGAGACCTGCATATTATGAGATGACTGAGCCAGTAGAAATTGATGGCAAAGAATATAACCCAAAAGATCTTGTGATAGTAAAAGTTGAAAAAAATAGACATGGACCAACCAAAAATATGGCGGTCAGATTCATAGGCGAAACAACAACATTCGAAGATTATAAACTATAAACATGGAAACAAACATCACACTAATCGACCAAAAATTCCCTGAAGTGGAATATATAGAAGGCGAAGACCTTAACATCGAAAACATGAAGCAACGTATAATAACTAGAGCATGGTATGATACTGCTAGATTTCATGACTTAAACGATATAGCAGTTGGAATCGGTGTAGGAACAAAAACACTTTACTACTATGCTAAAAAACTAAAACTACCTAAGAGAAGTGGACTTAAATAGGAACTATAAGAATACTCGTAAGTTTGACATAGAACAAGCTAAGGCTAAAGATGGCACTTACCAGGCATTGTTATTGTTTGCTAGGAACACAAAAATCTTGGTTATCCAACAGCCAAAAGCCCTAAAGCAGAAATATATGTGGCTTGAATATGAGAATAATGGTAAACCTAGTGGGATAGCTGATACAAGAGTAGAGTTCTTTGCTATTAACTTTGACCTTAAGGACAGAATCTACTTTATACGAGCTGAGATGCTTAGAATAAAGGCAAGAAGACACTTTAAATGGGGTAAAACTAAGATAGTCGAGGGCATAAGATATGTAAAAGTTCCAACTGTGGAGATGATACGTTTCGATTAACATAATTTTACAAAATGAAAGATAAATTACTTATAACATTTTCAGGTGGTAGAACAAGTGCTTATATGACCTGGTGGTTATTTAACGAATGGGAAGATAGACAAAATTGGGACAAGCTTGTAGTATTTGCTAACACAGGTAAAGAATCTGAAGGAACTTTATTTTTTGTTGATGAATGTGCTAATGAATGGAATATAGATATTAAGTGGATAGAAGGATACCCATCAGAAATTGGTAAAGGATGGTCCGTAAATCATAAATTAGTAACGTATGAAACAGCTTCAAGAAATGGCGAACCATTTGAAGCTATGATTAAAAAATTAGGAATACCTTTTCAATCAGCACCATTTTGCTCACCCCAACTAAAAACTGCACCAATTAAGAAGTATTTAAAGTCTATAGGTTGGACTAAGTACTATACGGCAATAGGAATTAGATATGATGAACAAAAAAGAATAAATAAGAACTATAAGAAACAAAGAATAATATATCCATTAGTAGAATTTAATCCAGTAACTAAAAATCAGATTAAGCAATGGTGGGATTTACAATCTTTTGATTTAGATATTCATCCTGATGATGGGAATTGTGTATGTTGTTGGAAAAAGTCTTTTAATGTTTTAGCTAGGATAATGGAAAGAAGCCCCAAATCATTTGATTGGTGGCAACAAATGATTGATGAATATGGGACTTCTAAACATAAATCTTATGAAGGAGATATTCAAAGCTTTTATAGAGGCAATAAAAGCATTAATGATATAAGAGAAATGGCTAAGCTTTCTCAAGCAGAATTAAAACAAATTAACTTATTTGAGCCTTTAGATGGATGCTCAGAATCATGTGAAGCTTTTTAATATGAAGACACTACTAGAAATCATAGATACTACAGATGAACCTAATATATTAAATAAAAACTGTAATTTCGTTTATATGACATACAAAACAGCAAGTGATTTAACCAAGATGATGCTAGAATATTTAGATAGTTTAGGTTATGAAGTATGGAGAAACAACAACCTAGCAGTCAAAGGAAGGTCTTTCATTGGTAAGAAAGGTTTGCCTGACATCATTGGTTACCATAAGAACTATGGTCAGTTTATTGCTTGTGAGATTAAAGCTATTGGTGATAGGTTAAGTGTATCACAAATAGAGTTCTTAACTCACTTAGGTATGTGCGGTGGCACATCTATTGTATGTCAACAAGTATCAGACGGAACAATTAATTTAACAATATTTTTAGACAATGGCGAAAGCAAAATCAGCATCTGGGACGAGTACAAAGGTCAATTTTGGGAAGAGAAGATTGGGTAAGGCTAAGAAAAGAAACGGACCTAAAGACAAAAATGTAAAACCCTACGTAAAACAAGGTAGATAAAAACAACAATTATGGAAAAACAAGAATTAGAAAACAAGGCAGAAAATGTAACTAAGACTACTAAAAAAGAAGTTAAGGTTACTGTAGTTCCTAAGGAAAGCAAGTTTGTAACTGCTGAAACTATTAAGTTAGTAGAAGACATCTTAAACGATGGCACAGTAGACATCAAATGGAGAGCACAACTTAAAGAACAAGTAAGAAAATATAAAGGACATGGAGAATAAGTATGAGTATGATTCAGTCGTTGAAAATGTTATTAATCGTTTAAAAGATAGAGCAAGGATTGGCTACGAAAAATATGGAACTGACCTTGATAGAAACGACCTAATAACAGAACAATGGATTGAACACGCAATAGAAGAGGCATTAGATTTTAGCCTTTACTTAACCAAACTTAAAAATCAACTAAAAAAGAGTTTATAAATCAAAACACAAATATCATGGCAACACAAAAAGAGAACTTCTTAGGAAGATGTTTCACACTTAGATCAGCTTACGGATCATTTAGAAAAGTATCATTCGGTCCAGAGGACTTAAAGAAACTAAATGAGTTCGCAGCATCTAACAAAGGATGGTGTTCTATCCTTATCAAAGACAAAAAGAACGCAGGACCTGAACAAAGTGATTTCTATTGCGAAATGGATACATTTAAAGCAGGTGATTATAAACCAAGTGGCAAAAGTTTGCCATTTTAATTTATCAACATGAAAATATATAGAGATATTTTAATCAACTTATCACTTTTATTAGTAGGTTTGTACCTACCATTTGCTTTCATTATCAATAAGTACAATCCTTTAGTATGGGAATGGTATGAAAGATGTTTATACGTTATATCAGTTGCAGTAACAATAGCTTACGGAGTAACTCAGTATAACAAAAAGTAGTATGTTTTGTTTGTAGTTTAATAGTTAGACCCTGCTATTCATAGTGGGGTCTTTTATTATAAAAAAACCCCAATAGTGCTATTCTATTGAGGTTAATTAGTGTTAAGAATAACACCGAGAATAAGGGATACAAATGTATTGTCTTATAGTAACATAAACAAATAAAAAAGCCCCAGATTTTACCTGAGGCTTTTAACCAAAACTACACACAATCACACACCACACATGAGAGCTATTTTAATTATGACTATTTCTAGTGTCATAAAACTTTGTCAATACTGATCCGTATAGGATTGCCTGATACCTTGTAATAAAGCTATCTACTGATTCATTCACATAGAAATAATCTTCATTAGCCATATATACAAAACACCTATCATGATCTTCTTCATCAGCCGTTACACTCGCCACCTGATAGATGTTGATATAAGCATCTGATTCCTCAGAGTTATCCTGGAAATCATAGCTGTCATCTTCCTCTTCGGTCAGTTGTATGATGTGCATTAACATTTGTGATACTATTTTTAAGTACAGTAAGTCGTAATTCCTTTACAATCAACTCAAGCCTAGCTTCTAAGTGAGTCTTTTCTTTCATTAATTGGTTAATCTTAACGTCTACTTCTCTGTTCATACAAATTTACGATTTAATTGATACTGAAATAAAAAGTGCATACTCCATTGTAAACCAATGTAATACACACTTTCTTTATATTTACTAGACTATAGTTACTTTCTTGGCAACCTAATAATCTTACTGCCTAGAGGCATCGGAACAAATATAGCAACTCTTCCGCCATCTAGAACAACTCCACAGCCTAATGTGGGTCTTTTGGGGAAAGGTCTTGAATACTCCATAGCGTAGGCATCAATATCGATACCACAGCCTACATTCATACCGAATATCATATCCTTATCAGATGAGCTATAAAGAACACCTCCAAAGCTATGTATATGACCTATTACTGTTGATTGTCGAGCATCTCTTGCTCTATTGATTGCACCTGCTTGTCCTGATGATCCTGTACCATGATTATATAGAACACCGTCTATTTCCCATTCTAAAGCCCATTTCCAGCCTTTAGGAGCATCCCAAGCCTGTTCGTAGGATTTAATAAATCGTTCTGGTAAACCGCTTGTTTGAGCCTTTCTTTTATGAAGGGCTGAGTGGTTACCAATACATACTTTTACGTTAGGGAATTGTTTGTACCATTTGTACATAGCAGCTTGTGCTAAGTCTGCTTCTCTACCTGCTCCATGTCCGTCAGGTTTAGATTCATGGTAACTGATGGCATGATTGTCAACTTCATCTCCAATGTGTACTACCTCAGCGCATTGAAACTTATTCGCTACTTCATAGCAAAAAGCTTTATAGCCTGGATGACAGAATGGTTCATGAGTGTCGCCTATTACTAGGACATTTTTCTTGCTCATTATATGTGGTTTTGGTTTGGTTAGATTTTGTGGTTAGAATATACAGTCTTATTGTTTACTTTTAAAGCATCTAATATCTGCCTTCTGTTCTTACCTAAATTATAACTTACATGAACCCATCCATAATTAAACTCGTTAATTAGCTGATCAAACTCAAGCTCATTCTTTATGTATTCAAAAATCTCTTTGTTTGTTACACCATCCACACCATCCATATCTATATCTGCTGCTTTGCCTTCGCAATGCTGTGATCTTAAACTTCCACCTATATAATGATTGAGAACCTTACTTCTATAGCCACTAGAAAGCACAATAGGACCAAACTTCATTCTGATTGGTTCTAATACTCTTTCACAAAGTATCTTGATATTCTCTATGTGTTCAGGAGTTGGTTGGTTAGATACACCATGTCTTTTAGCTGATTCGCTACGAGTAAACTCTGCTAGATTGAAGTGTGCTGATAAAATCATGATATACTAAATTAGAACTTTTTCTTGTAGTGCTTTTTTACGAAAGCAAACATCTGCATTCCTAACCATACTATAGTCATCAAATAAACGATTGTCTGTAAGAATGGATTGATATTTACAAACCCAAAAATATTAAGCCATGAGATAGCTGTGAATGTGATGCCTATTGGAGTTAAATCTGAGTTCAAATCGTTGAATTGTGACATTTTATTTCTTATTAAAAATTGTTGTTACTATACTTGCTGATAACAAAGTTGCAGAATACATCAATAGTGAATCAAAAGCCACTTGAGGTAATAACGCACAAAAGATGCCAATTATTGCACATAATAATGCTAGTAAACCAGCTACTCTTTTAGAACTTACTTCACTACCTCCTGAAACCATATCTTTAAAAAACTTCATCATTTTTTACCTATTTTGAAATATAAGCTACCTGAGTATCCTATATTATTATTTTTATTAATATTTACATTAAGCCCTATTAGAGCCTTATTTTTGGCATTTAACATCAAACCAGGACTTAGTACTTCCAAGCCATTAGAAGGGCTAAAATCGCCTCTAAAGCCCCAATAAAGGGTATTCTTAGCTTTTTCAGCATAAAACTCCTTTACGAGTATTGTTTTTTCCTTGATTTGAGCTGTAAAAGACCTTGATTTGATGCTATTTTGTGAAATAGTATCTTCTATGACAAAGGTATTAGAATCTTGTCTAATAGTGTCAGAATAGGCTTTTATGGTGTTATAATCCCTTAAAACAAAGACAGTATCATGTACGTAATTCTGTACAGAATCTAGTACAATATAAGGAATCGAGTCTCCTTTCACCCACCTGGTGGTCACATTGGTTTTGTAAATCGTGTCATGAATCTCTTTAATCTTGTTGTAGTTCCTTATATCACTAAAGTCATACTTAACATCTGACTTATGCGTATATTCATAAAGATATACGCATCCAAAGAAGGTAACAATAATGATTAAATAGTCCTTAACAGTCCTCATTATGTCTATGGGTTAGTAAATGGGAGTGGCAAAACTATCACAGGTGGATTAACTTGATTCTCTATTTGAGCATCTAAATTAAGGTCTAAAGCTGGAACATTAAGACCAGCATCAAGCCACGAACATACTTGGTCATAAGTTAAATCCGGATAGGCAGTAAAGTCTGTTTCACTTGGAGTTTGACAAGCCATTGTTCCGTAAACTGAAACTACGATTGGTTCTGCACCAACGTACTTAGTAGCCTCACGAGTCCAATGCACTACGCTTACCACATCAACTAACGAACCTTCTTTTGGAACGCAGTCCATTTGATTTATAATCCACTTGTATTCTGTCATATTATTTGTTTTTAAGTAATTCTTTATCTTGATTTAAACCTTGTTTTAATCTTATCATTTCTATTGATACATCAAACAATGTCATATTAGGTTTGTAGTTTTTATATTCCTTATCATAAACAATTAATGTTATTGAACTTGGATAATACATACCTAATTCTTTCATTGTTGTTTTCATAGTCTTTATTTTGATTCCAAAGCTACTATTTTATTAGATAATTCTTCTATTTGTGCTTGTTGTTCTTGGATAGCTTTTACTAAAATTGGAACTATTTTAGAATAGTCAACTCCTTGTGGATTTATATTACCTTTTTTGTCTAAATCATCTTTTTTACCACAAACTGCATAAGGAACAACTTCTTGTAATTCGTGTGCAAGAACTCCATACATTCTTGACTTATCAGATTTCCATTGATAATCATAAGTTTTAATTTTAGATATTAAATCTAATCCACTAAATTCTTTAAGGTCTTGTTTTAATCTATAATCAGAAGTTGTATTATATAAAACAGAAGTACCACCTACATTTGTAATGCTACCTATTGAACTACCATACCATACAAAATCTATAAATTTATTACCAGTATAAAAATGATTTAAAGCTATATTTGATGTGCCATTTCCAAATTGGTCAATAGAAAATACAGAAGATAAAAGAGATGAAGTTCTATTAATACATACATTCCCCCCCGATGTGATTCTCATTCGTTCTACGTTGTTAGTAGTAATTTTAAAAGGATGATTACTACTTGTTCCTGTTGCTGCTTCAGCCGTATCTGCAATAATCCAAGCAGTAACACTTCCTGCAGTTGCATTTACAATACCATAAGAAGAACCAGTTACTTGTAAAACTTTAGCACTTGAACCTATTCCATAATCATTTGGCGAACTCGTTCCGATTCCAACATTACCAGTACTTGATTGTATATAAAATGCATTTGCTACACTATTTGTACCCCAACTAAAATTCCAAGAACCATCTTGTGTAATACCACCTCTAGCCCCCCAAGCTAAAGCAGTACCAGCACCTATCGTTACACTACTTGAGAATGTAGCAGCACCAGTAGAAGCTATTGTAAGTCTATCGGTATATCCTGTTTGAAATTTCAATGTAGCACCTTGAATAATTAAATTAGTGCCGTCATTAAATATATAAGACTTATTTGTACCCCCACTACTAAAAGATAAAAGACTTTCAGTTGTGCCATTAATATCTAAAACCTTTCTATTTGCAGCAGTTAAATTAGGAGTAGTAGTACCCACGCCAACATCACCGCTACTTGTTGCTAAAAAGCTATTACCGCTAAAACTTGAAGTAGTACCACTTAAAGCACCAGTAAGCGTACCACCTGTTAAAGGTAGGTAAGCAGATAGGTTGCTTGTAAGGGCAACTGTACCACTTGCAGCAGGGAATGTGTATGCATTTGAACTTGCAGTTGGGAAATTTAAAGAATTTAATGCACCACCACTATTGTAAAATCCAAATCCATATTGACCACCTCCCTCTGTTGAGAATAAGGTAGTATAACCACTACTTGTTGAAATTAAAGCTAAATTTTGTTTTAATCTTATAACATTATCAAAATTACTTAAAGCACCAAATGTCTTTACCCCTGTAAATGTCTGCGTTCCTTCTAAAAGTGCTAAAGTACCTGTTGCACTTGGTAAAGTATAAGTATAAGTTCCGTTACCTATTGTAGAATTAAAATTTACATTAGAATGGAAATAAAAATTACTTGCAAAAAAAGATAAAGGAGTATATGCTGAACCAGCACTATTTTCTGCATTTATTCTTGCTCCAAGACTTGGATTCCAAAAAGGAAAAAACTTTAAATTACCTGTTGAACCAATTAATTGTGTTGCAACTCCACCATCGTAAGTTGTAAAAGTACCTGCATTATTTACACCTGCTCCACCTACTATTACTTGATTTGCCGTAAGACTATTTGCACCTAAATTAACATTTGTTGTAGCACCTGTGTATGGCACATATCCGCTTAAAGCAGAACTTGTAATATATCCTGCTCCATTTGTGATTTGATTATTATTTGTAGGTATTGTAATAACTCCTGTTGTAGAATTATAAGCACCACTACCAGCCGTAAAACTTAAAGCTGCTCTTGCTCTTGCATCCGTATAATAAAGGTTTGTTCCTTCAGTTACTTGTGTTGTTGTATAATCACCACTTTGAGCCACAACCGCACCTGTTCTACCAAATACACTTGTAACAGGATAATTAATATTACTTGTCAATGCTATTGTACCACTTGCATCTGGTAATGTATATGTTCTTGTGCTATTATTCGTTAATGAATTTAAGCTAAATAATGCGTTATATGTAAATGAACCAACATAAGATACAAAACCAAGATTTTTTCCAGTTGAATACAATGTAGTATAACCAGCCGATTGTCCAAAATCTACATCTTGTCTTAAAAATAAATTACCACCATTTAAACCGCTAACTCCATTCAGAAAAGCATTTTGTGCTAATAATTCATAAACTCCTAAGTTTACATTAGCATTTGCTCCTGTATATGGAACTTTGCCATTAAACGTACTCCAATCCGTTGAGCTTAACTTACCTGTATTTGTAGCCGAAGCAACAGGTAAATTAAAAGTATGTGTATCACCACTTGAAACAATAGCAAAGTCAGTACCGCTTGTTCCTGTTGTTAAATATTGTGATTGGTCAGTTAAGTTGTTTAAAGAAACCATCCCTTTTGATAAAGTAGTTACTACTTGACATAAATGGCTATTTTCGGTATGTAAAGTAACTGTTCTACCATCTACGTTTACATATATTCTAATTGCTAACCTATCCGTAATAGCTAAAGCACTTGTAGGAACAGGAATAGCAAAATAATAAGGTGCTATAATAGTACCTTGATTTATATACTCTGGAACACCAACGCTTGAACCCAATAAGGTAAAAGTTGTACCATTGTACTTATAAAGTTCCGCATAAGTATAAGGTGCGCCTGTATTGTTATTTACGCTAAAATAAAACTCACAATTAAAGTTACCGCCAGGAATTGATAATACATCTGGGTCATTAGCATCGGTAATGTAATTTGCCACATATCCGTTTGCAGCAATAGTAATATCAGTTCCAGTACCTATGATTGGCTCTTTGCTTAACTCTCTATATGCCACCCCACCTATTGTACCTTGTGAAACACTTGAGTTAAGATAGTAACTAACCGAGCTTCCGCCACCTGTTGAAGATGGGAAATCAGCTAAAGTACCATCCCCTCGTACATATTGAGAAGCAGCACCATCTAAAGCGGTTATTACCCCACTATTAGCCACTACTGGACCTTGTATATCCCTAATCTTTGCTTCGCCTGATACCTGTAATTGTGAACTCATTTATATCTATTTTATCTATTTGAAAATTACTCTAACAAACTCATCCGCTTCTAATGCTCTAGCAAAGGTAAGAACTCCTGTAGATGAGTTAAAGGTCACATTCTCACCTGTTGGCACACCTGATGTTAATATAGTTCTAACCTCTATTCCACCTCTTGTAACTGATAAACAAGTAGAACCAATTTGAGTTGAAAAAGTGATTGTAGTTTCACCGCCAAATGCAGTATATTGTTGCATAGTTACGTTTGAGCTTTCAATTACTACTCCTGTAGGTGTAACTTGTGTACCTGTAACTGTGTAAGGACCTCTACCTTGTAAAGACACACTATAAGTTGATGCACCTTCAACTGGACCACTCATATCTAAATTAACAATATTAGCAAGACCTGTAAAGACGCTATAACCTAAAGTACCTGAACCAGTACCATTGTCATTATCTATTTGAAACTTAACTATGATTTGTTCCTTTGTTTGTAGCTTATTAAGCAAGAATAAGTAAGAATAGTCACTAAGGGCTATAAAACCATCAGCAGAGATATTCCAGCTTATTTGAGAGCCTAAGAACTCCTTATATGACGCACTATTTGTAGTAGTCACTTCTACCTGATCTACACTTGTGCTAAAAGTACAGTTAGTTGATGCACCAAAAGGTACACCTAAAGAAATATTAGTTGTAGTTATACCAGGATTAGTTGACTGAGTATATAAAGTTATCTGATTAGTTGTAGTACCTAAGTAATTTACTTCTATAATGATTCTATCTGTAATAGCTAAGACAGTATTAGTCACTGTCATATTAGTATTATATATAATCTTTGTAAGAGATGTTAAAGTTGTTTCATCTGATGTAGCCAATAAAGTAGCTGTTCCACCAGCATATTTGTATAGCTTATATTGTACTTTAGCACCTGCAAAGGCAGTAGCTATAGAATAATAAGCTGAGATACTCCAAGTACCAGCAGTAATTTCTGTAATACTAGGATCACCAGCATCTGTTATAAAAGAAGCTATTACTCCTGCTCCTGTTTTAGTAAAGTTAGTAGAAGTACCAATAATGTCTTCAGTACTTAACTCTTTACAAGCAAAACCATTTACAGTTATTCCTTGACTAACAGAACCATTAAAATAATATTGTTTGTTTGAATCGTATTTGTATAATACTATATTAGTTCCATTTATT
>Ga0222712_10002492_pt1 | contig 21035 bp, 26 predicted proteins | sample C33_657DmetaG_FD_165043 | JGI IMG/M metagenome (GOLD analysis project Ga0222712, IMG submission 165043) | Estuarine water microbial communities from San Francisco Bay, California, United States - C33_657D | ecosystem: Environmental > Aquatic > Marine > Unclassified | place: USA: California... | reverse complement strand
ATCCAACCATATAAGTATCTGGAAGTCCAATTAATAAGGTGTCGCTGTCTCCGCCAGCTAAAAGTTTAACTGCATCTGACATCGTTGAAGGCTCTTTAACAATAATCTTTACGTTCATATCCATACTTTGGATCATTGGAACCCATGCTGCTCTTGTGGCAACTCTAACTTCATCACACACTTCAAGCATTTGATCAACATGCCACTTTAAAATTGAGCTGTTATTAGATATTGGCAATGCAAATTTTGCTATACCGCCAATTCTTGTAGCTTTGCCAGACGCTGGAAGTACTCCTATAATCGACACTATATCTCTCCTATTGAACTTGTGATTCGTATTGTCTATCTATGGCAAGAGGGTTCTTGACATTCGGAGGCAAAGCATAAACATTGAATATGCCTTTTTCGCCTTTTCTAAATATAAACCAATCTGTTGGATGGTCCATTCCTATATCTTCAACATATTTGCACAATTTTTTAGCACCTTGTTTTGATATAACATATCCAAGTGTAGACCAGTCTTGATATGCTCTTGATATATTATCATTTAAAGTATAAGATGCATTAAATCTTGAGTGTTGATTCTCATCAACATAGATGCTGAATACATCATAGTCTTTAGGTAAACTATTCATAGATATTTGATATCTATGATTAAATGATTGATCTACAATTATATCATCTTCAAAAACTACAAGTTCATTTAAATCGCTTGCACATAAATACTTCCATGCCATGTAATGACTTCCAAAATTTCCAAGCTCTCCTAATTTAAAGCCGTCCCAAGCAAATTTAAACTCTGGGTTTTCTTTTTTAAACAACTCTACTTCTTCATCTTTTTTTGCATTTAAAGACTTGATGTATATTTTATTTCCATCTATGACCTCATCCAGAATATCTCTATTATTTTTTCTAGAATCATCTATATATATTGTATGATAATTAATAGGATATTTTTTCTTTAATATGTCAGGATTTGTTTTATAAAAAGATTCTACCAACATACAGTCTTCTAAATGCTGCATTCTTCCATAAATTTTGCCAGCAATACTTCTTAATTCCTTATCATGCATTTCATATTTTTCAGAAAAATCATAAAAATGATCTAGTATTAAAGATAATTCTTGAGATGCAACAGAATGATCATAGCTGCTTCCAGCTGGATGATTTAAGACGTGCTTCGTGTCTCTTAAGATTAACTTGTTATTGTTTATAATATCAGAGCACCAAATCATATCCATGCCCCACCCGCTTGTCAATGTACTCATATCAATTTTATTAGAAAGATAGTAGAAGTATTGTTCAAGCAAGTCTACAACGTTTCTGTTCAAAATTACTGCTATGCCATCTGTCTGAATAGATACATTTAAACCACTATCAAATTCTGATTCTTTTAACTTACAAGAATTCTGAACCCAAGGTTCATTTGTTAAATGAGGAGCATAAGCCCAAACGTCATACATTGAAGTTACTTGTTGAGCTCTATTTATAAACTCCATCCAATTATCTGATGATACGTCTCCGCATAGCCAAAACATATATTCATATGATCTGTCAAAATCTTTAACTGCGGCGTATAGTTGTCTATAAAATCTGATATCACCAACGTTCATCCAATTTTCACGAGGATACGATCCAGAATTTATAACTTTATGAGGAACATTATTTTGAGTAAATATATTTTCTATACTAAGAACATTATTTTCTACTCTATCCCAATTTACAATGTATGTGAAAAAATTCATTTAATAAGACCAACTTCTTTTAAACATCTATATATAGTCATTACTGTTACGTTGCACTCTTTTGCTATCTCTTCCATACTTTTTCTTTGAACAACATATCTACGGTAGAGCCAATCCTTATTCTTATAAAGTTTCATCGTTCCGTTAACACCTTGTTTGCATAATGAGCAATTCCAAATGAATCTGCTACATCAAAATCATTTAAAGACAAGCTATACTTCTTATTAAAGTAATCTACAGTTCTTTGCTTTCTCATATTTCTAATCTGATTCTTATACCAAGAATCTGCATAACCTGGATTTGCTAATCTTATTGCAGACTTCTCATCTTTCGTTGGATTTTTGTTGCCAATATACGCCTGCCAAGCGGTAGGGCTAATTGTAATAACCTTAGCGCCAGTAGACATAAGCTCAGCAATAACAACTCCATAGACATATGATAATTTTATCACAGCATCTGGTGATCTGACAAGTACTGCACCTTCAACAACAATATAATCTGCCTTTAATTCAGTTAACATTGCATTCATTTTGACCTTAGCATCATAAATTTTTGCATATATATCAGATCCAACTAACTCAACTTTTCCCCATTTAATTGGAATATCATTTTCCATAAGACAAAATGCCACTGAGTTAGTGGATGCATCTATGCCAAGAACTCTATGCGCCTTGGTCTTAACAAGCTCAGCTAACTTCATCTATCATCCCCAACAACTTGTAATTGTTTTCAGAATTTATTTTCTTTGTGCATTGTGAGCATAAGTTAGATTCATTATATCTGCTTAACTGAGATTTGCATTTCTTACATAGTCTAGCCATACCATTTCTTATAGCCTTCTTTTCGTAATACTTTTGCATAATACGACGATTTGTTGCAACTCTGCAACATTCATCGCAACAGTATTTTTGATTATGGGTTTTTGACTCAAATTCTTTTGCACACTCTGTATTAGCGCATATCATTATTTTGTCATCTCATATAGCTCAATTTGTACTGTGCCTACTGGTGTATCCTTGCTGTAGCATTCCTTTTTGATTGGACAGTATGTGCATGGCATTTTAGATTTAGAGGCTCCTGCAGGACGCATTGGAAGATCTCCATCTTTAAAGTTGTCATAAACTTCCTGCATCCATAAAAATGCATCCTCAATAATCTTTTTATTTGTCTCATTCATTGAGACTGGGATTATAAGAATCTCCTGAGTATTCTTATTCTCATACAAGAAGAATCCTTCTTTTGCATTCTTTAACTTCATATATGTAAGTAGCTGAAGCATATGGTTAGTTGAAGACTTCATCTCAGACTGTCTTGTATCCCATACTTCCTGCTTAGCCGTCTTAATTTCTCCAATTACAGTTTCGCCATCATACTCCATAATTAAATCAATAAAGCCACGAATAGGAGGATATTCATTTACAATCTCTTCTTCTTCCGCTCTCCACTCTGGCATTGTCTTGATTAAATTCTGGAGACGTTCGTGAGCCTGAGTACCCTGTGCCATATTAGCTACAGCAATGGCATCATTATCATCAATAAAAACTGCACCTGAAAAAGCCATGTACCAGTATCTTGGACACTTACCATGACCATAGCCAAGTGAACTTGGGCTAAATGATCTTTTAGTCATTTCTCCGTCTGCACGTTTTGTATTTCTATAAGCTTCATCAAGCAACGCAGCAAATTTTTCTGGGTCGAAGAATTTTCCAGTATGCTTTTTAAATTTAAGATTTCTTACTATATCTCTACCCATTATGAATTATACCTAACGACATACTTAAGTGCATCTACAAGTTTGTCTATGGACTCCTTTACTGAATAATAAATATTCTTCTTATTGTTGTTCGCTGTTCCAGCCTTATCTTTTGCAATAGTAGAATATACTGATGCAAGTATAGCAAACTTAGTTGACATTGCTTGAAGCTCCATGATAAGCATTGGAGCTTTTGCAGAAGGTACGTCTGGGTTCATAAGAAGCTTAACTACAATTGCCAAAGTTTTATCAAGATGTTCATCTTTCATAAAATCATGCAAATCATTAAACTCTGTAATGTCGCTAATTAACTCTAATGTATTCTTATCTTGTGTCATGAAATAATCCTTTGCACTAATCCGTAACCCATCCACAATCCAAATATACCCATCAATCCAGCGAATACAGGAGGTGCTGGAACTGGTAGTCTAAATATGCTAAATACAGCACCAACTCCCATGCCAGTAATAGTTGTTAAAAATACTTCTTTAATCATGATTCTCCTCATAAAACTGGATCAGCTCTTCTAAAACTGCCCATTCAATAATTCCAAGACGGACCTTAGAATCTTCTCCTATAATAATCTTTAAAGCTGGATGCATGTCTCTGCTTACCTTAAAAGTATCTGTACATATCTTTGACCAAACATCTTTGTTTAATGTAAAAGATCTTCCAGCCTCTTTATAATCTACCAGAAACTGTTTCCATTTTGCATCTCCTTTTTGATAATCTCCACGCCCACTATTTTTTTGAGCCTTTGCATTATCTCTTTTTACTTCTGATCTCTCTGACATTAGTTTACCTGCACAGAGTTATCATGACCATTACTACATTTCCAAGTTAATAGTAACTTGTCAGGATCCCACCACCCACCATCCACATCAAGCTCACATTTGCCACAAGGACGAATGCCGTTGAGCTTTTCCAATGCGGAATGTACTTGCTCAACTACTTCTTCTTTTTTTAAGAACTCATTCAGATCTGGCACGTATCTCACCTATCAATTTACCAACTACTTCTTTGTTGGAACGAAGATAGTCTACAGCTTTAGCTCTACCTTGAAATCTTTCTTCACCAATGGTATACCAAGCTCCACCCTTTTGAACAATTCCCATCATCTCTGCTACATCCAATGTTTCTCCTACAGTATCTACACCAAGAGCTTCCCCTTGGTAATAAAAGTCGTACTGTCCTGATAGATTTGGGGGGCCAAGCTTGTTGTAATCAATAATCCAGTTAACTGGCCTTCCAACCCTTTGTTCAATAATTTTGTCTCCAACTTTAATACCAGCCTTAATAGCATTAGCCTCAGCTTCAGACGACCAAAGTTTAATGACCGTAGAAGAAAAGAACTTGACTGCCATGCCACCTGTGGGTATGTGACTAGCATGCATAGATCCAAATTGATTTCGTTGTTGTGAGATGAGTACAAGTAGTGTGTTTTTGTTTGCATAATTTAACATCTTGACTGCGTGGGTCATATCCTTTGCTTCAGCGCCGATCTGCTTGGTGTCTTGCAGATCTTTCATTTCATTTCCATCTTTTTCAAAATAAATTCCTGGCAAAAGTGCTGAGATAGAATCTACTACGATTAAATCTACACCAGCCTCCATTAGCTTTACACCAACGTCAACCATATCATTTACTGTTTTTGCAGAAGAGTATATTAATGCTTCTGAGTCTACTCCAAGTTCTTCTGCCCACTTTTGATCATAAGATGCTTCTGCATCAATCCAAGCGCATGTCTTTCCTTCTTGTTGGGCTAAAGCAATCATCTGTAAACAGAATGAAGATTTTCCAGCAGACTTGTTGCCCCAAACTAGGACCTGTCTTCCATATCCTAGGCCACCCTTTAATGCCATGTTTAAACCAATGCTTGGTGTTGCTTGCTTATCAACCTTTACATCTTGTGCTGACTGAACTCTTGCTCTTGTTTTAGGATCTAATTTAGCTAATATATCGTCTAATGCTATTGTCATTTTACTCTTTCTTCTCTATAGTATTATATCATTTAGAATAGGTTGCCGTGAAGGGCTGGGCGTAACTTATTTTTTTCTATTTTGTTATTTAAAATTTCATCTAAACTATGAATAACTGTTTCTTCATTTCTCATTGCTGCATATACATCTAGAAGCCTAATAATAATATCAGCCATTTCTTCTACAACTTCTTGAGACCCTTTGTTTTTACGGATAGCCTCCAAAACTTCAGTAACTTCTGAATGTACGAGAGCCAACTTATTACCAATCTTGTCATGTGTATATTCACCATCCCAAAATCCTTTTTCAATAGCAGTCTCATGTAGTACTGCAGATAATGCGTCTAAACCGTATTCAGTAACAATTTGATTGCTATTCATCTTTATTCCTTAAGCTAAACTTAAACGTCAAATTTTGATCGTCATAGTCAACAACTAACTCTTTATCTTCATTTTTTGCATTTACAAATTTATCTGTTTTAACTTCAAGTGTTCCATATTCTTCAAGCAATGCAACCAATATCTTATTTAAAGATAAAGATTGGATAATTTCTTCTGTCATTTTATCTCCTTAATCATAAAAGTACCGTCATCCAAGGTGGACAAAACTGGATTACAAACCATTCCATCTCTCATTTTCGCCAATGTTATCTTATACATTGTTGGAAATGCAATTGCTCTGACTAGGTTTTTATCCTTATCTGTCATCACAATATGAGACATAGTCTTTCCAGCCTTTGTTTGATACGGCGTAAAATTAATAACCATCTTTTCATTTTCATCTATATCGTATTGTTTCCTGTATAGAAAATCTACAAATATATCTTTTGAGTCAGGGGTTACATCATTTACATCAACGTATCTGGCTATTCTATTATCTCCGACCAATATAAAGTACATCTTGCCAGACTCAATCTTTGTCTGTTCATGATCGAACAAGCCAATGCTGCCAGTCTCATCAACCAGCTCAACACGAGCCCAACCCTTTCCACGCTTGATACTCTTAACCATACCAAACATTACAAAGGATCCAATTGGATCAAATTGATCAATTGTTAAAGCTTGAGCCTTAATTCTTGGAGGAATATTCTTTAGCTCAAAAGAAGGTATTCCAAGGAACTCATAATAGCTTTCCTTCTCTTTTCCAGTTCTTAAGTTATCTTCAAATGCCGCACCACCAATTGCATTCAATGAGCTTATGGCCCTGCTATTAATACCACTGCCCTTCTTTGAAGCTTTATCAACAAAATCCTTATAACTTGCGTAAGGCCTATTTTCGATAATCTTATTAGCAATGCTATCTGATATATATTTAATCTCTGCAAGACCAAATGTTAAAGAGTCTTTCTGTAAAGAAAAATATACCTCTGATTCATTTATGTGTGGAAGCTTTACCTTTAGACCAAGTCTTTTTGCTTCAATCAAATACTCTGTTCTGGTGTCTTTGTCGTTTTCGTTTTTGAGCGCTGCGAAAATAAACTCCAAAGGATAATGTAACTTAAGCCAAGCGGTATAATAAGAAAGCATAGAGTAAGCAACAGCGTGAGACCTATTGAACGAGTATCCAGCATGTGCTTCAAAGTCGTGCCAAAGTTTTTCTGCTTGCTTTTTTGAAATATGCTTTGAAGCACCTTCGACAAACTTATCTTTGAACTGATCGAATTCTTTTGCATCCTTCTTCTTTCCAATGATCTTTCTAACCTTGTCTGCCTCAGACCAAGTCATTCCTCCCAAGTGTACACATGCCTGCATAACTTGTTCTTGATAAATAATTACACCATAGGTATTCTTTGTAAATGGCTGCATGATAGGATGAACATATTCTGTAGCCTCTTTACCATTCTTTCTATTGATATATGAAGCACCTACTGTATTCATAGCTCCTGGTCGTACGAGAGCATTTGAAACAACTAGGTCTTCAAATTCATTTGCACCCATCTTTATTAGTAGGTTTGTATATGGAGTCGCTTCAGCTTGGAATACACCCTTAGTATATCCATCGCTCAACATCTTAAAGACATTAGCATCGTTAAAGTTAATCTTAGAAAGCTCTATCTTCTTACCAGTTCTTTTATTAACAGAAGCAATAGTATCTGAAATTACTGACAGACACTTAAGGCCCAGGGCATCAAGTTTAATCAGACCAATGTCAGCAACAGTATCCATATCATATGCAATAACTGGAATTCTTCCAGAGGCTTTATCTTCACGGTCTTCTCTAGTCTCAACTGGACCGTAGTTTCTAAGATCATCTTTTGCAACAATAACTCCAGCAGCATGAATACCAGTACTTCTAATCTTGCCACGAAGCCTTTCTGCAAGCCATGTAACCTCTGGATACTTCAATCTAAATTCTTTTGTATTAGGAGAAGAAACATACTCTTCGAATGTATCTACAGACTTTAGTGCATGGTTTACTTCTCCAAGAGGAATCATAAATGCACGAGCTGCATCACGAATAACACCCTTATCTTTAAAATAAGTAAATGTAGAAATAGAAGCAACATACTTAAACTTCTTCTTTAGATACTCTTTTACTTCCTTGCGACGGCGGTCTTCAAAGTCAGTATCAATATCTGGAAAGTCATTTCTATCTGGGTTAATAAATCTAAAGAAAAGCAGGTCATATTCAATTGGGTCTACATCTGTGATTCCCAAAGAATAGCATACTAAAGAGCCTGCAGCAGAGCCACGTCCTGGTCCTACCATGATGTTATTATCTTTAGCCCAATTGATCATATCTGCAACAATAAGGAAATATGAAGCGAAGTTCTTATCCTTAATAACAGAAAGTTCTTCTTCTAAACGATTTACATAAACTTCATCTGACTCTTTGCCAATCTTCTTCAATCCAGCATAAGATAACTCTTTTAGCTTATCATCAGCATCAGTCTTTGGAACTGGTAGAAGGTCTAAGTTTTTATGGAGATCATAGTCCTTAATCTTATCTGCCACCTCTAAAGTGTTGTCAAAGATATCTGTTCTATTTATTCCAGAAGCCTTAAAGTCTGCCTCAATTTCTTCACGAGTTTGCATAAACAAGTTCATACCCTTGAATGTCATTCTACGATCAGGATACAAGTAGTCAAATCTATCAGACATATCATTCATCTGTCTAGACATGTCAAAGTCTGCATCCTTATTCATCTTAGGATTAGTAGAAATAATTAACAGTGCCTCTTCTAAAAGCCTGTCTTCTTCTTTTGCATAATGCATATCACCTGTAGCAATTGGCTTTATGCCTAGTTCATCTGCTAACTCTAAAAGAGATGAGTTTATTTCTGGCGGGTTATGAGATTGTACTTCAACATAAAAATCATCTTGAAAGATTTTCTTAAAATCTTTGAGCATAAGTCGTGCTTCAGACAGATCTCCTTTACTAATAGCCTTGCTAACAAGTCCATTAAGACATCCAGACAATACAATAATGCCTTCTGCATATTCTTTTAAAACCTCTCTATCAATTCTTGGCTTTGAGTAAAAGCCTTCTGTCCATGCTATTTCCTGTAGCTTATGGATATTACTCAAACCCTTTTTATTCTTTGCCAATAAAATAATATGGTTATAAGCTTGTATACTCTTATCTTTAAATGATGATCTATCGAATCTATCAGTTGGAGAAATATATGCTTCTACTCCAAGGATTGGCTTGATGCCATGCTCTTTACAAGCAATTTGCATATCACGGTGAGATGACAATGTTCCATGATCTGTAATTGCAATTGCTGACATGCCTAAAGCTTTTGCCTGCTTTGCAATCTCATCTGGTGAGTTTAAGCCATCCATCATAGAATAATGTGAATGTACGTGTAAATGTATAAAGTTCATGACCGCCTTTGAAATGGGGGCCCGTAGGCCCCCATCATATTACCAATCTAAGCTGCTACTTGAAGCAGAAGATTCCTCTGTATTGCTAGTTTCACCAGTATAAAAAGCTTCTTGCTCTGCATACGGTACGTGACGAACTGCTGTCTTTTCCAAATCAAATAGTTCTAGACCAGAAAAGTCAAATGGAGTTTCGTCTTTTGCTAACGGAATAATTGTATAACTTGTATCAGTCTTAGATCCGTTTCGCTTAATTCTCCACATAAGATTAGTGATGCTTCCAATCTCACCAGCATATTCAATAAGTGTAGGTGTAATTGTTTTACCACTTGTTCCTTGAGAAAGAATTGCTACATATGGCTCTTCTTTTCCGTCATCTACAAGAACATTAATGTAAAGGCGTGTACGTGCCTTCCATCCTGCCTTTGGGTCCTTGCGATGTTGTTCGTTAGCCCAGTCACGACCTTCTGTTTCCATTGTGTCTAGAGCCTTGCGACGATAGTCTGCAGGATTAGTATGCTCTAATGCAATAAATCCACAACCAAGCTTATCATTATAGTTTGGTGAATCTGGGTCTAGCTCCTGGAGGAATCGAATCTTTACGCTCTCTCCATCTTCGACCTTTAGCCAACGTGCTTTGTTTTCATCCCCACCACTGTAGGTAGGCTTATCTAGTGCTTTGTTTAGGTCTTTTAGACCCTTTACTATACTCATATTATCTCCTTATATATTTGACGGTATATATCCGTCTGTTCTTTTATTATATCACGAGTTCCAAGATCTGTATTCTATATCAGATACAGAGTTTTTGATACAGGCTTTAATCTCTTCATCAGTCATATCGCCCACATCTTTTGCATCATGTGGGTATATCTTACCATATTCGTAAGAAGCCCACAAGATGTCTTTATTCTTTAGTCTAGAAGCAATACTTAATCCAAGCTCTCTTCCAGCTAAATCTGAGTCTGTCATTATAGTAATCCTATTAAAATATCTATTTAATAGAAATATGTTTTCTTTAGACAGGTGTCCTCCAAGCGTAGCAACAACATTTGGAAATCCAGCCTGATGTACACGTATCGCATCAAAGCTAGACTCAACAATAATAACATGCTCACCAATTCTTTTAGCCCTATGAATATTAAACATAGTCTTATTCTTTGGCAAGTTTGTACTATTCTTAAATACTTTTTCTTTTACTGATCTACCAACAAGACCCACTGGCATTCCATCTGGACTGTGCACTGGAACAATAACCATTCCCATTTTCTTTGAATAACCTAATTTAAAATGTTTCATAGATTCTTCATTGATTCCACGAGACAGAAAATAGTCTTTAGCTTCTTTAGAATTACCAAGCTCAACATATAAACTATCTAAAGTCTGTTGCGAAAACTCTTGGAACTCTGGCTTTTCTTCAAGCACTGAGTTTAATGTGTCCTCAAACATATCATCTGCACTTGGTCTTTTTGAAAGTATAAACCTTAAAGTTTCAAACTCATTCTTACCTAAGATCTTTTTAACTAATTCTTTTATGCCACCAGTTTCTCCACATGAAGGATTAAAGCATATCCATGCACCAGTTTCTTCACTAATATAGAAGCATGCAGTATGTGTATTATTATGAAATGGGCAGTACAAGATGATGTTGTTATTAGACTCACCAACAATATTAAGGCCTAAGCCTTTTACTACTGCCTTGATTTGTCTAGGGGGATAGAGCGAGGTATCAGCTTGTTTTGAGATATTCCCTCTGTCTGCCATGACTTCTTCTTTCCTACATATACACCATGAATAGTCATTATGAACTTCCATGTCTCGCCTGTGAATTCTACTGAAAAGGCTGGGTCTATGTCAAGTACCCTGACATATCCTTTCCCTCTCATATCCTGAACTAATAAGTTCTCATACTGTGGTCTCAAACTGATTAACTGTGCATTATCATAAAACTGTACATCAATTTGAAATCTTTTAATTTTTCGATGAGTCACTGTTTAGCTCTGGCAAATTCTCATATATTGGAGTAATAACTCCACGATTAATATCCCAATCAAGATAGAAATCAAACTCTGAGCCGTGGCGATTCTTTCTGCTAACTACCTCAATCATATTTGTATTAGTATACTTATGAATAGCAATAGCCATATCAGCATCATATTCAATTGCTTTAGACCAAGCAACTTGAGACAGCATTGGAGGAGCATCCTGATCTGAGATATCGTCCATCGTTGCAGCAGTAATATCAATAACTGGAATACCATTTGTCATTGCAAGCATCTTAAACTCACGAGAGATATTCATATTACGTTCTGTTGCACCCTGACTTCTCTTTGTATCTGAGAACAACTGGTGGTAGTCTAGAATAACTAAGTCTGGCTTATGCTGATCTATTTTTGCCTGTACAGTATTAGCACTCACCTCACCCATACCTTCATTTGAAACTAAAATAAATCCATTCTTATTCTCAAACTTCTTGTTACCCCAAGATCTTAAGCTATCAGTATTTACATCTCCCTTTGCAAAGTCACTTGCCTTGAATAAGCCTGAACCCATCATAGTATAAATACGGTTACGCATATCTTCAGGAGACATTTCAAGAGATATAATCATTGGCTTAAAGCCTTGCTCCCATGCCTTACATGCAAGATATGATGTGAACCAAGTCTTACCACGTCCTGGCCAACCAATAGCAACAATTAAATGTCCTGGAGCCATGCCTGTAGGATATGCTTTATCAATAGCATCAAAACCAGTTAGAATTCCTGGACTTCCACCCATCGCAGCAGAACGTTCTTTAACTGACTTGAAGTGTTGCTCTGCTAAATCGATATCAGTAACATCAACGTCTCTAACTGCATTTGTAAACTTTGAAAGACTAACTAGCTTACCTTGTAAGTCTACAAGAACTCTTGCAGCAGCATCTTCTTTTAGCGCTGACCCAGATTGAATTAATATGCTCTTTAGTTTATTTGAGATATACTCATTCTTCAAGGTGTCTAAATAATACCCAGTCTCTGCACTTGTCTTAGCTGGCTCAAAATCCTTGAACCTTTCCATAAGAATTCCTACGTCTGGAACTGCTTTAAACTTATAATAGTAAGACTTGAGTCCATCCCATACGTCTCTATGTGAAACAAATAGCTCATCTACATTCTCTGCCAACAAAGTACTTATGTCTTTATTATGACATACTGCTGAGATTAATGTTGCTTCTGTATTCATTACTCTCCGCTCTCAACCAATTTCTTAGTAGCCTCTCGCAATTTGCGCCGCCTTTCTTCATCTTTGGACTGTGCTTCCATCATGCCAGCCATTCTATCAAAATTATTAAAGAAGAAGTTAAGTGGATGTCCCGCTTTAGATACTCCAAAATAGTAATGCAATATTTTAGAAGCTTCTTCAAATCCTACACTATCAATAACGTCCTGCATTGCCCACTTCTCACGAAATTTATTTATGGTTACAGCCTTATTGTACTTCTCTTTATACAAGTTCTGATATAGAGTAAGCAGCACATATGGGTCTTTATTTTTTACGGCCATTGAGCTCTTCTTCTACTTCACGAGTCTTTTGGATTAGTTTGTCTTCAACAAACTTATATACACGTTCTGTCGCAGAATCAACATTTTCTCCATCACGAACAGAATCTTCTACTCCTATTCCGATCTTGATACTCTCATAGTTACCTAGGTTGCGAGTAAAGGATAGGTCTACCTTGACCTTTGTTACATCTGACATCATTCCGCCTTCCATACTGGTATAAACTTGCCTTCAGAGTTCTTAGTATACAATATAACGTTATTTTTGAGAAGAGCCTTCAACTCACTTCTTGACGGCAATTCTTTTGAGTAACCTGAATCTAATATAAACTCATGTAAATCTAGTATTTCAGATTCACTAAACATAAATTTAGACCAAGTACTTTCTGGGTTTCCTATTGGATAAACTCTTTGAGGAACTTTTATCTTTCCCTCTAAAATATAATCCTCTAAAGTAACCTTATGCCTATCAAGAATTTTTGCAACTTCAGATGTTGAATAAGCATTTTCCATATTCTTTTTTACCTGAGAATAAGGATACAATACTCTTTTTTTATCTGGGTAGCACCAAGCTATCAATTCATCTTTTGACCTGTTGCTTCTTAATACCTTATGTATTTTCCCGTTTAAGAAGAAATAGACAAGTTTTTTTGATATCGTTCTTCTCTGTTTTCTAGCCATTTACCCAACCTATTCGTATCTTTATTTAGCATCCACCTTTTACCGCACAGTATACAAAACAGTTCAATATGAAGCTTTTGAGAAAATACTCTGTCTACAAATACTCTTCCGTTACATCTTTTGCACGTCATCATACTTGAAAAAACTTTCCGTCCACGACACATGAGTAATCTGAAGAGACATGGATCATTTGAATGTGAGGATAATCGTTTACAATATGTGCAATTGCAAATCCTTTTTGCCAATCATGATGTTGAGTATACTTCATTCCTGGGCCTTTCTCGTCGCACATGTGACCAATCTCATATCCACGAAGAGTTTCGCCATCGCCACCGTTTCTAAGTTCATATGTTACCATATGTGAAGCAATTCTGTGCGAGTGTCCTCTAATTAAAGATACTTGAAGATCTTCCATATCCTTACGAACAGATCCAGTTGCTGCAATAGAAATTCCGTGATGAACGTGAACGTCTCCAAAACGGCGCTTAGGCAATGAGTCGTAGTAGATATATTCATATCCTAATGAGTCTAAAGACCAAAGTGATTCTGGCGTTACATCCTTTGCATAGTCTGGAAGCTTCTTGTCTATATAATCAAAGATACGTATATCATGATTTCCTAATGCTGAAAATAGTTGTGCGTCTGGAAGCATGTCACGAGTCTTTGCATAGAAATCTCTTGCACCCTTTGCCTCATGTCGCATCATTGGAACAATTAAATCACGGCTATCATCTTTATGAAGCTGCATAAATTCTGCAGAGCGACCTTCTGTATACTTGCTATAGCATGCCTGATCGTCGGTATCTCCAAGATAGTCTACAACATCTGGCTTAAACCATTTCATTACTTTAAACCACAGCTCAATCATCTTGTCATCTTGATACGGGAACTGCTGATCAGATGATAGCATCCACTTTAAATCGTTGCTCATTTAATTCCTTATGATAAAAAAGTCACGGATACGTGACTTTGATGTTACAGTAATTGTAACATATAATTTTTGGTTGTCAATACTATGCTATTGTTGGTTTTGCTACTGCAAAATAGTGAACTCTTACACTAAATGTTCTTGATGTTGTGTATGCAGCACCGTCGGCTTTATTTACTCCAGCGACTCTATTTACCATCAACTTAAAACCTTGTCTATCTGAACTCTGAATATAATGTACCAAGTCCATATCTTCACTGCCACATTCAAGTGTGACAATTACAGAATAAGGATCATTCGACAACGGCTTATCAAATGAAACATTGATTGGTACTGCCTTACCAGAAAATGAAATTGGAAATGTTTTTGATACTCCAGTCGTCATGACTGAGGCCACAACATCTCCAGCAATATCTGCTCCACTTGGAAGCTTTAATGCTTTTGCGTTTACTTCATTAATAAATGTAACTAGCTTTTGTAACTTTGTTGCATCTATTGGCTCACCCTCATTAAATTGAAGGCTATACTCTTGTGTCATAAATTTTCTCCTAATAAATGCATTTGTACTTCTTCACTGCTTACTTCAATAATTTTTGATCTATCTAAACCATAGTTATTGAATACATCTGGGCTAGTAATGTGACGCCTTTTATTTTGTGATATTAAATATATTTTACCATCTGATATATCCTTTATCAAAGTGCCATCTCTAAAGCCTAGTTTCCCAACAATCTTAAAGCCAGTCAAAGCAGACTCAGTTGCATTTACAGTAGGAAATGACCATGAGTCAGCAGCACGATTAGATATAAGCCTATACCTTTTGCCATCTTTAATCCAATAGGTTGCCTTATCCGTTTTTACGGCTAAGCCTGATGGAAAACTAGTTGGCTTCGAGATTAAGACTGTTTTTGTATTCTTGAACAGCTTCTTCACGTTGATCTTTTTCGTTTATCAGAGTAGTTACTTCTGCTCTCAAAAGCGCAATTTGCGTCTCATAATTTGAAACAATTTCGCCTATACGTTGCTGCAAGGCAGTTATAACAAGTTCTGCTTTATCCATATTTATACCAATCTATCTAGTTCAGCTGTGAGTGCCAATAGTTGTGCGTCACATTTTTCAATCTCAGCGCCTATCTCTGAAATTCGTGTCTCATTAAGTACTGTTGATGCATTTTCTACAATCAGCTCTACTTCAGCATTATACTTTCTGTATGAAACAGAACGCATCTGGCCATTAACAATGTTTCTTTTTTCGTCTACTGTTAGTTCATATGTCATTTTCTACCTCCTTCCATATTATAGCATAAACTTTAAAAATTTTGTATAGCTTTTTTAACTAATTTCTTCTAATTTTATTAATAATGCTGCTATTTTTAAATCACAATCTTTTATTTGATTATTAATATCATTAATTGTTGATTCTTTTGGGTTAGAAATAGAAGACTCTTCAGTTAAAAGAATCTCAAGGTTAAACTTATGACTAGATAGACGTCTTAAGTTTTGATCTATAACTTCCTTTTTTTCATCTAAGGATAGCTCATATGTCATTTTTTACTCCTTTCATTTTATGTATACGAAGTTTCGCTTGGGACCCATGCTGAATATGCTGATGATAAACCGCCAGTATTAGCTCTTACTCTTACTCTAGCCCAGTTAGCTCCTGTTCCTCCATATGGAGTTGTCAATTGATATGAACCATTTGTTGTAGTAGATTGAGTATAAGGACCAAGAGCTCCTGTACCACCGCCATCTCCTGCTGTAAAGAATTCTATAGTAAAGGTACCAGCTCCAGCATGAGTCCATGTAACAAGACCTGTGCCAGTTAATCCGACTGCAGTAGGAGTTGCTGGTGCAGTTCCACCGAATGTTGGGAAGTAAGGGAAGTAAGGGAAGAATGGTGGGAAGAATGGGAAGAACGGAGCTACAGATGCTTGTTGATTTGTAGCAGTAGTTAAAGTTGTCTGAGCAACATCTAAGGTGTCTGATGTAGTATCTCTTAGCATAACAGTTGTAGATAATGGTGAATATGTTGCAATTGTAGCTGGTGCAGTTGTATTAAAATACACACGATATTTACTATTAGTAATTGGAGCAGAAGGATAACTTGTTATAGCAGAACCATTATTTACAAAAGCAAAAGAATTGTCTTGGACCACAAATCTTTGTACAATCATCATATCTGCATATTGTTGGTTGTTATAAAATGTTACTTCATATTCCATTACATTTGCTGGTGTATTATATTGATACCCAATCCATTTAACAACATATTTCGATGTATCAGACCAATAATATAAAGCTGTTTGCTGCATATCTCTTGGCAAAACAGCAAAAACTAATCCACTTGTAGCAGTTACGGCATCTGCAGTATTAGCCGTAACAGAAACTGTATCTCCTAAACTAATATATCCGTTTGTAGATACACTTATCTTTTTGCCAAATGCAAATGTATAGTTAGTAACTGGTGGTGTGTAGTAAGTCCAGTTATTTGTTACAGTTCCAGAATAAGCTATTGGTTTTGATATTCCAGATATAGATGTTGGTGTCCCTGGAGTTCCAGCAGTTGCTTGTCCTTGCTGATTTAAATCATTATATGCAGTTACTCCAGTTATTGTAACTGTTGGATTAGTAGCTCCTGGAATCGTGGCTATTACTGCTGGCATGGAATTTGTATTCAATTGGAATGTTCCATTTCCTGCAGCAGCACCAGCTATTGTATAAAACACTCTCCAACTTTGAGCGCCTGTAGTGGTACTCACACTTGCTGTTAGCTGTCTATTTACTCCAGTTGACATTACATAATTACTTATTGGAGAATTTATAGCTGAAGAACTTATATTGGTTATTGCATCGTACGGTCCAGAAACACTTGCGTTTCCATTAGCATCATAATTGTTTACTGTTGGCCAAACTGAAGTCGATGGATTTGCCAAAGTTCCTCCAGTTTGCGATCCAAGTCCATAAGTATTTAATGTATAAGATTCTGTATCTGCAGGTTTAGATGAGGCCCAATCTATCAAAAGTGTATTTGATGTAGATGAAATTCTTGTTTGGGTTGGAGTAGATGGAGTAGTAACAGAACTAGTATTCAACAGAGTGTGTACAAATGGGCTTGGAGGAGATATGTATGTATAGTTTGCGGTACTTACTCCAGAAAGTTTTGTAGGTCTTGGCACTCCTAAAAGTTGAATTGTACCTGGGGTTCCAGCTTTTGTAGTTCCAGTTATAGATGCACCAGAATAAGCAGTAACGCTATTGATAGTTATTGTTGGATTATTAGTTCCAGTTATTTCAAAAATTTTAACTGGCATTGAATTTGTATTCAATATTACAGTTCCAGAAGCTGCTCCATTTAAAGTTGCAACACCATTATTGAAAGATGTAACTGAGTTGGTGGAAGCAAAATCCCATGAAGCACTTATCTGCCAACTAGAGGCACCAGTCGTCTTTGTAGTATTAACATAAATAAATCTCTTTGTACCAAAAGTTTTAACAAAGAATGATATTGGAGAGTTTGATGCTGTCGAATTAATTTGAGTTGTATATTCATAAGTTCCACTACCAAAAGCTCCAGTAGAATCATATTGATTTAATGTTGTAATTGATACGACTGGCGAAGCTTTTGCTTGTCCGCTTTGTCCACTTATAGATCCATTAGCTGCCCCAGTAACTACAGAAAATACATTTGTATTTGCGCCAGGAAGAATTGTTCCCTCTGTTACATTATAGTTTGTTAGCCCAGTTATAGTTACTTTTGCATCGACTTGATATCCATGATTAGCACTAGTTGTATAATAAGTTATTCCAGAAGTTGTAACTGCTGATATCACTGTTGCTGTATTTAAATTAAATGATTGAGAGCCAGTTCCATAAATATAAAGATCATCATATAAAACATCTGCTGGTGTGGTTGAGCCAAATTCAATTAAAACAGTATTGCTAGATCCAGCAACTTTTGCTTGACTTAATGCAGTTCTTGCTGGAACATCACTCTGTTCGTATACAGAATATCCAAAAGCCTGTGGTGTAACAGTAACTGGTGTAGTCAAAACTTTATTTCCTGGCTGAGCTGTGACTTTTAAATTATAATTTCCTCCAACACTATACGTGTTTGGTACGCTTGGAGTAACAGATGCAGTATTTGCTGTAACTGATGACTGATTAAAATCATTCGTTCCATCGTTTGTCCAGTCTACAGCATATGCAGTTGGATACCCATTAATAGTAAATCCAAAATTTGTAGCTATACCAGATTCTACTGTTGTTGGGGATAATCCAGAAATTATTACTTCTGGATCTAGCGTAGTGTTAACAGTCACTTCGCCAAAACCCCCATCTGAGTTTGTTGCTCTTACTATACATCTTGCAGAAAGTCCATTTGCAGATGTTGGAAAAGTACTAGTTTGAACAATTGAATTTGGTATCCAGCTGCTAGTAAAATACTCCCACTTATATGTAAATGTTGGAGAAACTAAATTTGACCAAGTTCCATTTGTTATAGACAGCAATGTATTTACTGGCCACCTGCTTCTGTTATTTAATGGAGATACAACTGGGGCTACTGTATTTACTGGTTCTGCTGCTGGAGTAAGGAATGTTAAATATGTAGACCCAAGCGTCTGTGCACCTTTATTATTTTTAGTAAAGTTTACATCTGTCTTCCATCCATCATTACCACGAACTATTAAATCTGCTCTATAAGCAGTGTTTGCAGTTAATGTTCCTACTGGTACTGTTGCTGTTCCTGCTGACAAAGAATTTACTGATGCTGGGGCATCATAAACAAATGCTCCTCCAGGTGTTGTTGTTATTCTAACTACAGATGCTGAGTTAGCTGCGTCCTGGTACATAAAAGAAGCATCAGCAATATCAGAAACAGTCCAGGAAAATGTTGCAGACGTTGACTTTCTATCTACAGTAAATGAATTTGTTTGAAAAAATACTCTTGACAAAATTCTTTGTATTCCAGATGGTGGGACCGCTGTTTCAAAATCATAGTTACTAGAGCCAACAGTATTTGCATCATTGTTTACTCTAACCTCTGCTGCAAAGTAATAGCCGTCTTTTGCATCTTGATTGGTTATTGTATATGTTATAGAGGTAGAGCCTGTAGAATTTGCACCAGTAAAAGTTGTCCTTGAAGCAACAGTCCAATTTGTTAAAGCAGTTCCAGAATTAATACTTTTATATATAGTCATTCGATATGTAGTATTAGAATTAGTAGTTGTATTAGTATACGATCCTCTAGTTAAAGTTAAAACATCTGTGCCGTAAAAATTGTTATAGGATGAAAGTTGATTTGTTAATATTGGAGCAGTAGTAATTTCTGGAGCCAATTGACCAGTAAATATTAAATGCCATTTTTGAGCAGTCAAACTATTGAATCGATATATCTTTGCTATCTTTCTCCATTTATTTGCAATAGAAGAATCAAATCTATATATATTCTTTATTAGAGCCCATTTTTCTGGAAGCAAGGAGTTATGTCTATATATTGGCATAGTTATCCTATTATACTAAAGTCATATATAAATCGCCAGTACTGAAATTGCCTGGGTTTGCAGCTGTATATCTTGGAACTCCATTTACGTACCCTTGAGTTCCTCCAAATGTATTATTAAATGCATATCTTGAAATAATTGATGATGTTGGAGTATTACTTGCTCCATACCAAATTGCTCTTCCTACTGTTAATCTTCCGTCTGCAATTCCTCCAATAGCTGCAGGATTTATTATTCTTGTTACTGTTGGATCTCCAGCGGTTCCGTCATCTCCACCAGTTAAATCAGGCATTACAACAGCATTTCCTGAGATACTTGTGCTTCCTCCAGTTGGTGCACCTATTGTTAAATTAGTTCCATTAAATACAATTGCACCTTTTCCAAAGCTAAAAGTTCCGCTATCATAAATATTATCTCCTGTTGCTCCAATATATAATCCATTAAGACCTGTACCGCCTGCTGCTTGTCCAAAGGACATAGTTGATCCACCTGTAACTGTTAGCTTTCCAACAAGATTAGCATTAGTTGCCGTCAATGCTCCATCAGCTGTTACTCTAAAAGCAGCTGAGCTTCTTGTAGCAAATGCTTGTTGTCCAGACCATAAAACAACATCACTTGCAGCAGTTGGAACTGTAATTCCAGTGCTATATGCTAATGAAGATATTGTAGTAGAAATGGCGATATAGTTAGATGATGAGTTTAAATCTATTAAAGATCCACCAGTGCTTTTATTTATACCAGTTGATGAAATTGTCCATCCGCCAATAAATCCAGTTTTAAACATTGCAACACCATTTCTAGTTAATGCAAAGTTTGCTGTACCAAAAGCAGCTTGAGTAGCCTCTGTTCCAGTAAGTCCAGAAGCTGTTGTGTCAGTTGATGGGTATGCTCCAATTCCACCAGCATTAAAAATCATTCTATCGCCAGATAGTACTGTTGGAGTTGCAGCACTTGATATGTATAGAGATGCTGAATCTATATTTATGTTACCAATTTTTCCACTACTTGCAGTAATCTTACCAGTTATCTCAGCACTTGTAGCAGTTAATGCTCCATTTTGTGTTACCTTAAATACTCCGCCGCCT
>Ga0222712_10002490_pt1 | contig 21043 bp, 13 predicted proteins | sample C33_657DmetaG_FD_165043 | JGI IMG/M metagenome (GOLD analysis project Ga0222712, IMG submission 165043) | Estuarine water microbial communities from San Francisco Bay, California, United States - C33_657D | ecosystem: Environmental > Aquatic > Marine > Unclassified | place: USA: California... | reverse complement strand
CGATGTTGTCTTTCAAGGGCCAGTTCCATTCTTGCCACAAGATGGAAATTTAAGATCTATCGGCTCCATTAAAGTTCCAGATGCGCGCCCGCAAATTGGTTTTGTGGCTAGTTTCTTGCCAACTTATGCGCGAGATGCCAAGCAAGGTGGAATTTCTGTTTTTCCAGAAGCCCTTGATCCAAAACTTCTCTTCTCAATTTGGGAGGGTGATCTCGGTTTAGATTCGGGAATTCCACAATCGGTTTATCGCATCGATACTTCAAAGATGAAGCGCATCGCACTTGATTCACTTAAGCCAGGTGAAAGCTTTACCTTCAGCGCTGGCACGATCACCTTTGAAACTTTCGTGCCGTGGGTTAACTTGCAGGTTGTAGACGATCCCGGCAAGAGTTACGCACTCTATGGAGCAATCGCTGCAATTTTAGGGTTACTCGCCTCACTCTTTGGAAGGCGACGTCGCATATGGATAAGGATCACATCTTCTGGAGTTGTGGAAGTTGCAGGCCTAGCCAAGAATGGTGCGCCAGGGCTTGAAGAAGAGATTGCTGAATTGGTCGCGTTTATGAGAGATGAGAAGTAATGCTAACTACATGGGCATATGTATCCAATTACTTTGTTTACTCTGCCATGGCAGTTTTTGCCTTGTCTTTCTTCGCACACGCTTTTGAAACTGCATGGGCCGTTCGTGCACCTGAGTTAGCCGATAACACTTCTGGAAACGTTTTAACCAAGACCTTTGATTACACTCGCACAGAACGCGCTGCGCGAATTGCTACAGCAATGATGATCCTAGGATTTCTATTGCTTCTCTGCGGAGTCATTGCGCGTGGTATTTCTGCCGAGCATGTTCCTTGGGGAAACATGTACGAATTCTCAATAACCGGAGCGCTAGCTTTTACCGGTGCCTATCTAGTTGCACTTCGCAAACACGATCTTCGCTGGTTGGGGCTATTTGTCTCAATCTCCGTGCTGCTCACACTTGGAACAGCAATTACTTTGCTCTATCGCGATAGCTCGCCACTTGTTCCAGCACTTAAATCAACTTGGCTAGTTATTCACGTGATCGCTGCGATCATTTCTGGCGGTGTCTTCTTACTAGCAAATGTAATTGCCGCCTCTTATCTCTATCTCGAATCGATGGAGAAGAAAGGTGGACGCAAGCCTTGGGCGAAACGTCTGCCAGATTTGGAAACTCTCGATCAACTTTCTTATCGCTTAGTTGCCTTTGTATTTCCACTTTGGACCTTTGCTGTTATCGCTGGTGCGATCTGGGCAGAAAGTGCATGGGGTCGCTATTGGGGTTGGGATCCAAAAGAGACTTGGGCATTTATTACTTGGGTTGCCTACGCCGCGTATCTGCACGCCCGCGTAACTATCGGTTGGCGTGGTCGCCGCGCAGCTTGGTTATGTCTATTTGCCGGCTCAACGTTTTTATTTAACTATGTATATGTAAATGTTTGGGGAACCGGAAAGCACACTTACAGCGGCTTATAAAAAGTTTGCTTTAGAGCTTACGAAGAAAATCTGGGTCGTCATCAGGTGGCAGAACACGTCGCTTTGGCGGCTTAGGACCGCGATTACCACGGTTGCGGCCTACAGCGAGATACGCGATTGATCCCAGCGTTGAAAAGAACAAGATGATTACGAGCCAGGCCCACTTAGGCAACTTTTGGATCTGCGTTTCATCGCGTTTAGCACAATCAATAAATGAGTAAAGTGTTAGCGCAAGTGATGCGATTACTAAGAGCGCTTGCAATTTGATCATGCCCCAAGTCTAGCGAACATTAGAGCGCTAAGCCGATCGCAAATAAGAGGGCAAAGACAAGTTGTAGCTTCCCAGTTTTTGCTAAGGAAGGGATTAGGGCAGCGCCATTAGCGCCACCCCAAACAGATTTCGCCAAACTGTAGGTGATCGGCAGCGCTAGCAGGGTAATTGCGGCAAAGGGTTGGAAGGTGAGAAGCGCAAAAAGGTGAGCCGAAAGTAGAAGTGAGATGTAGAGAACTCGCGCTCCATTATCGCCTAAACGAACCGCCATGGTGCGCTTTCCAACTAATTCATCTTGCGCGCGATCGCGCAGATTATTAATCGCCAAGATCGCACAGGCGAGAGATCCCATTGGAATCGCAACTATAAAGATCTTCAAGTTCAAAACTTCGGTCTGCACAAAGTAGCTACCAACAGTTGCAACTATTCCAAAGAATAAAAATACTGATATGTCACCAAGACCTCGATAACCGTATGGATTGGCACCACCGGTGTAGCCCCAGGCTGCAGCGATAGCCAACGCACCAACTGCGATTAACCACCAAGAAGTTTGTAGCGCTAAGACAAGTCCAGCAACTGCCGCAATACCGAAAGAGATAAATGCGGCGCGTTTTACTGATTGCGCTGATGCGAGGTTGCTCGCTATTAATCGAACTGGCCCAACTCTTGAATCATCGGTGCCCCGAATTCCATCTGAGTAATCATTTGCATAGTTAACGCCGACTTGAAGTGAGAGGCTCACTAGCAAGGCGAGTAACGCTTGTGTCAGCCGCCAATCTTTACCTGCATACGCAGTTGCCACGATTACTGGTGCGATCGCTGCCGCAAGGGTGCGCGGACGAGCACCCAATACCCATTTGTTAGCCATGGTTTACCTCAGTTGCAATCTCAGCAAGTTTGGCACGATCTACTTTGCCAAGTGAAGTTCGTGGAAGTTCCGCTAAGTAAATAAAGTTCTTAACTTTGGCAGCGCGCGAGATCTTGGAAGTTAAATACTCATTGATGGCAGATTGCTCAGGCTTTATTTCTCCTGCAATCGCCAACTGAAGCGATTGACCCCACTGCGAATCAGAAAGTGCGAAAGCGGCACATTCGACACCGGCAAATGTATCTTTAACAATTGTTTCAACTTCAGCGAGAGAAACGTTCTCGCCCCCAGAAATGATCACGTCGTCGTTGCGACCCGTAACAACTAACTTTCCTTCTTCTAGGTGACCGATATCAGTTGTAACAAAATATCCATTACGAATTCGCTCTGTCCAAGCATCTGGTGCATTTAGGTATGTAGTTGCCAAAGATTTACTGGCGATTGAAATTACGCCGATTTCATCAATCTCAAACTCAGTTCCATCAAGTGGAGTTCCGTTGTAGATGCATCCGCCACAGGTTTCGGTCATTCCGTAGGTCTCGATCACATTGATTCCGGCGTCACGTGCCGACCCTCGCAGATCAGCGGCTAGCGCTCCTCCACCAACGAGCACAGCCTCAGCTGAAATTAAATGTTCCAACAAATCGTTATCGCCATTTAGCGCTTTAAACAATTGAGTAGGAACAATGGCTGTGAAATTAGCAAATGGATATTTGCCGCTGACTTCGCGGGCATCGATCGGAACAGTTCCGAGTTCCATACTTCTAACCAAGACATTGATTCCGGCGATATGTGTGAGTGGCAATAAGAGAGACCAGATCTGTCCTGGCTTTGCTCCCACAAATTTATTTGCGCTCTTGGCACTTTCTAGAAGCGCACTTGCAGACAACCCAACTTCTTTAGCGTGGCCTGTTGAGCCGCTGGTATTAACGATTAACGCAACGCGCTGCGGCGCCTTTTCGACTGAAACCGAGCCGAGGGATATGGCTGGCCCATCGGAAACCAGGGCTTTGGCAAGGCGCGCCATTAACTCGGCGAGGTCCCACGTGGGATCTATCGCACGAATCTCTCGTTGTGACGTCTGCTCCATTGCACGCGTAGGCTATCGCTCGAAGTCGAAGATGGAGGAATCGTGAGCAAGCCGATCAAGCGTGAATTTGGTAACCGTTCTATCCCTGCCTGGGCAACCGGCGCAGGTGGAGAGAAATTTACCGATATCACCTATCAAGTTGGCGATGGCATGGCCAAGATCGCGATCAATCGACCAGAGGTGCGCAACGCATTTCGCCCACAAACAATTATTGAATTACAGGAAGCATTTTCACTTGCCCGCGATAACTCAGAAGTCGGCGTAATCATCTTTACCGGAACCGGCGATGAAGCGTTCTGCTCAGGCGGAGATATCAGCGTCCGCGGAGATGATGGATATCTTGGCGACGATCCGCTGGCACAAAAAGGAATTGGCCGCTTAAATGTTTTAGATCTACAAATCCAAATTCGTCGCACACCAAAGCCAGTTGTTGCCATGGTTGCAGGATGGGCAATCGGCGGCGGACATGTTCTTCACGTGGTCTGCGATCTAACAATTGCAGCAGATAACGCCAAGTTTGGTCAGACCGGCCCGATGGTTGGTTCATTCGATGGTGGTTACGGTTCAGGACTACTTGCCGCAAGTGTTGGACAGAAGAAAGCGCGCGAGATCTGGTTTATGACTCGTCAATACGATGCGCAAGAAGCGCTCGCCATGGGACTTGTTAATACCGTTGTTCCACTTAAAGAACTTGAAGCCGAAACAGTTTCTTGGTGCCGCGAAATGCTGCGCAATTCTCCACTTGCACTTCGTTTACTTAAATCTTCAATGAATGCAGCCGATGATGGACTTGCAGGCATTCAACAATTAGCAGGGGACGCCACCCTTCTTTTCTATTTAAGCGAAGAAGGCCAAGAAGGCCGCGATGCATATAAAGAAAAGCGCGCACCTGATTTCGGAAAGTTTCCAAAACGTCCTTAGTTCTTATGCTTGATGACCTCCTTGCAACTCTTCGTGTAATTGCTCTTCCAACGCGTACCAATTTTCGTGGAATCAACGTACGCGAAGTTGCACTCATGCAAGGCCCACAAGGTTGGGGGGAGTTCTCACCATTTCTCGAATACGACGATAAAGAGTGCCGCCCGTGGCTTGCTAGCGCCATAGAAGCAGCCACAGTTGCGCGCCCTAAGCGATATCGAGATTCAATTGCCGTCAACGGAACAATTCCAGAGCTCAATGACAAAAAAGAGATCGAAGAACTCATGCGTTCTTACAAAGGTGTAAAAACCTTTAAAGTAAAAGTGGGGCGCAACCTCAACGAAGATGTCGCTCGCGTTGCTCGCGTCTTTTCTTATGCGCCAAGGGCTGCAATCCGCGTCGATGTAAACGGACTCTGGTCGGTAGATGAAGCGCTCACTCATCTCTACGCATACTACGAAGAAATCGGCCCGCTTGAATATGTGGAACAACCATGTGCCACAGTCGAAGAACTCCGTGAACTAAAGAGCAAGATTAAAATTCCATTGCGTATTGCAGCAGATGAAGCCATTCGCAAAGCTGCAGATCCATTTGCTGTTGATCTCACGGAAGCCGCAGATTTAGTAATGCTAAAAGTTCAGCCACTTGGAGGAATTCAACGCTCTCTTGAAATCGCAGCCCATCATGGTTTGCCAGTTGTTGTCTCGAGCGCTTTAGAGAGCGCTATCGGAATTGAATATGGACTTGAACTTGCGGCATCCATTAGTGATCTGACCCATGACTGCGGATTAGCAACTGGATCACTCTTAGCCAGTGATGTTGCTGCGCATCAAATTGTTGATGGAAAAATCACATTAGGTCAGATATCTCCACAGTTAGAGGGCCTTGATGTGGCACCTGATCGCTTTGAATGGTGGAAGAATCGCATTATGAGAGTCGGAGCGTTGTTGTGATGAGCCAAGCAACGCGCCTTGCCCAAGTAATCGTCCGCCAAATCATCGAAGCCGGCGTCAAAGATGTTGTCATCTCTCCCGGTTCTCGCAACGCACCTTTATCGATTGCCTTCTATCAAGCCAGCAAGAAAGGCTTGATTTCTCTGCATGTACGCATAGACGAAAGAACCGCCGCTTTCTTTGCCTTAGGTATCGCAAAGGCATCTGGGCTACCGGTTCCGATCGTCTGCACCAGCGGCACAGCTGTAGCCAATTACCACCCAGCTGTTCTTGAAGCATCACACACAAACCAACCTCTATTGGTTCTCACCGCAGATCGCCCCGCTGCTCTTCGACGCACTGGTGCAAACCAAACAACCGAACAAGCACGTATCTTCGGTAAAGCCGTTCGCTACTTCGCAGATATTTCAGGTTCTGCATACCCAATGGAACTTCCCTTTAACTCACTGCAATCAGGCCCTGTACATCTAAACATTCAATTTGAAGAACCACTTATCGATGATGCAGATGAATCTTGGCTAGATAACTTAACAATTACGCCACCTAAAGTATTTGATCGCAAGAGCGCCGGTACTTTCTATACAAAATCAACTCGTGGAGTTTTAGTAATTGGCCATGATCGCGGTGGCTTAAGCGCAGAATCCGTTAAAAACTTTGCCAACGAACTTGGCTGGCCAATTATCTCTGAAGATCCACTCACCTTTGCCAAAGCAATCTCACATGCCAGCATTTTTCTAACCAACAGCGCCATCGCAAAAGATTTAGCCCCAGATACAGTTGTAGTGATCGGCCGCACCACCCTGTCGCGTTCCATCAACGCATTTATCAAGATGGCTCGTAAAGAGATTGTCATCGATCCACGCACGGCAACTGTTGATACCGATCGCATGGCTTCTCAGAAATTTACTCAGCTACCAGTTGTTCAAGTACAAACACCTGATGCTGAATATGCCGAGAAGTGGAATAAGTACTCAGCGCGTGCAGTAAAGATGGTTGCAAATATCTCAACCTGGTCTGAAGCACTTATCGCCCGTGAAATTGCAGCAAATATTCCAAGCGGAACAACGCTCTTTATTTCATCATCACGCCCTATCCGCGATCTTGAAGGATTTGCAGTAGCCCGCGAAGGAGTTGAAACCTTTGCCAATCGCGGACTTGCGGGCATCGATGGCAATATCTCTACTGCGCTCGGAATTGCATCTAAACGCAAGGAAACCATCGCAGTGCTGGGGGATTTGGGCTTTCTTCACGATCTCACTGGCCTAATTCAAAAAGAGCAAATAAACCTAAAGATCTTTGTGATCAATAACGATGGGGGAGGAATCTTCTCCACACTTTCTCAACGCGGAGTTGAAGGCTTTGAAGAAGTATTCGGAACTCCACACGGGCTAGATCCTGCAGCAATTGCTGCTTCTATAGGATTAGCGGCTAGGACAATTAGCTCGCAGAAAGAACTGATCATAGAACTTTCAGAACCAATAAAGGGTTTGAGCGTTGTTGTAGTAAATGCACCAGACCGTGAAGTTACCGCTGATTTTCTAAAAGGAATTTATAACAGCGTTGCTTCTATGTAACTCTTATTCCACAGGGGTGTAAATCAAAGGACGTGAAATCAACTTCTTAGCCTTGGCTTCGCTAATGCCCCAAACTGAAAGTCCGATTCCAAGAGCAATTTCTGCCTCTGAAGGAGTTAGCTCTTCAGTAACAAAGACCGATTTCAAAATCGCGTTGTAAAGGTTTTGCCACAGAATCCATCTCTGCTCAAAATCTTCTTGCTTGAGATCCCCGCTTGCAGCTAATTCTTTAAATACTTTCTTACCCTCGCCTCTATCTGATTGAATAAGAAAATCTGACATCTCGTTCAAACAGTTATGAAGCATGTTTGCAAAGAGTGGATGGGTTTGCCTTGCCCAAAAAAGCTTACGTCCAGAATCTAGGGTTCGCTCAAGTCTGTCGCCCGGTGCCTTCTGCTCGTTGGCCCAGATAAGAAAGCCAAACCATGCCTGGCTTAAAGCCTCCACAAACAAAATGTCTTTATGTTCAAAATATTTATAGATAGTGGTTGGGGAAACTTCGGCGTGGGCAGCGATCTGCTCGATCGTCGCTGTTGGCCCGATCTCAGCTAAGACTTCCTGTGCATCTTTAACCAGGCGGGCGCGATTGCGGGCGCTATAGGCGGCCTGGCGGCTACCACCTTCCTCCGCCACATCCTTTTTCGCTGCCATACCCGAATTCTAGAGCCGCAGGGCAGGTATGGCATAGGTCACGACATTTGGAATTCACCTTTAAATATGGATAGTTCTTCTATTTGTGGCATTATTACTCAAGTATGAAATGTTCTTACATTCTTCAAGTCAAGGGGTAGACGTGCCAATCGGGTTTCAAGCCACGCTCAAGAACCAACGTTTGGAGCTTCGTAAGCGCGTAGCTCGATTACTGATTGCCGTTCTGGTGGGAACCCTATTTGTCCCCGTTGGTTCGATATCCACTACTTCGCTTAGTCAAAGCGCAAATGCGGCGACGGCAATTTCCACCGAAGCACAGCTTCTCGCAATTCAAAATAACTTAAGTGGCGACTACATCTTAACTGCATCTTTTTCTATCTCAACCACATCCAATACAAGCTATATAGCCGGAGACTTTACGGGAACCCTTAATGGTGCCGGATTCGCGATTAGTGGACTTTCGAAACCACTCTTTAACAAAATTGGTAACGGAACAAGCTCTAATGGCGTAACAGACCTTCGACTAATTACTTATCGTGCCGGAGTTACTGGCGGTGGTGTACTCGCAAATACTTTAGAGAGCAATAGTCAGATTTCCAGAGTTTATGTATCAGGCACGTTAACTGGCTCTGGCCTTGCAGTAGGTGGTTTGATCGGAGAAGCAAAAGTAAACAGCACGGTGACGAATTCCTATGCAGCAGTTAATGTCACTGTTAATTCCTCCGCCAGTACGGGTGGTTTGATTGGAGTTGGCCGCGGATCGGTTACAACATCTGCTGCCTCAGGTAATGTCACTCAATCAAATTCTGGAGATAACAAAACAGGCGGGTTAGTTGGAATTCTCTACGGATCTGTAACTAACTGCTTTGCTAGAGGCACCGTGACTAGTAGTGCACCATACAGTACGGGCGGGTTGGTTGGCCGAGCGGATGGTAGCAATGGCAGAAGTTATGTAACAAAGTCATTGGCAATCGGAAGCGTGGTCATAATCGGCGGCGGTGGTTATTCAGGTGGCTTAGTCGGATCTACTTACATCACCACAATTCAGAATTCATACGCGACTGGAAATGTAACTACAGGAACTGCGAACGGAAAATTAATTGGTGAGCTTAAGGAGAACTCCTCTGTAATTTCATCGTACGCAACTGGAACGGGGCCCAGTTTGTTGATTGGGGCCACCGCAGGTGCGGCAAATACAGTAACTAGTAGTCCACCAGCTGGTACTGATTTAGCAGTACTCAATGAAGTCATTAGTGGATCTACTGCAGCTTGGGGCATATCTTCGGGAGTCAATGGATCTACGCCATACATTTTGGCGCTTGAAACTTCTGGTTTTTACACAAACATAAATTGCTCGGAGGGTGGCAGTTTCACCGTTATAACGGGCACGAAGATCAAGAGTGGCGATGGAGCCTCCTGTAAGGGAGTCGTAACAATTCCCGAAGGCATAACTGAGTTGGAAGGTGCCGCTTTTTCAACTGGCGGAGCAATGGCGAATGCAAATCCCTTTATTACAGAGATTCGATTTCCCTCCACACTTACCAATACTGGCGATTATGGCCTAGGCAGATTGACGGGTTTGACAAGTCTCATAGTTCCTGGCGGAGCAAAAATTGGAATCGGAAGCTTTAATGGGCTCACGAGTTTAACGGAGCTAACAATTAATGGCGGCACCCTTTCCAGTCCAACTAAAACTGATTACACAACGACAGCGGGCGTTAACGGAGGCAAATCAAGTGGCTTTGTGCCGCAAAGATTAATTCTGGGTAACGGATATACCAATATTCGCGCGGAAGCTTTTGCGGGGTCTGGATTCACTGAAGTCATATTTGGTTCTGGAACTTATTATGTCGGAACTGCCAGCTTTGTTACCGCATCATCACTTCAAGCGATTGACTTTGGAACGTCCACTTCCCCGTCTATTACTCTTGCGACACAAAATGTGACCCTCGCTGCAGCCAACCCTTACGGATTTAATGAGACTGGCCAGAATTCGTTTCAGGGCTCGAGCATCAGGTCAGTCCGCAACTGCGACACCAACCCCAATTCTGCATTTAATTTGCGGCTGAAAGCAATCACAAATGATCTGAGCCAGACACTTTACTCACTCGGGACCTGTAATAACACCCCACCTGTAATCACGAACACAAATCCTGTAAGTGCCTCTGGAGGTTCTGCGCCGACTTCTGTAACGATAACTGGAACAAATTTCGTTGGATTGGTGGGAGTGCGCGGAGTGATGTTTGGATCCACTCCGGCCGCAAGCTACACGGTTAACTCGGCAACCTCGATTACTGCAGTGCCACCAGCCGCCGTTACGTCTTCAGTGTATTCCGTTACAGTCAATACTTTTGCTGGCTCTGCAACTACTTCCACAGGTTCAAGTGACTCATCACTTTCCGCGCTAAAACCTTCCGTAGGCTCTCTTTCACCAGCATTTAACAAAGGGATCTTAAGTTACACAGCAAATGTTCCTAAGACTCTCACTTTGAGCCTTACGCCGACAGTTACTCAGGCCGGTGCCACAACGGTGCAGTATCTGGGAGAAACCGGTACCACTGTATTCACAGGCGCGCTAAATTTAGGGTCAAACGTAATTAGAACAGTTGTTACATCTCAGGATGGCCAGTCAACAAGCGTCTACAGAGTTACCGTTTCGAATGCACGTACCCCCGAAGCATCAATTTGCTTCAACGGAAGTGCTCAGTACTTGAGTTTGACCACGAATTCAAATTTACCATTAGGTAATAGCGCCTACACGATCGAAGCATTTGTAAAAACGAGTGTGGCAAATCAGGGTGGAATCACCGAGTGGGGAAACGTTGGCAGTGATCAACAGGTAAACGGTTTCGCTCTTGGTACTGGCGTAACTCCGAACGTAGGGTACAGAGCTTATTTTTGGGGTAGCAATCTATACGTGAATTCAAGGAACAACGTCCTTTCAAATGGCGCTTGGCATCACGTGGTGTCTCAGTGGGATGGAACCACTCGCCGGATTTATGAAGACGGGTATTTGGTATCTCAAGATACGCCCACGGCTGCCAATGTCACCAATTTTTCAACCTTTGTAATCGGAAGGGGTTGGAACAATATTTACTTAAATGGTTGTCTTAGTAACCTGAGAATTGTTAAAGGAAAGGCTGTTTATTCGGGAACGAGCACGACCACACCGAATTTCAGCGTTCCAAATTCGACTTTGAATCCAACTCAATCAGCATCTACAAACATCAATGCAATCACGGACACACAAACTGTTTTATTAATGGCGAACACAGATGATATTTTGTTGGACAACTCCTCTTTCCGTTACTCGCTGACTCTCAATGGAACTCCAACAATATCTTCGGAAGGACCTTTTGACCGCTCCAACGATGCAACCCTTTCATCTTTAACCCTTTCTTCCGGATCGCTATCGCCGACATTTGCCGGCACAACCGAGACCTACACAGCATCAGTTGCCAACTCGGTTACATCAATAACTGTCACTCCAACACGCACGCAAGCCAATGCCTCCATCACAGTCAATGGCACATCTGTCACATCTGGCAGCGCATCCGGTGCGATTTCGCTAAATGTTGGTTCAAATACCATAACCGTTGTTGTCACAGCCCAGGACGGAACGACAACAAAGATCTACACAGTCACTGTCACGCGCAATTCCAACGTTGCAACGCTTTCTGCTCTAAGCCTTTCTTCCGGATCGCTATCGCCGACATTTGCCAGCGCAACCGAGACCTACACAGCATCTGTTGCTAATTCGGTTACATCGATAACTGTCACTCCGACTCGCACGCAAGCCAATGCCACCATCACCGTCAATGGCACATCGGTCACATCCGGGTCGGCATCGGGGGCGATTTCGCTAAACGTTGGTTCAAATCCCATCACCGTTGTTGTCACAGCTCAAGATGGAACAACAAAGACTTACACGGTGACTGCCACGCGGGCCGCTTCTACCGATGCAACCCTTTCATCTTTAACCCTTTCTTCCGGATCGCTATCGCCGACATTTGCCGGCACAACCGAGACCTACACAGCATCAGTTGCCAACTCGGTTACATCAATAACTGTCACTCCGACTCGCACGCAAGCCAATGCCTCCATCACAGTCAATGGCACATCTGTCACATCTGGCAGCGCATCCGGTGCGATTTCGCTAAATGTTGGTTCAAATACCATAACCGTTGTTGTCACAGCCCAGGACGGAACGACAACAAAGATCTACACAGTCACTGTCACGCGCAATTCCAACGTTGCAACGCTTTCTGCTCTAAGCCTTTCTTCCGGATCGCTATCGCCGACATTTGCCAGCGCAACCGAGACCTACACAGCATCTGTTGCTAATTCGGTTACATCGATAACTGTCACTCCGACTCGCACGCAAGCCAATGCCACCATCACCGTCAATGGCACATCGGTCACATCAGGTTCAGCCTCTAGCTCAATTTCGCTGAGCAATGGATCAAATAGCATCACCGTGATTGTCACAGCCCAGGATGGAACAACGAAGACTTACACAGTCACCGTCACTCGCCTTTCTAATCTAGCAATTTTCGACACTTTTAACCTTAGCCAGTTAACGCCATCTGTGACAGGCTCGGTGGACAATACTTTAAACACAGTTCAGCTGACCGTTCCCGTTGGTACTAACGTCACTAATTTAGTTGCCACATTTACCTTTTCCGCGGGCGCATCAGTAACTGTCGGTGGTACGGCCCAAGTTTCTGGGACAACTGCAAACAATTTCACTACGCCGGTTACTTATGTAGTAACTTCCCAAGATTCCGCAACAGTTCGTAGCTACTCAGTTTCAGTCAGTTTTGCAAGTAACCCTTCAGCACCACAGAATTTAAATGCAACCGGCGGCCAAGGTTCGGTCTCACTTTCTTGGAGTGCGCCTGCTTCAAATGGCGGTCGGGCGGTATCCGGCTACGTGATTGAAAGTTCGCTCGACTCAAGCAATTGGACAAGCGCCGGTAACACTAGTGAAACCACGACCTCGTTAAATATTTCCAGCCTAAGCAACGGCACGACATATTATTTCCGCGTAAGAGCTACCAATGCATCTGGAAGCTCAACTTTTAATTATTCAACTGTCATAAATGCAACAACTTTCTATTACGTAACGTGTTCAGGTGGTGGCAGTTTCTATGTTTCAAGCCAGACTATTCCTTCGGCCGCCGGCGTAGCCTGTAAAGGCACAGCAACGATTCCTCAAGGAATAACAGGCGTTGCCACTAATGCTTTTGCCCCGAATACTTCTGCGTCAGGCATCAACCGCTTACTTACAGCCATTGTCTTTCCAGCCACAGGCTTTGCGGAAATCGGCCTTGGTGGTTTTATGAATCTTGGACTCACCACAGTGACTATCCCGGCATCAGTAATAACAGTTGGCCAGTATGGTTTTCAGAATAACCCACTGACTTCGGCAACAATTACTGGAGGAAGTGGCGGAGCGTCTACGACTCTGAAAGATTCTGTTTTTGGTAACGCGAGTGCTGAGTACGGCCTTTCAACGCAGATCGCCCTGACATTTGGATCCGGCAAGATTGATGTAGCCGATAATTTTGGAAGTAATACTAAATTCTCCACTGTCGACTTTGGTTCTGCGCTTAATTCCATTGCAGGTAATGCATTCAAGAAGAACTCAATCGTCGCGGGTTGGATTCCAGTCTTCCCTTCCACAATTACATCGATAAGTGGGGGTGCTTTTACTGAGAACCCAAGAATGCGCACGATCAGATTTGGATCAGAAACATCGACTTCAATCACATCAATTAACCAATATGCATTTGATCAAAATTACCTCAAGAGCGTGCAGTATTGCGGGCCACAGGGAAACGCAAACCCATTGAGTAGATACCTCAGGGACTACCAGACGAATGCAACGATTTGGTGTGACTTAGTTGCACCAAATGCGCCAACTATTTCAAGTACGTCAAAGACAAACCAGCAGGTAACGATAAATTGGACTAAAGGCGCAGGGCTTAATGAGCCACCGACTGACACCTATACCGTTCAATACAAATCTGGTGGTGGATCCTGGACCACACTCTCTTTTGAGACAGCAACCCCACTTTCATTGACTATAAGCGGTCTGACAAATGGAACTCCTTATACTTTTAGAGTAGCGGCCAATAACATCGCTGGAGCAAGTTCTTATTCCAGCGAAGTGCAGGTAACTCCACTGGGGCTCGCGCTAATTCCGATACCAGATACATCCACGGCAACCGCTGGCGGATTCACCTTCAACATAACAAATTACAGTTCACAGTCGAATTGGTCGGCTTCGGTCACTGCGGGATCAGGAACGGTTTCGCTAGGTACAGCAGTCGGAAACGTATTACCGGTAACAGTCACCAATATGAACCCTGGTACGACGGTATCCGTGCGAATTACGACGACTCGAACAAACTATGAAACTGGAACTGCAGACACAGCTGGTACTTCGCTAAATTCAGCGCTGATTCCGACTTTTGGCGCCGCATCTTTAACCACAAATGGTTATACAGTCCCAATTACAAATTACGACTCAAATTACAACTGGTCTGTAATTACCTCCTCAGGTTCCTATCAGATCCTTAATGGCTCGATCAAGGTAACTGGCGCAGGCTTTGCGACCTTGGTTAGTGAATCTGTGACCGCAAGTCGTGCTGGGTATGCCCCAGGAAGTTCGCTTTTTTCTGCAACAACGCTTGCTGCACTGACCGCTACTTATTACGGAAATGGAAACACTGGTGGTTCGGTACCGAGTGATACCTCTACATATCAAACCAATGCAACCTTTGCGGTCTTAGGAAATAGTGGAACGTTAATCAGACCTGGATACACATTTGCTGGTTGGAAAGATAATTTAGGTGCTGATTATCAACCAACGGCCCAATACACACTTGCTAATGCTGGAGTTTCGTTCTATGCCCAGTGGACAGCTAATCCATATCGAGTTTTCTATAACCTCACTGAGGCAACTTCGGGAACAGTTCCAACCGATGCCAATATTTATGCGATTACTAGCACGGCAAACGTTCGTGGAAATCCTGGCAATTTACAGCGCACTGGCTATGTATTTGCTGGCTGGGCAGATAACGCTAATCGCAATGGGCGAATCTATGTTTCAGGTGATACGTACACAGTTCAGACTAGCGATATAAATTTCTGGGCAGCATGGACTCCAAATACATACACAATTACCTACGATTTAAATGGTGCAAGTGGTTCGCCAAGCAAGAGCTCAGATTCATACACTGTTGGATCTTCGGTTGCGCGATTAGCACTCGTTGGAACCATGGCAAAGAGTGGTTACAACTTTGGGGGATGGGCTACACAGGCAGTCGGTACTCCGATATCTGATTCCTTTACGGTTGCTGCAAATACAAAGTTATTTGCACAGTGGAATATTGCAAGTTTTATCTTGACCTATGACCTAGATGGCGGAACAGGAACAGTGGATTCTCCAACGGCTGTTAGCTATCTGCAGCAGTTCAATCTTGCTCCTGCTACTGGATTTACGAAATCCTCCGGTGGTATTTCTTATGCTTTTGTTGCATGGAGCGCCAACTCTGCAACATATAACCCCGGCCAGTCTTACATCATGCCAGCCGCCAATCTCACATTTACCGCCACTTGGACGCGAATCTACAACGTCACTTATAGCTTCAGTGGTGGAAGTGCCAGCCCAATTGCGGATCAGCAGAAAATTGCACTGGACACAATTACTGTGACCTCCACAATTCCAACGCGCACGGGATACACCTTCTTAAGTTGGGTTGATCAAAGTGGAGAAACAACAACAGCGGGAGCTACGTATACCGTTAGAGATGGTCACTACTTGCTTTATGCACAATGGCAAGCTGTTTCATATTCAGTCACTTATGACCTTGCTGGTGGTTCATCTGCACCAAGTGAATCTGCAAAGACAATCGGTCAGAGCTTCTTGGTGGGCGCTGCGCCAACAAGAGAGTTCTATAACTTCAACGGTTGGTTTGACGGGACAAATACTTACTTCCCTGGTGCTACATATGTAACACTGAGCAACAACATAACCTTCACCGCCCAATGGCAAGGAAAAGTGTTCCGAGTTTCCTACGACTTCAACGGCGGAGCGGGCAATGTAGGCGGAAGTTATCTCCATACATATGGATCGTCTGCTTACTCGCTACCAACAACGGGTATCTCTTTAACTGATTACAACTTTGGTGGCTGGGCAACGTCACCGGGTGGCACAAGCGTTGGTGCAACTTTCGCACCAAGTTCTGATATATCACTTTATGCAATTTGGAATATTGCGATCTACCGATTGAGTTTCGATGGCCGCAGCGGAATAAGTGAGAGCGCAACAGCCAAGGTAACAATTGGACAATCCATAGCGCTTCCAAATGCAACGCGAGCAAATCACACGCTGCAAGGATGGTCTACTCAACAATCTGGTGGATCAATTACCGCCGCTGGAGCAAGTTTTACTCCAAGTTCTGATGCAACTTTGTATGCCCAGTGGGCTTTGCAAGTATTTACGGTGACATTTAACGCCAATGGTGGAACATCAGAGTCCGCTACCGCGGCATTTAATTATGGATCAACGACGCCGTTGGTCTTGCCGCGTGCTACACGTGCGAATTATGTTTTTGATAATTGGTACTCATCTGCAGTCGGTGGATATTTGATTGGCGCAGGGGGTGCTAACTTCACCCCTACAGGCTCAGTGACTATCTATGCTCACTGGATCCAGGCTTCGCTAGAAGGATTGGGTGATGCGGTAAAGATTGCAGAAGTAACAGTATTAGCTGGAAGCAGCAGCTCATTCTCGGCTGGTAGCCAGGGATCTACTGCATCAGTTGAATACACCGCAGATAGCTTGCCTGACGGAACAGTCATCACTGCTTATGTTCAGAAAACGACTTCACGTGCATCTTCAATTATTGCTTCAGCTTACAACTATGTCTTATCGATAGTCGTTGCATGGCTAGCCCCTGATGGGACAGTTCCAGACACCGCCGTTGGAAAACCAATTGTTGTAACTGTCACAAATCAGAACATCACAAAAGGTTCGCGTATTTACAAATTAGTTGGTACCACACCGCGCGTTCTTGGAACCGCAACCGAAAATGGAAGGTTCCAAGCATTACTCACACAAGATCCACTTGTAACTGTGGCAATTACCGAACCAGATTCTCCTACTGCGGTTTCTGCAGTTGCGCTTGATCAAGAATCAGCGCTAGTAAGTTGGCAAGCGCCGGAAGTAAATGGTGGTTCATCAATTACTGGATACACGGCGACATCTAGTGGTGGGCAGAGCTGTACAACTGTTACGACTTCTTGCACGATAACCGGCTTGAGCGCCAGCACCAGTTACACCTTCTCAGTTGTTGCACGAAACGTTATTGGTGCAAGCCTTCTGCGTGCTGGACAGTCATCGATTACTACCAGCGCTGCGCCAGTACTCGTAACTGAGAATACGAACAACAATACGAATAACTCGGGTGGAACATACGACCCAAGTGCTGCTATTGCTGCCGCACAACAACAGGCAGCACAAGCCGCTGCAGCAGCTCAACAACAAGCAGCACAAGCCGCTGCAGCCGCCGAACTTAAGGCAGCGGAAGAGAAAGCTGCAGCTGAACTCAAAGCGGCAGAACAGAAAGCAGCGGAAGAAAAGGTGGCAGCCGAACTTAAGGCAGCGGAAGAGAAAGCTGCAGCTGAACTCAAAGCAGCAGAAGAGATAAAAGCTGCTGAAATAAAGGCTTTGGCTGATGCTGAGCTAGCTGCGAAACTTGCCGCCAAGAAGATCACTCCTGAGGTCAGCTTGTATTCGATTTCACCAAAATTAACTTTGAGTACTTACGACCTTGCCTACATGAAGAAATATCTGTCAACGTTAAAGAGGACAGCCACAGTTACATGTATTGGTTATACCTATACGCAGAAGACAACGCTTGCGAAGGCAACTGTTCTTGCCAAGAAGCAAGCAAATGCAGTCTGTTCAATTGTGAAGAAAATACGTCCAACTCTGAAAACTTCAATTCTCATTCGCCCAGCTAAGTCGGCTCCGAAAGCTGCAGTTGGGGCTAAGTGGGTGGCAATTAGCTATCGCGTTGATGGCTACCAGCCAAAGAAATGAAAACTTCCAGAGTCCAACAGGCCTTAAAGATTCTAAATTCGAGCGCTAAGGAATTTCAGATTGAAGAAAAACCAAGGATTCGAAAATCTGTTGCCGAAAAGAAATCTAAGCCAACACCAAAGAAAAATACAAAGTAGTTACTGGAATTTTTAGCGGGGCTGCAGGGCGGATCTCATTGGGATCATTTTTGCGGCGCTCTCCTCTAACTCTTTTTCAGGGTTAGAGCCAGCAACGATTCCGCAACCAGCAAAGATACGAATTTCGTTCTCGGTTATTTGCCCGCAGCGAAGCGCAATTCCTAGTTCGCCATCGCCACGTGCATCGAGCCAACCAACTGGGCCGGCGTAACGGCCACGTGGCATGCCTTCAATATCTTTAATCAACTTTGCTGAAATATCAGTTGGGGTTCCGCAGACAGCTGCTGATGGGTGTAATTTTTCAAGAAGAGTGAATGCATCCACGCTCTTCTTACTCTCTATCAGCGCACCAGTCACATCAGTGGCTAGGTGCATGACGTTTGCTAAGTGAAGGACAAACGGAGACTCAGGAACGTTGGTAGATGTACAGAATGGTTCTAGTGCTTCGGCCACTGAACGAACTGCATATTCGTGTTCTTCTAAGTCTTTTGATGATCGGGCAAGTGAAGCAGCTAGCGCTAAATCTTTCTCGTCATCTCCGGTTTTGCGGATAGTTCCTGCGAGCACCCGCGATGTGACCATGCCGCGGGATAAACGCAATAGGAGTTCAGGTGTAGCACCAATCAAGCCATCGACGGCAAAGATCCAAGTTGAAGGATACTCCGCGCTTAAGTTGCGGAGAATTTTGCGTGGATCAATTGCGCGGTGAGAGTTAACTTTTAGATCCCTAGCGAGAACAACTTTTTCAAGTTTTGTGCTTTCAATTTCCTTAATTGCTTGGGATACCCGAATCTGCCATTCAGCAGGGCTTATCGAACCATCGCCCCAGTTGTATTCAGCATCTTCCAGATATTGAGCGCTCTCAAATAACTTTGGCTGTGCTTGTTCGCCGATCCAAGTAATCCAAGAGCTGCCATTGCGCATTCCAACAATTACTTCTGGAATTACAAGAACAGATTCTTCGCTCTGATCGAACGAGAAAGAGGTAAAGAGAATTGGTCCAGAGCCACTGGTATGTACCGAGTCTGAGATCGCAAGTTTTTCTAATTGTTGGTGCCACCAAGTGCGCGCATCGTTGAAACGATTTGGGCCTGAAACTGTTGTCGTTGCATAACTGCCCCAGCCAACTAAACCGTCGCCGCCGCGAACCCAAGAAACCGGTGCGCTATCTGGAAGAAGTTCAAGAAGTGGCAGGTGCTCGCCAAGGCGTGCAGTAGTTACGGGGATTAAGGGCGCCACAAGAATTAAATCTATCGGTTTTAATCGACCCATTAAATTTATAAGTTGTGGAACTACCCAATCGTGCGAGAGACTTGGCCTATGTCGCGCGCAAATATGGATAAAAACCCAGATGAAGTCGCCGCAATGTTCGATTGCGTAGCCAAGCGCTACGACCTAGTTAACGACCTTCTGAGCCTGGGTCGGACCAAGGCTTGGCGCCGGGCCACCACCGCCATCATCGCCCCTAAGCCCGGGATGAAGATCCTGGATTTGGCCGCGGGCACAGGATCTAGCTCCGAACCGCTGGGTGCCGCTGGTGCCGATGTGATTCCAGCCGATTTCTCGGAAGGCATGCTGGCCGCCGGCCGCAAAGCCCGTCCCCACCTGCCATTTACCTTCGCCGATGCCTTAAATCTGCCATTCGGCGACGGCGAATTCGATGTTGTGACCATCTCTTTCGGCCTTCGCAACACTTCAGATACCGAAAAAGCGCTAAAAGAGGCGCTACGAGTAACCAAAAAGGGCGGCAGGATCGTCATAGCCGAGTTTTCCAGCCCAACTTGGGCTCCATTTCGAAAGCTTTATACCAATTACTTAATGCGCGCTCTGCCGGCGATCGCCAAGAAGACCTCTTCAAATCCGGATGCCTATATATATCTGGCCGAATCGATCAGGGCCTGGCCAGATCAGAAGGCGCTCGCCGCCAAGATCGAGGCGGCCGGATGGAGCCAAGTCGGCTGGCAGAACTTAACTTTTGGAGTTGTTGCAGTTCACAGAGGCGTGAAGGCGTAACGGTCACGACCACCCCCGTGGCCACCTTAGGATTTCGCTTGTGATCGGTAACCCATATGTTCCAATTCTGGCGATTGCAGCCGTGGGATTTGGCTTCGCCGTATTTTCCATCGCCGCCGCAGCGCTAACAGGTCCGGCACGTTACAACCGAGCAAAGCTCGAAGCATACGAATGCGGAATCGAACCATCACCACAAGCTGCACAAGGCGGCCGTTTTCCGGTCAAGTACTTTTTAACTGCGATGCTCTTTATCATCTTTGATATTGAAATTGTTTTCCTTTATCCATGGGCTGTCACCTTCGATCAACTCGGGCTATTTGGTTTAGTCGAAATGGCAATCTTCATCGCAACAGTATTTGTCGCATATGCATATGTCTGGCGCCGTGGAGGTCTCGAGTGGGATTAGAAGAGAAGTTACCTAGCGGAATTGTCTTAACCTCAGTTGAAAAACTTGCAGGTTACATGCGTAAAAATTCACTCTGGCCGGCAACTTTCGGTTTGGCATGTTGTGCAATCGAGATGATGGCAGCTGGTGCAGGTCGTTACGATCTCGCACGTTTTGGTATGGAAGTTTTCCGCGCATCCCCACGACAAGCAGATTTGATGATCGTTGCAGGGCGCGTTTCAAACAAGATGGCGCCAGTACTTCGCCAGATTTACGATCAAATGGCGGCGCCAAAGTGGGTTATCGCAATGGGCGCATGTGCATCATCAGGTGGAATGTTTAACAACTATGCAATCGTGCAAGGCGTTGACCACGTTGTACCCGTTGATATTTATCTGCCAGGTTGTCCACCACGTCCTGAGATGTTGATGGATGCAATTCTTAAATTGCACGATCAGATCTATGACGAAAAACTCGGACCTAACCGCGAAAAAGTTATTAAGGAAGTTGAAGCGGCAGCAATGGCTGCAGTACCAACCCATCAGTTGAAGGGGTTGCTCGCTTAAATGTCTGAC
>Ga0222712_10002489_pt1 | contig 21056 bp, 17 predicted proteins | sample C33_657DmetaG_FD_165043 | JGI IMG/M metagenome (GOLD analysis project Ga0222712, IMG submission 165043) | Estuarine water microbial communities from San Francisco Bay, California, United States - C33_657D | ecosystem: Environmental > Aquatic > Marine > Unclassified | place: USA: California... | reverse complement strand
TTCTTCAATGCCAGAGTGGTATAGCCCATTCACTAATAATTTTCTTTCTTGAACTTTCCCGTTTTGTAAAAAATTAACTCTTACAACAGAGCCAATACTTGCATTTATTTTATTGGCAATTTCTTCCGATAGCACAATTTCATTATTCTTTTCTATGGACAACTTTTTAAGTTGAGTACTCTTGCTTAGAAATGGGATAGATTGGTTTTTATCAACCCCTTTAACAATGATTCCTTCCATTTCTTTTTGATATGCAATCACTGCTGTTTGAGTTGCATAAGCTTCGACGCTTTTAACCTCGGGTAATTGTTGAATTGCAGTAACTAGTTGAGGAGACTCGTTTAATAGATTCCCATTGATTGCATTAACTCTAATTGATCCCCAAAAATTATATACTTTATGGGCAATTTGCTCTTGAAAACCATTCACAATAGAAAAAGTAAGAATAATTGCAGTAATACTAATGGAAGTGGCTGCAATAGATAGTTTAACAATAAAACTAGTATTGGTTTTGCTTTTTTGGAAGCTCATTCTTTTTGCTATTTCAAAAGCGGTATTCAAAAGAGTATATTTTTCCCAAATCTAGCTTATTTATCCTTACAGATAATGAATAATGGCCTAGTTTCGTATTGTATTAAAGCTTGAATGATGGGTAAAATCTTGTTTTTTATTTGGGTAGTAATTATACCACTACAAATTTTTGCTCAGCAAGACCCTGATCAGTGTTTTGATACTGCTATTCACACGATTTTATTATATCCAGAAGGTAGACCTAGGGATATTCCTGTCATTGGCTTGAATGATCCTACTGCGTTGAATATTAGTTTTGATGATTTTAGTTTTAAATATCAAAATTATTTCTATAGTATAGAATTAGTAGACGATCAATGGCAACCGATTCCGATGAGTCCATTTGATTATACTAAGGGGTTTAGTCAAAACAAAATCAATGATTTCAAAGTATCTTCCATTGCAGTACAACAATATTATCATTATCAGTTTTCTATACCTAATCAAAACTGCGCTCCCACTAAAGCGGGTAATTATATTTTAAAAGTTTTTAAAGACGGCAATCCATCCTCGATAGTTTTTACTAGACGATTTTATGTAGTAAATTCTTTAATTGGTGTTTTCTCTTCTGTTCAAGAGCCTTTTGATGGAGCTATATCTAGAACCCATCAAAAAATACAACTAAGTTTGGATGTAAAACAAATTCCCTATTTCCAACCGGATCAGTTGAAAGTGTTGGTATTTCAGAATCATCGTTTTAATGATGCCAAAATGGTTACCGAACCAAGCTTTATAAGAGGTAATCAGGTGGAGTACAATAGCGAAAGAGATTTGATTTTCCCTGGTGGCAAAGAAGCTAGATGGTTGGATCTTCAAAGTTTAAGACTTAGATCAGATAGGGTGCAGCAAATTGATCAGTCAGAGCCTTTGACTAAAATTATAGTGAAGCCAGACCTATCAAGGTCTACTACTCCTTATTTTACTTTTAATGATTTAAATGGTGCTTTTATTATTTCAAATTCTGAATCATTACAAAGTGAGTTTCAAAATGATTACGCTAATGTAGTATTTACTTTTGTCCCTAAAAATGGTATTCCTTATATGGGAGAGAAATTATACTTGATTGGAGATTTGACACAAAATAAATTAAGCTCATTTGCTCAAATGCAGTTTAATGCTTCTAAAGGATACTATGAAAAAACACTTTTATTAAAACAAGGTTATTATAGCTATCAATATCTATTAAGAGATGCCAAAGACCCACAACCTAGTCAAGACTTTATGGAAACGGAGGGGGATCATTGGGAAACGGAGAATACTTATACCATTTTGGTTTATTATACTGCACCAGGAGCCAGATATCCTATGATTGCGGGCTTTTCTACTATAAATTCCAGCCGAAATTGGTAGGATAATCCCTTTGCTTTTTGTAACTTCGCAGCGGCAGGTCTTGCACGACCAGCTCCTGCTGAACCTCCCCAGGACAGGAATGTAGCAAGGATAGGCGGTTGTAGCGGTGCGATGTAAGTAGCCTGCCACTTTTTTAAAGTGGCATCCCAATAAGAAACCCTATAAATCAAACCATATGAAATTTTTTGTAGACACTGGTAATTTAGCTCAGATCAAGGAAGCCTATGACTTAGGTATTTTAGATGGCGTTACTACTAATCCCTCTTTAATGGCTCAGGTGGGTGTTAAAGGAGAAGAAGCAATTGCTGCTCACTACAAAGCTATTTGCGAATTAGTTGATGGCGATATTAGTGCAGAAGTATTATCTACAGATTTTGCTACAATGATTGAAGAAGGAAAAAAATTAGCTGCAATACATAAAAATATTGTGGTTAAAGTTCCAATGATTAAAGATGGTATTAAAGCAATTAAATGGTTTACAGATAATGGTATTCGTACTAACTGTACTTTAGTATTTTCTGCAGGTCAAGCAATTTTAGCAGCTAAAGCTGGTGCTACTTATGTATCTCCATTTATTGGTAGAATTGATGATAGCTCTTGGGATGGAATGGAATTAATAAGCCAAATCCGTCACATTTATGATATTCAAGGTTTCCAAACTCAAATATTAGCTGCATCTATTAGAAATGCATTGCATATTGTAAAAGCTGCTGAAGCGGGTGCAGATGTTTGTACTTGTCCATTAGATTCTATCTTAGGATTATTAAAACATCCTTTAACAGATATTGGCTTGGCTAAGTTCTTGGAAGATGCTAAAAAAATGTAAGATGTTTTAAAGCCTCTCGCTTTGAAAGATTAGATAGAGATGGGTGATCCTTTACAAATTGGGTCACCCATTTTTTATTGGTATAGGCATATGCACGAAGTGCCCAACCAATGGCTTTGCGGACAAAGAAATCTTCATGTTCTATGCTGCTCTCAATATAATGGGCTAATAATGTAGAATTTGTCTTTGTCTTATAGGCAAGTTGAAAAAGAATACTCATTCTTATCAACCATTTATTACTTGATTGATTCCATTTGCTAGTATATGCTTCAATATGTTCTGGATACAATAAGAAGAACTTGCTAATCACATGTGTATTGGTACTATCCACAGAATCCCACCAGCTATTGTGTGTTATCATCCATTCTATTAGTGGTAGTGTTTGCTTTGACCATAATTTTTTATGGTGCCCAACTAATTCAATGGCAAAATAATGTAACTCTCTTTGCGGCTCTGCAAAGCAATCTTTAACAAGAGTAATTAGTTCCTTATGATCTTCAATTGGATTTGCCTTATAAAAAGCCTTGCATATACTTCTTCTTAATGGCGTTTTTATTCCATAGAATTCAAATTGATTCAACAAATATGCTTTCGCGCCTTTAGCAATGATTGCGTTAGCGTTTGCTGCATATAGTTTTTTAATCTCTTTTAAATAGGGATGAGGCATACTAAACTCCCACTACTCTTTTGTTAAAAGCACTATTTCTCGCTGCTTCTAAAATTCTAATGATATTTTTTCCTTCTTGAGCAGATGTAGGCACTGGTGAATCATGTAAAATAGCATCCGCCATTTTTTCGTAAAACATTCCATAGTTTCCAGCTTTGCTCGGGATGACTCTATTGGATATTAAACCATCGTTATCTGTGTACAATGTTCCATAATCGTCTTTTGATTCTACTCCCCAATTATCCGAACCTGGTTGCTTGCCTGCAATTAAATCTGCTTCTTGTACATCAGACCTATTCTTGATAAAGCTACCTTTTGTACCATATATTTTATAACCCGCTAACTGAGTCATGAAAACCATACCGCTGGTTAAAGTGATACGATGACCTGGATAATACAAGATCATATGAAAATAGTCATCTACAATACCCACTTTTCTAGTAATTCTAATATCTGCAAATACAGCTAATGGCATGCCAGATAATAAAATTGCCTGGTCCACTAAATGAGGTCCTAAATCATATAAAAGTCCAGCGCCTGGTGTAACAGATTCTTTGTGCTTTTTAGGGCTTAGGGTTGTTCTGTATCTTTCGAAAGAAATTTGCACATCTAAAAAATCACCAATGGCATCTTCTTTGATTAATTGTTGAATAGTCAAAAAATCTGCATCATATCTTCTGTTATGATAGACTGCTAATTTTAATCCTTTTTGATTCGCGATATCATCCAGTTCTTGCGCTTCTGCAGCAGTAATTGTAAATGCTTTTTCACATACCACATGCTTGCCTGCTAGCAATGCTTGCTTAGTATAAGTATAATGAGAATCGTTGGGACTATTCACTACCACCAAATCAATAGAAGCGTCTGTTAAGATTTCTTCATAACTACTATAAGATTTAGTACCGGGGTAGGCAGCTTCAATATTTTTGGAAGAACGCTCCCAACTTCCTACTAATTTAAAATTAGGATTGCTTGCAATAAAAGGAGCATGGAAAACTTTCCCGCTCATACCAAAGGAAACTAGTGCTGTATTAATCATATTTCAAATTTAAGGAAACAATATGAGTTTGATAAAAAACAAAAATCCCTCTGAGTTTCAGAGGGATTTTTAAAAATTAAGAAGATGCGAAGCATCTGATGTGCAGATAATTTATTAGGCTTTAAATTTCAATTAAGCCTATAAAAATACTACCCGGCAACTTGCTTTCTGATAATGTTTAATGCACCACCTGCTTTAAACCACTCAATTTGTTGTTGGTTATAAGTATGGTTAGCTTTAATGGTATCAGTTGATCCATCTTTATGCGTTAATACTAAACTTAATGGAGTGCCTGGCGCGAAGCTTGTTAAACCTGTTACATCAATGCTATCGTCTTCTTGAATCTTATCATAATCTGCTTTGTCAGCAAAAGTTAATGCTAACATACCTTGCTTCTTTAAGTTGGTTTCGTGGATACGAGCAAAAGATTTAGTCAATACTACACGAACACCTAAATGTCTTGGCTCCATTGCAGCGTGCTCACGAGAACTACCTTCACCGTAGTTTTCATCACCCACCACAATTGTTCCTATACCAGCTGCTTTGTAAGCTCTTTGTGTATTTGGAACAGTATCGTAATTTCCATTTAATTGACTCTTCACATTGTCTGTCTTCTCGTTGAAGAAGTTTACTGCACCAATTAATAAGTTATTAGAGATATTATCTAAGTGACCACGGAATTTTAACCAAGGACCAGCCATTGAGATATGATCTGTTGTACATTTTCCTTTTGCCTTGATTAATAATTTCAATGATTTTAAATCAGTTCCTTCCCATGCAGTAAATGGATCTAATAATTGTAAACGCTTAGACGTTGGGTCTACCGCTACAACTACTTTTGAACCATCTTCAGCAGGCGCTTGGTATCCAGCATCTTCTACTGCAAAACCTTTTACTGGTAATTCATCACCAGTAGGAGCGTCCAATTTAACTTGCTCACCTTTGTCGTTGGTTAAAGTATCTGTTAATGGATTGAAAGTTAAATCACCTGCAATCGCTAAAGCGGTTACTAATTCTGGAGAACCCACAAATGCATAAGTATTTGGATTACCATCCGCACGCTTTGCAAAGTTTCTGTTGAAAGAGTGAACAATCGTATTTTTTTCTTTTTTCTCTGCACCAACACGCTCCCACATACCAATACAAGGTCCACAAGCATTAGCAAATACTTTAGCACCTATTTGACTGAATACATCTAAGAAACCATCTCTTTCAATAGTATATCTTACTTGCTCAGATCCTGGAGTGATCATGTATTCTGCCTTAGTAGTTAATCCTTTTTGAGCAACTTGTTTTGCTAAACTCACTGCACGGCTAATGTCTTCGTAAGAAGAGTTGGTACAGCTACCAATTAAACCCACTTCCACTTTGGTAGGCCATCCGTTTGCAGCAGCTACTTCTTTCATTTTAGAAATAGGAGTAGCTAAGTCTGGAGTGAATGGTCCGTTTAAATGTGGCTCTAAAGTATCTAAATCAATTTCAATTACTTCATCAAAATATTTAGAAGGATTTGCATAAACTTCTGCATCTGCTGTTAAGTGTTCTGCAACAGTATCAGCTAAAGCAGCTACATCTGCACGACCAGTTGAACTTAAATATCTGCTCATACTAGCATCGTAACCAAATGTAGAAGTAGTAGCACCAATCTCTGCACCCATATTACAAATTGTACCTTTACCAGTACAGCTCATACTTGTTGCACCTTCGCCAAAATATTCTACAATCGCACCAGTTCCACCTTTAACAGTTAAGATACCAGCTACTTTTAAAATAACATCTTTAGGAGCAGTCCAACCATTCAACTTGCCCTTTAATTTAATACCAATCAATTTAGGCCATTTTAATTCCCATGCTAAACCTGCCATAACATCACAAGCATCAGCACCACCCACACCAATCGCTAACATACCTAAACCACCAGCGTTCACTGTGTGAGAATCGGTACCAATCATCATACCACCTGGGAATGCATAGTTTTCTAAAACTACTTGGTGAATAATACCCGCTCCAGGCTTCCAGAAACCTAAACCATATTTATTAGAAACAGAAGCTAAGAAATCATATACTTCCTTACTTTCTGTTGTTGCAACTTGTAAGTCTTGTTTTGCTTCTACTTTTGCAGAAATCAAGTGATCACAATGTACTGTACTTGGTACAGCTACTTTTGGACGTCCTGCTTGCATAAATTGCAATAAAGCCATCTGTGCAGTAGCATCTTGCATTGCTACACGATCTGGTGCAAAGTCAACATAAGAACCACCTCTTTCGAAGCCTTCTAATTTTTGATCACTATGTAAATGAGAGAATAAAATCTTTTCAGATAGGGTAAGAGGACGACCTAACATTTTACGAGCCGCTTCCACTTTCGCTGGCATTTCAGCGTATACTTTTTTGATCATTTCGATATCAAAAGCCATAGTTGTAAATTTTGGTGTTTAAACTGGTGCAAAGGTAATAAAAATGCTACCGGCAGACCTCAAAAAAGTGCAAATTATGTCCACATTTTTTGATAGATTTGGTTAATCAATCAGCTGCTACAATGCAAAAATTAAGAGATTTCTTGGAATTACATGCTTTTGGGGTTTGTTCGGCCCTTGGTGAGCGCTTGGGCATTGCTAGCGCCAAGATAAGAATGTGGTTTATCTATATCTCATTTCTTACCCTAGGATCTCCGGTGATAGTCTATTTTGTATTGGCTTTTTTAAGAAGCATCAAGCATTATATGCTTTTGGGTAAAAGAAATCCAATTAAATACTAGATCACCGCTTTTCTTACTCTTACTAATTTCTCTAACAACGGTTCTAATAATTCTAATCTCAACATATTAGCACCATCGCTTTTTGCTACTGCTGGATTTGGATGCGTCTCAATAAATAAACCATCAGCACCAGTTGCAATGGCTGCTTTAGCAATTGTTTCAATTAAAGCAGGATTACCACCTGTTACTCCACTGGTTTGATTAGGTTGTTGTAAAGAATGGGTACAATCCATGATTACAGGAACATTGTTCTCTGCCATTGCAGGAATATTTCTATAGTCTACTACTAAATCTTGGTATCCAAATGTGTTACCTCTTTCGGTCAACATTATTTTTTCGTTCCCTGCCAATCTTATTTTATCCACTGCAAATTTCATAGAAGCGCCACTTAAAAATTGTCCTTTTTTCACATTGACAATTTTACCTGTTTCAGCTGCTGCAATTAATAAGTCTGTTTGACGACATAAGAAAGCAGGTATTTGTAAAATATCTATATACTTTGCTGCAATTGCTGCTTCATCATGTGCATGAATATCTGAAGTAGTTGGAACATTAAATTTGGCACCAACTTTTTTGATCAATTCCATTCCAGTGTCATCTCCAATACCAGTAAATGAATTGGCACTTGTTCTATTGGCCTTGCGATAACTTGCTTTAAAAACATAAGCAATCCCTAAGTTTTTACAAATAGTGGAAACCTTTTCACCTATTTCCATTACCAAATCTTCACTTTCCACCACACATGGTCCTGCGATTAAAAAGAATTGGTTAGGGTCGTAAGTTTGAGACTTAAAATGGTCTTGTAAATAAGAAGGAATCATGCTATTTGTTTTTCGGCTTCAAAGGTACACAATTAAGCCTAAAATCTTAAACCCAGTGTTAAACCTCCACCTCTGATTCCAGCCCAAGGGCCTTCCATATCTGCTACTGCGCCAGTAGAAGTAACTTTAGCGTTTACTTTGAAAGGATTGGCTTTAATATCGTTAAGGTTTTTTTGTAAAGCATCCTGAGCTTCTTGAGGAAATTTGGCGCCAGGCAAGGGGGTAAACTCTAGTTTACCATTAGAACTACCATAATGTCCGCCAATCATCCAAAAGTCCAACACTATTTTGGTAGCTAATTGAAATTGCATACCTACATACATACCCACACTTTGTGAGCGGATGGTACCTTCTAAACTTGCTGTTTTATTTTCTACTATCGGCTTAAGGGTTGTAGTAGAAATGGAATTGTATGAATAATTAACAGGGATAGATAAATCAAAATTGGCAAACCTTGTATAAGGTGCAATATAAAACCCTGACATTTTTTGAATACCTAAATAAAATCTACCTTCAAAAGTAAGTGCAGTATTGCCTACTTGAAACTGATCAAAATCAATCGCATCGCTTTTAATAAATTTCTTTGCCAAGCTTTTTAAAGGAAGTGCGGTCTTTGGCATGGTCCTATAACTAGCAGAAATAGATACAAATGGAAGGATGTTTTTTTCGAAGGTTAAATTATAATTCTTTAAAGCGTCAGAGGATAAATTTGTCTTAAGAATATGATCACCACCTATTAATTTTTGTGCATTTGCTCCCACACTTATCATAACCAGTATAACAACAATTAATTTTTTCATTGAAGTGTAATTTTTAGGGGAGTGAAATTATTTTTGTTTTTTGTAAGCCAGATCAGCAACTGTTCTCTTGTCTAAGATTGACAAAGTGTTGTCTCTTACTTCTGCCATTACTTTATTGATGCCACATTTTTTCTCATTGCAATCGCTACATTTTTCGTAGAAATTTAAACTTACACAAGGCAATAATGCAATGGGTCCCTCGATGGTTCTGAAAATACCAGATAATTTAATTTTGCTAGGAGGGATTGCAAAGAAGTATCCACCATGCTTACCTTTTTTACTTTCTAAAAATCCCGCTTTTTTTAGCTCTAACAATATGTTCTCTAAAAACTTCAAAGGAATATGCTTGTGCGTTGCAATATCTGCAATCAATATCGGTGATTCCGTATCTTGTTCAGCCATAAAGCTGAGTGCTTGAAGTGCGTATTGTGTTTTTTTAGATAACATACTGATGGCTTATAATCCTAGAACTTCTTTCATGCTAAAGATACCATTTTTTTGCTTTGCAAATTCTGCAGCAAGCACAGCACCGCTTGCAAAACCTTTACGTGTATGTGCTTTATGGATAATTTCAATATCATCAATAGCAGAACTATATTTTACCTGATGTGTTCCAGGTGCAGGATCAATTCTCTCAGAATGAATATGCAATTGATTGGGAGCAGCAGCTTGATCATTAATCCAATTATCTTTCCTGCCAATATTGGATAAAATTTGTTCTGCTAAAGAAATGGCTGTTCCACTTGGTGCATCTTTCTTCTCAGTATGATGTATCTCTGTCATGCTAACATCATAATCTGCATAAGGGTCCATTAATTTGGCTAAGTATTTATTTAACTCAAAAAACAAATTCACGCCTATACTATAATTACTTGAATACACTAAGCAGCCATTATTTTCTTTACAAGCTTTTTCAATTTCATTCCAATGTTCTAACCAACCTGTTGAGCCAGATACTATTGGCACGCCAAAGCCAATACATTTTTTGATATTCTCTAAAGCACTATGTGGTCCAGTAAATTCAATAGCAACGTCTGCTTTTTTAAAATTCTCGGCAGTAAATTCATGTGCATTGCTTACATCTATTTTTAATACTATCTCATGTCCTTTTTGTACTGCAACTTCTTCTATTGCCTTACCCATTTTTCCGTAGCCAATTAATGCTATTTTCATAACAACTATTTATATAATTATTTAGAACTATTATTTTTTAAGTGCAATTGAATGGATAATCCTGCTTGTCTAAATTGTGGTTGATAGCTAGGTTGTATCTTCAAACTCAAATCATTATTAATATCGAACTCTTTTAAGTGGCCAGAAACTGTTGCGTCTAAAACATTTAGGCCCCATCCAAGAATAAACCACATCACAGAGTAGTCTCTATCTTTTCTAAAAATATTTCTATAACTCTGTAAACTTGCTAATCCTAAATTTTTTAAAGTGGGATCTATCTTGGACACATCCGAATTATCTCCATTGGCTTCTTTAAATCTAGCTTCATAAGCAAATTTAGCTTTGGAATACAAGTCGGCGTTATATTGATAGGTAGCAGCAGGAATAGCTAATACGCCATATACAAGTGGAACTTTCCAATACTGTTTATTGTAAACTTGACCCCATCCAGGTAATATAGCAGATCTTTGAGTAGCTATTCTTGGAATATGATGTTTGATAGTAACAATTGAGTCTTTTGAATTGACATTTTCTTGTCCAAAACTATACAATTGGATAAAACATAGAAAAAGTATAGAAATAAAAGCTCTCATCTTAGCTGATGCTTAATTGCATTGCCTCTAAAATTTTATTTAATCCATTCAAATCTGCATATTCAACAGTAATTTTCCCACTACCATTTTTTTGATGTTGCAATTGAACTTTTGTAGAAAAATGATCACACAATTTATCTTCCAATTTTTTGTACACAGGAGATAATTGATTTGGGTTAGGTTTTGCACCTGCAGATTTATTTGGAATAACTTGTTTTAACAATGCTTCTGCCTGTCTAACAGTTAAACCCTTATCCATTATTTCTTTAAAAACGAATAATTGCTTGTCAACTTCTCTTCCAATTAATAATTTAGCCAAACTCACGCTCAACTGACCACTTCTAACTGCTGCTTGAATACTTGGCGGTAGTTCTAATAAACGAATATAATTGGCAATAGTAGATCTATCCTTACCCATTCTTTCAGCTACCTGCTCTTGGGTATAATTTAATTCATCCATCATCCGTTGATAACTCAATGCAATTTCTATTTCGTTTAAATCAACTCTTTGTAAATTCTCTAGTAAGGCAAGTTCTAATAGTTCTTTGTCATTAACCTGTCTGATATAGGCAGGCACGTCGACTAATCCAGCTAATTTAGCTGCACGAAATCTTCTTTCACCTGCAATTAATTGGTATTTACCATCACTTAAAGCTGAAACAGTTAAGGGTTGGATAATATCATGTAACTTAATAGAATTAGCTAATTCTTGTAAAGCCTTTTGATCAAAATCTTTTCTTGGATTCTTTGGGTTCACCACAATATTTGACAATGCCACTCTATTGGTTGCAACTGCTTTTTCGATAGCAGCAGGTTGCACTCTTCCAGCAGGGTTTTTATACTCTGCATCCATATTTTGTAATAAGGAACGAAGTCCTTTACCTATCAAATCTTTATTGGGTGTACTCTTGCTCATATTTAGTCAATTATGCGCTCGGCATTACTCATATTGGTCATGCCATTTTTTTGTAAAATTTCTTTAGATAAATTCAAATAGTTCACAGTTCCCTTGCTATCTGCATCATATAAGATTACAGGTTTTCCTACGCTAGGGGCTTCACTTAATCTTGTATTTCTATGAATGATAGTAGAGAATACCATATCATCAAAATGCTTTCTCACTTCACTTACTACCTGATTGCTTAATCTTAATCTGCCATCATACATTGTCATTAAAATACCCTCAATTTGCAAATCAGGATTTAGTCTGCTTTGTACAATTTTCACTGTATTCAATAATTTGCCTAATCCTTCTAGTGCAAAGAATTCACATTGTACTGGAACAATTACACTATCAGATGCAACTAATGCATTAACAGTTATTAAGCCAAGTGAAGGCAAACAGTCGATGATTATAAAATCATACTGATCTTTTATAGGCGCTAATAAATTCTTTAATACGTTTTCTCTATTGGGGAAGTTGACTAGTTCAATTTCTGCACCTACTAAATCAATATGAGAAGGGATTACATCCAAATGAGGAATTTCTGTCTTTAAAATAATATCGGACAATGGGGTGCTATTGATCATTCCATCATATAAACTTGTAGTTATATTGTGTAAGTCAAATCCAACACCTGTTGTACTATTTGCTTGAGGGTCAGCATCAATCAACAAGGTTTTGTATTCCAAAACAGCCAAACTTGCCGCAATATTAATTGCAGAAGTTGTTTTTCCAACGCCTCCTTTTTGATTTGCTATGCCTATAATTCTTGCCATAAAACGGGGATCCTTAATTTCTGCCAAAAATAAGGTATAAATGGTAACATTTTGGGATTAAATTAACCCATTCTAGGCCTTTTAGACCTAATTTTGAACTCTTAAATCCCGATATGCGTAGCCCTATTTTCATACTGTTCTTTGTATCTATATTGATACTCATTGATTTTTACATTTATCATGTCTTAAAGACTCTATCTCAAGGTGCTTCGACTCAGGTTAAGTCTATCGTTTTTATAGTCTATTGGGCACTCTGTTTGATCAGTTTAAGTAGCTTCTTATTGTTCCCATATATCAATAACCCCTATTTCAAACAATACATTTTTTCTGTAAGCATTGGCTGGGTACTTACTCAAATTACCATGGTTATGTTCTTTTTATTAGACGATGTTAGAAGAGGAACTTTTTGGACTGTGGGACAGATTAGTTCGGCCGCTGGAGCCCAATTTTTAAATTCAGACAAGGGAATTCCAAGATCCACTTTTTTAAGTTGGCTAGGGGTGGGCTTGTCTTCAAGTTTGTTTTTTTCTTTGATATATGGATTCGGGAATAAATACAATTACCAATTGGTGCGTCAAAAAGTAAAACTTAAAAATTTACCTTCTGCCTTCAAAGGGTTCAAGATTATTCATATTAGTGATATTCACAGTGGAAGTTTGAAAGAAAAAGAAGCTGTATTAAAAGGAATTCATTTAATCAATCAACAAAATGCAGACCTGGTTTTATTCACAGGTGATTTAGTGAATGATCGTGCTACTGAAATGCATGACTGGATGGATGTATTTAGTCAAATCAAAGCACCACATGGTGTGTATAGTACTTTAGGTAATCATGATTACGGTGATTATGTACAATGGGATTCTGTAGAAGCCAAGCAACAAAACTTAAGAGATCTTGCAAGTGTTCATGAACAATTAGGTTGGAGATTGTTGATGAATGAAAATGTAGCTATCCAAAAAGATAATGAAAGCATACAATTAGTTGGAATAGAAAATTGGGGTGCAAAAGCTAGATTTCCTAAGTATGGTAAAATGGATATTGCCATGTGTGGAGTTGATCCAAATGGAACCATCATTTTATTGAGTCACGATCCAAGTCATTGGGAAGCACAAGTTCAATCGGTATATCCTCAGGTAGATCTTATGTTGTCTGGCCATACGCATGGTATGCAATTTGGTTTGGAGAATCCTTATTTTAAATGGAGCCCTGTTCAGTGGGTATATAAACAATGGGCTGGCGTTTATAAACAAGGAGATCAGCAATTGTATGTAAATAGAGGTTTTGGATTTTTAGGATATCCAGGCAGGGTAGGAATTATGCCTGAGATAACTTTAATTGAACTTGCCTAGTAACAATTCATTTATTTTTTCGTTAATAGTATTATTAATACCCCTTTTATGAAAAAGTGTTTCTTTTTAATTGGTTTATTTATTACAAACTTAAGTTTTGCGCAAGAGCATGTTAATATTGGAATTAAAGTTGGTCAAAATTTTTCTAAAGTAAATAATGTTGCCGCAGATAGAACACAGGCTTCTTTTCATATAGGTGCGCAAGCAAGTGTAAGGCTAACTAATATCTTGAGTATTGCACCGGAAGTTATTTTGTCACAAACAAAATTAGAAGCAGATCCAAGTTTAATGGATGTGCTTGGCAATAATAATCTTCAGCCAGAAACCTATCATCTGAATTATTTATCTTTTCCGGTTTTATTGCAAATCAAGCCGGTGAGTAAATTAGTGTTGGAATTGGGGCCGCAGTACAGTGTTTTAATGAATCAATCAAAAGATGGAAAGGAATTAGCTAATATGGCTTTTAATTCTGGCGAATTCGCTTTTGTTGGTGGTGCTAAAATTCAATTTTCTGGCATTGCTGCTTATGGGAGATATGTTGTAGGTATGCAAGATATTAATGCATTGCAAGACCAACAGCATTGGAAAACCAGACAATGGCAATTAGGAATTAGTTTAAACCTATTTGGCTTTTAATTGATTTTTCAAATCTGTAATAGTCAATTGTAAAGTAGCAAGCATTTCTTGTTGTTCAATAATAAAACTATTATTGTCAATGCTTCCAATCACTTTATTCATTTCCTCTTCGTTTTCATATACCATCTTCCTGAATGGATTTTTATAATCCTTAGCCCTAGTATACAAAATACTTTCTGTGATACTTGTTTTAATTTCTAAATGCTTGTCTAATAAACTATTTAGCGTGCTTGCTTTAAAACTCTCTAGTTTTTTTCCAGTGATTAATTCTAATGCAGCCAAAGCATGTGCTGTTTTTTGTTGTATATATTTAGCAGATACTGTTTGATAAAATTCATGTACCTGATCCCATTCTGAAATACTATCAGTTTTTATTTGACTTAGTAAATTTTGAACAGTTTTTGTTTGCATTAATTGACCGCCTACATTTGTCCATTGCATATCTTTTGCGCCAGACTTCATGGCATTCACTGAGGCAATAATGGACTTATGCTTTTTACTACTTAATTCTGTAATTAAAGCGTCCATTCCGTATACTAGAATCATTTTTTCAAACATATGGTAAGCGTCGTACACCTTTACCATTCTTGTTTTTCGCTTGCTATTCTCAAATCCTTCTGCAAATATTTCAAGGCTATCAATTTCTTTCTTGGTCTTGGTATGTAGTAATTTTTTACCTATTTCTATTAAAGCTTTTTCTGTTGGTTGCTGTAGCTTTTTATCTTTAAGTATGGCAGCTTTTGCAACAGCTATTGCCAAAATGTCTAATGACTTAATTAATTCATTCACCGAATCTGGTGCTAGATAATTGTATTCTAAAATTGGTGTTTTATCTATTCTTTTATCTCTGTCTATATATTTCCAAGCATTTCTTGCAAGAGCATAGAAATTATATAAGAACCAATAGCCGGGCATAATTAATAACTCATCATTTTTTGGGTCATTACTAATTAATGAAAAGGGTAGTGGTATATTTAGTTCATAAGCGTAGTCACCTTTATTTAATAAAGCAAAACTTGCAAAAATAGAATTATGCTTAATGCTTACACATAAACCCGGCCAGAAACCTCTTCCCATAATCACTTCACCATCTGCACTTCTACTATTGTGGTTTGAACCCAATGTTGCACCTGCTGCAATATTTGATTGTCCCATCACCAAGGCTGCACATAAGAATGAATTATTATGGTGCTGTTCGTGTGCAGGGAATATTAGCGAATTCAATACTTCACAACATGAGATAGTTGCATTGGTACCAAGATAGGAATTAATTAATCTAGCTCCATATTTCAATTGAGAATAATCAGACAATACAAATCTTACTGCTTTGATGCCATAGAATACTCTACAGCCATATCCAATAATACCATTTACTAATTCACAACCTTCACCAATTTGTGTCTTGGCTTTCGGGTCTGAATTTATAGTAACATTCTTTATTTTATTGGCTCCTTTCAAATAAGCATCTGGTCCAATCCAAACATCTTTAATAATCTTACAATTCTTAATTACAGTTCGGTCGCCAATTTTACCATAGTACCCAAGCTTATTATCATAACGCTTATCTGTTAGTTCAATGAATTTCTTCTGCAAGATATCGTCATGTCTATTTCTTGTCCATAAGTATGCATCAGCGGCTGTCATACCATTGAATGGAAGTACTTTTCTGCCGGTATTCTCATTGCAAAGTTCCATCCATATTCTCACATCACTTGATTCACCTTTTTTTAATATACCATTTCCAAATTTAGAATGGTTGGTGGCTACTATCTCGTTTACATTAGTTATAATCACTTCGTTTCCTAGAATATAATGAGATAAGTAGTTCACATTATGCACTGCCACATTGTTACCAAAATCACAACTTATTATAGTAGAGTTATAAAGTCCAACAGGAACAATCAAATCGCTAAAGCTTAAACAATTACTTTCTAATTCTCCAATTCTTATTAAGCCAAAAAATGCACAGTTCTTCACTAACTCTGGATTAAACTTAGACGATACTAAAATTTTAGTCCAGTCGTCACTTGTATTACCATTACGCACAAGAATTTCAATCTCTAATGCATTAAGACTTCTATATTGAATGCCGCTTCTATTTTGCTTATCTCTTAAATAGTATTCGTTCTTACCCTTTGGTGGTTCTGGTATAAATCCATAACCTAATTGATTAATGGGTAATTTTTTAATAATGTTCATACTTTATTTATTTAAACAATATAGGGTGTGTTTCGTCCCAATTGGTTGCTTGTTGATATTTAGATGCTATCAATAAAATAGTCGCTTCGTCATATAGCTTTCCAACAAAACTTATACCAGTCGGTGTATTAGATCTTTTGTTAAAACCATTTGGAACACAAACCACAGGATGGCCAGTTAGGTTGGTGATGGCAGATTGATTTCCATCTCCTCTAGATGGACATATGATTGCATCGTATTGATTAATTACTTCGTTTACCTTTTGCATTAAAATATATCTATGTCTTTGTGCATTGATATATTCAACAGCGGGAACAAATCGAGCAGTCCTAAATTGATTAGGCCAATCATATTTAGTTTGTCTAGTAAGCGCATCATCAATATTAAGTCTTGTCATCTCGTCAAATTGTGCAGCACATTCTGCACCAATCACCACATCCATAATATTAAATTGGTACACTCCGCTATCTGGGAAATCTACCGGAATTAAATCAACACCCATTTTCTTGAATACCTCCAAAACTTTTAAATCATTACTATTGGTATCTTTTATTTTGTCGAAATAATTTTTTGCGTAGGCAATTCTTAATTGCTTAATATCTTTTTTGTTAGTATAATTGAAAGGCATATTTACTGCGCTTCCGTCTTTGCCATCTGTACCATGAATATAGTTAAATACAATTGCAGCATCTGCAGCAGATCTACATATTGGTCCAATCTTATCCAGGCTATAACTTAATGCCATAGCCCCTGTTCTACTAACACTTCCGAAAGTAGGTCTTAATCCAGTGGCGCCACAGGTGGTTGAGGGAGAGACAATACTTCCCCATGTTTCAGTACCAATTGCAAATGGTACTAATCCTGCCACAGTTGCTGAAGCAGAACCAGCCGAAGATCCAGATGAGCCATATTGTAGATTCCAGGGATTCTTCGTTCTACCACCATACCAATAATCACCCATTGCCAATGCACCTAAGGTGAATTTTGCTACTAACACTGCGCCTGCATCTTTTAATCTTGAATATACATAAGCATCTTCTTCGATTACTTGATTTTGATAAGGAGCTGCTCCCCAAGTAGTCTTAGTTCCTTTTACAGCAAATAAATCTTTTAATCCATAGGGTATACCGTGCAGTATTCCCTTGTAATTTCCCTTTGCAATTTCTTCATCTGCTTTTTTGGCTTGTTGATATGCAATATCTTCTTGAATACTTATAACGCATTGTAAAGTATCTCCATATTTTTTAATACGCTCAATAAAAAATTGAGTCAATTCCAATGAGCTTATTCTTTTATTCTTGATTAAAGAAGCTAATTGCTCAATACTATAAAATGCTAATTCGTTTCTATTTTTAGGAACCGCTAAATTGTTATCTATCTCCCAATTAATTTTTATTTGATTTTTATTCAAATGCATTCCCGGAATTACAGGAGATTGCCACATGCTTAATGGAGTACTATTGGGTAAAGACAATTTATGCATTGCCTTATAATTGGCTAAATTGTCAATTACATCTGAATACAAAGTATCAATTTCTTTTGTAGTAAAATTTAGATCAAAGAGTTTGGCAGTAGATTGTATATCTGTTTTATTAACAGAAGTATCCTGTGCAGATACAAAAAGGCTTACCATTAAAAATAAAGGGGCAAGGAGTATACGCATTGAGATCTATTTTATTAAAACAAAGATACTATTACCTTCCTGATTTTGAATTGCTATATCTTCTTTTTTGGCCACCCTTTGCGCCAAACCCGCCAGCGTGCTGTGCAGCACGACCTCTTGTATTCTTTGGTTTGCCCCATCCAGCGTCTTTTGAGCTTTTATTAGCATGAAACTGTTGCATTGGATATGGATGTTCTTCAATTACATGAATTTTCTTTCCAATCAATTTTTCAATATCGGCCAAGAACGCTTTTTCTTCAAAATCACAAAAAGACAAAGCTGTGCCTTCTGCACCTGCTCTACCTGTTCTGCCTATTCTATGTACGTATGTTTCTGGAATATTAGGTATATCAAAATTGATAACATGTGCTAATTCATCAACATCAATTCCTCTTGCAGCGATATCTGTTGCGACTAAAACTCTAGTACTTTGCTCTTTAAAATTAGTTAAAGCTCTTTGTCTTGCATTTTGAGATTTATTACCATGAATTGCCTCGGCAATAATATTATTCTTAGTTAATAATTGTACTACTTTATCTGCACCATGTTTGGTTCTTGTAAAAACTAATGCTGTTTTGATTCCTGGATTTTTTAATACTTCTACTAATAAAGAATTCTTATTAACCTTATCAACAAAGTAAACAGATTGATCTATTATTTCTACAGTTGAAGATACTGGAGTAACTGTTACTTTTTCAGGATGATGTAAAATACTATTTGCTAATTGAACAATTTCTGGAGGCATGGTTGCAGAGAAAAACAATGACTGTCTTTTTTTAGGAAGGACTGCTAATAATTTTCTTACATCATTCACAAAACCCATGTCTAACATTCTATCGGCTTCGTCCAACACAAAAATTTCTACTTCTCTTAAACTTATATAGCCCTGATTCATTAAATCTAATAATCGACCTGGTGTGGCAATAACAACATCTACACCATTTTTTAATGCAGTCACCTGTGGTCCTTGTCCAACCCCTCCAAAAATGACTGTGCAATTTAATTGGGTATGCCTTCCATAGGCATTAAAACTTTCAGCAATTTGTATAGCTAATTCACGCGTTGGTGTTACAATTAAGCTCTTGATTCTTTTTCTTTTTTCTACTGGCTTTGCAGAAAGTAATTGTATAATAGGTAGGGTAAAAGCAGCCGTCTTTCCTGTTCCTGTTTGTGCACATCCCAATAGGTCCTTTCCCTCTAAAACAGTAGGGATGGATTGCGCCTGAATGGGTGTTGGGGTAGTGTAACCTTCTTCGAATAATGCCATTAAGATTGGCTCAATCAGACCTAATTCTTTAAAATTTGTACTCATAATAGACTGCAAGGTACGCAATTTAATTTTGAGCTATATTAAGACTGTATATCAGGAGAATGTCTTGATTATTCCACCGTAACTGACTTTGCCAGGTTTCTTGGTTTGTCAACATCAATGCCTTTTGCTACACCAACATAGTAACTTAATAATTGTAATGGAATAACACTTAACAATGGTGCAATCACTTCGTCAATTTCTGGAACATACATGATATTCTCAGACATGGTTGGTAATACAGTATCTCCAATTGTTGCCACTGCAATCACCTGTCCTTTCCTAGCTTTAATTTCTTGAATATTGGAAACTACTTTTTCGTAATACATATCTTTTGTTGCAACAAATACTACTGGTAAATTTTCATCTACTAATGCGATCGGGCCATGCTTCATTTCTGCAGCAGGATATCCTTCGGCATGTATATAAGTAATCTCTTTTAATTTTAATGCACCTTCTAAGGCAATTGGAAAATTATAACCTCTTCCTAAATACAAGAAATCTGAAGCGTCTTTATATTTCTTGGCAATTTTTTCAATTACCGAAGTGTCTGCTAAAATTTCCTTTACTTTTTCTGGAACAGATGCTAATTCGTTTAATAAGTGAACATATCTTTCGTCAGATATACTGCCTTTTGCTTTAGCCATCTTTAATGCCATCATTGTTAATACAGCTAGCTGTCCTGTAAATGCCTTTGTACTTGCTACGCCAATTTCTGGTCCAGCATGTGTATATGCACCAGCGTGTGATAATCTAGCAATACTACTTCCTACTGCATTTACAACGCCAAAAATAAATGCTCCTTTTTCTTTTGCACTTTCTAATGCTACTAAAGTATCTGCTGTTTCACCACTTTGAGAAATGGCAATAATAACATCGCCTGGATGTATAACTGGGTTTCTGTATCTAAACTCAGAAGCATATTCTACTTCTACTGGAATACGACATAATTCTTCTATCATATATTCGGCTACTAGACCAGCATGCCAACTAGTACCACAAGCTACAATCATGATTCTAGAAGCCTTGGTTAATGCTTCCAAGTGATTATCTACGCCTGCCATTACAATTTTTTGTTGCTCTTGTAATAATCTTCCTCTCAAGCAATCAAAAATAGTTGCTGGTTGTTCGAATACTTCTTTTAACATGAAATGATCGTATCCGCCTTTTTCAATGGCAGCAAGTTCCATGTCTAGTTTTTGTATAAAAGGAGTTTGTTTTTCGTTTCCTAAGTTCTTTAATATTAATTCGTCTTTTTTAACAATGGCAATTTCATAATCGTTCACATACACTACTTCTTTAGTGTATTCAATAATAGGTGAGGCATCACTAGCTAAGAAATGCTCATCCTTACCAATGCCTATCACTAAGGGGCTTCCTTTTCTTGCAGCAATAATGGTTTCTGGATCTTCTTGGTCTATCAATAAAATACAATAGGCTCCAACAATTCTCTTCAGTGCAATTCTTAATGCTTCTTCTAAACTACTCTTGTTATTGTCTTGAATATCTTGAATAAAATTTAATAAGACTTCTGTGTCTGTATCACTTTTAAAAGTATATCCTTTATTTGTTAGTTCAGTTTTG
>Ga0222712_10002488_pt1 | contig 21058 bp, 21 predicted proteins | sample C33_657DmetaG_FD_165043 | JGI IMG/M metagenome (GOLD analysis project Ga0222712, IMG submission 165043) | Estuarine water microbial communities from San Francisco Bay, California, United States - C33_657D | ecosystem: Environmental > Aquatic > Marine > Unclassified | place: USA: California... | reverse complement strand
AAGAAATCAACCAAGCGTAAAAGAGCAATGAGACAAAAAGGTCTTGTAGGAGCTACTAACAAAGACTTCGTTTTACGTTTATTAAGATTGAAAGGATAATTCCTCCGAATTTTAAATCAAACACATTTAAATTAACCGAGTCGAAGTCTTGAGACCGAAGATTCAATAAAATATTAATTATGCCACGTTCAAAAAATGCCGTTGCATCTAGAGCAAGAAGAAAGAAAATATTAGACCAAGCAAAAGGTTTCTATGGTAAGCGTAAAAACGTATATACCGTTGCCAAAAACGTATTAGAGAAAGGTTTAACTTACTCTTACGTTGGTCGTAAATTGAAAAAGCGTGAGTACCGCAGTTTATGGATTGCGCGTATCAATGCTGCTGTAAGAGAAGAAGGTTTAACTTATAGCCAATTCATTAACTTATTAGCAAAGAAAGGATCTGATTTAAACCGTAAAGTATTGGCAGATTTAGCAATGAATGAGCCAGCTACTTTCAAAGCTTTGATCCAATCGGTGAAAGCTTAATTTCATCGCTACATTTTATTGAATGAGCCTCCTAAAAAGAGGCTCATTTTTTTGGCCCCAATATCCGTTCAAAGGACTATTTTTGTGTTCTAAAAAATTAACAGCTAACAATCCCAGCTTTTATTAATGAATAATACCTACACCTCTCTGGTAAAACAGACATTCCATTTTCCTCAAGAAGGCTTTGATGTAAATGATAATGGATATCTAGAATTTAATGGACTTGACTTAAAAGCCATTATTGAAAAACATGGAACTCCTTTAAAGTTAACATACCTCCCAAAGATTGGTATGCAAATTAATAAGGCAAAAAAAATGTTTGCCGATGCTTTTAAAAAGCATAAATATGAGGGGGAATATTTTTATTGTTATTGTACTAAGAGTTCGCATTTCTCTTTTGTAGTAGAAGAAGCTTTATCACATGGGGTTCATTTAGAAACTTCTTATGCATACGATATTGATATCATCAATCAATTGTATAAAAGAAGAAAGATTAATAAAGACATTTTTATTATATGTAACGGGTATAAACAAAAGACTTATACTAGTAGAATTACTAAGCTAATTAATAGCGGGTTTAAAAATGTGATTCCTGTATTAGATAATGTAGAAGAGTTACAATTTTATAAGCGTAATACAAAACAACCATTTAAAGTAGGTATTAGAGTGGCTGCTGAAGAAGAGCCTAGCTTTCCTTTTTACACTTCTCGCTTAGGTATTAGAGCTAAAGATATTTTAGAGTTTTATGTGGATGAAATTGAAGGATATGAAGACAAGTTCCAGTTAAAGATGCTTCATATCTTTTTAAATAAGGGCATCAAAGACGATATCTATTATTGGTCTGAATTAAATAAGATTATCAATTTATATTGTCAATTAAAGAAAATCTGTCCAGAATTAGATTCAATTAATATTGGTGGTGGTTTTCCGATTAAGCATTCTTTAGGTTTTGAATATGATTACAATTTTATGATTAATGAAATTGTTTCAAATATTAAGAAGGCTTGTAAGAAAGCGAAAGTTCCAATGCCTAACATCTATACAGAATTTGGAAGTTATACAGTAGGAGAGAGTATGGCACATATCTATAAAGTTTTAGCAGAGAAAAAACAAAATGATAGAGAGTGTTGGTATATGATTGACTCTTCTTTTATCACTACACTTCCAGACACTTGGGGTATTGGAGAGAAATTCTTGATGCTTCCTGTGAATAAATGGGAAAACGATTATCAACGTGTTGTCTTAGGAGGTATTACTTGTGATAGTCACGATTATTATGATTCTGAAGAACATATTAATGAAGTTTTCTTGCCAAAATTAAAAGATGACCAAAAAGGAGAGAAGATCGAGGAGAATAGTGAATCATTATACGTTGGTTTTTTCCATACTGGGGCTTATCAAGATCAAATTAGTGGATATGGAGGTATTAAGCATTGCTTGATCCCTTCTCCTAAACATGTGATTGTAGAAAAGGATCCTAAAACAGGAAAATTAGTAGATTGGGTATATGCTAAAGAGCAATCTGCTCAGTCTATGTTGAAAATATTAGGCTACCTACGATAACCTATTTACAAAGAAATTTTACTATACCTAAAGGCCTCAAAATGAGGCCTTTTTTAGTGTCTTTTAGGCCATAATGACTTAAAAATGGCTATATTAAGGTATTGTTAAATGCCAAAATGGCTTTAAAACAAATTTGTAAGGGATTTTAAAAATACCTAATTTTGGTACAAATAGAAGAGATATGTACCCCGCAGAGTTAGTTTTACCAATGAAAGCAGAGTTAGTTGATAATGGATTTGAAGATCTTACATCTGCATCTGAAGTTGAACAAGCAGTAAAACAAGATGGTACAACATTAGTTGTGATAAATTCAGTTTGTGGTTGTTCAGCAGGTGCTTGCAGACCAGGTGTTTTAATGGCAGTTGCTAATTCAACAATCAAACCAGACAGAATCACTACTAGTTTCGCTGGATTTGATGTAGAAGCTGTAAATAAAGTAAGAGAGTATCACTTGCCTTATCCACCATCTTCACCAGCTATCGCACTATTTAAAAATGGAGAGTTAGTAAGTATGGTTGAGAGACATCATATTGAGGGAACTCCAGCACAAGTGATCGCACAACATTTAATTTCGATGTTCAAAGAACATTGTAATTAGAAAAAAAAATAAAGGGTTTTTGTTTTTAGATGGGTTAGTAAAATACGGCCGCACTTTCTAGTGTGGCCCTTTTTTTTCGTATCATTGCATATACTATAAACACTATTTATGTATCCTAATTTGTATTTCTTAATTCGTGATATTTTTGGCGTTCAATTGAGCGGATTACAATTAGTCAATACCTTCGGATTCTTTGTGGCATTGGCTTTCGTGGGTTCTGGATTTGTTTTATATAGCGAATTAAAGAGAAAAGAAAAACTAGGAGAGTTTATAGCAATCGAAGAAGAAATTACCCTTGGCTTACCTGCCACATCGGGGGAACTTGCAACAAGTCTTGTATTTGGTTTTTTGTTTGGTTATAAATTAGTGGGTGCATTTTTGATTGAAGACGCGCTGTCTAATCCACAATTATTTATTTTATCTACTCAAGGAAGTGTTGGTGCCGGTATTTTAGTTGCAGCAATAATGACTTACTTGAAATGGAGAGAAAAGGATAAAGTTAAATTGGCTGTTCCAGAAAAAAAGAAATTTTTAATTTGGCCACACGATAGAGTGGGTGACATTGTTTTACAAGCAGCTCTTTGGGGATTTATAGGTGCTAAGATTTTTCACAACCTTGAAAACTTAAAAGATTTTGCAAAAGATCCATGGGGTTCTTTAATTGCATTTTCTGGTTTAACTTTTTATGGAGGATTGATTGTTGCAACAATTGCTATTATCATCTACATAAAAAAATATAAAATTCGAGTTATACATTTTGCAGATGCAATGGCACCAACTATGTTATTTGCTTATGCAGCAGGTAGAATTGGTTGCCATATGAGTGGTGATGGAGATTGGGGTATTGTCAATTTGAACCCTAAGCCTTTTTCTTGGTTACCAGATTGGGCATGGGCATACCAATATCCCCACAATGTGGTGAATGAAGGGGAAAGAATTGCTGGCTGTTTTGGAAATTACTGTAATCAGCTTCCTTTACCGGTATATCCAACTACCTTATTTGAGATTGTAGGCACTTTTATATTATTCTTAATAATGTGGTCTTTCCGTAAGAAAGTACGTCAGCCAGGAATATTGACGGGTGTTTACCTGGTTTTTGCTGGTGTGGAGCGTTTATTGGTAGAACAAATTAGGGTAAATAATAAATACGAATTTCTGCCTTTTCAACCCACTCAGGCAGAGTTAATCTCTGTATTTTTAATTGGATTTGGGATTGTTTTTTTACTAAAGTCCAAGTCTTGGTTTACATTAGAGCATTCAAGTTTATAAATTCAATTTAAAAAATAAGTATATGCCATCTTTTGATATTTCTAGTACGGTAGACATTCAAACATTAGATAATGCTGTGAATGTGGTAAAGAAAGAAATCACTAATCGCTTTGATTTCAAAGGGATCCATGTGGTGATTGATTTAAACAAGAAAGAGTATCTAGTAAAGCTAGAGTCTGATTCAGAAATGAAGGTTCAGCAAATTGTAGATGTATTATTAAGCAGATCTATAAAGCAAGGTATTGATTCCAATGCCTTTGATTTAGGTAAAGAACCTCAGCCAAGTGGAAAGATCTTTAAAAAAGATGTTCCAGTTAGAAATGGCTTAAAACAGGAGGATGCTAAGAAAATTGTCAAATTCATCAAAGACAAGGGTTTGAAGGTACAAACTGCTATAATGGACGATATTATTCGTGTAACTGGCAAGAAAATCGATGATTTACAGGAAGTTATAGCAGCTTGCAGAGCCGAAAATTTCGGTATTCCCTTGCAATATGAAAATATGAAGTCTTAACATAGCCTTTAAACCCCAAAAATTTGGTCAAAAACCTGTTTTGGCCTAACTTTGCATCCTATTAAATAATTGTACGGCAAAAACCGTGCTTCCTTAAAAATTCATCAAATGAAACAAGGTGTCCATCCAGAAAGCTATCGTTTTGTTGTGTTCAAAGACATGTCAAACGGTACAGCATTTTTAGGTAAATCATGCGCTCAAACTAAAGAAACAATTCAATTCGAAGACGGTAATGAATACCCAGTTATCAAATTGGAGATTTCAAACACTTCACATCCTTTTTACACTGGTAAAAACATGTTAGTGGATACTGCTGGACGTATTGATAAGTTCAATAAGCGTTACGCGAAAAAAGCATAAATCTGAGTGCTATCAAGCCTCATTTTTAAATAAGATTAAAACCCTTTCTTACTATAATTGTAAGAGAGGGTTTTGATTTTTTACCCCCTTCAATACTTACCTTTGTTATTCTAAAAACAGCATATGCAGAAATTAGATATTTTAGCTTTTGGTGCACATCCTGATGATGTGGAACTTGGATGTGGAGGTACTATTTTAGCTGCAGTAGCTGAAGGAAAGAAAGTGGGTATTATAGATTTAACTAAAGGAGAACTAGGGACCAGAGGAACTGTTGATATTCGTTTAATGGAAGCTCAAGCAGCAAGTAAAGTTTTAGGAGTTACTGTTAGAGAAAATGTAGGTATGGCAGATGGTTTTTTCAAAAACGACCAAGATCATCAATTAGTAATTATAGAATGTATTAGAAGATTTCAACCAACCATCGTTTTATGTAATGCACCAGAAGATAGGCATCCAGATCATGGTAGAGCTGCGGCATTAGTTGCTGATGCTTGTTTTCTGTCCGGTCTAACTAAAATCCAATCTTCACATAATGGAGAAGCACAAACCGCATGGAGACCTGCGAATGTTTTTCATTATATACAATCAAGAAGTTTGACACCCAATTTTGTGGTAGATATAAGTGCGCATATGGATAAAAAAATGGAATCTATTTTAGCACATTCTTCTCAATTCTTTGATCCAAATTCAAAAGAGCCTGATACATTTATTTCTGGCAATTCTTTTTTAGAATTTGTTAAAGGGAGAGCTAAAGAGTTGGGTCAGCAAATTGGGGTAGACTTTGCAGAAGGATTTATTTCAAATAAAATAATTGGTGTCAAAAGTTTTGATGGCATCATTCAAAATAAAACTTAATCAAATGGCAATTGTTAAAGTTGGATTAGTTCAAATGTCTTGTACTTCAGATGTGGAGTCAAACAAGAAAAAAGCAGTAGAAAAAATAAAAGAGGCTGCAAAAAGTGGAGCCAATATTATTTGTTTACAAGAATTATATACGTCTTTGTATTTCTGTGATGTGGAAGCTTATGAAAATTTCAAACTAGCAGAACCAATCCCTGGTAAAACCACAGACGAATTAAGTGTCTTAGCAAAATCATTAGGTGTAGTAATTATTGCTTCTTTATTTGAAAAAAGAGCGGAAGGTTTATATCATAATACAACTGCTGTATTAGATGCTGATGGCAGCTATTTAGGTAAATATCGTAAGATGCATATTCCTGATGATCCAGCTTATTATGAGAAATTTTATTTCACGCCAGGTGATTTAGGATACAAAGTTTTTAAAACAAAATTTGCTACCATCGGCGTATTGATTTGTTGGGATCAATGGTATCCAGAAGCTGCAAGAATTACTAGTTTAATGGGTGCAGAAATGTTATTCTATCCAACAGCTATTGGTTGGGCAACTGCACAAGATGAAGCAACTAATACAGAACAATACAATGCTTGGCAAACTATACAAAGAAGTCATGCTGTAGCCAATGGGGTTCCTGTAATAAGTGTTAATAGAGTTGGATTGGAACAAGACGGATTAATGAAGTTCTGGGGAGGTAGTTTCGTGAGTAATCCATTTGGAACATTATTATACAAAGCTTCACATGATCAAGAAGAAGTTGCTGTAATTGATATTGATACAGAAAAATCGGATAGTTATAGAACGCATTGGCCTTTTTTGAGAGATAGAAGAATTGATTCTTATAGCCCAATTGTAAAAAGATATATTGATGATGAAGAATAAGCTAGATATTTTTTCAGGTCAAACCCCTAAATCTTTAGGGTATAGTTTTCCTGCAGAATTTGCACAACATGATGCCATTTGGTTGAGTTGGCCTCATAAAGAAGAAAGTTGGCCTGGTAAGATAGCTACTATCTATCCTTCATACTGTGCATTCGTAAAAACTGTTGCATTAACGGAGAGAGTGAATATTAATGTAGGTACAGATAAAATGCGTCAGGGTGCTGCAAAAATGTTAGAATTAGCCGGAGTGGATATGAGTAAGGTTCAATTTTATTTACATCCCACTAATGATGCATGGTGTAGAGACCATGGACCTTCTTTTTTAACTAGAAATAATCCTGAACATCCAAAAGCAATTGTAGATTGGAATATTAATGCATGGGGTGGTAAATATCCGCCATATGATTTAGACGATGTCATTCCAACAAGAATTGCTGAACAATTAAATCTACCTGTGTTTTATCCTGAAATAATAATGGAAGGAGGTTCGGTTGATTTTAATGGAGCCGGTACTGTGATTACCTCTACTTGTTGCTTATTGAATCCAAATAGGAATCCTCATTTAAATCAAGCACAAATTGAAAAATACTTAGGTGATTATTATGGTATAGAACAAGTCTTATGGGTATCTGAAGGAATTGTAGGAGATGATACAGATGGCCATATTGATGATACCGTTAGATTTGTGAACGAAGACACAGTGCTTACCGTGGTAGAATCAAATGTGCTTTCAGAAAATTTTGATTTATTACAAAAGAATTTAAAAGAATTAAAGACCATGAGATTGGCAAACGGTAAACAATTAAATATTGTTGAATTACCTATGCCTGCAGATGTGATTTATGAAGAACAATTGTTACCTGCATCTTATGCTAACTTTTATATAAGTAATGGGCATATTATAGTGCCAACCTATCAATGCGCTCAGGATGATCAAGCGATGCAAATTATACAAACATGTTTCCCAACCAGAGAAGTAGTGGGTATAGACTCATCGGATATTATTTGGGGCTTAGGTAGTTTTCATTGTTTGAGTCAACAAGAACCAAGTTTATAATTTAATTGTATGTTCAATAAATCTGTTTCAATTTGTTTTTTATGTATAGTATTAAGCTTGATTGCTTGTAATAGTTTTCAATATCAGACAACTAATAAATTCTATAAAAAACAAACCAAGGCATTAGTAAAGCAGATTAGATTAGAGCCTTCTTTTCAAATTGTTAACGATTTGCCTGCTGCAAAGCAGTGGGTAGGTACTACCAATTTTGATCTACGTAAACCCAATTTTGTTATCATACATCATACTGCACAAAATTCTTGTGAGCAAACATTAAGAACCTTTACCTTAGAAAGAACAAAGGTTAGTACGCATTATGTAATTTGTAAAGATGGCACAGTGCATCATATGCTAAACGATTATATGCGTGCATGGCATGGTGGAGTTGCTAAATGGGGAAACAATACAGATATTAATTCTAGTTCTATTGGTATTGAAATTGATAATAATGGATTTGAACCATTTGAAACAGCTCAAATAAATAGTTTAAACTTATTATTAGACAAGTTAAAGAACCAATATAAAATTCCAGCCGAAAACTTTATAGGACATGGTGATATTGCTCCTAAAAGAAAAGTAGATCCAAATATTCATTTTCCATGGAGCCAATTAGCGTTGAATGGATATGGGGTTTGGTTTACTCCAGATTCAACAAAAAACCTACCAGAGACTTTATCTGTTCCTTTAGCCTTATCTATTGTTGGGTATGATGTTTCAGATACCACAGCGGCCATTCTTGCTTTCAAAAGACATTTTAGACAAGACAGTACTAGTCAAATGTCCTTGGAAGACAGGTCTGTTTTGTACCAATTAATACAAAGCAAGGTTGCCGGTAAATAAATCATTTTAAAATTTATTTTTCTACAAAAAATTTGCACACTAACAATTGTTAGTGTAATTTTATGCAAATAGTTTTTGTATGGATTTTACTTTGACAGAAGAGCAATTAATGATTCAAAAAGCTGCCCGTGAATTTGCACAACAACAATGTTTACCAGGAGTTATTGAACGTGATGAAAAACAAATGGTTCCCAAAGAACAATTATTACAATTAGCAGATTTAGGATTTATGGGCATGATGTCTAGTCCTGAAAATGGTGGTGCTGGTATGGATACCATTAGCTATGTTTTAGCTATGGAAGAAATTAGTAAAGTAGATTCAAGTGTAAGTGTTGCCATGAGTGTCAACAATAGTTTGGTATGTTGGGGTTTGGAGCATTTTGCAAACGAAGAACAAAAACAACAATATTTAGTGCCTTTGGCTCAAGGGAAAAAGGATGGTCAATTATATATTGGGGCTTTTTTATTAAGTGAACCAGAAGCAGGTAGTGATGCTACGCATCAACATACCGAAGCAAAAGACATGGGGGATCATTATGTTATCAACGGGATTAAAAACTGGATTACCAATGGTTCTACTGCAAGTGTTTATCTAGTGATTGCTCAAACAGATTATACAAAGGGACATAAAGGAATTAATGCTTTTATTGTAGAAAAAAATACTCCAGGTATTAGCGTTGGAGTAAAAGAAAATAAATTAGGTATTAGAGGTAGTGATACACATGCTATTTCTTTTACAGATGTGAAGGTTCCTAAAGCCAATAGAATAGGTGAGGAAGGATTTGGATTTAATTTTGCCATGAAAACTTTAAATGGTGGAAGAATTGGTATTGCTGCACAGGCTTTGGGTATTGCTAGCGGTGCTTATGAATTAGCATTGGCTTATAGTAAGCAAAGAAAAACATTTGGTAAACCCATTCATGAACATCAAGCCATTCAATTTAAACTAGCAGAAATGGCTACTAGAATTGAAACAGCAAGATTACTTTGTTACAAAGCTGCCTGGGAGAAAGATCAACATCTAGATTATACTACTAGTGCTGCAATGGCCAAATTACATGCAAGTGATACAGCTATGTGGGTAACTACAGAAGCTGTTCAAATTCACGGAGGATATGGATTTGTTAAAGAATTCCATGTAGAAAGATTGATGCGAGATGCTAAGATTACTCAGATTTATGAAGGTACCAGCGAAATTCAAAAAATGGTGATTGGTAGAAGCATTACAAAGTAGTAATTTTGCAATAGAAACAATTTATTACCAATGCCTGCAAATATTGAGTCTTATCATTCTATTCAAAAAGAATTAATCCCGCAACATGTAGAACTTATTGCGGTTAGTAAGACCAAGCCTAATGAAGATTTATTGGATTTATATAATGTAGGTCAAAGAGCATTTGGTGAAAATTATGTTCAAGAATTAGTAGATAAGGCAGATCAGTTACCCAAAGATATTCAATGGCATTTTATTGGTCATCTTCAGTCTAATAAGGTTAAATACATTGCTCCATTTGTGCATTTAATTCATGGGGTAGATTCAGAAAAATTATTACAAGAAATTAATAAACAAGCGCTTAAGAATAATCGAGTTATTGATTGTTTATTACAAGTACATATAGCAACGGAAGAAACCAAATTTGGTTTTGATGCAGAGAGTATTAATGAATTAATTCAAAGTGGTAGATTATCTCAATATAGCAATATCAAAATCAAGGGCTTAATGGGTATGGCTAGTTTTTCAAATGATCAGTCTTTACTTACCAATGAATTTGTTTCTTTAAAACAAATTTTTGATCATGCTGCCATTCAACTAGGTATTGAATTTACTGTTTTAAGTATGGGAATGAGTAGCGACTATGCATTAGCCATAAAGCTAGGAAGTAATATGGTTAGAATTGGTAGCCTATTGTTTGGAGCGAGAAAGTAATTGACATCAGAGTCACTATTGTAGACTCTGATGGGGAAAAAAAAGAGGAGTCCCATACGGAGACTCCTCTTTGAATTTTATAAATGAGTCTCCCAAAGGGGACTCATTTATTTAGTTTTATTATAATCAAATACTAATTGAGTAAATGCTTTCACGCCAACAATAAATCCAGACTCATCTAAATAAAAATCTGGTGTATGATGAGGGCCAGCATTTTTAGCTTCAGTTCCTTTTGGTAATGCACCTACATTAAAAAAGAAACTTGGTGCTTTTGCAGCAAAGAAAGAAAAATCTTCCGCTCCAGTTATCCATGTAGATTCTGATACGTTTTCTTCACCTGCTGCTTTGATTAAAGAAGGCAATGTTTTCTTAACTAAAGCTGGATCATTATAGGTAACCAGTGTTTTAGTATCAATAGTTACATCTGCGGTAGCTCCACTACTTTTTGCAATAGTTTCTGCAGTATGCTTAATTCTTTGATGTACTTCTTCTTGCATTTTAGAATCCAATGTTCTAATTGTTCCAGTCATTTCTGCAGTTTCTGGGATAATATTAGATCTTACACCACTATTAATTGTACCAACTGTAATCACTAAAGGCGCTTTGGTTAAATCCATTTGTCTACTAACAATATGTTGTAAACCTTCTATAATTTGAGCACTTGCTGCAATTGGATCAACGCCACCCCATGGTTGAGAACCATGGCTACCTTTTCCATTTACTTTAATAGTAAACCAATCTGAAGATGCCATGAATGCACCAGATTTATATTTAATAGTTCCAACAGGTGTTTGAGAAGAGATATGAATACCGAATACCGCTTCCACTTTTGGATTATCTAATGCACCTTCTTTGATCATTAATGGTGCACCGCCTTCTTCATTTGCTGGTGGACCTTCTTCAGCTGGTTGAAATAAGAACACAACTGTACCAGGAAGTTCTTTTTGTAAACTACTTAATACTTTAGCTGTAGCCATTAACATAGCTGTATGTGAATCGTGACCACAAGCATGCATTACACTTACTTTTTGGCCGTTAAATTCTGTAGTAACTTTTGATGCAAATGGCACTGGGGTTCTTTCATATACAGGTAATGCATCTATATCAGCTCTAAGTGCAATAGTTGCACCTGGTTTACCACCTTTTAATACTGCCACTACACCAGTTTTAGCAACAGGGTAGCGTACTTCTACATTAGGCAATGTTTTTAAAAATTCTGCAATGTATTTACCAGTATTAGTTTCTCTATTAGATAATTCTGGAAATTCATGAAAATGTCTTCTCCATTGTATCATTGGAGCTTCCACTTCTTTAATTAATTGGCTATAAGCTTTTGGGAGCTCTTGTGCATTTGTTGCCAAACTGCCAGTTAATAATAATCCGATTAATAGTTTACGCATAGTGTTTATTTTAATGAAAGATTTTATTATGATTGATATTCTCCGAATACAGTTCTTAAGGCATCGCTAATTTCACCTAATGTACAACTTGCTTCAACTGCCTCTATCACTACAGGCATTAAATTATCGGTTCCCTTAGCTGCATTTTTAATTGCTGTTAAGCAATCATTAACTTTTTGTGTATCTCTATTTTGTTTAAGAGATTGTAGTTTTTTAATTTGATCCTGTCTAATAGATTCATTAATTTTTAAAATTGGGATATCAATTTCTGTATCGTTTTTAAATTGATTCACTCCCACAATAATTTTCTCATTTGATTCTATTGCTTTTTGATATGCATAGGCGCTCTCTGCAATTTTATTTTGCATAAAACCAGTTTCTATTGCTGCAACACTTCCACCCATTTGCTCAATTTGCTGCATTAATTCTAAAGATTTTTCTTCTATTTCTTTAGTCAAATTTTCTACATAATAACTTCCAGCTAATGGATCTGCTGTATCTGCAATACCACTTTCAAATGCTACAATTTGTTGAGTTCTTAAAGCGATACTTGCAGCTTCTTGAGTAGGTAATCCTAATGCCTCGTCAAAACCATTGGTATGTAAACTTTGGGTTCCTCCTAATACAGCTGCAATTGTTTGAACTGTAACCCTACTAATATTATTATGAGGTTGTTGTGCTGTTAAAGTGGCACCACCTGTTTGTGTATGAAATCTTAGCATCAAAGCCTTCTCGTCAGTAGCACCTAAATCTTTCATGATTTTAGCCCACATTGTTCTAGCTGCTCTAAATTTAGCTACTTCTTCAAATAAATTATTATGCGCATTAAAGAAAAAAGAAAGTCTTTTACCAAATATATTAATATCTAATCCCTTTGCTTGAGCTGCCTGAACATATGCTTTACCATTACTTAAAGTAAAAGCTAATTCTTGAACAGCGGTACTGCCAGCTTCTCTAATATGATAACCAGAAATACTAATACTATTCCATTTAGGTAAATGTTCGCTACACCATTCAAAAATATCTGTGATAATTCTCATTGATGGCTTAGGAGGGTAGATATAGGTACCTCTTGCTGCGTATTCTTTTAAAATATCATTCTGAATAGTACCAGATAAATTGGCTAAGGCAATGCCTCTTTTTTTAGCTAATGCCACATAAAGTGCTAATAAAATAAAACCAGTGGAATTAATTGTCATCGAAGTACTAATCTTATCCAGTGGAATATCTTTAAAAAGTACTTCCATATCGTTCAATGAACAAATGGATACGCCGACTTTGCCTACTTCACCATCTGCTAGGTCATGATCCGCATCGTATCCAATTTGAGTAGGTAGGTCAAATGCTACACTTAAACCCATTACGCCTTGCGCTAATAAAAAATGGTATCGCTGATTACTTTCTTCTGCAGTAGAGAATCCTGCGTATTGACGCATTGTCCATAATTTCCCTCTATACATATCCGATTGTACTCCTCTTGTATAAGGAAATTTACCTGGTAATAATTGACCATCTATATCCTGAGGAAGATGCTCACTGGTATAAACTTTTTTTACCTCTATTCCACTATCCGTCTTTTTTGATAAAGATTCCATGCTTCAATTTACGAAAAATACCTTTTACTACGCCGATAGAATATTTCTATTTTCGACATTTAAAGGGCATTTAAATTCAGACTTTACATGTAATTTTGTATCTCAAACGGATTATTATGTCAGCAACTAAAAACCTTACCAGTCCTGTGAGTTTCACAGCGGGTGCTATAGAAGAAATTCAAAGATTAATGGCAGAACCCAATTTTGACCAACAACAAAGATTAAGAGTTGGGGTTAAAGGTGGAGGCTGCAGTGGTATGACTTATGTATTAGGTTTTGATGCACCAAAAGCGGATGATATGTTGTTCAATTTTGAAGGAATCCCTTGTTGTATGGAACCTCCGCATCAATTATATCTATATGGCATGTCCATTGACTGGCAGGGAGGATTAAATAGTAGAGGGTTTACTTTCTCAAATCCAAATGCATCTAACACTTGTGGATGTGGTACCTCTTTTTCAGTATAGTTTTTAAGTTATTGCATAAAAAAAGGCCTCCAAATTTGGAGGCCTTTTTTATGTTGAGGTATCAATTATTTTTTCTTCTCAGACTTTCCTAATGGTTTATTTTTTGCAAAATCCACTAATACTGGAGCTGCTACAAATATAGAAGAGTAAGTACCTGTAATTACACCAATTAACATTGCGAATGCAAATCCTCTTGTTACTTCTCCACCAAAGATGAATAAGATTAAGATTGTCAAGAACACCGTTAATGATGTCATGATTGTTCTTGTTAAGGTTTGATTAATCGCCTTATTGATGATTGCAGAGTTAGATTGTCCTTTATATAATTGGCTGTCTTCACGAATACGGTCATAAACAATTACTGTATCGTTCATTGAGAAACCAATTACTGTTAAGATCGCAGCAATAAAGTGCTGGTCAATTTCTAATGGGAAAGGAACGTAGTTTCTTAAGAAACTAAATACAATCAATGTTACAAATACGTCGTGTAACAATGAGAAGATGGTTCCTAGAGAGTATCTCCAATCACGGAAACGAATAAAGATGTATAAACAAATTGCTATCAATGCAAACACAGTTGCTTTGGTTGCACCAGCTTTTAAGTCATCAGAGATAGAAGGCAATACTTTTTGTTGTTTTTGCTTATAATTCTCATCAAATTCTTTAAAGCTTGTTCCAGCAGGGAAATGCTTACTTAATCCTTTAAATAATAATGATTCAACTTCTTGGTCAATATTATTTCCTTGATCTTTGATCTTATAAGATGTAGTGATATTAATTTGATTCTTAGTATCTACTGTTTTAATAATTGGGGCTTCACCAAATACAGCTTTTAATTCATCTCTAACTTCTTCAATATTTACTGCTTTATCAAATTTAACAGTGAAGCTACGTCCACCAGCAAATTCTACACCTTCGTCAAAACCGTTAAAGAAAGAAGCGATACCCATTACCAATACTACAGCAGATAATATATAAGCATACTTTCTGAACTCAATAAATTTGAAATTAGCATTCTTGAAAATATTTCTAGAGATAACAGTGAAATATTCAAAATGTCTATTCTTAGAAGTGTAGATATCTGTAATTAAACGAGACACTAAAATTCCACAGAATAATGATAATAAAATACCAATAATTTGTGTAGTTGCAAATCCTAATACTGGACCTAATCCAAAGTAAGCTAAGATAATTGCAGTTAAAAGGGTAGTAACGTGCGCATCTAATACAGGAGACATAGAACGCTTGTAACCGTCTGTAACAGCTAGTTGATAGCTTTTTCCTTTTGTTAACTCTTCTTTGATTCTTTCAAAGATAATTACGTTAGTATCTACGGCCATACCGATGGTTAATACTAAACCGGCAATACCAGGTGCTGTTAAAGTAAAACCTAAAGCACTTAAAATACCAATGGTAAATAATAAGTTTAAGATTAATGCAATATTAGCAACCCATCCACCTGTATTAAAGTATAATAACATTAAGGCGAAGATCACTAAGAAAGAAATTCCGAATGCCATTGCACCACCTTCGATAGATGCTTTACCCAATGTAGGACCTACTTGTTGATCTGCTACAATTTTAGCTGGAGCTGGTAATTTACCACTCTCTAAAATTTGTGCTAAATCTTGAGCAGTTTTTAATGAGTAGTTTCCAGAAATAGATGAATTACCTGTAGTAATTGCATCATTTACATTTGGAGCTGAATAAACAATATTATCAAGTACAATTGCTAAAGGCTTTCCTACATTTCTTGTAGTCATTTTAGCCCAGATACTTGTACCAATTTTATCCATATTCATTTTGATAGCTACTTTACCGCGCTCATCAAAATCTTGTGCTGCATTAGCTACATGGTCACCTTCTAATTCAGCTAATCCGTTATCTAAAGTTTTAATAGCATACAAAGGAAGAACTTCTTTTGCTTTTACATCAGTTGTTTCTTCGTCTGCTTTACCATACATGAATACTAAGTTAGAAGGGAATTTATTTTTCACTTCTGCTAATGCTAAGTATTGGTTTAATTTAGCAGTATCTTTTTTCAAGATATAACCAATTTCGCCAGGATATACATATGCACCAGTCTTAGATTGATAAGGCTGTGTGAATTGAACTGTTTTTAATAACGGGTTCTTGTTGCTGTTTAAGATATTAGTATCTTTTTGAGCTACAATAGCGTTAGAATCAGTCACACCATTTAAGCTTGCTTCAATTGCTTTATCAGCAGCTAAAATGCCATTTTGAAAATCTTTATTTTCAAAAGTATATACTTCAAAGAATTGTAAGTTGGCAGTAGATTGTAAATAAGAACGAACACGCTCTTTATCTGAAATACCAGCTAATTCAATATTGATAATTCCTTTTGTTGGATCTGGATTGATAGTAGGAGATGCCAAGCCGAAACGGTCAATACGAGTACTTAAAATTTTATAAGTATTATTGAAAGCTACAGTTGCTTGTTCTCTTAAATAATTAGTTACTGCATCATCTGAAGCATCAAATTTTAATTTACCATTACTTCTAGAAGCGAATAAAGGAGCTAATTTTCCAGAAGGATTAAGCGTTTTATATTCAGTAGTAAATAAAGTAATTAAATCTGCGTTGCTATTTGCTTTCTTATTTACAGCATTAGATAAAGCTGTGTTGAATGCAGGTTCTTTACTATAGTTAGCCAAAGACTTAATTAATCCATCTAAACCTACTTCCATGGTTACACTCATACCACCTTGTAAATCAAGACCTAACATTAATTCCTTTTCTTTAGCTTCTGCATATGTAGTTAAGCCAAAGAATAACTTGGTATCTTTTGTACTATCTAATAAATGCTTTAAATAAGCTTTTTGAGCATCGTTTACACTGTCCTTATATAACAATTGCTCTTCTTTGTTACCTGGGTACATTTGTTCAGCTGTAGGTAATTTTTTTACCCAAGCACTTGCTTTTTTCTCCATTGCACCTTCATGGCTTTTTACGAACCATGTAAATGACAATTGGTAAAGACAAATTAAAATAAGCGCAAATGTGAAAAAGCGCACTAATCCTTTGAGTTGCATAATAGTTTGATTAACTGATTTTTAGTCGGCAAATATAATGGAAAGAGGCCAAAAATGATAGTTAGAAAGCCATTATTTTGGCTATCTAACAGCGTTCAAGCTTATTTCAAAATAAAGGGGAGAATTTGGTGGAATACTAGATCCAGCACCTTGTGCGCCATACCCCAAATTAGAAGGTATTAAAACTTTTATAGAACCTCCAGGTGCAATTTTTGGAACAGCAATTTGCCAACCCTGAATTAAACTGTTTAAAGGGTAGGTAATTGTACCTGCATCAAATTGTGCGCCATTTAATAGTTTACCTTTATAAGTTACTGTAATTGTGCTACTTACGCTTGGTTTGGTGCCTGTTCCTGGATTGGTTATTTCATATAAAATACCAGATGCATCTGTGGTATAATTGATTGAATTAGCTTTTGCATAACTTATCATTTGCTCTTTCTCACTTGCACTAGAGGTATTACTAGATTTCGAACAAGCTGAAATTGATAAAATGGCAAAAAATAGGGTAAATATGCCTAAAATTGATTGAAAAGCCTTCATTTTTGATGATTTTGGGGTAAAAATGGTCATTTTTTGTTTTTTATATGTTTGAGTTCTTGATATCTCTGTTCGTTCATTTCTGCAGTGAATTGTTGGTATAACCAAGCGAAGCCAATAGATATTATAAGAATAGCTAATATAATCCATAAATTATTACTTCTACTATTGGCAATCATATTGGCTCTCTCGTACCATCCCAGTTCTGAAATTATTAGGACCAATACACCAAGTGATAGTCCCACACTTAGTCCTCTTAAAAAGGGTTTCCTTTTATAATGAGGCTTGGTTCTTTGTTGTTCCCAGTCCAAATAAAATGCTTCTTCGTCTTTGTTTAGCATAGGCAAATTTAATCAAAGCTTTTTAACTACGAGCCTTTGCGTATATTTAGTTTTTAAATTTAATAAGAACATGAAATTATTTATTCAAAAATTTGGGATTACTATATATATTCTTTTGCTAAGTGCACATTTATATGCACAGGTTTTAGGAGATCAATATGCTACCATTCAGTTTATTACAAAGGCATTATTATTGCCCACATTAATGCTATTCTTAGCTTGTCAAGAATACAGTGAATTTACACCCAAGGGGAAGTGGTTAATTAGTTTTGGATTATTTGGTTCTTTTTTAGGGGATGTATTATTAACTAATGAAAAATATTTTATACCTGGAATGATTGCTTTCATGACAACGCATATTTGTAATATCATTTTCTTTAATACAATAAAGCCTGAGGCAGACAAGAAGCTATATAAGGTTTATGCAGTGGCTGCATTATTTGCCTTATTTTGTTTATGTATTTATAAACAATTAGCACCTTCGATGGGTTCGTTGATTTATCCCATTTTAGTTTACATGATTCTAATTTGTACTTCTGCAATAAAAGCTTTTAGAGCATCATTGAATAATAAAACTGTTTTAATTGCTCAGTTGTTTTGGTTTCCTGGAATGTTATTTTTTATTACATCAGATGCAGTCTTAGCATTTAATAAATTTCAATGGTCTATACAAAATCCAATACCGCATATTGGTCTAGTAACCATGATGACTTATGGAGTGGCGCAATTATTGTTAGCGAAAGGATTCCAATTATATTTTAAAAAGTAAAGAGTTCCGACTCTTTAAGAAAAAAAAGGCCTCGATAAAATCGAGGCCTTTTTAGGATGTATACTTCTTTGAAATTAGTAACCCATACCACCCATATCAGGAGCACCTCCACCTTGTGGAGCTGCTGCAGGAGCTGGTTTATCTGCAATTACACATTCTGTAGTTAATAACATTGAAGCAATAGATGCTGCATTTTCTAAGGCAACTCTAGATACTTTAGTTGGATCAATTACACCTGCTTTAAACAAGTTTTCGAATACTTCAGTTCTTGCATTAAAACCAAAATCATCTTTTCCTTCTTTGATTCTTTGTACAACAATTGAACCTTCGATACCGCTATTCTTAACAATTTGACGTAATGGTTCTTCAATTGCACGACGTACAATTTGAATACCAGTATTCTCATCTTCGTTAGCGCCTTTTAATTTATCTAAACTTGCTACTGCACGAATATAAGCAACACCACCACCAGGTACAATACCTTCTTCAACTGCTGCTCGTGTTGCATGTAAAGCATCGTCTACACGATCTTTCTTTTCTTTCATTTCAGTTTCTGTAGCTGCACCAACATATAACACAGCAACACCACCACTTAATTTAGCTAAACGCTCTTGTAATTTTTCACGGTCATAATCAGAAGTGGTATTTTCAATTTGCGCTTTAATTTGATTTACGCGAGCTGTGATATCTGCTTTCTTTCCTTTACCACCAACAATAACTGTATTGTCTTTGTCAATAGTGATAGAAGAAGCTTGACCTAAATAAGTCAAATCAGCATTTTCTAATTTGAAGCCTTGCTCTTCGCTAATTACTGTACCAGCTGTTAGGATAGCAATGTCGTTTAACATTTCTTTTCTTCTGTCACCAAAGCCTGGAGCTTTAACAGCTGCTACTTTGATAGTACCACGTAATTTATTTACCACCAATGTAGCCATTGCTTCACCTTCTAAATCTTCAGCAATGATTACTAATGGACGACTTGTTTGTGCAACTTTTTCTAAAATATGTAAGATGTCTTTCATTGCTGAAATCTTCTTGTCATAAATTAAGATATATGGATTTTGCATTTCAGCTTCCATTTTTTCGCTATTTGTAACGAAATAAGGAGAAACATAACCACGATCAAATTGCATACCTTCTACAACATCAACTGTTGTATCAGTACCTTTTGCTTCTTCAACAGTGATAACACCTTCTTTACCAACTTTAGCCATTGCAGTAGCAATTAACTTACCAATTTCATTATCGTTGTTAGCAGAGATAGAAGCAACTTGCTCAATCTTTTTAGTATCGTTACCCACTGTTTGAGATTGTGCCTTTAAGCTAGCAACTACTTTTTCAACAGCTTTGTCGATACCGCGTTTTAAATCCATTGGGTTAGCTCCTGCAGTAACGTTTCTTAAACCTTCGCCTACAATTGCTTGAGCTAATACAGTAGCAGTAGTTGTACCATCACCAGCTTGATCAGCAGTTTTAGAAGCAACCTCTTTTACCATTTGAGCACCAATGTTTTCAATTGGATCTTCTAAATCAATTTCTTTTGCTACAGATACACCATCTTTAGTTACTGATGGTGAACCGAATTTCTTTTCGATTACTACGTTACGACCTTTTGGCCCTAAAGTAACTTTCACAGCGTTGGCTAATGTGTCAACACCTTTCTTCATTTTATTTCTCGCTTCTAAGTCGAAAAAAATCATTTTAGACATATAGAGTTATTTTTTAAATTTTTAAAAATAGGATAGCAATTATACAATTGCCAAAATATCACTTTCACGCATGATCAATAAATCTTGACCTTCAATTTGAATTTCTGTTCCAGCATATTTACCATATAAAACGGTATCACCCACTTTAACAGTTACTGGCTCGTCTTTTTTACCAGGACCTGCAGCAACTATAGTTCCACGTTGTGGTTTTTCTTTAGCGGTATCAGGGATGATGATTCCTCCAGCTGTTTTCTCTTCAGCAGCGGCAGGCATAACAATTACTCTGTCGTGTAAAGGGGTAATGTTTACTTTTTTAGCCGTACTCTTAGCCATACTTTATCGTTTTTGGTTTTTAAATAATAATTGTACTTTATACTTTGCAATAACCCTGCCAATGACTATTTTACTTGTTTATTAAGTCAAAATTTCAGTGCCAGCGCCTAATTAGGTACAAGGGGTGGAAAATTAGGTAAAAAATGGCAGTTTTTTGGAAATATTTAGATAGATTTGCACCCCAATTAGCTCTTAGATTTATGATGAACAGAAGAAACATTCGAATTAAAGTAATGCAGGTGCTCTACATGTTAGAAACCGAAGTACCAACAGCCCCTAAAGCTTTACTACAGAAGGAATTTGACAAAACGCGTAATTTATTCGTTTTCTTGGTTCATTTATTACATCAAGTGGCATTATTTGCCGAAGTAGAAGCCAATCAAAGAGCATCTAAGAATTTACCCAATCAAGCAGACCTTTCAGTAAATACCAAATTAGCAGGTAATTTATTGGTTTGG
>Ga0222712_10002487_pt1 | contig 21068 bp, 20 predicted proteins | sample C33_657DmetaG_FD_165043 | JGI IMG/M metagenome (GOLD analysis project Ga0222712, IMG submission 165043) | Estuarine water microbial communities from San Francisco Bay, California, United States - C33_657D | ecosystem: Environmental > Aquatic > Marine > Unclassified | place: USA: California... | reverse complement strand
TGCTCCAGCAGCTCGGCCACCCGCCCCAGGAACGTGGCGGCCTCGGCCCCGTAGGCGATGCGGTGGTCCACCGACAGCGACAGGGTCATGATGTCGCGCACCACCACGTGGCCGTCCACCACCACGGGCTTCGCCACCGCGCGACCCACCGCGAGTATCGCGGCCTCGCCCGGGTTCACCACGGCATGGAAGCGGTCGATGCCGAACATGCCGAGGTTGCTCACCGAGATCACCGAACCCTCGAGCTCATCGGCCCGCAGGTCGCCGCCGCGCCCCCGGGTGGCGAGGTCGCGAACCTCGGCCGCGATCTCGGGCACGCTCTTCGCGTCGGCGTGCCGGATCACCGGCACGATGAGCCCCCCGGGCACGGCCACCGCCACGCCCACGTCGACCGAACCCGGCACCACGAAGTCGTCGCCCTCGATGTGGGACACCATGTCCGGCCGCTCGCGCGCCGCCATGGCAACCGCCCGGATGACGAAGTCATTCACGCTCGGCCGGTTGGCCTCTGGCAGCGCCACGCGCAGGTCGGCCCGTGCGGCGGCGAGTGCCGTGGTGTCGACGTCGCGCTCCAGCGTGAAGTCGGGAACCGACGTCGCCTCGTCCATTCGCCGGCTGATGGTGCGCTGCAGGCGGGTGAGTGGCGTGCGCTGCCCGGCGGGCCACGCCCCGACCTCACGGGGCGCCGGCGGCGGCGGGGGAGCAGGGGGGGAAGGGCTGGCGACCGGCGGCGCAGGGGGCGGGACCACGCTGCCGGGCGCCGCCCCCGGCGACCCGGCCCCACCGGAGGCGAGCACGCCTTCGACATCGGCCTTCACGATGCGCCCGCCCGGTCCGGTGCCCTGCACCGTCGCGAGGTCGACGCCCTCGCGGGCAGCGATGTTGCGCGCCAGCGGCGAGGCCGCCGGCCGCTCGGCCGTGGCGGAGACATCGGTGGGGGTGAACGCGCTCGATATCGAGGACGCCGTGCCGTCGTCGGCCGTGGGGATTCCCGTGGCGGGCTCGGCATCGGCGGCCCGCACGGCCTCGATCTCCTGCGTGGGGGCGTCGGGCATCTCGATGACCCCCGTGGCCCCCGGGTCGTCGGTCGCGGGCACTGCCGCCGCGGAGTCGCCGATCTGCGCGATGGGCTGCCCCACGTCGAGCGTGTCACCCTCGGCGGCGATGATGCGCAGCACGCCCGAGTCGGGCGCTTCCACGGTCATCGTCGCCTTGTCGGTCTCGATCTCCACGAGGGGCTCGCCCTTGGCGACCTGGTCGCCGTCGGCCTTGAGCCACGAGAGCACCGTGCCCTCCTCCATGGTGTCGGAGAGCTTGGGCATGAGCATGTCGCTCACCGGGGCACCTCCCGTGCCAGGGTCGCCATGACGGCGGCCACCACGTCGTGGGGCTGGGGAATGGCGGCCTGCTCGAGGTTCTTCGCGTAGGGCATGGGCACGTCGGCCGCGTTGACCCTGCGGATGGGGGCGTCGAGCATGTCGAAGCAGGCGTCGTACAGATGTGCCGCCAGCCCGGCGGCTATTCCGCACTCGGGCCAGCCCTCGTCCACCACTACCGCGCGCGATGTGCGCGCGACGCTCGCGGCCAGGGTGTCCAGGTCGAGCGGCCGGAAGGTGCGGGGGTCGACGACCTCGATCTCGATGCCCTGCGCCGCCAGCTGTTCGGCCGCGGCAAGCGCCACCCACACCATGCGCGAGTGGGCGATGACCGTGCAGTCGCGCCCCGGCCTGCGCACCACGGCCTGGCCGAATGGGATGAGGTCGTCCTCGCCGCCAACGGGGCCCTTCTTGCCGTAGAGGCCTTCGCTCTCGAGGAAGATCACCGGGTCATCGTCGCGGATCGCCGTCTTGAGCAGGCCCTTGGCGTCCTCGGGCGTGGCCGGCACCACCACCTTGAGCCCGGGCACGTGCGTGAACATGGCCTCGAGGGAGTGCGAGTGCTGCGCCGACAGCTGGTGGCCGGCGCCGCCCGGCATGCGGATGACCATGGGCACCGGCACCTGCCCGCCGAACATGTAGTGGATCTTGGACGCGTTGCTGACGATCTGGTCCATCGCCACCAGCGCGAAGTTCACCGTCATGATCTCGATGACCGGGCGCAGGCCGGCCATCGCGGCGCCGATTCCCAGCCCGGTGAATCCGGCCTCGGTGATGGGGGTGTCCACCACCCGCTGTTCGCCGAACTCCTTCAGCAACCCGCGCGTCACCTTGAAGGCGCCGTCGAAGTGGCCGATGTCCTCGCCCATGAGGAACACCGACTCATCGCGGGCCATCTCCTCGCGCAGCGCCTGGTTCAGCGCGTCGCGGTAGGTCACCTCTGCCGGTGCCGTGCTCATGGCCTCACCAGCGCGCTGCCCCGCGGGTCGTCGTTCCAGGGCTGTGCGTACACGTTGCGGGCCAGCTCGGCCACCGGCACCTCGGGTCCCTGCTCGGCGTAGGCGGCGGCGTCGTCCACCACCTGCTGCACCTCGGTGCGCATGGCGGCGATGTCATCTGCGCCCATGATTCCCTCGCCCAGCAGCACCCGCTCGAACGTGACGAGCGGGTCGCGGGCCTGCCAGCGCTCCTTCTCCTCGGACGACCGCACGGTGTCGGGGTCGCTCATCGAGTGCCCCTTGTACCGGTAGGCCAGAAGCTCCACGCAGGCGGGCCGGCCGTCCTCGCGCGCCAGCCGCGCGGCCTCCGACACCGCGGCCCGCACGCCCAGCACATCCATGCCGTCGACCTTCCACGACTCGATGTCGTAGGCGGCCGCCCGCGGGAAGAAGTCGTCCACCGCCGCGGCGCGCTCCACCGGGGTGCCCATGCCGTACTGGTTGTTGAGGATGAGGAAGACGATGGGCAGGTTCCACAGCCCGGCCATGTTGAAGCACTCCGACACCACGCCCTGATTGGCCGCACCCTCGCCGAACATCGTCACGGCCACCTGGTCGCCACCGCGGTACTTCGCCGCCCAGGCGAGCCCCAGGGCCAGGGGCACTGCCCCGCCCACGATGCCGTAGCCGCCGTAGAACGATCGCCCGAGGTCCATCAGGTGCATCGAGCCGCCGCGGCCCCCGCAGATTCCGGTGGCCCTGCCCAGCAGTTCGGCCATGATCGCCCGCGGGTCGCTGCCCCGGGCGAGCGCCTGCCCGTGCTCGCGGTAGGTGGAGGTCAGGGGGTCGTCCGGTCGCAGCGCGCTGACCGTGCCCACGATCGCCGCCTCCTCGCCGATGGCCAGGTGCAGGAACCCGCCGATGCGCCCGGCCATGTACTGCTCGGACGCCTTCTCCTCGAACCGTCGTATCAGCGTCATGGTGCGGAACATGTCGCGCATGTCGTCGGGCGATGCCAGCGGGGCGGGCGATGTGCTCACTGACGCTGCTCCAGGTGGAGTTCCACAACGGTCACGTCACGCCAGTCGTCGCCCACGCGACCGTGCGCCCTGTGCGTGCCGACCTGCCGGAATCCCCGGCCGGTGGCGAGTGCCAACCCGGCGTCATTGCCCTCGAGGATCATCCCCACCAGCTTCCAGTAGCCCAGGGCAGGCGCCTCGCCCATCAGGTGGTCCAGCATGTCCCCGCCCACGCCCTGCCCTCGGGCATCCCCGCCCACGTACACGGTGTACTCGGCCACCCCGTCGTACCACGAGCGGTGCGAGAAGGGGGCCAGCGCCGACCACGCCAGCACGTCGCCGTGGTCGTCCAGCACCCACACCGGCGCGCGGTCACCGCGCGCTGCCAGCCACGACACCCGCTCACCGGCATCGTGGGGTCCACGGGCGAAGGTGGCCACGCCACTGGCGATGGCCTCGTCGTAGATCTCGCCGATGGCGCCGGCGTCCCGGCCCTCGGCCCTGCGGATGAGGCGCGCGCGCGACGACACGCCCGTCAGCATAGAGCGGCGTGTCGTCGGGCGGGCGGTGGTCATGGCCTCTCCACCCCCGCTGGGCGGTCCTGCAGGGTGAGGGCGACCGTGCGCTCCCGGCCGTCGCGCCGCACCGTCACCGTGATGCGGTCACCCACGCGCCGGCCGGCCACCGCCCGGCTCACGTCGGCCATGTCGGTAACCGGTCGGCCGTTGACCGCCACGATGAGGTCGGCACCCCGTGGCACGTCGGCGTTGGGGTCCTGCGCGGCCACGATCCCGGCCTTCCGGGCCGGGCCATCCTCGACGGTCTCGGTCACCAGCACTCCCCGCGTGCCCTCCAGGCCGAGCGTTTCGGCCAGCGCAGGGGTGAGCTCGCGACCGGTGATGCCGATCCATGCGTGCCTCGGCGTGCCCTCGTTGATGATCGACTCGGCGATGGGCTCGAGGGTGTCGATGGGCACGGCGAAGCCGATGCCGACGTTGCCGCCGGTCTGGCTGGCGATCTGCGTGTTCATGCCGATCACCCGGCCCGCGATGTCGAAGAGCGGGCCGCCCGAGTTGCCCTGGTTGATGGCCGCATCGGTCTGGATGACGTTCTGGATGGCGAAGCCGCTGGGCGACTCGATCCTGCGCTCCAGCGCCGACACGATGCCGGTGGTCGCGGTGCGCTCGTAGCCGTACGGGTTGCCGATGGCCACGACCTCCTGGCCCACCACCAGCCCGGCGCTGTCGCCCAGCGCCACGGGCCGCACGCCCGCGGGCACCTCGTCGACCTTCAGCACGGCGAGGTCCGTCGAGTTGTCCACGCCCAGCACGCGGGCCTTCTCCCTGGTGCCGTCCGAGAACGTCACGGTGATGGCATCGCCCCCGTCCACCACGTGCGCGTTGGTGAGGATGTGCCCCTTCCGGTCGATCACGAAGCCCGATCCGAACCCGCCGCCGTCGTCTCCGTCGCTCACCGCCACCAGCACCACGGCGGGCGATTCGCGCTTCACCAGCTCGGCCACCGACAGGGCGGGGGCCGAGCCCCCGGACTTCGCCTGCCCCTCGGCCTCTGCAGCGGCAACCGACGCATTGGGGGCGCTGGCCACCATGGTGCCCGCCGATTCGCGGATGATCGTGGTGTCGCCGCCGCCGAAGCCCACGGTGGCGCCCACCACTCCCAGCGCCACGCCCGCGCCGATCACGGCGGGCACTGCGAGGGCCACGATGCGGCGTGCAGGCGAGGGGCGCGGGGGCGGGTCATGGGTGATGCGGTCGTCGTCCATGTGCACTTTGTACCGCGTGATCTTTAGCGCCGCGTTATGACCGGTACCATCGCCGCATGGCCGAGCGCGTACTCGTGGTCGATGACGAGAAGTCCATCCGGAGGGTCGTGGAGTACGCCCTCGAGGAGGGTGGCTTCGAGGTGCTTTCCGCCGGGCGCGGCGACGACGCCCTGGAGATCATCGAGAAGGAGCCCGTCGACCTGGTGGTGCTCGACCTGATGCTGCCGGGCATCGACGGCATCGAGGTATGCCGCCGCATCCGCGCCACGCGCAACGTGCCCATCATCATGCTGTCGGCCCGCGACGACGAGGTCGACAAGGTGCTGGGCCTCGAGATGGGCGCGGACGACTACGTGACCAAGCCGTTCTCGCCGCGCGAGCTGGTGTCCCGCGTGAAGGCGAACCTCCGTCGCGCCCGCGTGGTGCCGGTGCAGGAGGACCCCATCCGCGTGGGCGACATCGAGGTCGACCCGGCCGCACGCACGGTCACGCGCGACGGCGAGGACATCCCCCTCACGTTCTCGGAGTTCGAGATCCTCCTCAAGCTGATGAAGTCGCCCCGCCGGGTGTTCACGCGCGAGGAGCTCATGGATCACCTCTGGAACGGGTCGTTCTACGGCGACCTGCGAAGCGTCGATGTCCACGTGCGCCACCTGCGCCAGAAGGTCGAGCGCGATCCCGCGAATCCGGTGCTCATCCGCACGGTCCGCGGGGTCGGCTACGCGCTCGGGCGGGAGGACGGGGCGCCCGAGTGAGTCGCCCCAGGGGCAGGACCGGGCTGCAGACCTGGCTCATCGGCTCCTTCATCACGCTGGGAGTGGCGGCCAGCCTGCTGATGTTCCTGGTGCTGCTGCCGACGCTCGAGGGCAGCATCGTGACCGGCGCCACCGAGCGCACCTCGCAGGCCACCGTGGGCGTGCTCGAGGACCTCTCCGAGGTTCCCGGCGCCGGGTACGGGCTCACCGACGCCGAGGGCGACGCCTACGTGCGACGCCTGGCATCGGAGGCCCGTGGTGCGGCCCGGTACCTCGACATCGCCACCGGCTGGCACGGCGCCGACCTGTCGGCTGCACCCGGCGCGTTCCCCGCTGATGAGCTGACCCCCGAGGGCGACCTGGCCGACAAGTCGTTCTCGGCCGATCCGGTGCGGGTGCGGGTGTCCGAGGGCCCGGAGGACCAGCGCACGGTGTTCTCGGCGGTGCGGGTGACCCAGGGCGGCAACGTGGTGGGCATCGCCGAGGTCGCGGTGCCCGTGCCGCCGCCCACGGCCGAGATCGGCTCGCTGCAGCGTCGCGTGCTCTTCGCGGTCATCCTGGTGCTGCTGCTGGCCACCGCCGGGGGCATCGTGATGTCGCGCATCCTCGGTCGGCGCATCGGCAGGGTGGCCAGCACCGCCGCCAGCCTGTCGGCGGGCGACCTCTCGGCGCGTGCGCCCGAGATGTCCCCCCGCGAGGTCGCCACCCTCGCCGGCGGGCTCAACCGCATGGCCGAGCGGGTACAGGACCTCATCGGCACCGTCACGGGCGAGCGCGACCGTGCCCGCACGCTCGTGGCGGGCCTCGCCGAGGGCGTGCTGCTCATCGACCCCGACGACCAGGTGGTGGTGGCCAACGACGCCGCCGTGCGCATGACCGGTCTGGGCCCCGGGGGGCAGGCGATGCGCGGCGACCTCGACCCGGTGCTGGCCGACCTCGTCGCGCGCGCCCGGTCCGGCGAGTCGCCCGTGGACGAGGCTGAGATCACCACCCCCCGGGGCGGAGATCTCGCCGTGGGCGCGGTGGCGCTTTCCGAGCCCACCGGCGCGGTGGTGCTGACCTTCCGCGATGTCACGCAGGAGCGGGCGCTGGCCCGCACCCGCCGCGACCTGGTGGCCAACGTGTCGCACGAGCTGAAGACCCCCGTGGCGGCCATCAGGGGCTTCCTCGAGCTGATGGAGGACGAGTCGATGCCCCCGGAGGCCCGCCGCGAGTTCGTGGGCCTGATGAGCGCCGAGGCCGCGCGCCTGCAGCGCCTGGTCGACGAGCAGCTGCAACTGGCGCGCCTCGATGCGGGCGCGCTGCCCATGAGGGTCGAGGGAATCGACCTGGCCGCGGTGGTGCGCGCGGCCGCGCGGCCCCGCGCGGTCCTGGCCGAGCGCGAGGGCGTGTCGCTCGACGTGCAGGCGCCATCGCCCGTTCCAATGGACGGTGACCCCGAGCGCCTCGAGCAACTGCTGCTGATCCTCCTCGACAACGCGGCCCGCCATACCCCGGCGGGCGGTTCGATCACGGTGGAGGCCCACGTCGAGGGTGGGGACGCCGTGATGTCGGTGGCCGACACCGGCGAGGGCATACCCCCCGAGGCCATCGACAGCGTGTTCGACCGCTTCTACCGGGCAGACGCCGCCCGCCAGCGCGACGACCGCCAGGGCGCCGGGCTGGGGCTCGCCATCGCCAGGGGTCTCGCGCATGCGCATGGCGGCGACATCTCGGTGGCATCGCGTCCCGGGGACGGCACGGTCTTCACCGTGCGGCTGCCGCGCGACGCAGGGGTAGTCTCACCCGTATGACGCAGCCCATCGCACTCGTCACCGGCGCCGGGCGCGGCGTGGGCCGCGCTACCGCCCAGCGCCTTGCCCGTGGCGGCTACTCGGTGGTGGCAGGCGTGCGCGACATCGCCCGCGCGCGGGATGAGTACGGCAATCAGCCGGGCATCACGCTGGTGCAGCTCGATGTGACCATGCCCGACCAGGTGCGGCAGGCAGCCGCAATCGCCACCGACCTCGCCGGGGGCGGGGCCATCGACGTGCTGGTGAACAACGGCGGCTACGCGATGATGGGCCCGCAGGAGAACGGCGACCTGCAGGTGGCCCGCGAGATGTTCGAGACCAACGTGTGGGGCGCCGCGGCCATGGTGCAGGCCCTCGCGCCGGCCATGCGCACCGCGCGCAGGGGCACCATCGTCACGGTGTCGTCCATCGGCGCGCGGCTGTCCAACCCGCTCGTCGGCTTCTACCACGCGTCGAAGTACGCCCTCAGCGCGCTGTCGGAGGCCCTGTCGGTGGAGATGGCGCCGTTCGGCGTGCGCGTGGTGATGATCGAGCCCGGGATGATCGATACCGACTTCCCCAGCGCCACGCGCCTCACCGGCGACGTCACGGATCCGGACTCCCCGTACGCCCCGCTCTTCGCCGACCTGCGTGCGGGCTTCGGCGCGTGGCGCGAGCGGCCCGATGCCAGCACCGGCGAATCGTGCGCCGAGGCCATCTGGGATGCCATCCACGCCGACCCCCCGCCCATTCGCGTGGTGGTGGGCGACGACGCCGCCGAGCTCGACCGGGCCATCCGCACGTCGGCCGATGACGCGGAGTTCCAGGAGCGCCTGCGCGGTTTCCTGCAACTCGACTGGGCCCCCGCACCCCCGGCCGGGCGCGACTGATGCGCGTGGTGGTCGCGCCGGCGCCGTTCAAGTCGGCGCTCGGTCCGGCCGATGCGGCGGCTGCGATGGCCGTGGGCGTGCGGCTGGCGGGTGCTGAGGCCGTGTGCGTGCCGGTGGCGGACGGGGGCGAGGGCACGCTCGATGCCCTGGTGTCGGCCGCGGGCGGCCGCCTGGTGGACGCCCCGGCGCGCGACCCGCTGGGGCGTGCCATCACCGCGCAGTTCGGCCTGCTGCCCGACGGCACGGCGGTGGTGGAGCTGGCCCGGGCGTCGGGGTACGAGCTGCTGTCCGACCACGAGCGCGACCCCGAGGCCACCAGCACGGCCGGCACCGGCGACCTCATGCGGGCTGCGCTCGACGCGGGCTGCACGCGCATCATCGTGGGCGTGGGCGGCAGTGCCACCACCGATGGCGGCCTGGGCATCGCCATCGCGCTGGGTGCCCGTGCCCTGGACGACAACGGGGAGTACCTCGCCGGCATCGGCGCAGCCCTGCTGCGCGTGCGGTCGGTCGACCTCGCAGGCCTCGACGCACGCATCGCCGCCACGCCGATCGAGGTGGCGAGCGACGTCAGCAGCCCGCTGATCGGGCCGGAGGGCGCTGCCCGGGTGTTCGGGCCGCAGAAGGGCGCCACGCCCGACGCCGTCGAGCGGCTCGACGAGGGTCTGGCCAACCTCGCCGCGGTGCTGGCCGCCCAGGGCCTGCCCGACGTCGCTGGCCTGCCGCGCTCGGGCGCGGCGGGCGGCGCGGCGGGCGGGATGGCCGCCATGCTCGGCGCCCGGCTCACAGACGGCGGAGCCCTGGTCACCGACGCCGCCGGGCTGCCGGCCGCGCTGGAGGGCGCCGATCTGTGCCTTACCGGCGAGGGCCGTCTGGACTCCCAGACCCTCACGGGCAAGGCGCCCGCAGCAGTGGCCAGCGCGTGCGCACGGGCGGGCGTGCCCTGCGTGGGGCTCTTCGGGCAGGTGGACGTCCCCCCCGGCATCGCGCGTCGCATGGGGCTGGTTGCCGCCCTGCCCATCGGGCGCGCCGTGCGGCCCCTGCCCGACGCCCTGGCGGCGACGGCCGACGACCTGGCCGCCGCGGCGGCGTCGGTGGTGGCGCTCAGGGCACGCGGCTGAGCGCGGTGCGCTGGTAGGGTCGCCTGTCGTGAGCCAGAACCTCAAGGGCCTCGTGCTGTCGGGTGGCGCCGGCACGCGACTTCGCCCCATCACCCACACGTCGGCCAAGCAGCTGGTGCCGGTGGCCAACAAGCCGGTGCTGTTCTACGGGCTCGAGGCCCTGCGCGACGCCGGAATCCGTCAGGTGGGCATCATCATCGGCGACACCGGCGATGAGATCCGCGAGGCCGTGGGCGATGGATCGGCCCTGGGCATCGAGGTCACGTTCATCCCGCAGTCGGCGCCCCTCGGCCTGGCCCACGCCGTGCTGACGGCCGAGGAGTTCCTGGGCGACGACCCGTTTGTGATGTACCTGGGCGACAACCTGCTGCGCGACGGCATCACGCCGCTGGTCGAGCAGTTCCGGGCCTCCGACCCCGACGCGATGATCCTGCTGCAGCAGGTGCCCAACCCGTCGTCGTACGGCGTGGCCGTGCTCGATGGCGACCGCGTGGTGAACCTCGAGGAGAAGCCCCGTCAGCCGAAGAGCGACCTGGCGCTGGTGGGGGTGTACATGTTCACCCCGGCCATCCTCGATGCCGCGAAGAAGATCGAGCCGTCGCCCCGCGGCGAGCTGGAGATCACCGACGCCATCCAGTACCTGATCGACCAGGGCAGGCGGGTGGAGCCCCACGTGGTGACCGGCTGGTGGAAGGACACCGGCAAGGTGGAGGACATGCTCGAGGCCAACCGGCTCATCCTCGACGTCATCGAGCCGCGCATGGACGGCGAGCTGGTGGACAGCGACATCGAGGGACGCGTCATCGTGGAGAAGGGCGCGCGGCTGGTGAACAGCCACGTGCGTGGCCCGGCGGTGATCGGCCGCGATTCGCTGGTGGAGAACGCCTACATCGGTCCGTACTCCTCGATCTCCACCGGTTGCGTGGTGCGCCGCGCCGAGATCGAGCACTCGATCCTGCTCGAGCGCGTTCACGTGGAGGACCTCGACGCGCGCGTGGAGAGCAGCCTCATCGGTCGCGACGTCACGATCTCGCGCACCGACGCCAAGCCCCGCGCCTACCGGTTCGTGCTGGGCGACTCGTCGGTGATCGGCCTCACCTGAGGGCGTGGCGGTGAGGGCGCTCGTCATCGGGCATCGCGGCATGCTCGGCACCGACCTGATGGCCCACCTGGCGGCAGAGGGCCACGACGCCGTGGGCCTCGACCTGCCCGAGATCGACATCACCGATCGCCGCCAGGCGATGCGCCGGGTGTCGGAGGCCGCGCCAGACGTGGTGTTCCACCTGGCGGCGTGGACCGACGTGGACGGCGCCGAGGAGAACGAGGAACAGGCGCTGCTGGTGAACGGCGAGGGCACGCGCAACGTGGCCATCGCCGCCCGCGACGCCGGCGCCGCGCTGGTGGCCGTGAGCACCGACTACGTGTTCCCCGGCACGGGGGGTCCGTACCAGGAGGACTCCGCCACCGATCCCATCCAGGCATACGGCCGCACCAAGCTGGCCGGTGAGCGCCTGGCCGAGCTGGAGTACCCCGAGGGCACGCGCATCGCGCGCACCGCGTGGCTGTACGGCGCCCACGGCAGGAACTTCGTCGACACCATGATCGGCCTGGCCGAGGGGCGTGACCACGTGGACGTGGTGGCAGACCAGGAGGGGTGCCCCACCTGGACCCGCGATCTCTGCCCGGCGCTGGTCGAGGTGGCCGCGCTGCCGCCCGGCGTGTACCACACCGCCGGAGGGGGCAGCACCACGTGGGCGGGGTTCGCCCGTGAGGCCTTCCGGCTGGCGGGCGTGCAGTGCGAGGTGCGCGACACCACGACCGAGGCCTTCGCGCGCCCCGCGCCCCGCCCGGCCGTGAGCGTGCTCGAGGTGACCCACGAGGGAGCCCCGCGCCTGCGCGCGTGGGAGGATTCCCTCGCCGACTACGTCAGGGAGCGTTCGTGAAGGTCCTCATCACCGGCGGTTGCGGGTTCATCGGGTCCGAGGTGCTGCGCGTGGCCATCGAGCACGGCCACGATGTCGTGAACCTCGACAAGCTCACCTACGCGGGCAACACGGCGAACGTGGCCGAGCTCATGGGCGACCCGCGGTACTCGTTCATCCATGGCGACATCGCCGACCCCGAGGTGGCCGCGCGGGCGGTGGACGGCTGCGAGGTGGTCATCAACCTGGCCGCCGAGAGCCACGTGGACCGCTCGCTGCACAACCCCACCGAGTTCATCGAGACCGACGTGGTGGGCACCGCCACGCTCATCATGGCGGCGCGCACGGCCGGTGTGCGCCGGTTCGTGCAGGTGAGCACCGACGAGGTATACGGGTCGATCCCCACCGGCGCGTTCCGCGAGGACGACCCCATCCGCCCCTCGTCGCCCTACTCGGCCAGCAAGGCCGGCGGCGACCTGCAGGCCCTGGCGATCCACCACACGTTCGGTTACGACATCGTCATCACGCGCGGGTCGAACACCTACGGCCCGCGCCAGTACCCCGAGAAGCTGGTGCCGCTGTTCATCACCAATGCCCTCGACGGCCTGCCGCTGCCGGTGTACGGCGACGGCCAGCAGGTGCGCGACTGGATTCACGTGCGCGACCACGCAGAGGGCATCTGGTTCGCCATGGAGAACGGCGAGGCCGGCCAGGTGTACAACGTGGGCGGCGGGAACGAGTGGCCCAACCTCGAGATCACCCGGCGCATCCTCGCCCACACCGGCGCCTCGGACTACCTCATCACCTACGTCGAGGACCGTCCCGGCCACGACCGCCGCTACGCGCTCGACACCTCGAAGATGCGCGCCATGGGATGGTCGCCGCAGGTGGACTTCGACGAGGGGCTCGCATCGACGGTCGAGTGGTATCGCGACGGCCGCCCCTGGTGGGAGCCCATCAAGAGCGGCGAGTACGCCGAGTGGTACTCGAAGAACTACGCCGGGCGCACCGCCTAGCGCGCGCCTACCGGATGCGCAGGCGGGTGGGGTAGGTGCTCCAGTACCGCATGCCGGTGGTGGCATCGCGGATCTGGGCGAACACGGTGAGCACCGACCCGCGGCGGTGCTCGTGGCGGTGCTCCACCGCGTAGGCCCCGCAGCGCGACCTCATGGTGCGCGAGCGGGCCCTCGAGTAGTGCCAGCCACCTCCCGAGTGGGCCGAGCGGAAGCCCGTGACCACCCTGTGGCCCACGCCACCCGACTGGCACCACCTCATGGTGAGCCGGGTCCACCGGGTACCGGGGATCTGCCTGGCGGTGATGGACGTGACCTCGGGAAGGCTGACCCGGGGGTCGCCGCCCGAGCGCACCCAGTCGATCCACGTGCTGTAGGTGCCCACGTGGGTGTAGGCGGTGGGTGACGAGTTGTCGCAGCCCTCCGGACCGAACGAGACGATCCCGATCAGGATGCCCTGGTTCTCGAGCGGCCCGCCGCTGTCGCCCCAGCAGGCCGCGGCCTCGTTGGTGAAGGGCATGGTGCCGCAGATGGTTCCCCACGGCGCGCCCAGCGACCTGCACTGCGCCGGCGTGGACACCGAGATGAGGCCGGTCAGGAGCGTATCGCTGCCGGTCGGCGCCTGCACGGTGGCGCCCCAGCCCGATACCCACCCGGATCCGGCGTACGACGCCCTCGGCCCGCGCTGGTAGCGCTCCTCCGCCGGGCTGATCGCCGGCGGCACGGGGCGCGTCAGGTGCACGAGCGCCAGGTCGTGGCCCCACCTGCGCGGGTCGTACAGCGGGTACCCGGCGATGGCGTCGATGCCGTAGCGGTCCCCCGGCGTGATGGTGGACAGCTGCGTGCGGCCCACGGCCACCTCGACCTGGTCGGGCCGCGCGCCGCGCACGCAGTGCGCCGCGGTCAGAACCCACTGCGGGTCGAGCAGCGTGCCGGTGCAGTACTGGCCCGCCCGGGCGCCTTCGGCGCCGACCTCGAGCAGGGCCAACACGTGGTCGCCGGTGCCCGGGTCGGCCGGGGTGCCCCCGACCACCGCCCAGCCGCTGGCGGCCGGCCACAGCGCCAGCACCCCCGCCAGCACTGCGAGAAGGCGCCACATGCGGGCGACGGTAACAGCGGATCAGCGCGCGGCAGACCCTCCCGCGGGCATCCCATCCCCATGGGGGGGCTCGTCCTGTCCGCGGGTCGCGATGAGCGACACGATGATCGAGATCGCCAGCGCCCCGATGATCACCGACAGCGACAGCCAGATCGGCAACTTGCCCACCGGCGTCTCGGAGAGGATCAGCTTGAGGCCGGCGAATGCGAGCAGGAACGCCAGCCCGTAGTGCAGGTAGGTGAACCTGCGCAGCAGCCCGGCCAGGCAGAAGTACAGCGCCCGCAGGCCCAGGACGGCCATGGCGATGGATGCCCACACGATGAACGTGTTGGTGGTGATGGCCAGCACCGCCGCCACGGAGTCGATGGCGAAGATGAGGTCGCTCGACTCGATGGCCACCAGCGCCACCAGCAGCATGGTGGCGCCCACCTTGCCATTGATGCGGGTGAGGAATTTCCCGCCCTCATAGCCGTCGCTCACGGGCATGAAGCGGCGCATCAGCCGCACCATGGGGTTGTTGTCGGGGTCCTTCGGCTGGTCGTGGCGGAAGGCCATGTGCCAGCCGGTGTAGATGAGGAACACGCCGAACAGGTAGGCGGTCCAGAAGAAGGCCTGAAGCAGCCCCGAGCCCACGAAGATGAACACCAGGCGCATCAGCAGCGCCCCGATGACCCCCCAGAACAGCACGCGATGCTGGTACCGCTCGGGCACGGCGAAGTAGCCGAAGATCAGGGCGAAGATGAAGACGTTGTCCACCGACAGCGCCTTCTCGATGAGATAGGCCGAGTAATACGTGGCCGCCGCATCGCCGCCCTGCCACCACAGCAGCACCAGGCCGAAGCCCAGCCCCGCGGCGATCCAGATGGCGCTCCAGATGGCCGCCTCGCGGAACGACACCACGTGGTCGTCGCGGTGCAGGAACAGGTCGATGGCCAGCATCACCACGATGGCGGCGCCGAGGGCGAACCACGCCCAGAGGGGTACAGCGAAATCCAGGGCCTCGTTCAACGCCGCACAACCTCCGCTCGATCAATGGATGTCGAGCCGAGGTCTCTCCCACCCCGTGAGGGGCGGCGCGGCCGGGACGAAGGTCCGTAGTGACGACCGCGCGCTTGCGGGGTACTCCCCTAGGCGACGACGACGATACGGGCCGGACCGGACCGCTGCCCGCGTATGGGGCGTATCGGAAATGATAAGATTCCGGCATGGCCGCAGACGACAGGACGTCCGGTGCGCCGGAGCTCGACGAGGTGCTGCGCTCAGCGGCACGCCTGCAGGAAGTGGTGCCCGACGCCGTGCTCGTCGGAGGCGCAGCAGCAGCTCTGCACGCGGGTCACCGCGATTCGTTCGACCACGGCCACGTGATCGCCGATCTCGCGCGCAGGTACGAGGATGTCCTCGAGGCCGTCGAGGCGACGGATGGCTGGGCCACGTCCGTGCGTGCATCCCGGCCGCCGATGACCATCATGGGGTCACTCGGTGGCATCGAGGCGGGCCTGCGCCAGATGCGTCGTACCCGGCCGCTCGAGACCGTGGCGGTCGATCTCGGCGATGGGCTCGTGGTGGTGGCGCCGACGGCGGACGACATGCTGAGGGTCAAGGCGTACCTGGTCGTGCAGCGCAATCAGGTACGCGACTACCTCGACGTGGTCGCCCTTGCCGACCACCTCGGGCCCACCCGCACCCACGAGGCCCTGTCCGTGATCGATGACTACTACGACGATCGCTCGGGGGAGCACGGGTCGGTGCTCACGTCACTCGTCATGCACCTCGCCGATCCCTCGCCCCGCGATGACGTCGTTACGCGCGAGCTCCACCGCTACAAGCGGCTTGATGAGCGCTGGCACGACTGGCGCGCCGTCGTGAGCGCCTGCGAGGCCCTGGCCATGGATCTCGCGGAGGGGCGCTCGTGAGCGTGGCCTTCCGCAACGTCGATGCCTCGCCCGGGGATCCCATCGCCACCTGGCCGCACGAGGCCCTGGTGGCCGTGATCGAGCGCGGCCTTGTTGACGACTGGCGCCCGGTGTTCGCGGAACTTCGCGCCCGGCCTCACGGGGTGGTCGCCCGGTCCGTCGCCGCCTATCTCGACCGTGCCGACCCCGATGGCGCCACCCGCCTGTTCCGGCTGGTCCTGGATGATGCCCGCCGGCAGGAGGATCAGGCCGACCGCGCCGAGGCCGCGGCACGGGTTCGCACGTGCATCGCCCGGTCAGGCCTGACCGCCGCGGCCTTCGCCCGCGAGATCGGCACGTCTGCCTCCAGGCTGAGCACCTACGCACGGGGCACGGTCACGCCGTCGGCCGCGCTCCTGGTGCGGATGGAGCGCCTTGCCGGCGGGCCGGGGTAGGCCTGCCGCTACTGGTTGCCGAGCAGTTCCTCTTCGGGAACGTCACGCCACACGCGCGCGGGCAGGCCGGCAACCAGCTTGCCGGCCGGGATGTCCTTGGTCACCAGGGCGCCGGCGGCCACGAAGGCCTCCTCGCCGATCTCGATGCCGGGGAGTATCACCACGCCGCCGCCGATGCGCGCCGCCCTGCGGATGGTCGCGCCCATCAGCAGGCCGTGGCGGGCCTCGGTGCGCCCCATGAAGTTGTCGTTGGTGGTCGTGACGCACGGGGCGATGAAGACGTCGTCCTCGAGCGTGGACAGCCGGGTGATGTACGAGTTGCTCTGGATCGAGCACCGTGAGCCGATTCCGACCTGGTTCTCGATGCACACGCCACGGCCGACGCCGCAGTCCTCGCCGATGGTGACGTTCTCGCGCACGAAGGCCTGGTCGCCGATGACCGTGCGCGCGCCGATAGTGGTGCCGGCGAACACCACTGCCCCCGAGCACACCGTGACGGCCTCGCCCAGCACCAGGCCGGGCAGGTCCTTCTTCTTGGCGGTCGAGCGGCTGGCCAGCTTGGGCGTCTTGCCCAGCACCACGTTGTCCTGAATCACGCAGCCCGCGCCGATGACGGTGCCCGCGTGGATCACCACGTTGGCGCCGATCTCGGCGTCGTCGGCGATCTGCACGCCCTCGCCCAGCACCAGGTTCTCGCGGCTCATCGGGATGCCCCCTCCAGGGTGATGGGTCGGCCGCCCTCCGAGAGGGATCGGTCCATGGCCTCGAGCACGTCCACGGTGGCCAGTCCGGCCCATGCGTCGGCGATGGGCGCGCTGCCGGTGCGGATGCAGTCGAGGAAGTGCTGGCACACGAGCCGGAGCGGCTCGGCGCCGTCGATCTTGGGGCTGAAGATGTCGCCGGAGCGCACCTGGATGTACTCGCCGTACTCACCGGTGCGCGGCACGGGCCCCTTGTCGTACACGGTGATCTTGCGCTCGCTCTCCATGTCGTCGAACACCACCATGCGCTCCGAGCCGATCACCGTCATGCGGCGCATCTTGTGCGGGTCGAGCCACGACAGGTGCAGGTGGCCGATGACGCCGCTCTCGAAGAGGATGCGCCCGAACACGACGTCCTCCACGCCCTCCTGCAGGTAGCAGGCGCCGGTGGCCGATACCTCGACCGCCCGCTCGCCCACGATGTGCAGCATCACGCTGATGTCGTGCGGCCCGAGGCTCCACAGGGCGTTCTCGTCCTTGCGCACGATCCCGAGGTTGAGCCGGTTGCCGTACAGGTAGTGCACGTCGCCCAGGTGGCCGGTGTCGACCAGCTCCTTCACCTTGGTGACGCCGGGGTGCAGCACCAGCAGGTGGTCCACCATGCAGGTGACACCCGCGGCCTCGGCGGCCTCGGCCACGGCACGGGCATCGGCCGCGGTCAGCGCCAGGGGCTTCTCCACGAACACGTGCTTGCCGGCGGCGATGGCCTTCAGGGCCAGGGCGGCATGGGTGGGAACCGGCGTGGCGATGACCACCGCGTCGGTCTCGGGGTCGGCCAGCACCTCGTCGAGGTCCGTGGTGAACCTCGTGCGCGGGAAGGCCGAGCGGTGGCGGTCGAGCAGGCCCTCGTCCAGGTCGCAGGCCCAGCGGAGCTCGGAGCCCTCGATGCGGTCGAAGTTGCGGGCCAGGTTGGGGCCCCAGTACGACATGCCCACCACCGCCACGCGCAACGGCGTCACAGGGTCCACACGTTCTCCCCTCGCGGAACTGCGTTGCGGAAGTCCACCACCAGCCGGCTCAGGTCGGCCACGCGCTGCCAGTCGATTCCCGAATGCGCGGTCACCACCACCACGGCGTCTGCGGCCGCGAGCGCCTCGTCGGTCAGGTCCACGCCGGTCATCGCCACGTCGAGCCCGTGCCCGGCCTCCAGCTCGGGCACATGCGGGTCGTGGTAGGTCACGTTCGCGCCGCGCTCGAGCAGGAGGGAGATCACCTTGAGGGCGGGGCTCTCGCGCATGTCGTTCACATCGGCCTTGTAGGCCACCCCGATCACCAGCACGTCCGAGCCCTTGAGCGACTTCTCGTGGTCGTTGAGCGCGCGCGCCAGCTTGGCCACGCAGAAGTAGGGCATCTGCGAGTTGACCTTGCCCGCGAGCTCGATGAACTCGGTGTGGAAGTCGTATTCGCGCGCCTTCCACGTGAGGTAGAAGGGGTCGATCGGGATGCAGTGGCCGCCCAGGCCCGGCCCGGGACGGAAGGGCATGTACCCGAACGGCTTGGTGGCCGCGGCGTCGATGACCTCCCACACATCCACGCCCATGCGGTCGCACAGCACCGCGGTCTCGTTGACCAGCGCGATGTTCACGCTGCGGAAGACGTTCTCGAGGATCTTGGTCATCTCGGCCACCTCGGGGGTGGACACCGGCACCAGCGTGTCGAACGCCAGCCCGTAGACCTCGAGCACCTTCTCGGTGCACGCCGGGGTGAGGCCGCCCACCACCTTGGGGGTCGACCGGGTGGTCCAGTCCTCGCGACCGGGGTCCACGCGCTCGGGGCTGAAGGCCAGGTGGAAGTCCCTGCCCGCGGTGAGCCCGTACTCCTCGAGCAGCGGCGCCAGCTCATCGCGGGTGGTGCCGGGGTAGGTGGTGCTCTCGAGCACTACCACCTGGCCGCGCTGCAGGCGCGGGGCGATGTCGCGGGCGGCACCCAGCACGGCCCCGAGGTCGGGCTCGCGGTGCTCGTTCAGCGGCGTGGGCAGGCAGATGATGATGGCCTCGAGCGCGGGCAGCTCGTCCAGGTCGGTGCTGGCGCGAAGCGTTCCGGCCTGCACCAGCGGCGCAAGCCGCTCGGAGGGGACGTCCTCGATGTGCGAGATACCGCGGTTGATCGCGGCCACCTTCTCGTCCACCACGTCCAGGCCCACAACGGGCACGCCGGCCTCGGCGAACACGACCGCCAGCGGCAGCCCGACATAGCCGAGGCCGATGACGCCGACGCGCGGCGCGGGGGCGGTCACAGTGGACCGCCGGGGATGTTCGTTCTCGGCGTGGACAGCGGCGGTATCGTAGCCACTATGGCCGATGCGGCGCTCGCGGGGCTCCCCCGCATCGTGCGCGCGGACGACGAGGTCAGGTGGCGTGGGCAGGTGCTCACGTCACTCGGACTCGCCGCCCTCTCGTACTGGATCATCGTCTGGCTCTTCGACGGACCCGTCGAACCACTGCCCGCGGGCGTCATCTTCCTGGCGTCACTGGTCTTCGCCTTCGTGCTCGGCGCCATCACCAGCCGGCGCCGGTTCGCCCACGGCATGCTCACCCTGCGCCCCCCCCGCTCGGTGGTGCACGAGACCATCGCCGACGGCCGCGAGCGCCGCATGCGGGCCGCCACCATCATGTTCCTCGGGGTCGGCACCCTGCTGGTGCTCGACACCCTCATCAGCGAGATCGGCGGCACGGCCGCGCTGGTGGCCGGGGTCGGCCTGGGCCTGGGCATGGTCGACCGGCTCGAGGCCCGCCGGTGGGCGATGGCCGAGGACGAGCGCGATTCGCGCATCTTCCTGATGATCCGCCCCAACGCGCTCATCGCGGGAATGGGCGTACAGGACGCCTACGCACTGCCGCGGGGCAGGTCGGGCGACGATCACGACGAGGGCCCGGTGGGAACCTTCATGTAGCCGCGCGCGCGCAGCGTGCCCCGGCGGGGTACAGTCGGGATCGACCAATCCTGACCTCCCGAGGAACCCATGGTCGGCCTGCGTATCCTGCTGGCCCCCGCCGTCGCAGCACTGCTGCTGGCCCCCGCGTTCGCATCCGGGGCGATGCGCTACACGTCGCCCACCGGCACCGGGGTCGCGTGCTCCCAGGCCGCGCCGTGCTCGCTGGCAACGGGCGTGAACAACGCATCGGCCGGTGACGAGGTGCGGCTCACCGCCGATGAGTACTACCTCGATACCCAGTTGGTCATCTCGCAGCCCAACGTGACGATCTTCGGCCCTCCCGGGCGCTACGCCCCGTCGGACTTCCGTTCGTTCATCTTCTTCCTCACCGAGGCTGAGGGCGGGCCGCTGGGATTCGACGACCTGACCAAGCTCCTCGTGCAGCAGGATGGCTTCAGCCTGCTGCGGGTGTCGGTGAACGGCAGCGCGGGCACGCAGATCCTCATCGACGGGACGGTTGCCAACGACATGCTGATCGATCGCGTGACCATCACCGACAACGGCAGCGACATCACCGTCGTGGGCCAGGACGCCATCGTGCGAAACAGCGTCATCCACCAGGTGACCGGCACCTATGCGGTGGGGGTCACCGGTTCGATCACGGGCAGCACCGTCACTTCGGCCGCGGGCAGCGCGATCGTGAACAGTGACAACGATCACCAGCCCGGGGATTACTGCGAGCTCGACGTCACCAACACCATCGCGGTTGGCGACGTGCGGAACATGCGGACGGTAGATGGGCTGAGCGGTTGCGACCCCGTGATCAGGGTCAACTATTCGTAGGTGCCCTCGGCCGGCACGGGTGGCGGCATCTCCGATCCTGGCGGCTTCATCACGTGGGGCGGGAACAACCTTGCGAACACGCCGCCGGCCATCGCCAATCCGCTGAGCGGTGGCACGTCCCTCGCGCTCGACTCGCCGGCCATCAACGCCGGCTGCGGTGGCTCGTGCGGCAACGAGGATCTCTACGGCCGCCCCCGGCCGATCGGGTCGGGCAATGACATCGGCGCCACCGAGACCATCCTGCCCCCCGCGGTGTCGGGCGTGGGCGTGATCGTCACCGGGCCGTCATCGGCCAGCCTCTCGGCGACGATCAACCCGAACGGCGCGGTCACGGCGCATGAGTTCCAGGTGCGCCGTACCGGTGCGTCGGCCTGGACCTCCTACTCCCGCGCCAGCACGAATGACGGCACCGCCGACGTCGCGGCGTCGGGCACGGCCACCGGCCTCTCCCCGGACACCTCATACGAGGTGCGCGCCGTCGGCACCAACTCGGCGGGCGAGGTGGTGAGTACCTCCACGGCGACGTTCCGGACGGCCGTGGGGCCGACGCCCAC
>Ga0222712_10002486_pt1 | contig 21068 bp, 25 predicted proteins | sample C33_657DmetaG_FD_165043 | JGI IMG/M metagenome (GOLD analysis project Ga0222712, IMG submission 165043) | Estuarine water microbial communities from San Francisco Bay, California, United States - C33_657D | ecosystem: Environmental > Aquatic > Marine > Unclassified | place: USA: California... | reverse complement strand
TCCAAGTAGGATATGCTCCATTTGTTCGTGCATTTTCGTGCCGTGTTCCGCCGCCTTGGTTGTGGATTGCTTCGAGTCTTTGACGACCCGCTTCGCATACTCTTCGAGTGTTTCACCGTCCTCCTTCGGAAGCGTGAGCGAGGACATGATGGCCTGCTCGATCTTCCATGCCGTGAGTTGAGGTTTATCCATGATGCCCAGAACGCTCGTGACCGATGGAAGCAAGCCCATCTTGCGTGCGTCCGTAACCGTTGTGTTGCGCTCGTTGCCGTTCTTTCCTATGACAACGTGGGCGGACTCGCCTTGTTCCGTATACCAATGTCCCGCCTGGTCCGTTTGGACCAGACGGGATTGGCTAGGCTCTTTCTGGGTTAGGGTAAGAGCCATCTGATTAGAACGGCATCGGGTTGCCGTCTGCGTCAGTGCTGGTGGCAGCCTTGCCCTGCGGTGCCGAAGACGCACCGGACAACTCTTTGCTGGAACGGATCTTCTCTTGAAGCCATTCCGGCAGTTCGCCGAACTGACCCCCCTCACCCTGCTCGATCTCGTAAAAGACCTGGCTGTTCTGGGTGGTGGCCGGAGCCTTCATCGACTTGGGCAACTTGGCGATGCCTTGGATCGCGCAGTAGTTGCGTCCGGCTTGGCTGGTCTTGTGAACCAAGGTCAGCAAGCAAGCCTTGCCCAAGAGGTTCTTGAGGCTGAAGCTGGCAAGCTCCTTGCTGGTGAACGCCTGACCGCGCCAAGTTTCGAGGTGCTTCCGCAGGGTTGCACGCTCGCCAAGGCTACGGGTCAGTTCGATGGAAACGACCATCGGCTTCGTCACCTTGGTCGTCTTGCCGTTCTCCGTCACCTCGCCTTCGATCACCTGTTCGGGCAGCTCGAAAGCCAAGCGGAGTTTGGGTGTCCACTTGGTCTCTCCGTCCCAGGTCACTTCCTGGGTTCCGAGATCGACTAGGCTGAATAGAACGCCCACGGTCGCTCCGGCTTCGGGCAACTGACGTTCCGTGTTTTTGGATGTTTCACTGATGGTTAGGCTCATATTATTTTACCTTTCTATATTTGGTTTGGGTTTAGTGGGGTGGAAGGCATTACAAATCCTTGGGCTACGGTCGTGGCAACTGGCGCGGTCTGGACAACATCGACCGTGAAATTTGGTGGGGCAATATGGCGAGCGATCTCGCAAAGGTCGTCGGCCTCAATGATGGCCAACCACTTCTTCTCTCCGTTGCGGCGAAAGAACACCGCCGGGATCTTGCCCTCCGGCGCATCGCCTTTGGCCTGCGCCATCCATTGCTCCGGTTTGATCTGCTGGCAACGCTTGACCTCGCAATGAAATGGGAAGTTCGCGCAGACCACATCCCCGGAACCGCCTTCGGGATCACCGGCATATTGTTGGGTGCGCCGTGCTTTCTGCCAGCCTTGCTCTCTTAGGTAAGATGCAAACTCCCGCTCGCCTGCCGCGCCCTTGCGTCTTGAATTGATTGCCATGCCCCACATTGGGGCGTGTCAAAAATGAGTCAATACTTTTTTATGTCCTCGTCAAAGCAGGCTAATAACCCAGCACCGGTCATCTTCCTGGCAACCTGCGGGTGCCTGCGTATCCATTCGGCAGCCTTATCAATATCATCAGTATCCTTAATGGCATCTTCGAACAGCCGCCAAGCCTGCTTGGGGGTCAGAGATCGTTTATGATTCGCCATGATGAGCCTGTTTGTGGATAGAATTTCTTGGTTGGTGCCTTGCAATCCGATGGCTCAAGAAGCCAGAACAGATCCTCGTCCATCGCCCAGCAGACAATATAATCTACCATGGTTTTTGTGTAGGTTGTCTTTCGATTTTTTCCACCAGATGTCATAAAGCGATAATGAAGTTTTCGGTCCTCGGCCTTTGCGGTTGTCTTGACCTGAATCCTAAAGAACTTTCCGTTTTTCTCTGCGACAATATCATACCCATGTCCGAAGTCCTCCATCGGCACAAGCACGCTGTACCCGTTCCTGAACAGCGCACCCGCCACCCTGGCCACACCGACCGCCCCAATCTGCCTGTTATTAAGTTTCACTTTTGTGTTGACCATCACGCCAACTCATTATACTTTTTACGCATGAAAGCAATACTATTCCTAATGGCGGTGCTGGTGGCACCGGTGATGGGGGAGGATGACTCCGATGACTTTGCTGGTGCTGTCATCAAAAAGAACGGATTTTCGTCCGGCAGAGGTTGCGTAATATCAGAGGATGGCGGAATGGTGTACTCATCCTCATCTGGCAGATCAATAATTTCAACTGATGGATTTTATTACAAATCTGGCAAAAGCTTTGTTGGCAAAGACGGAACATTTATATCAAAATCTGGAAACTTTTTTTATGGCACATCTGCTACCATAAAGGCAGGATCTGCCTATATGAATAAGGGTGCTGTCTTTGTCGGATCATCAAAAGACAAAGACTAGGCAGAGCCAAGAATAGCCAACCTATTCCTTATCCTGTTCTCAAGCCCGCGCAGAAGTGGTTTTCTGGCCGGGTTTCTGTTGGCCATTCTATATTCATCCCGAAGCTGTGCATCGCTGGCGGCACGCATCAAGGCTTGTGGCTGAACCTTGTTAATGGCAGCCATGGTTTGCGGCCCAAGCCTGCCATCCACGGACACATTCACGCCAAGCGAGTTTAATCCTTGCTGGATATACTTCGTTGCGCCGCCCATCCCTCGATTAAACGCGAGATCCTGCGCGAATGGCTGGATGGCGTTGGGCAGTTTTGAGACGAGCGGGGATGTGTATTCTTTGATATATTGCGCTGCTGCTCCCGCTCTTTCCTGCGCCGGGAGCAACGAGATTCTTTTGAAGGCTTCAGGATGATAACGGTCGTTGATTCCGGCCACCTCAAAGTTACCACCCATGTCACCGGCTGGCAATTTGTAGACCTGAAGATTTCCCTGTTTGTCTTTCCTCGATTCAAAATCAACCGTCTTGAGGGCTGCAAGCTGAAGCGGGTCTTGTGATGGTTGGGTTGTCATGGATGTTTTCTCCGGTACAAATTCAAATTCAGGTTCTGCCACAACCTGTTCCTGCCTTATGGGCTGCTCCTTTGCCTTTGTTTCGATGGGATAACTACGCCTTATCTCTTCTGGAACGGCTGTGTATGGAGATCCGGTAAGCTCTCTGGAAACCATGTCATTGCGAAGTTCTCGGCTGGAGGATGCGTTTACACTAAACTTCATTGTTTCTCTCCTCTCATAATCCTACGCCTGTTCTTTTGCAGGAACTGGATTCTGGCATCGTCACCTACTTGGGCGTAAGCATTGCGGATAGCCACAACCTTTTCCTCCTTTGTTAGCGACCTGAACTCCTTGCTTCTAAAAAGCTCTTCGGCAGCCCTGCGGTTGGCCCGACCACGCACTTTGGAATACTCCTCGTAAAGCTCCGGCGAAAGCCTGTATTTCACATTGTCGATTGTGAAGTTTCTTTGCGGCTTGGGCGGGATGACATCGCCATCTTCGGTTTCCTTGAACAGTCTGTATATCTCAATAGTGATCGGGTCGTAGGTTGCGTTGCGACCTTTGGTAACATCAAGGAAGTTGTATGCAACAGGATCTGCACCTTCTGGTGTCTGTGGAATTTCCCTGCCCCAAACGTCTATCCTTCTCGGCAAATCCTCATCTGCACCCGGTAGCCTTCTTTTGAGAACTTCTCCAAACAAATTCAATGTGCTTTCCGGAAACTCACCCTGAATGTCCTTTACCTGGATCTTGTCCGGTAGGGATTCCCGCATGGCCCTTGATACTGCTGAAAGCGTATTTGGGAATGGAATGGATGACACAGTTCCAAAATAGTTGGCAATCCAGTTGTCCATTGTCGTGCCTTGCCCATCCAGCATGGCGGAAAGCAGGCTGTTTGTACCCTTAAGAAAACTTTGATTCATGGCAAAAGAAAGCGTTTCAGGCACTAAGGCGGTCACAAATTCTGGGCTGATAAAATCACCACCCTCGGTTGCCTTGCTTGCGGCATCCCAGGTGGCAATCATTCCGCCAACAATGCCAAGCTTCTCAAGGTTAATTACCCTGTCTCCCGGCTGAAGTTCGGTTGACTCACCCTCTGCCATTCTATTCAGTGCGCTGATGTTAATGGTTCTGGGTGGCAATGCCTTATACTGAATGTCTCTTGCCTTCTCAGTTTCCTCCGCTCTTCCACCAATAACACCAGCATCTGAAAGGGTCTTAGCCACGGCTCCGATAGTTAAACTTGTAATGGTCTTTCCGATGGCAAGCTGTGCTTCCCTGGTGTTGCCAGCTTTCATTGCCGGTATTCCCTTAAATACCATTGCATACCCAGGAAGCGAATAGTCCAACATTTCGTCAATGACGTTGGCCGGAGTCTTGGCGTAAGGAATGATTGTTTTTCCGATAAGCCTTGCCGGACCAAACTTTGTTCCAAGTCCGAACATATTTGCCGCACTAAGGGCTGCCCTAGCTAACGGCGTATCTTGCTGGAACACGGCCTGTGCTGCCTCTTCCTCAATCTTGGCAAGTTCTCTTCCGGTCGGAAGTCTTGTGGCAACTGACACTGCCTTGCCTGTCTTTCCTACAAGCTGTGCCGACTCGGAAAGAAGTCTGGCTTGCGCCATGCGCCTGAACGGAGTATCACCAAGTTGAAGCAAGCGCAACATTGTTTCTGGCGGTGCGCCCAAAGATGCCTCTGCGGCAAGTCTTGCCCGGTCAAGTATGTTTGCGCCAAGACCCTTCCATCCTGTCTGCACAGGCTTGGCCAATCCGGCCCCGGTCCAGAACTGCTTAAATGCCTGGATGGGTTGAAATCCTCGAATCCTCTCACCTGCCAGCAATCCTTCCGCACTGATACCACGGCGCAAGCCAACCACTCCTTCAGCCATACCGCGCCCCAATGCTTTAAGGCTTTCCCCAATCCTTCTGGTTCCAGCCAATGATATTGGAGAGGATATTTGCCTTGGTCCAAGCTTTGCACCGAAAAGACCTTGGAATGCTCTGGTTACTTCCTGGCTGACAAAAGCTCCCTGTCTTGTAAGTATGCGAGGCAATGCGCTGACCGCATTGCTCCACAAGTTTGTTGCAATGGAAAGAGGGGCAAGAAGATTTCCCTGAATTACGGTCGGCAGGGTTTCGCCAAAAAACTTCTTTGGGATAAGCCTGCTTTCAAAATTCTGCAACCTAAACAAACTTTCCTGCAAAACTTTTTCCGCCCTTGTCGCCTTTAGAATATCGGCATCATCCAGTGTCTGCCTTGCCTTGTTTGCAAGTTCGTCAAACCTTGTTTGCAGCCGTGTCTTGACGGCGAAAAGCTTTCTACCTTGTGCAAGCAAGTCATCCGTAAGCATTCGGTTTGATTTTTGCAATGCCCCAACAAGTGTGTAAAAATATCCTTGAGACGTTGTGCTTCTAAGTGATTTTGTTGCTTCGGCAATTTGACCGGCCTCGGTAGCGTTTGCTTCTCTAAGCACTCGATTTACTGCGGACTCTAATTCGGCAACGCTTCCCTTTGATGCTCTTGCTATTAATTCTGCTTTTGCAACAACTTTTTGAGGTGCTGTGCCTGTATCTGCAAGTCTTTGAACATCCTCAATTCCGGCACTTGCCATTGCCTCTTCAAAAGCCTTGCGCTTGAACTTGCCGTACTGAATATCTTCGCTCTGCGCCAATCTCTCGCGTACTCCGCGATCAAGCAACGGGTCTTTTACTAACCTCTTACCGACAGCCCTAACTCCCGTCTGCGCGGTTTCTTCTGGAAGCTTTATTGGCGGCTGTTTTGCCGCCGCTTCTGCAACGGCAGGCGCAGCCTCAACCGCCGCAGGTGCGGCCTGCGCCACCTCTGCGGCTGGCCTTACAACTGCGGCAGGAACTGCCTCTGCCGCCTCCGTGACTGCTTTTGCTCCAGCACCACGAAATGCCTGAATGGCCGGTTTTGCCAATCCTGCGACACCCCCAAGTGTTGGTGTCAGAATTGAGGCTGCGGTTGTGGCAATAGGATACTGCTCAATGTCTTTCTGTAAAACTTCTTCAACCCTTGCGATTCGTTCCGGCCCAAGAGCCGCGCCAAGAGCCGCTCTCTGCGCCTTCTCTGCTCCAAGGTATGCCGCCGTGCCAGCCACAAGTCCACCCGCAATCCTTGCCGGTAGAGGCCCAGGTGTTAACGCAAATCCTGCCCTTGCGGCTGCCCCGCCAGCCGTAGTCGGCAGAACCTCCCGTGCCAGCGTCCTTCCGATTGCGCCAAGCATGGACGGCTGCTCCTCAATCTCGAACACATCAATCTCACCCTGCGGCGATGATTCGATGCGGACAAGTTTACCATTCTTGTCTTTGCCGATAGCAAATCCACCGCCCGTATCTTTGTCGGTGCCTGACGACACGGTTTCGATGCCAAGCTTTTGCGCCTCCCTTACGGCTGGTATGGCAGGTTTTTCAATAATGCCTTCGGCCAGTGCCTGTTCGGTTGGCTTGAATCCTTCGGCAATAGTGCCGTCAGGTCTTTTGATTGCACCCATTGCGTCAACCGCCTCACCCGCTGCCTGTGCGGCCTGTTCGGGTGTTGCGCCAGCCTGAAGCTGTCTTTGGGTTTCTGCGCGAAGCACTGCCTCGCGCTCAGGGGAAATCACAGCCTCCGGCTTACCGCCGGATGCGATGTATTGGGCCTTGGTTAGATTGCCGTCCTGTGCTTCGGGTACAAATTCAAGATCCTGTTCCTGTTCTGGAACGAACTCAAGTTCAGGCTCACTGGCCGGTTGCCTCAAGCCCCTGGCCATGACTTATCGCTTCGGCTGAAGCGTACCTCTTTGACCCTTGATGATTACCGTCTGACCAGGCTTTACGCCAGCCGCACGCGCTTCGGCTGCGGAATTAAAGGAAGGCACGGTTTCTGCAACAGCCTGCGCTGGCTGAACCGGCTGCGTGGCGGGGGCGATAGGTGCGCCAGCCTCAACCTCTTCCATTGCGGGTTGCGCCATTTGTCCAGCCTGACGGTCGAAAGATAGCTCTGCAAGCTTTCCTTGAACCACTCCGCGCTCGGCCTCAAGTTCCTTCATAATGTCGGATCTTTTTCTCAAGCCCAAGGCACCAAGCCCAAGCTCGGCGCGGAAGGCGCGGGTATCGCCCTTGGCGATCTCAAGCTCCTGCTTCATTTTGTCTGAGGCAATTTTGCGAAGACGATCATTAAGTTCTTCGCGCTGAACCTGAATTTCCTCGTTATCCAAAGCCTGCTCGTTTGTAAGAGTGTTGCCAATTCCCTGAAGATATGGGGATAGCGCAGGGTCTTGGCTTAGTCGAGGAAGATCCTTCAGTTTGCCCTTAACCTTGAGACCGCCTTTTTCAAATGTAAAATCAACATCGGGTTGTTCTTCCATGGCCTGTTTTCTTTGAGCCTCTGCCAACGCCTGTTTCTGGAGTTCATCTTGTCTGAACATCTCCATCATTGCTGGTAAATCAAATACTGCCATAAATCTCCTTATATCTTGATTAAATTGCTGAGTCCAGTTGCAATTTGACCAAATTGTTCAGCACCGCTTGGCTGCCTAGAAATTGCTCCAATTTGCGCTCCATAAGTTGAGGACTGGTAATCCGCAAGCGTATTGTAAATCTGCGCCGCATTCTGCGCCCCGATGAACCCTGCATTAGGGTTGACGTAGGAATACGGATTGAACTGCGATGGCGTGGCTTGGAAGCCGGTGGTTTGCTGTGGCTGGGCTGCGGCAAGATACTGGCCAAGTGCCGCCTGTTGCTGGCCAAGCCTTTGGGAGGCCAGGTTGTACATACTCGGACCGCCAGCCACAAATCCTGCGGCTGCACCCAAGCGCGATTGCTCCAGCGCGTTTCTAAATCCAAGATCCCGCGCCAGGGCCGCTCCGGTGGTTTCGCCTGATCCAAGGAATTGAGTCGCCGCCCCGTAACGCGCAAGCTTGCGTTGTTCCCCGGCGGCACCGATTGAAGCCGCTTCTTGCACCGCCGGGCCAAGGCCAGCAATGTTACCACGGGCGGTCTGCGCGGCACGGATGGCCTGCTCGTACCCACGCCGTTCCTCGGCCCCAATGGTCGAGCCAAGGCGAAGCTGGTTTAATGCCTCCTGCTCGATGGTCTGACGAAGTTCTTCGGTCTGCGGAGTGGTGGTTGGCCCGATAGGCTGGGCCGCCATCTGGCCATACTGGCTTGATAGCGCACGCACCGTGCGACCCATTTCTGGGTCGATGGTTTCGATCTGCTGAAGCGTGCGCTCTTCCGGCAGGCGAAGAGATTCGCGGAATGAGGAGATGGCGGTCTGGGCCTGCGTGCCGCTGACGGGCTGGTAGTTCTCGTAAAGATTCCGCGCTTCCAGCGTGTCGGCCTGTGCCTCGGACAACTGCTTGTTTAGATTATCAACTGTCTTCTGTGCCTCAACCCTGCGGCGATCACCAGCGGGAAGATCCGCCAAGAATGCGTTTGCCGTGGAAAGCTGGCTTTGCAGGTCGGTGACGGCGGCAGTTCCGATGTCGTAAAGACTTTTGTACTCGTTGCGGCGGGCGGTATTGATGTCACCAAGAATCTGATCGTCGGTGACGTTTATATTGAGACGGCCCTGAAGTGCGCCCGTTCCAAACACCTGCTCTCCGCGTAACGCGGCAAGTCCAGTGTCAACCTTGGCCGCTCCAGCAACAGGTGCGCCAATTCCTCTGGAAATGTCGGAAAGCCCAAAACGGGCAAGCGATTCCTCAAGCTTTGGAGCGGTCTGGTTTGCCGTGTTGACAATGCGTTGATATTCGTCCTGAAGAACGGTTAGCTTTGCCCTTTCGGCCTTGGCATCAACCTTTTGGCCCTTTGGCAATGGGGCACCATTCTCATCCAATCCGCGTATAAGGTTCTGCTTTCTTTCAATAGCCTGTCTTTGGTTGTTGATGGAATTGATGGCATCAACGGCGTCTCCGACATTGGAAATGATAAGCTTGGCGTTTTCGCTCAGATCCTTGGAATCAAAATCACGCACCGACCTAGCGGCAGAATTGAGCGTGGCAAGATCGGTCTTGTTTACATTGTCGGCACCAATCGTCTGCAACGTCCTGATTGCATTGGCGTAATTGTTTACGGCCTGCGTAAAGCTGGTTGGGTCGGTTGCTGGCTTGGAAAGCTTGGGCTGCTGGAAGTCGTATTCAGCCTTTGCTCCGGCAACATTAACAACACCCTTCTTGCCGGTGTATTTTGCAGGATCAAGTTTGTAAACTTCCTTTACAAGAGCCGCATCAAGCGCATTTGCGGTCGTGTAGCTGGTGGCATTGGCAAGGCCAAGATCAGCATATTGCTGTTGTCTGGTTACGACATCGGCTGGAAGCGGCTTGGTTTTTGCTGCCATATTAAACAATCCCTGTTCTTGGTAATCCCGTCAGATAATCCACCGGCTGAACGCCTGCTGATTGCTGGACTTCAGCGGGAACCGCGCCCATCGGTGAAGATCCGTAAATACGGGCAAACTGAGTGGCGGCTTGCTGTCCAAGCGCACGCTGTGTGGCAAAGGCTTCCGGGGACATCTCAAACTGGCGGCGCATAGCCTCTAGGGAACGCTGCGGACCTAGTTCGCGCTCAACCTGAAGCTGTGCTTGGGCGGAACGCTGAAGGTCGATGGCTGACATCTGGCGTTCCAGTTCGCGCTGGCGTGGCATATACTTCTCGCGAAGCCTCTGCTCAAGCGCAGCCACATCGGGTTGCTTCTGGATGTAGGTTTCCAAGGATGAGCGATAGAAAAGATCGTTGGCCTGCGCCGCCTTTAGGGGGTCGGGAGGAGGAGGGGGTGCCGGGATGGATGGTCCGCCGCCCATTAGTTTAGTGCCTTTCGCATAAAATTGTAGTAGTCGTACTCCTTATATGTGCCGTTACGCTTGAAGGTGATCCTCCTGCGCGGACCGAATCTATCCCAAAGGATACTCAGCAGGCACTTTAGAGCCTTGCGACTCAAGGCGTTACTTTTACCATCAATCGAGGTCACGGTCAAGTCCACGAACACACTCTCTCCAGCTTCGTCATGTTCATAAGGCTCAGGGGCTTCCATTCCCTTAATGCACCTGGCAATGGCTACCCCGGCAACCTCATCCCCATACTTGGCTACCCCAACCAGGCCACGCTCAGAGTGCCAGTTAAACCATTCCCTAAAGGTTGGCCAAGTTGACTCCGGTACGCCGGAAGCCTCGATAAACTCCACAGCCGTCACGAGATGTTCTTCTGCACCTCAATGGTGTCAGGATTGGCCGCAGCCGTGATTTGGCGGATGGCGAGCTTATTGGCCGCACTGGCAATCTTGATATTCAACAAACGCCATTTCTGATATGTCCGAAGATCGCTGGCAAGCCTTTTCTTGACCGAGGATGGCAACTGAGCGGGCAATTGAAACTCTAGTGTAAGGGCTGCGCTGGAAACATTGAGGTTGGGCTGAACGTCAATATCTCCAACGTCGATGTCCCGCTGGATGGAGATGGTCGTATCGGTCGAAAATGAATCGTCGAAAATAACCTCAAAATGACTTCCATATTTTACCGCAAATGGATCGCCGAAATTAAAGTCCTTTGTTCGGACATAAGACTCGTAGTTAAACACGCCGGTTGATGTCGTTGTGGTCGTTCCATAGGTTGTGGTGTAAACTCCAAAATCCTGATAATCTGCGGTTGTGACCTGTGCCGGAGTCTTGTATCCGCTATACTTGGTAATCTGCCCCGTTGTCAATTTCATCATCAACCGCAAGCCTTGATCTTGGAAATTGGTCAAAGCAAACTGCATGACATTCGGAGTCCATGTTCCCTCAAATGCGCCCAGCACCGTGTTGTAAACAATGATGGTATCGTTAAAATCGTTCGATGCGGTGGGTATCGCAAGGAAGTAGCGGTTGTCGTAAAAATGGGCAGTAGCTATGCCTATCTTGGCAACATTGATTTCCTGGATCACATCCTTGACGACCTCTGACAATGGCAGACCTACCGAGGTGAAATCGTCCGCCGCAGACCGGACCAGCGAGCGGATGCCGTCATCGGAAAGGAAGAAAATGTCGGAATTGACCTGTACGGCGGAACCTTCAGCCACGCAACCGGTGTTATTGGAGATAAGCTGGATCACCCAATCCGCCGCGCTGGTCATGTCTGGAGGAATCGTAACTTGGAATATGCGCCGTTTCTTGAAGACGATGATTCGGTTCTCGTAATAGGGAACGATGGCGGTGATCTCATCTCCGTCATCGGCGTTTACGACGACCGAGTTTGCCGCATCCCAAATTGAGGCATCCAGAATGTCAGAAGCGTAAAGCGTGTTGCGGTTCCCGGCTGATCCGACTCCAAATAGGCGGTTGCCGGTGTTGATTAAAAGCCTGAGATTGAGCGGAGGCGGGCTTACCGTGGAGGTTGCGGTAGCACCGGAGCCGTTGCCAATAATTGTCACGGTCGGTGCGCCGGAATAGCCAGAACCGCCATCCACCACGGTTACTCCGGTGACGGCCCCGCCGGCCACTTGCGTAATCAGGGTTGGAAGCGTGCCGCCCCAATCCGGCCCAGTCACGATAGCCGTTGCGCTGGTATAGCCTGTTCCGCCGGTTGAGATGGTGATCGCCCTTACCTTGCCGCCCTGTCTGGTCGCAATCCCTGTTCCTCCGGTTGTGTTTCCGTCAAAATAGTAAAGTGGTCCATCCGCATCGGCCAGATACATCTTGTCGTTGAACTGCGCCATGCTGACCTTGACATCAAAGTTTGTCGAAAAACCGTCCGCCCACTGCTGGTTTTCGCTACCCCAAGTTCTTGTAATGTCGTTCCATATTTCATCTGCTGGACGTAACTGTGCATTCCCATTTGAATCAATTGTATAAAGTCTGCCTTGGGTTACTGTCACAAGCCTTTCGGACTGCGAAGTATCATAATACCGCATCCCGCCAATCGACCCCCTCTGACTTGTCGATGTGGTGCTAAAGCTTGTAACGCCCTTGCGTGTTTCAAGGCTGCCCTTTGGTGACAAGGTCATATTGACCAACTGCTGAACTTGGTTCTCAGCCAAGAGGTCTGATTGCAGACCGCTGGCCTGACCGCCCGCAAAACTGCGGATGCCGTCAAACGCCAATAGGTCGTCGAGGTTGTCCGAGTAGTATGGCATTAGGAGGCGGTAATTTCTTCGGTGGTGAGGTCGCCCAAGCTGGACGGAGTAATCTGCTTGATCCCGCCCACCTGGCTCAGTTCGTAGTTGGCCATCGCCGCAAGGTCGGCATTGGCGGTCTGAACGACTGACTGCGCCTTGGCGTATTGCCGTTCACGCTCCAAGGCATCGGCGTGGGTAAGCGAAAGCACAACCTGGTGAACGTGGGGTAGGCGAAGCTCGTCATCCAACGCCTGCGTGGTTGGCGGGAAATCAACGATAATGTTTGTCCTGGTAAGGCATTTCAGCTTCTCCACCACCCGCAGACTTATCGTCCCAGCAGTTTCCAATCGCGGATACAGATCAAGCTGTGCAACTCCGCTCGTATTGCGGCCAGTAAAGTGATACAGCACCGGAGTACCCGTGCGGGTGTCTTCGAGCAGATCAGCGTCTTGGCTGATGATGGTGGCAAGGTCGATGGGTTCAACTTCGGATTGGTCATAGGATACGGAGAGCGGGGTCTCCACGTTGGTTCCAAGGGTGATGGTGCGGTTGGTTCCGACCGAGTAGGTGGAACTGGTGACAGTCTCGCGCCAAGGGGCAAAGTTCCAGACCCGGCGGTAAGCCAAGCTTGCGGCTTTCTGGAGGAATGTCAGCGTTTCGGAGTCGGTCTTGCCGACCTTCTCACCGGCGTATTGGGCTATTTCAGACAGGGTCATTTACTGGCTCCTCGGGTTGCGGAATAGGCTCGGTGTTGAAACGCTCGTACACCTCGCCATCCACCTCCTCAGTATACGCGCCTGTGACCCTTTCGCCAGCGGGTACGCTGGCCGGGTGGTAGGGCTTGACCCCGATCTGGGCAAGTTGTTCCTTGCTCCAGCACCAGAAGATGCTGGCCGGATGGTTGACATCTTCAATGCGGATGCCTTGGGGTTGGCGGATGATGTTATTGGTTGATGTGATCCACATATGGTCTCCTATCTTGCTCTGGCGTATTTGAAAGGTGATTCGGCAAAGGCGGCGAAGATGTAAGTAACACCAGATGCGTTTTGACCTCCTCCAGTGTTTCTTGACTTAAATCCATTTGATAAATAATCCAAGTATGGAGATGCAGTTGTTGAGCTTCCAGAAAACTCTGCAAGATTTTGATCTGCTGCAAATCCAAGAGAAACAACATTTGAATCGCTTCTTGCGGCATCGCTAATACCCCATCCAGTAAGAACTGCCGGAGTATCTGCCCTCTTAATCATCAACCACCTCGGCCTAAACCCGCACCACACAAACGGCCCGTCTGCTGATCCGTTTCCGGTGTAGCTTCCGAACTTGGAGTAGCCTTCGATTTCGGAAAACAGGTAAGAGATATATGTGTCGTTATTTGCATTAACCGCTGCATTTGCTCCAACCGAGAAGACGCTGGATGTTGGGCTGGTGGAGTTCCAGTAATCTGTACCCGTAGCGGTAGCAGAAGTTGTGTTTAACGTCAGGTATGTGGTATTGGCAATAGACGTATGCCATACCGGCCAACCCTGATCCGCCCCTGCCGTGGTGCGAGCCTTGACAATAATCATTTTGGGAGCAACGCCAAGATTGTGCGAGATTGTGCGATTAGCTCCGTTGCCGGTGTAGCTCACAATATCCATACCGGCCTGAACCGATTCATCCCAACTCCATGCAACATATTGCGTCCCGCTGGTATTGACTAGCGTGCTATTTCCGATGGTAAAACCGTTAGCATCGAATGAAGTAAGACCGCTTGAGCTTGTGACCTGATCCCCGGTTGTGTCGCTGGAAAGCTGTGACTGCGCTACTCTGGTCGTATCGTAAATGGCGTGGCTTGTCGTCGTCCCACGATTCTTAATCCACACCAGATCCGGGCTGAAGCTAAGGCTGGAGATGGCATTGGATGCGCCGGTGCCGGTGTAGGCCAAGGCATCCATATACTTGCTAGGCTTCTGGATTGTCGGTTGCGGTAGGTTCTGGGTGCAGAGAGCCTTGAAGCCGGAAGGGGCGGCGTAGGCAAAGGGGCGTTGGCCGAAGTTTATATAGACATTGTTTGCGGTTGCCGAACTCCTTCCGTAAATGCCAAAGAAATATGGTGCGCTTGTTAGCCCAGTAAATGCCGTTCCTTGAGAAACCCCATTTTTATAGAAAACAATAGTTCCAGCATCAGCATCAAACGCACATCCAATTACATCTCCGGTCGTGTAGGTTGCTCCATAGGCAGAACCAGTAAGGTTATTGTATTTTTTGCCATCACTATTATAGCTATATCCAGATGACGTACTTCCAACGTAGGTATTAAATCCTGTTCCAGTATGTATTCCAAAATCGGATTGTGTTCCAACCGCAATCACATTCATTTCGGCATACCACTTGCCTGACGACATTCCGATTGTGGATAAACGAATACCGTCCGTGGATGGTCTTAGATTCCCGTCAACCAGTGTGGATGCGCCTCCTGCGATTGAGTTCAGCGTTGCATAATTCCCCCTCACCTCACCACCTAATCCAGTATCCGAACCATAATTCGTCGGGCTGTCCACAAGGCTGTCGTTGTCTGCGCCTGCGGTGACGGAGAAGTTATTCGGAGTCCAGTTGTTGCCGTTTGAGCTTGAGTCTTTCCCAAGCGTTGTTGCAGTCGTTCCGCTGTTGTCGGCAAACTTCAGATAAAACCCATTCGTTCCATACGTCCCACTGTACGCCTTAGCCTTCCAGCGGCCTGTGATGGCATCGGTTTCGCCGAAGCTGGATGGGGTTAGGGCTTGGCCGTCAATGAAGTTAATTTCGGTGAGGTAGCCGTTGAAAATTCCAGCACCCGTATTATCAACCCTTCTTCCTATGTTTATCGCATTTGCTGAATTTATTTGTAGGCTTGCGTTTTGAGATGGGTATGTTGCTGTTCCGAATGATGTTACCTCCACTCCATTCACATAAAGACGCAATCTGTTTGACGCAGTTGCCTGAGTTGTATCAACGGAGAAAATAATATGATACCAAGAGCTTGGATCTCTAAATACTTGGCTTGAATTTAGGTTTAGCGATGCCGCAGTCCCAACCGAATAGATATTTATTGTATCTGATGCCGTAAATTCAACGGAATGATTATTTCCAGTTGAGACTCCTGCCCATGAAAATAATGCCTGTCGGCTTCCAAGTGCGCTCCTCTTTACCCAAAAACTTAGAGTAACTACTTGCTGATTTGTTGCGCTTGCCGCAGTCCAATTCAAATACGCAGAATCCGCCGAATTAAACCGCAGGCTACGTTCAACTCGGTAGGAGTCATTATCGCCTTGCGCTCCAAGCAGGCCGTTTGGATGGACAGGCCAAGGCATTGTAGGTTACGAGAAGTTCTGGCTAGATACTCCGTAGAGTACAGTTCCGTTTGTTACAAAGGAAAGAACATCAACCTGAGATGCGCCAGTTGAAAGAACTGGAACATTACCACCTGTGAACTTGTAAGCCGTACTAAAAGACAGAGTATTATTTCCACCGCTTTGCGTTACGATTAGCACATAGGTTGCGCCAGCCTGCGGATTTGTTGGCGTATTCATGGTTGTGGTTGTATTGACGGAAATAGTTGCAACTTGGTTTTGTGACAGATCCCAGGGAACGGTTCCGCTGGTAATGGTCAGCGCAGTAGCCGCAAAATTATGTGCTCTGGTATATTGTTGAGCCGTGTTGACCACGGCTACACGGGTGCCGACAGTTGCTGTCCCTGTGCTAATCGTAACATCGCCCGATAACGTGGTTGTGAAATTGCCAATTGTTCCGACCGTGCTATTTACCGATCCGCTGAATGTTCCACCCGTAATCGTGGCCGTGCTTGAAGTAAGCGTCTGGATCGTTCCGTTGGTGATGTTGGCGGCAGTCGAAGTTGTGGTTCCTGCGGTTAGATTCGGGATAGTCCCAATAGTGATGCTGGCCGTGCTGGAGGTAAGGCTCGGGATCGTTCCGGTAGTGATTGAGGCATTGGTGGAAACAAGCCGAGTGCCGGTGGATGTGCCGTAGGAAATGTTATTGATATTGGCGTTGGTGTAGGTGCTGATCGTCAACGCATCCTCAAACAACTCGTTTACCGTAACGGCGCGAGGCGCGTCATTTGCGGTTAAATCCGCATCGGCAATTAATAGCTCGTCGCCGGAGCCAACCGAAGTAAGGTTGGTCTGGTCAGTGATCAACGCCTGATAGATGTCCGTGCCGTCAATCAGGTTGTGCAACCCGGCGGCAGTCACCGTGCCGTTGGTGGCAAAAGTCTGGGAGCGATTGAATTTAATTGCCATATTAAGCCGCAAACCTCAGTGCGGTTGCGTATAGCGTGCCTGCTGGAGTTGTGCCGTGGGAAACTGTGTCTGTATTAAGTATTACATATCGAATCGTATCTGTCGATTCAACCCTAAACGAAGGAATTAGCCTTTGGGCTAAGGTAGCGTTTGTGCCTGTGCTTGAACCAATTGATGTAAGCCCACCAAAGACAATGTCTCCCAAGGCTGCACCTGTTACTGTGAATGTTCCTGTTGTAACATTTGATCCAGCCGTTGCTGAGTCTAGGTCTTGAAATGTAGAGCCAGTAAACGCTGCCGTTCCGTAGGATACTTTTGTTATAAGAGGTCCTGCTGTTCCGCCAATCTCCAGCGTGCCAACTGTAACAAGGCCGCTATTGTTGATTGTCGTTGATTCAATAGTCCCAATCGTATTCGTGCCAGTCGAAGATGTGAAACCAGTTGCAAAAGTGGTAGCTCCATTGATTCTTGGAATTGTTGCACTGCTAATTGTTGCCGTGCTGATTGTGGCCGTTCCTAAAGTAACCGTGCCAGTTGACGCTGTGATGCTTGATCCGAAAGTAATCGCCCCAAGCTGAAGAGGAATTGTCGCCGTGCTGATGGTAGCCGTGCCAACTGAAAGAGTCCCGATGGTGGCGGTTCCAGTGGATGCGGTTAGGCTGGTTCCGAAAGTGACAGGCCCAAGAAGACTGCTATTGCTTGAAACTGTGAATGATCCGGTGCTTTGTACGGCATCAATTCCAATCGAAAGAGCCGATGATGTATTGTCTCCATCTGTGATAACTTCAACAGCACCAGCCGATGGCAGGCCGCTCGTACCAAAAGTCTTAAGAAGCTGCGGATAGCTGGTCGAGATATTCTGTGTACCTAAAGTGGGCATTTATCCTCCTGGGGTAAGTCTGGAGCGTACGGCATCCCAGACCACACTGACAATAGCACCAATCGAGCCTGCCACAAGGAGCATCTTGGTTTTAAGGTGTTCCAGGGAAGTCACCCTATTGGACAGGTCGCCAAAGCTGGATAAAGAGCGTTCCACCATGCCGATCAGGGTAACTTGACGCTCTTCCATCCTAGCCAGCCGCTCGGCCATCGACCCGAATTTTTCCCGAAGTTCATGGATCTCGTCAAGACTCACGACCCCTACCCTCCAGATACTTTAACGCAACAGCCAGATGCACGACAGCGTCCACAATCTCGTCCCGATCCCGACCCTCCTCCACAATGCGCTTGATCGAGCGGTTGACGGATAGCAGGTGCTTCACCTTCCCGATGTACTTCGTTTCCCTCGCCACCGTGTTGTTCTCCCCGGCAAACCTCAAAGCCTCCCTGAAACAGGCGTACTCCTTTTGCGTCATCAAGAAACGCAAACTCAAATTGGTGAGCCAGATGGCGAGGGTTTTCCACATGGACTAGATCCCCTCCGGCACCGGCGGGGCGACAAACTGGACGGCATCGGCCTCGTCGTTGGTCTGGGCAGATAGGATCAGAGCCTTGCAACGCAGGTATTCGTTTCGACAGGCGGCGATGTAGGACTTGATCGCCTCGCAACGCTCTGGCGGGTAGATGCCGATGGCGGCGTTTTGTTGGGTGGATTCGTCTAGGCCGGCGGATTGAATAGCTTGAGTTGCCTGCTCTTTTTTGTAATCAATATTAAGCCTTTTTGCGTCAGCAAGTTCACGCAAATCTATTTTTTTAATCAAAACCCCATTGTGATAAACTTCATTTTTCATGCGAAACCCACATAGATATTTGGATGTCCGTTATTAGTATAATTGAAAGTTCCGGCTGGATCTGGCCATGTTCCTGCCGATGCGATGGTTAAGTAGACGCTTGAGCTGTTTCCACCGGTGTTAAATGATCCACTACCATCTTCAGCACCAAAAAATATTGACATCAAAAAATTGCCCCTGCCTCCAGCCCTAAATTGCGGATTTGGTATTCCAGAATGAACCGCCCCCCAATACAAACCAGCCCTAATCGCAACCGATGGGCTAATTGAAATTGTTTTTGCCACATTTGCCTCGGCATTGACATGGCTAAATGAACCAGAAGTCACAAGAGCGTTGGGCAGTCCATCATTGGTCGAATTATACAAGGCGACATAACCTGTGCCTGCCGAGGGGGATGACACAACAAAAATCCCAAGATTGTTAATTGATCCAGAAGGCAGTAAGATAGGACTCAACAATGCTCTAGAAGAGGCGTTTGATTGCGTGATTGTACTGTCTTGAGTATTGTTTCCTGCCCCTATGGGCGCAAAAAACCTTGTTCCACCCCAGCCTGTAACTTTTGACCTTAACAGGGCTGGCAAAAAAGCCCCCTGACCTCCAAGCACGGCATTATGCTCCCCCGCCGCCGGAGCGGGGACCAAGCCCGCCGTGCCTGCGGTGGAGCTTGTGGCTCCGACCATGTTTGCGGGAGCCGCCCCGCCTCCGCCGCCGAAGAAGCCCATAAACTAACCCTGTACTCCTATGACTCTGGCAGTTCCTGTGGAAGTAATCGCTGCAATTGCACCGGTGGGGACGAAGCTACCCTCAAAAGTAATGCCCTGCCCTGCGGTAAGCTGAATGTCATCGGTTGCGCTGGCCGTGCCGTTAGTGTCAATAAACACTGTTCCACTTGTGCATTGCACCAGAAGATAGTTGCGGGTGGAATTGGTGGCGAACAAGGTTCCGTTGGTCGTGCCAGCAGTAAGAGTTCCAGTGCTGGTCGTGCCACGAATGGGCGGAATACCATCCGCCACATCCGCCTGAAGCGTGGTAAGCAACGCCTCAATGTCAGTAAGATTTGCGCTAATAGACATTGATCCGCCGGTAAGCGGACCAAGGCTCTCAATAATTGTGTTCCACTGGCGACCCATGACGGGCCTCCTTTAGTCCTTGCGGACGTAGATGGCAACCTGACCGCCAGCAGAATTCACCACGCTGGCGATGTCGCCATAGATGGTAACTCCTTGGCCAATCGTCGCCGTGGTGGTTGAACCGCTGATGGTCAATGTCGCCGTGGCCTGCGTAAGAGCGGTCACCGCATCGTAGCTTCCAGTGTTCGTGGAAGCCGACGATGCGATGATCGTCCCGGCATCACCAAGGGTGAGTCGAGATAAGAGACGCATCTTAGCTGTGCAGTGCGATGCGGTAGGAAGTGCCGTTGAGGGTCACGTTGAGCGAAGCCGGGGCGGTCGCAACGGTGTTAACCGTGCCGCCGCTGGACGAAGCCGTGAACTCAATGACGTTGGTGAAGCCCTGACCGTCGATACGGACGGCCTTGTTCTTCGCCTTGATAGGACTGCGCTGAAACTCACTTGCCATATAATTTATCTCCTTTGAGCCGCCGCACGTTTGATGCTATCTGGCGTGTGTCTGCTCTTGAATCTACTGCCAAGCTTTTGTTCCTGGCGGTAATACCCCTTCATAAGATTTGTTTGATTGACTCCCAGCGGATTGTCGAGGGGTTCGCCAACCCCCACCAGGCTCAATCTTTGTGGCACTTGGAACCTTTTAAGGTAACGCGGGACTGAGTCCCGCTCCGCAACCGGCTTCTCCAGTTCGACGACAGATCCGTTTCGGGTGTCTTCGTACTGGTAGATCGGCATTAGGAGTAGTTCTCCTTGTCGGATTCCTCGGCCATCTTCATCATCCGGTCTTCCTCGGACATCTCCGGCTTGTTGGATTCTTCGGCTTCAGGCTCCTCGGACATCGCATTGCTCACGCTCACGATGGCCATATCGCCGTCAATCCGTTCCACCTTGCCTTCAAGTTCCACCATGTCGCCGACTTCGGGGTTGGCGTTTTCCTCGCCCTCACCGAGTTCGAACATGGACAGAGGAAGCTTAACCATACCTTCTTTCATCGACTTCTCCTTGGTGGAAGGAGCGGGGGAGGTTTTACCCTCCCCCGCCTTCCGGGGACCCATACCGATAATCAGCATGGCTCCCATTAGAATTACGAGTAGTTCGACTTGCTGAACAACACCCGGAAGAACCGAGGGTCGAGCTGCTTGGCCGCGTAGAACGTCTTGAAGGACGCCACGACGCGCTGGCCGTAGGGGTCGGACTTGTCGGCTGCATCGAGGATCGTGACCTTCGGAGCGAAGGGCGAACCGGAAGCGGCAACCGAGGACAGGCTCGGAACGCCAAACGCACCGCCGCCGAGCAACACATTCGCGTAGACCGCGCCGGTGCTGACCGTGGCTTCACCCACGCCGGAGGCGGAGGTGTTGAACGTCTGAACGTTGGTGGAGCTAATCACGCTCACGCCGAACAGTTTGCCAGTTTCGCCCTTGAAGATTTGATCCGGGGCGGAGTAGCTGGAGACCTTCAGCCAATCGTCGTCCTGCTGGAGATCGCGGATAACGGCGGGGTGCGCAACGAGCGCGTAGCCGTCCTTGATCTTGGGGGCGCGAGCGATGAACAGGCTGGTCGCACCGTCCAGAAGGTCGGTGGCGGTCATGCTGCTGTTGGGGGTGGAGGCCGTGCCGAAGGTCGTGCCGTTGGTGCCGTTCTGGGCATAACGAGCATAGGACTTGACGGCAACACCGGTGCCAGTGCTGGTCGAGGAATCCTGAACCAGAGCGCGGTGGCAGAGGGTGTCGGCGTGCAGCGCGGCGTCTTCGCCGAGTTGCTTGGTGGCCTGCGCCAGATGCGAGAACAATTCCGTGGCCAGCAAAACATCGGTGAGGATGATTTTGGACCCGTATTGCACGAGC
>Ga0222712_10002484_pt1 | contig 21071 bp, 16 predicted proteins | sample C33_657DmetaG_FD_165043 | JGI IMG/M metagenome (GOLD analysis project Ga0222712, IMG submission 165043) | Estuarine water microbial communities from San Francisco Bay, California, United States - C33_657D | ecosystem: Environmental > Aquatic > Marine > Unclassified | place: USA: California... | reverse complement strand
CGAGACACCGGAAATCTACGGCGTCGAACACACGCTGACGCGTCGCGCGAAAAGCCGCGAAGTCGGCGAGAAGCTGATTGAACGCATCCGCTGGTGGAAAGATGTTTACACCGTCGGGCGCGATACTCAGATCAACGGTGTCGTCAGCCCGGGTAACCAGCACGGCGGTCTCGCCAATATTTTCGAGAAGTCACTGGGCTCATCGATGAAGGGCGGCACCGGTCCGTTGAATGCCGTGTATCGCTATGCAGAACCGGTGACGGAGCGCGGTTTTGTGTTCATGGATACGCCGGGTTTTGATCCGACGTCGGCCACTGGCCAGATTGCCGGCGGTGCCAACATGATCATGTTCACCACGGGCCGCGGTTCGATGTTCGGCGCGAAACCGGTGCCGTCGATCAAGCTGGCGACCAATACGCCGATGTTCACCAAGCTCGAAGAAGACATGGACATCAACTGCGGCGAAATTCTCGACGGTACGATTTCACTGTCGGGCAAGGCGCAGCAGATTTTTGACCTGATGCTGCGCATTGCTTCCGGTGAAAAAACCAAGAGTGAGCTGCTCGGCCTTGGTGATCACGAATACGTGCCCTGGAATATCGGCGTCACGGGTTGAGGCGAAGCAGGTGAACGCAGCGGGATTTTTCGCGGTCGGTATCGGCGCAGTTCTTGGCGCATGGTCTCGCTGGGGTCTGTCGCTAGCCTTGAATCAATGGGTTCCGGCTTTGCCGCTGGGGACGCTGACCGTCAATCTCGTCGGCGGTTTCCTGATCGGCGCGGCTCTCGAGTTTTTCGTGCAGCATGCGACGCTGGCGCAGGAATGGCGGCTGTTTTTTGTTACCGGTTTTCTGGGCAGCCTGACGACCTTTTCCGCTTTTTCACTGGAGGCCGTGACCCTGCTGCAGGGAGCGCGTTACGGCTGGGCGATGACTCTGATCGGCACCCACCTGATCGGATCGCTGGCGTTGACGCTGCTGGGGATTTTTGCGGTGCGCGCGCTGGCTGCGTAATTCAATGCTGATTTAGCAGCGCGCGGGCGGCGTCAATCACTTCACCCGCAGTCAATCCGATCGGACCGTTGCCTTTATCAATATTGCGATCTGCGGCGGCGCCATGCAGATAGACCGCGGCTGTCAGTGCATGCCGTTCATCAACACCTTGTGCAAGCAGAGCGACAAGCAGGCCGGTCAATACATCACCCATGCCGGCGCTGGCCATGCCGGGATTGCCTGAAGTGTTGATGGCCCAGTGACCGTCCGGCCAGGCGCAGATACTCCCGCAACCTTTAAGAACAACGCCGGCATTGAACGCTTTGGCGAGCTTCAGTGCTGTTGCGACGCGGTTCTGTTGCACATCAGCTGTTTCGCAGTCCAGTAGACGTGCGGCTTCAGCCGGATGGGGTGTCAGAATCTTTTTTGTAACTATTTGTTTTAATTTGATTTTTATGGGATCGAATGATGCCGCCAGATTCAGCGCATCGGCATCAAGGACCAGCGGCAGCGCCTGTTCCAATGCCCAGTCGAGGTATTCGGCGGCATCCGGGGTATCACCCAGTCCAGGGCCGACGGCCAGTGCGTTCAGGTGACCCAGCCGCAGCACGCCATCTGCCGGGCGCAGCATCAGTTCCGGTTGCAGCGGGTCGACAAGCGGGGCGTTGCTGTCGAGCAGGCCGACATAAACACGGCCGGTGCCGCATTTCAGCGCGGCGCGACCGGCCAACAAAGCTGCTCCGGTCATGCCGTGGTTGCCGCCGATGATGCCGGCGCTGCCGAAAGTGCCTTTGTGCGAATTGCGCGGCCGCTGCGGCAGCAGATGGTGCAGTACGCCTTCAGTAATCAGTACGCCATGAGGGGCTGCCGCTACGGCATCCGTCAGGCCGAGATCGGCAACATGCAGCGTGCCGCAATGGTCGGGACCGTCCAGCGTCAGCAGGCCGGGTTTTAAGGCTATGAAGGTCATGGTGTGGTCGGCGACGATCGCGCTGCCCATGACCCGGCCCGTGTCGGCATCAAGACCGCTGGGAATGTCGAGGGCCAGCACCAGCGTATCCAGACTGTTGATCTGTTCCACCAGTGCGGCGTAATCGCCGCTGAGGTCACGCTGCACTCCGATGCCGAACAGGCCATCGATGACCAGCGACCAATCCTGGTTTGCCGGGATGTCTTGCAGCCACGTGCCGCCGGCGGCTTTCCAGTCGCGCAGCGCTGCGGCGGCTTCGCCGCTGTATTTACCGGTGCCGCCGGGGCAGACCACGGTGACCGGATGCCACCATTGCTTGAGGTGCAGGGCGGTAACCAGTGCATCACCGCCGTTGTTGCCGGGCCCGGCAATGATCAGTATGGGTTTGCCGCTGTCGCCGGCGAGTTGGCGGGCCAGTTCGGCCGCAGCCAGTCCGGCCCGGGCCATCAGCGGGGCGGGCTTGCTGCCATTGAGGGCAGCTTGTTCGACTATGCGCAGTTCGGCGGTCAGCAATACCGGTGCGGCATGCGGCAGATTCATCATGGCTGCAATTTTAACGCATGACGCTCCGCGGCCCCTGTCCGGTTTCGGGTAAAATCGCGCTTTACCATCATCTGCTCATCATGCCGCAATTCCTCAGGCTCAGAGGACGCGACGCCCTCTCGGCATTCCGTCGGAAAAAACTGCTTCAGGCCGTGGCCGACGATTTTTCCGGCCTGCAGATCAACGCCGAATTCTGGCATTTCATACATTTGCAGGAAACGCTCGATGCATTGGGCCTGCAGCAGCTGGAGCGCGTTCTGACCTACGGGCCGGCAACAGCTCCGGTTGCGCAGGAAGGCACGCTGCTGCTGGTGACACCAAGGCTGGGTACGATCTCGCCATGGTCTTCGAAAGCCACCGACATTGCCCGCCATTGCGGTCTGCCGGCCATAACCCGTATCGAACGCGGCATTGCCTGGTGGTGCAGCGTCAATGGCCAGTCCCTGAGTCCGGCTCAGCGGGCAAAACTAATTCCGAATCTGCATGACCGGATGACCGAATCCGTGCTTGATACGCTGGATGCAGCTGAAGCGCTGTTCCGGCGCATCAATCCGAAACCGCTGGCCAGTGTGGACATGCTGGGCGGCGGTCGTGGCGCGCTGGTGCGCGCCAACAGCACCATGGGTCTGGCGTTGTCGCATGACGAAATTGATTACCTGTTCGACAACTTCACGCGCATGGGCCGCAATCCGACCGACGTCGAGCTGATGATGTTTGCGCAGGCCAATTCCGAACACTGCCGGCACAAGATTTTCAACGCAGATTGGATTGTCGACGGCGAAAGGCAGGATCGTTCGCTGTTCGGCATGATCCGTGTAACCCATGAAAAGCATCCGCAGGGCACGGTGGTGGCTTACTCCGACAATTCTTCGGTGATCGAGGGCGCGGAGATTGACCGCTTTTATCCAGCGGATGGCGGCGGTTACGGTTACAGTCGTGAACTGACGCATATCCTGATGAAGGTGGAGACGCACAATCACCCGACGGCGATCTCGCCGTTCCCCGGCGCTTCAACCGGCGCCGGCGGTGAGATCCGTGATGAAGGTGCCACCGGACGCGGCGCAAAACCGAAAGCGGGACTCAGCGGATTTTCGGTCTCCAATCTGCGCATTCCCGGCGCGGAGCAGCCTTGGGAAGCCAATCCGGTGGGCAAGCCGGGGCGCATTGCCTCGGCGCTGCAGATCATGCTCGACGGACCGATCGGCGGTGCGTCGTTCAATAATGAATTCGGCCGGCCGAATCTGGCAGGGTATTTCCGCAGCTATGAAATGCGCGTCGGCCAGGAAGTGCGCGGTTATCACAAGCCAATCATGATTGCCGGCGGTCTGGGCAATATCGCTGCGCAGCATACCTTTAAAAATGCGCTGCCCGAAGGTGCGCTGATGATCCAGCTTGGTGGCCCGGGCATGCTGATCGGTCTGGGCGGCGGCGCGGCCTCCAGTATGGATACCGGTTCCAACCAGGAAGACCTTGATTTTGATTCCGTGCAGCGCGGCAATCCGGAAATCGAACGGCGCGCGCAGGAAGTCATCGACCGTTGCTGGGGTCTGGGTGAAGGCAATCCCATCCTGTCGATCCACGACGTTGGTGCCGGTGGTTTGTCGAACGCCTTGCCGGAACTGGCGCATACGGCGCATCGCGGTGCGCGCTTTGATTTACGCGAGGTGCCCAGTGAAGAGCCGGGCATGTCGCCGCTGCAGATCTGGTGCAACGAAGCGCAGGAGCGTTATGTGCTGGCGATTGCGCCGAAGGACCTGGAGCATTTCCGTGCCATTTGCGACAGGGAGCGCTGCCCGTTTGCGGTGGTCGGCACTGCGACGGCGGACGGCCAGTTGCAGGTGCATGACCGGGTATTCGGCAACAATCCGGTCGACATGGAAATGTCGGTGCTTCTGGGTAAGCCGCCGAAAATGCTGCGCGATGTCAAACGCATTGTTCGTGAGGGCCAGGTGTTCGACGCCGGCGGCATTGATGTCCGCGAAGCCTTGTATCGCATACTCCGGCTACCGACGGTTGCTGACAAGACCTTCCTGATCAGCATCGGTGACCGCACGGTGGGCGGCATGACTGCGCGTGACCAGATGGTAGGGCCCTGGCAGGTGCCGGTGGCCGATGTCGCGGTGACCCTGATGGGTTACCACGAGACCTGCGGCGAAGCGATGGCGATGGGTGAACGCACGCCGCTGGCGGTGCTGAATCCGGAAGCATCCGGTCGCATGGCGGTCGGCGAGGCGCTGACGAATATTGCAGCGGCGTCCATTGAGAAAATCGGCGATATCAAGCTCTCTGCAAACTGGATGGCCGCGGCCGGCCATGCGGGTGAAGATTCAGCGCTGTTCGACACGGTGCGTGCGGTGGCGCTGGAATTGTGTCCGCAGCTGGGGATCAGCATTCCCGTGGGCAAGGATTCGCTGTCGATGAAGACGACATGGAGCGATGGTGCGACGCGCAAGGAAGTTGTGGCGCCGTTATCGCTGATTGTGTCGGCCTTCGCGCCGGTCTACGACGCACGTCGTACGCTGACTCCGCAACTGCGTATGGATTGTGGTGATACCGACCTGCTGCTGATTGACCTCGGTGGCGGTCGCAACCGGCTCGGCGCCTCCGCACTGGCCCAGGTTTACGACGCAACCGGCGACGCCACGCCGGACGTCGTTGCGGCAAAAGAACTGAAGGCCTTTTTTGCGGCTATCCAGAAACTGAACCGCGATGGTCTGCTGCTGGCTTATCACGACCGTTCGGATGGGGGTTTGCTGGCGACACTTTGTGAAATGCTTTTTGCCGGTCGCTGCGGTGCTGAAGTGGCTGTGAGCGGCGATAACCCTGCGGCCTGGCTGTTCAATGAAGAGCTGGGTGCTGTGGTGCAGATCCGTCGTGCCGATCGTTCGCGCGTGCTGGATGCACTGGATGCGGCGGGACTGGCGAAACTTTGTTCCGTCATCGGTAGTGCCGGCAGCGGTGATCGTCTGGTAATCCGTGCCGCCGGCAAGTCTCTTCTGGATGAGTCCCGCATTGACCTGCACCGCGCGTGGTCGGAAACGACTTACCGGATGCAGCAGCTGCGCGACAACCCGGAGTGCGCAGAGCAGGAATATGACCGTTTGCTCGATGCCGGCGATCCCGGCGTCACGCCGAAGCTGAGCTTCAATCCGGATGAGGATGTCGCTGCGCCGTTTATCAACCGTGGCGCAAAGCCGCGCATGGCGATCCTGCGCGAGCAGGGCGTCAACGGCCAGATCGAAATGGCGGCGGCGTTTGACCGTGCCGGATTCGCTACGGTGGATGTCCACATGAGCGACATCATTGCCGGTCGCATCAGCCTGGCTGATTTCAAGGGCTTTGTGGCCTGCGGCGGATTCTCCTATGGCGATGTTCTGGGTGCCGGTGAAGGCTGGGCCAAATCGATTCTGTTCAATGCCCGTGCGCGTGATGAGTTCACGGCGTTTTTCGGCCGCAAGGACAGTTTTGCACTGGGCGTCTGCAATGGCTGCCAGATGATGAGCAATCTGCACGAACTGATTCCCGGTGCCGAAGGCTGGCCGCATTTTGTGCGCAACCGTTCCGAGCAGTTCGAAGCCCGCTTCGTCACGCTGGAAGTGCAGGAATCGCCATCGCTGTTTTTCGGCGGTATGGCCGGCAGCCGTATTCCCGTTGCCGTGGCGCATGGTGAAGGCTATGCCGAGTTTGCCGATGCATCGGCACTGGCGGCAGCACAGCCGCTGGTGGCGCTGCGTTATGTCGACAACCGCGGCGCGGCTACGGAAACTTATCCGCTCAATCCCAACGGATCACCGCAGGGCATTACCGGACTGACCACTGCCGATGGCCGTTTCACCATTCTGATGCCGCATCCGGAGCGCGTATTCCGTGCGGTGCAGAACTCCTGGTATCCGGCGGAGTGGCGCAACGACGGTCCGTGGCTGCGCATGTTCCGCAACGCACGACGCTGGGTTGCTTAGGGTGTTGAAGGGCGCCGTGCAATGCGGCGCCCCGTTTTACTGAAAAAATAAATAAAAACAAATATTTACGATTTTTTTCAGTCAGCGTGGCTTGCCAGCGCAGATCAGGCGTCAGCGGGGACGCCGGGTTATGGATTTCAGGTGGCGCTGTCATCGGTCCCAGCGTGTGGCCGTGATACCAGAACCGCATGCGCACCACTTTGGTGCGCATGCGGTTGTTGTGGATAATATGCACCGGTCTGGAGCATGAACGATGAATCTTGCAACAGACGGCAGTAAACAGGAACACTGCAAACATGAGCAGTAAGACAAAGCTGCATTTGGTGACCGGGCAGGAGTCCGGCAACTGGCCCGAGAGCAAAATTACGCATCTCGATGACCAGTCGCGCCAGTTGCTGCAGCAGGTTATTGAATATGTCCGGCAGGCCACTCCGGATGCATGCAACGTGGCGGACGAAACCGCGGGAATTCTGCTCGATCTGGCACTGGATCATGAATGCGTTGCGGCGGCATGGCTGGTGCCGCAACTGCGGGCGCACCCGGAATCGGCGCGCCCGCTGCGCGAGCGTTTCGGTGTACGCATGATCGATCTTGCCGAGGGTGTTTTGCGCATGGGCGAGATCGGTGCGCTTTCGGGCAAGGCGCTTGCGCCGGAGCGTCCCGAAGCACAGGCCATGCAGCTGGAGGCCCTGCGCAAGATGCTGCTGGCGATGGTGCAGGACGTACGCGTTGTGCTGATCAAGCTCGCAGATCATCTGCGGGAGCTGCGCGCCGTCGTCAAGTCGGGAGATACCGCACGACAGATGGAACTGGCCGGGTTGACCCGTGACATTTTTGCGCCTCTGGCCAACCGACTGGGCGTCTGGCAGATCAAATGGGAACTCGAAGACCTGTCACTGCGCCTTCTTGAGCCGGACAGTTACAAGCGAATTGCCAGACTGCTCGACGAGAAGCGTCAGGACCGCGAGCATTACATCGAGAATGTCGTCGCGCAGTTAAAGGGCGAACTGACCCGTGCCGGTATTGCCGCCGAAGTAACCGGCAGGCCCAAGCATATTGCCAGTATTCACCGCAAAATGAAGAGTAAAGCCATTGATTTTGAAGGACTTTACGATGTGCGCGCGGTGCGCGTCCTGGTGCAGGACATCAAGGACTGCTACACGGTGCTGGGCCTCGTGCACAGCCTGTGGTCGCCGCTGCCCAAGGAATTCGACGACTACATCGCCAAGCCCAAGGCAAACAACTACCGCTCGCTGCATACCGCTGTGATCGGCCCCGAAGGCAAATCGGTTGAGGTGCAGATCCGTACCCTTGAAATGCATGAGCATTCGGAATTGGGCGTTGCGGCGCACTGGCAGTATAAGGAAGGTGGACGCACTAACCGCAGTTACCAGGAAAAAATTGCCTGGCTGCGACAAGTGCTGGAATGGAAGGATGATGTCAGCGATGCCGGTGAACTGGCGGAGCAGTTCCGTACCGGATTGTTTGAAGACACTGTTTATGTGCTGACACCGCAGGGGCGTGTGGTTGATCTGCCCAAAGGATCCACACCGGTGGATTTTGCCTATCACGTGCATACCGAACTGGGTCACCGCTGCCGCGGCGCGCGTGTGGACGGTTTGATGGTTCCGCTCAACACAGCGCTGGCCAACGGTCAGCAGGTCGAGGTGATTACTGCGAAGCAGGGCGGACCGAGTCGCGACTGGTTGAATCCCCAACTCGGTTTTCTGAAGAGTCAGGGCGCCAGAAGCAAGGTCCGGCAATGGTTCAACAAACTGAATCTGGAGTCCGATATGGCCCAGGGCCGCATCGTGCTTGAGAAGGAACTGCAGCGTCGCGGTCAGAGTAAAACCAATCTGGATCAGCTGGCAGCGGATATGGGGTTTGAGCGCCTTGGCGATCTGTTGTCGGGGCTGGGCCGTGGCGAGATCGGGCCGAAGGCCATTGACGTTGCGCTGAAACCGGACGAGCCTGAAGCGGCTACGGAAGGGGCGGCGATCATCACTCGGCGTCCGACGCGCGGTGGCGGGGGCGTGCTGGTTGTCGGCGTCGACAAACTGCTGACCTCACCGGCCAAATGCTGCCGTCCGGCGCCGCCTGAGCCGATTGTCGGTTTTGTGACTCGCGGTCGCGGTGTCAGCGTGCATCGAGCCGATTGCTCAAATCTGGCGAGGCTCGATCCGCAAAGACGCATTGCCGCAGAATGGGGTGAACCCGGGACTTCAACTTTTCCGGTCGAAATTGTTGTCGATGCCGTGGATCGCACCGGACTGCTGCGGGACATTTCGGAAGTGCTGTCGCGGGAACGCATCAATGTCACGGCGACCCGTACCAATTCGACGGACCTCAGCGCGCGGATGCGCTTCACGGTTGAAATCATCAATCTGGACCAGTTGCAACGCGTGCTCGCCTTGATTCGCGAGGTGAAGGGAGTGGTCGGCGCCGCGCGGCGCTGAGCAAAAGCGCAGCGTTTAACGTGCGCAGCGGAATCCGATGTTGTGATGCCCCGCCGCAGGGTTGCGTGAGAGATTGCGGCCGCGTTGCGTGGTCGTGATCTCGGCTGAGGATGAATCCTGTCCGCCGCCCCGGGTCACTCGCACCGGGCCCGGCGAAAGATCTTCGCGTCCGTCATCCAGACGGTAGGGGTAGGGGCGATAAACACTGGAAACCCATTCCCAGGCATTGCCGGCCATATCCAGAACGCCGTAAGGGCTGGCGCCAGCCGGATGGGCATCTACCGGTGCCGTGTCATGCCATCCGGCGCCAAAACGTGCCCGGCGTCCGTCCGGCGCCTCATTGCCCCAGGGATAGAGGCGAGCATCGGTGCCGCGCGCGGCTTTTTCCCATTCCGCTTCGGTTGGTAACCGGGCCTTGCGCCAGCCGCAGTAGGCTCGTGCTCCGGCCCACGTTACTTCGATAACCGGATGGTGCTCAGAACCCGGGTCTGCGGTCCAGCGGTTATTGACGCGATGAATCCGGGCGTCGGGATCGTCATGGTCGTAAAACCGTTCACCCGAAGGCCCTTTGACGCCTGAAATTTCCAGAAATGCGGCGTATTGCGTATTGGTAACAGGCGTACGGTCAATCGAATAGTTGTGCAGCGTCAGTGTGTGCGCGGGTCTCTCATCGGCAGGACCGTCATTGCGCCCCATCGTAAACGGACCTTGCGGGATGTTGACCATCTGCGGGTCGTTCGGCTGCGCTTTGACGGTTGGCGACGCAAAAAATCCGAAAAAAAGAATGACAAGAACAGTGGCCATTAACAGGGGCGCAGAAGGGCGGGGTGCAGCGGTGAAGCCGGCGATTTGAACGAGTGGTTCCATTCCGTTAGAATACCGCCCTTGCAGGCGCGTAGCTCAGCTGGTTAGAGCACCACCTTGACATGGTGGGGGTCGTTGGTTCGAGTCCAATCGCGCCTACCAATTTTATTACGTAACATCAGCCGGCGCATTACAGGAAGCGAGCGTTATGACACCGCGAACTTGGAAGTTCACTGAAATCCGGCGATAGCTGCGTAGTTTTCCTGGTAGCGGAAAAAGTGCGGCTTGCCGCACTTTTTTTATTTGTGCTTATGGAATGAATGACATGGTCAATATCAAATTACCCGACGGTTCGGTTCGCAGTTTTGATCATCCGGTGACGGTTGCTGAAGTCGCGGCGTCCATCGGCGCCGGTCTCGCGAAGGCCGCCCTGGCCGGACGTGTAGGCAAGCAACTGGTCGATCTCTCGCATCGCATCGACAGTGATGCCGAGCTCTCGATCATTACTGACCGCAATCCGGAAGGACTGGAGATCCTGCGTCACTCAACGTCGCATCTGCTGGCCCACGCGGTGAAGGAGCTGTTTCCCGAGGCGCAGGTAACCATAGGTCCGGTCATCGAAGACGGCTATTACTACGATTTTTCCTATAAACGCCCGTTCACGCCGGAAGATCTGGCGGCGATCGAAAAACGCATGGCGGAGATCGTCAAACGCGATATCAAGGTTGAACGTCAGGAAATGCCGCGTGACGCGGCCGTGAAATTTTTCTCCGGCATGGGTGAGAAATACAAGGCAGAAATCATCGCCTCAATTCCGTCGAACGAGCCGATTTCCCTGTATAGGCAGGATAACTTCATCGATCTGTGCCGCGGCCCCCACGTGCCGGGAACCGGCAAGCTCAAGGTGTTCAAGCTGATGAAGGTCGCCGGCGCGTACTGGCGCGGAGATTCAAAAAACGAAATGCTGCAACGGATTTACGGCACGGCCTGGGCAAAAAAGGAAGAGCAGGACCAGTACCTGCACCGCCTGGAAGAGGCGGAGAAGCGTGATCACCGCAAACTCGGGCGTCAGCTGGATCTGTTTCACATGCAGGACGAAGCGCCGGGCATGGTGTTCTGGCACGCCAACGGCTGGGTGATCTGGCAGGCCATCGAGCAATACATGCGTGGTTTGCTGACCGTTGCGAATTACAGCGAAGTGAAAACACCGCAGGTGATGGACCGCGTATTGTGGGAACGTTCAGGTCATTGGGAAAACTATCGCGAATACATGTTCACCACCGAATCGGAAAAGCGCGACTACGCGGTGAAGCCGATGAACTGTCCGGGGCATGTGCAAATATTCAACCAAGGTGTCAAAAGTTACCGCGATCTGCCGCTGCGTATCGCCGAGTTCGGTTCCTGCCATCGCAATGAGCCTTCCGGTGCGCTGCACGGCCTGATGCGCGTGCGCGGCTTTGTGCAGGACGATGCGCATATTTTCTGCACCGAAGAGCAGATTCAGGGCGAGGCGGGTGCGTTTATTGACCTGCTGCGAAAGGTTTATGCCGATTTCGGCTTTGAGCAGATTCTGATCAAGCTGTCGACCCGTCCTGAAAAGCGGATTGGCGAGGATGCAGTTTGGGATCGCGCGGAAGCCGCTCTGAAGGCGACTTTGGACGCCAAGGGTCTCGAATGGGACCTGAATCCGGGCGAAGGCGCGTTTTATGGCCCGAAAATCGAGTTTTCACTGAAAGATTCGCTGGGCCGGGTCTGGCAGTGCGGTACTCTGCAGCTGGATTTCGCGCTTCCGGGCCGCCTGGGGGCGGAATACGTGGCCGAGGACAACACCCGGCGCATCCCGGTGATGCTGCACAGGGCGATTCTGGGCTCTCTGGAGCGTTTCATCGGAATTCTGATCGAACACTACGCCGGGGCAATGCCGGTCTGGCTGGCACCCGTCCAGGTGGTGGTCATGAATATCTCCGAGGCCCAGGCGGAACATGTTGCCGGGGTGGCCGAAACCTTGAGAAAGGCGGGTTTCCGGGCCGTTGCCGACTTGAGAAATGAGAAAATTTCCTATAAAATTCGGGAACATAGTCTGCAAAAGCTGCCATTCCAGCTCGTCATCGGCGACAAGGAAGTAGCGGCGCAACTGGTGGCTGTGCGATCCCGCAAAGGCGAAGATCTGGGGCAAATGCCTCTGGATGCCTTTTTGTCGCTGTTAAATGGCGAAATTGCCAAAAAGGGGCGCGCAGTCTGAGATGAACGTATTTAAGGAGTCTGTCGCATAGCTCAGGAAAAAGAAGCCCGGATCAATGGTGAAATCACCGCTCCGGAAGTGCGGGTCATCGGTGCCGACGGTTCACAGGTCGGCGTGATCAGCATCGCTGCCGCGAACAAACTGGCAGAAGAAGCGGAACTTGATCTGGTTGAGATTGCCCCGACGGCGAACCCGCCTGTATGTCGCGTCATGGACTACGGCAAGTTCAAATACCGCGAAAGCAAGAAGCAGCATGAAGCGCGTCTCAAGCAGAAGCAGATCGTCGTCAAGGAAGTGAAGTTTCGGCCGGGAACGGACGAAGGCGACTACAAGATCAAGCTGCGCAATCTGACCCGTTTTCTTGAGGAAGGCGACAAGACCAAGATCACGCTGCGATTCCGGGGCCGCGAGATGGCCCACCAGGAATTCGGCATGAGACTGCTGGAACGGGTCAAAGGTGACCTGGAAGCAGTGGGTGTTGTCGAACAATGGCCCAAGATGGAAGGCCGCCAGCTGGTGATGGTTCTGGGGCCGAAGAAGAAAGTGGTGCCCGTTAAAGCGGCACCGGCAAAAGTTTCGCCTGCGGCGGGTGACAAGCCCGCAGCGGCAAAGACGGCGGTTTCGCCGGAGGCAGCAAAACCGGCGGCAACGCCGGGCACGGTGGTTGCAGCAGATGTCGCAACAGCGAAAGACGCTGCAGCTGAATAAAAGAAGTAGTGATCGGGCCTTAAGTTCTGCGATCCGCGGACGCCCGACGCTAGGCTAAAACAGGAGTTATCCATGCCGAAGATGAAGAGCAAGAGCGGCGCGGCCAAGCGATTCAAGAAGCTGGGCAGCGGCGCGTTCAAGCGCAGCAGTGCACACCTGCGCCACATCCTTACCAAGAAGAGCACCAAGCGCAAGCGTCACCTGCGCGGCACGACCATGGTGCATGATTCCGACCAACGCGCCGTTCGCGCGATGTTGCCGTACTAAGAGGGAGATGAACCATGCCAAGAGTTAAACGTGGTGTCATCGCCCGCAAGGCGCATAAAAAGGTCCTGAAGGCCGCCAAAGGTTTCCGCGGCCGTCGTGGCAACGTATTCCGTATCGCCAATGAAGCGGTGATGCGCGCCGGGCAGTATGCCTATCGCGACCGCCGCACAAAGAAACGCGAGTTCCGCGCCCTCTGGATCGCCCGTATCAATGCTGCTGCCCGTGAGCACGGCATGACCTACAGCGTATTCATGAACGGCCTGAAAAAGGCTGCGATCGAGGTTGATCGCAAGGTGCTCGCCGACATCGCCGTGTTCGACAAACCCGCCTTTGTGCGTTTTGTCGAGCAGGCCCGGGCGAGCCTCGGCGCCTGAGCAGTAACCCAAAGAAAAAGGAGGCTCTTCGAGCCTCCTTTTTTTTCGCCGGATTCCGTTACCATTCATATCTATGCAGGATCTTGAAAAGCTCGTAGCCGAAGCAACCGCGCTCTTCGCAGACATCGACAATGCCGATGCGCTGGAGCAGGCCAAGGCGCGTTATCTCGGCAAGAGCGGCGCGTTGACCGAACTGCTGAAGGGGCTGGGCAAGCTACCGGTAGCGGAAAAACCGGCGGCCGGAGCACGCATCAACGTCGCCAAGCAGGCGCTTGAGCAGGCACTGAATGAGCAGCGTGAGCGCATCGCAGAACGTGCGCTCGAATCCAGACTGTCCGAAGAATCCATCGATGTTTCTCTGCCCGGTCGCGGCCGCGGCATGGGCGGCCTGCATCCGGTCAGCCGGACCATGGAACGTATCGAGCAGCTGTTTCGCTCGATCGGCTTTGATGTAGCGGATGGTCCCGAGATCGAAACCGATTTTTACAATTTCACCGCATTGAATCAGCCCGAGAATCATCCGGCGCGTTCCATGCACGATACCTTTTATCTCGCCGACGGCAAGTATCTGCTGCGCACGCATACTTCGCCGATTCAGATCCGCTACATGGAGAAAAACCAGCCACCGATCCGGGTTATTGCGCCTGGTCGCGTCTACCGGGTTGACTCCGATGCCACGCATTCGCCGATGTTTCATCAGGTCGAAGGACTGTGGATCGATGAACACATCAGCTTTGCCCATCTAAAGGGCTTAATAGTTGATTTTTTCCGTCGGTTTTTCGAGGACGACCGGCTGCAGATCCGTTTCCGCCCGTCGTTTTTCCCGTTCACCGAACCTTCTGCCGAAATTGACATGAGTTTCGGCGACGGCTGGCTGGAAGTCGGCGGCTGCGGCATGGTGCATCCCAATGTGCTGCGCAATGTCAATATCGACAGCGAGCGTTACCAGGGATTTGCCTTCGGTCTTGGTCCCGACCGGCTCACCATGCTTCGCTATGGCGTGAATGACCTGCGGCTGTTTTACGAAAACGATTTGCGCTTCCTGAAGCAATTCGTTTGAGGCGCGACATCCGATGAAACTTTCTGAACATTGGCTGCGTGAACTGGTTGACCCCGCGCTATCGACGGCGCAACTTGCCGACCTGCTGACCTTCGGCGGCATCGAAGTCGAGGCTGTCGAGCCGGCGGCACTGGCTTTTGACCGTGTTGTTGTGGCTGAAGTCCTCAGTGTAGAAAAACATCCACAGGCCGACCGGCTCAACGTCTGTCAGGTCAATGCCGGTGCTGCACCGCTGACCATTGTTTGCGGCGCGCCGAATGTACGTGCAGGGATGCGGGTTCCGGCAGCGCTGGTCGGCGCGCGACTGCCCGGGATGGAAATCAAGCTGGCCAAGGTTCGCGGTGTTGAATCGCATGGCATGCTTTGTTCCGCCACCGAGCTGGGGCTCAGTGACGATGCTTCCGGGCTGCTGGAGCTTGGAACGGATGTCATGATTGGCGCCAGCGTGCGTGAGCTGCTGGATCTGGACGATCAGATTCTCACCACCAAACCCACCCCCAATCGCGGCGATTGCCTGAGTCTGCTCGGGATGGCGCGCGAGGTCGCGGCATTGAGCGGGGCGACGATCAAATGGAAAACGCCTGCGGCAGTCGCGCCGGCGCATGACACAAGAATCGGCATCAAGGTCGAAGCGGCTGCTGATTGCCCGCGTTACTGTGGCCGTGTGATCCGTGGCGTGAATGCGGCGGCGATGACGCCGGAGTGGATGGTGCGGCGGCTGAACCGGAGCGGCATCCGTTCGATCAGCGCGATTGTCGACGTCACCAATTATGTGTTGCTGGAAATGGGGCAGCCGCTGCACGCCTTTGATGCGGCAAAAGTGCAGGGCGGCATCCACGTACGCCGCGCCCGTGCCGGCGAAAAAATCGGGTTGCTGAACTGCTCTACGCTGGAATTGACGCCGAACCATCTGATCATTGCCGATGAGCTGCAGCCGCTGGCACTGGCCGGCATCATGGGCGGCGAATACAGCGGTGTAACCGGTGCAACTGCCGACATCATTCTCGAGAGTGCATTTTTTGCGCCGGATGTTGTCGCGGGAAAATCGCGGGAGCTGGGTTTCGGTTCCGATTCATCCTATCGTTTTGAGCGCGGCGTGGATTTTGCAGCGACGCAAAACGCCATGGAGCGTGCGACACAACTGATCCTGCAACTCTGCGGCGGTCAACCGGGTCCGGTCTGTGAAGTGCTGGGAACATTGCCCTCGCGCAACAAGGTCATGCTGCGATTGGCACGTGCCAAGCGGGTCCTTGGATTTTCGATTAGTACTGAGAAGGCGCTGGAAATCCTGCAGAAACTCGGTTGCGAACCCCTGCTCAATGGCGAGTGCATCGAAGCGACTCCGCCCAGCCATCGTTTTGACATCACTATCGAAGAAGACCTGATTGAAGAGCTGGCCCGGGTCTATGGTTACGCCAATATTCCTGCGCAGTTGCCCCCGGCGCAGGCAGCGTTGCAACCGATTGCGGAAACCCGGCGCAGCCCGGCGATGGTGCGTCGCGCACTGGCGACCCTCGATTACCAGGAGGTCGTCACCTACAGTTTTGTGGATCGTGCCTGGGAGGCGGATTTCTGCGCTAATACCGATCCAGTGACGCTGGCCAATCCGATTGCCAGCCAGATGAGCGTCATGCGCTCGAGTTTGATCGGCGGTTTGGTGCAGGCTATTGCCTTCAACAGCAGCCATAAACAATCGCGTGTGCGTCTTTTCGAGATCGGTCGTTGCTTCATCAATGCCGAGGGGCTGCCACAACCCTGGCGTGTCGCCGCGATAGCCTTCGGTGCCGCGACACCGATGCAGTGGGGGCAGCCGGAACGCCCGGTGGATTTCTTTGACCTCAAGGCTGACCTTGAGGTCTTGCTGTCACCTCAGTTTTTTACGCTGCGAGCACAGGAACACCCGGCGTTGCACCCGGGAAAATCAGCAGTGATCGTCATCGACGGGCAGGACGCCGGATGGATCGGTGAACTGCATCCGCGGTGGCAACGCAAATATGGCTTGCCGACTGCGCCGGTATTGTTCGAAATCGGGCTGCAGGCGCTGGAGCGCCGTGCCTTGCCTGGTTACCGTGAAATTGCGAAATTCCCGGCGATTCGCCGTGATTTGGCCGCCGAATTCGACGAGAGCGTCCAATTTGACGCGATCAGCACCGAATTGAGGCGTAACGGACCAGCTATTTTGAGGGACGTCACACTGTTCGATTTATACCGGGGAAAAGGGGTGCGGGAAGGGAAAAAAAGTCTTGCATTCAGTGTGTTATTGCAGGATACTCAAAAAACCTTGACGGACGCAGAAGCCGAAAAAGCGGTAGTCGAACTGCGCCGGATTCTGCAGGAAAAGTTTAACGCTAAGCTTCGTTGAGAGGGGACAACATGACGTTAACCAAAGCGGAACTCGCCGATCTTTTGTTTGAGAAGGTGGGTTTCAACAAGCGTGAGGCCAAGGACATGGTTGAGTCCTTCTTTGACGAAGTCCGCGCTACGCTTGAAAATGGCAGGGGTGTCAAACTTTCGGGTTTTGGCAACTTCCAACTACGTGACAAGCCCCAGCGCCCTGGCCGCAACCCGAAAACCGGCGAGGAAATTCCGATTTCCGCACGTCGCGTTGTGACGTTCCACGCATCACAGAAACTCAAGTCGATGGTGGAACAGCATTTCCATGGAAGCCAGCTCAAGCCTTAAGCCTCAGCTTCCGCCGATCCCGGCAAAACGTTATTTCACGATCGGTGAAGTTAGTCAACTGTGCGGCGTCAAGCCGCCCGTCTTGCGCTATTGGGAGCAGGAATTCACCCAGCTACGCCCGGTTAAGCGCCGCGGCAATCGACGCTACTACCAACACCATGAAGTGCTACTGATTCGCCGTATCCGCGAACTGCTTTATGAACAGGGTTTTACTATCAGCGGTGCACGCAACCGTCTAGATGAGCTGGCCAACGAGCCGGCACGTTCGGCGCGTGCGCCTGCTGCTTCGGCCGCCGCCCTCAAACCAGCGTTGACGCAGCTGCGCCAGGATCTGAAAAACATCATTGATCAACTACGCGCCTGAAATCGAAGCACTTCGAGCTTGGCTTTCCCCTGTTGTATAATCCGCGCCTCGGGGCGTAGCGCAGCCTGGTAGCGTACCTGCATGGGGTGCAGGTGGTCGGAGGTTCAAATCCTCTCGCCCCGACCAATTTAATCAAAGGGTTCCGCAAGGAGCCCTTTTTCATTGCGGTATCGTTTCAGCTATTTATGCTCGCTGATCCACTTCAGCATCATCGTGTTGAAGACTTCAGGCTGTTCCATATTGGGCAGGTGACGGGCGCCCGGGAATTCGCCATAACGACCGTTGCCGAACAGGCTGGCTATATGTCTAACCTCATAGGGCGAGCCTGCTGGGTCTTCGGTTCCGCAGACCACCAACGCCGGTGTTTTGATTGCTGGCAACTGTTTGATGAAATTGAAATTGCCTATCGCCTGGGCGCAGCCGATGTAGCCTGCCGGCGTGCAACCGGCGATGGTGTCACGGATCTGCTGCCAGCGGCCCGGATGTGCCTTTCTGTAATCGGCCGTCAGCCAGCGCGCCATGGTTGCATCGGCAATGGGTTCAAGGGAATTCGCTTTCAGTATGGCTTCGATACGCGGCCCCCAGCGTGACGCGGCATCTGCGGGAGAGGCGGCCTGCGTATCACAGAGCATCAGCGATTTGATGCGGTCGGCGTAACGGATGCCCAAGGACTGGCCGATCATTCCACCAATGGACAGCCCGACAAAATGGCATTGTTTTTCTCCGATGGCATCGAGTACGAGAATGACGTCATCTGCCAGTTGATCAATAGTGTAAGGTCCGGGCAGCGCGCCGCTGCCGCCGTGGCCGCGTAGATCCATGCGTAATGCGCGATAACCGGCTGCCAGCAGCGCCGGCACCTGTTCCGCCCACATGCCAAGGTCGGCAGCGAGTGAATGGGAGAAGACAACCACGGGTGCGTGTTCCGGACCGACGATGTCATAGGCGATGTTGCGACCGGGCAGCGGGAGAAGCATGACAGATATCCTGTTTGAAGTTCAGATGGATACGCATATCCTAAAGTCTGTCGCTGCTGATGTCACATGCCGTTTGCAGTAAGATCCATTTTCCTGAAATCCGGATTTGAAAATGACCATGCCATTCCGCGCCGCCTGCCTGCAGATGAACAGCGGCAGCGATCTTTCAGTCAATCTTCGGCAACTCAAACAGATGGTCACTGAAGCGGCCGGCAACGGTGCGCAATTTGTACTGTCGCCCGAGTATTGCCTGCTGATGGACGGCAGTGGCCGTGTCATGCGTGAAGGTGCATTGCCGGCCGATGGCGGCAGCATACTGTCTGAATTGCAGGTGCTGGCAACGCAGTTGAAGATCTGGCTATTGGCCGGATCGCTGACACTGCAGTCGGATGATGACCGTATCGTCAACCGTTCCTGCCTGATTGCGGCTGACGGCCGCATCGCTGCCACCTACGATAAGATTCACATGTTTGACGTTACGCTGCCGGACGGCAAAGTCATCCGCGAGTCTTCGGCATACCGGCCGGGCGAGCAGGGCGTGATCTCGGCAACCCCATGGGGTAAACTGGGTATGACCATTTGCTACGACGTGCGCTTCCCGCATCTTTATCGTGCGCTGGCACAGCAGGGGGCTGAATATCTTTCGGTGCCGTCCTCGTTTCAGCGCCAGACCGGCAAGGTGCACTGGCACACGCTACTCAAATCGCGGGCAATAGAGAATGCCGCCTATGTGCTGGCGCCGGCGATGTGCGGCGATCATGGGGGCAACCGCCAGACTTACGGTCACGCACTGATTGTGGATCCCTGGGGTGAGGTGCTGGCGGATGCGGGTGAAGAGCCGGGCATCATCTATGCTGAAATCGATCCCGCGCGCGTTGCGAAAATCCGCAGCATGATGCCTTCGCTGCAGCATGACCGGCCTTATGCGGTAATTGAAAAATAATTATATAAAACAAATGCTTATATGGATATCCCTTCGGCGTCCGCTCGAACTCAATAAGATTTGGGCATGCCCAGCACCCGCTCGGCGATATGACAGAGGATCAGTTGCGTGCTGACCGGCGCGATGCGCGGAATCATCGCTTCACGGAAATAACGCTCGACATGGAATTCCTTTGCATAACCCATGCCGCCATGCGTCAGCACGGCTGTTTCACTGGCCTTGAATCCCGCTTCACCGGCAAAGTATTTCGCGGCATTGGCTTCGGCGCCGCAGGGTTTTCCCGCGTCATACAGCGCTGCGGCGCGATAGGTCAGCAGAGAAGCGGCTTCGAGTTCGATCCAGCGCTGTGCCAGCGGATGCTGGATTGACTGATTCTGTCCGATCGGCCGGTCAAATACGATGCGCTCGCCGGCATATCGCGCAGCGCATTGCAATGCCACCCGTCCCAGACCAACAGATTCTGCAGCAACCAGGATGCGCTCCGGGTTGAGGCCGTCGAGAATGTAGCGGAATCCCTTGCCTTCGTCGCCAATGCGATCTGCGACAGGAACACGCATGCCGTCGATGAACACCTGGTTGGAATCGACGGCTTTGCGCCCCATTTTGTCGATGGCGCGCGCCTCAAAGGTCTTGCGGTCGATGTCGGCATAAAACAGCGAAAGTCCATCAACCGGATTTTTTGTTTCTTCAATCGGCGTGGTCCGTGCGAGCAGCAGGATCTTGTTGGCGACCTGAGCGGTGGATATCCACACTTTCTGTCCGGAAATGACATAGTCATCGCCGTCGCGAACTGCCTTGGTGGTCAGCCGGGGTGTGTTAAGTCCGGCACCCGGTTCGGTGACGCCGAAGCAGGCTTTGTCTTTTCCAGCAATAAGTGGCGGCAGCCAGCGTGCCTTTTGCGCATCAGAGGCATAAACCACCACCGGATGCAGGCCAAAGATATTCATGTGCACGGCGGATGCACCGGAAAATCCGGCGCCAGAAGCAGCGATGGTTTCCATCATTAATGCCGCTTCGGTGATGCCGAGGCCGCTGCCGCCATGGGCTTCGGGCATGGCGATGCCCAACCAGCCGTCAGCGGCAATGGCGGCGTGGAATTCATGCGGGAAGCCGCCGTCCCGGTCGTGATGCAGCCAGTAGTCGCCGCCGAAGCGTGAGCAGGTACGGGCAACGGCGTCGCGTATCGCGCGCTGCTCTTCGGAGAATTCGAAATTCATTGGGATGGCGGAGCAGTCAGTAAGCCGGACCCTGATGAACCCGGCGTTCCTGTTTTTTCAGCTGCGCATCTTGGGGGGAATGAAGCAGCCTTTTTCGCGCAGGGTTTCGTCGACCCAGCGGCGGTCCAGTTTGCCTTTGCTGCGGATGGTTTTGAGCATCGCCGCTTCTTTTTTGGCCTGGATCTGGGCCAGAGCGATGGTTTCGTTGGCCAGGGCCTGGGGCAGTGCAAGAAGACCGTCATCGTCACCGATGATGATGTCGCCGGGATTGATCACGGCATCACTGATGACCACAGGCACGTTGATTTCACCGGGCCCGTTTTTATAGGGGCCGCGGTGGGTGACGCCGCGCGCGTAGACCGGGAAAGGCGAGATGGCCAGCGCATCGGCGTCGCGGATGGCGCCGTCGATGACCATGCCGGCGGCACCACGGCGTTCAGCGATGGCTGACATGATTTCGCCGATGATGGCCTGGGTGCAAATACCGCCGGCATCCACAACGATGACATCGCCGGG